>Ga0315273_10015043_pt1 | contig 9996 bp, 9 predicted proteins | sample YL17G02_0_MG_FD_205753 | JGI IMG/M metagenome (GOLD analysis project Ga0315273, IMG submission 205753) | Sediment microbial communities from Yellowstone Lake, YNP, Wyoming, USA - YL17G02_0 | ecosystem: Environmental > Aquatic > Freshwater > Lake > Sediment | place: USA: Wyoming | collected... | reverse complement strand
ATTTCCGCGGCATCGGCTCTTGCGAGACCACGGCAACCGGCTCACAGACCGAACTTGAGGCCCTCAAGGTCTTCCTGGCGAATCGCTGGAGTGGCGGCAGACCGCATGAGTGGGGCGTGAGCGTCAGCGGCGTTGCGACGCGGCTTTGCACCACTGAGAACGATCTCGCACTGGTTTTCCATGCGTGTGGCGGGGCATACGACGCGACGATCATAGACCTGCTGGAACGCGAGAAAATCCCGGCGACGATATTTATCTCGGGTCCTTGGCTCAAGGCGCATCCGGACATTGTCCTGCGCCTCGCCGCGAATCCGCTGTTCGAGATCGCGAATCACGGCCTGCGGCACCGCCCTCTTTCCGTTACTGGACGATCCGCGTATGGCATTCAAGGCGCCCGGAACGTCGAAGAAGTCGTGGACGAAGTTGAGGGAGGCGCCCGCGCGATCCAAGCGGTCATTGGACGAAAACCCGATCTATTCTGCCCTGGGACGGCTTACGCCGATGAGGTCGCTATCGAGGTCGTCAAGGCCTTGGGGTACGTGCCGGTCGGCTTTACAGTGAATGGCGACGCCGGCGCGACGTCAAGCAAGGCGCAGATAATCGAGTCACTCAACAACGCGCCACGGGGATCAATCGTGTTGTTGCACATGAACCGCCCCCAGGGCTGGACGGCTGAAGCGCTGGCAACGGTCCTCCCAACGCTGAAGGACAAAGGCGTGCGCTTTGTGAAGCTCTCGCGCCGCTCCTTCTTCTTATCCTGAGCGGCTGTTTGCCGGTCATCGTGCCGCAAATAAGATAACGATGGCGCAGAAGCCTCTTGAATACAATGTCTACTCCCATTAACCTAAGGGCGGCATAACCGCAACCAAAGCCAAGGGTGTGATTTCTTTGTCAGCAACATCTACGCTTTCCGCGTAGATGTTGCTGACAAAGAAAAGGGATGGGAGTCCAAATAGCCACGCCCTCTAAGGGAGAAAGGACAATGCAGCCATGCAAAAGCAGAATCAGGAAGGACGCGGTAAACGTCGAGTTGTATCCCGCAGGACCTTTCTGCGCTCCTCCGCAGTTCTCGCAGGCACGGTGACGCTGGGAGCCCCTGCCGTTCTGCACGGGCAAAACCTGAATGAACGTCTCAATATCGCGATTATCGGTACCGGTGGCCGCGGCGGAGGGAACCTTGACGCCGTCAAGTCGGAGAACATCGTCGCGCTGTGCGACGTGAACGAGGCAAGCCTCGCCCCCGCCGCCGCCAAGTATCCCAAGGCCCGCACGTTTGCGGATTTTCGCAAACTATACGATCACGCCAAGGAGTTTGATGCCGTAGTCGTGAGCACTACCGAGCACACGCACGCGTTTGCCACCCTTCCGGCCCTGCAACTCGGCAAACACGTTTACTGCGAGAAACCACTCACGCACGACGTGTGGGAAGCGCGCATCATCCGCGAAGCCGCCGCGAAAGCGAAGGTGGCCACGCAGCAGGGAACTCAGATCCACGCGGGCGACAACTACCGCCGGGTGGTCGAGCTGATTCAGACCGGCGCGATTGGGCCGGTGCGCGAAGTCCACGTTTGGGTGTCACGCGCCTGGGGTTGGCAATCGAAAGAAGAGGCCGACCAAGCCAAGGACATCGTATTCGTCCAGAAGCGCCCTGAAGCAGCCGACGAGGCGCCGAAGGGGCTCAACTGGGACCTCTGGCTCGGCCCCGCGCCCGAACGACCCTTCAACAATGTGTACGTGCCCGGCCCGAAGTGGTATCGGTGGTGGGATTTCGGCAACGGCACGATGTCGGACCTTGGCAGCCACTGGATCGACTTGCCGTTTTGGGCGTTGAAGCTGGACCATCCGCTGACAATCGAAGCGGAGGGGCCCCCACCCAACCCGGAGATCGCGCCCGCGTCGATGCAGGCCGCTTATGAGTACGGCGCGCGTGGAGACTTGCCGCCGGTCAAGCTGACATGGTACCAGGGAACAAACAAGCCGGCGCCCTGGAAGGACGGGGCCATACCGAAGTGGGACAGCGCTGTGCTGTTCATCGGCGACAAAGGCATGCTTCTTTCGGATTACGAAAAGCATACGCTGCTTCCGGAAGACAAGTTCGCGGACTTCAAACGCCCTGAACCCTTCATCCCCAAATCGCTGGGCCACCACGCTGAGTGGCTTCGCGCCTGCAAGACCGGCGAACCCACGACGTGCAACTTCGAGTACGCCGGTTGGCTCACGGAAGCCAATCACCTGGGCAACGTGGCATACCGCATCGGCAAGAAACTCGAATGGGACCCAGTGAAGCTCCAAGCCACCAACGCCCCTGAAGCAGAACGCTTCATACGGCGCGAATACCGGAAACCCTGGAAGCTGGCCTAGGGTTCTCGCTTGCGGGAAGCCCTGTGCTATGATCAACCTGTATCTGAGGAGACACGACATGACATATCAGGGCCATGTTGAAAATGGTGCGGTGGTTCTGGACGAGCCCGTAACGTTGCCCGATGGCGCCAAAGTCGAAGTGGCGATCGTGAAAGATACGCCCCCGCCGCATGACGGGAAGTCCTTCGCGGAGTGGGTCGTGGATCTGGCCAATTCTATCCCGGAAGAGGATGTGAAGCAGATGCCCACGGATGGTTCCGTAAACCATGACCACTATCTTTACGGAGCGCCAAAGCGCGAGCCATGAGGACCGTCTTCGCTGACACCGTCTACTGGATCGCACTGGTTAATCGCCGAGATCGACTCCACGACTCCGCGGTTTATCTCTGTTCTGAACTTAACTCGGATCTCATTGTGACCAGCGAAATGGTCCTGACGGAGGTGCTCAACCATTTTTCGGCGGGACCACCAGAATTCCGTTACGCCGCTTCAGCACTTGTGGATCGGCTCAACGCGAGTCCCTGCCACAAGGTAATTGCCCAAACGAGAGGACAATTCCGAGACGCCCTCCGCCTCTACCGGCAGCGTCCAGACAAGAAATGGAGCCTTACCGACTGCGCGTCGATCCTCATCATGCAAACGGAGGGCATCCATGAGGCTCTAACACACGATACGCATTTCGCTCAGGCGGGATTCACGGCGCTGCTGCGAGACGCTCTATGACGTATGCGCTGGAAATGAGCACGGTGTTCCCAACCTCCCCGGCATCGTCCGGCTTTGAAACGGTGTGTCATAAGATTCGCAAGCTCCCGCTCCGCGTCTTATGCGGGGCAATCTGATCGATGTTCGACTTGAAGGAGGAGAGGAATGGAGTTCGCCAAGTTTGACCCAATCTCGATACGCAATCATCCGGAGTTGGACGAGCGGTGGGTTCAGGACCGCATCGCTGAGGACCCGTCCATACTGGGCCTCGGCGATATTGTCCTCAAAGATCGAGAGCATATCCAGCCAAAAGCGGGCCGGTTGGACCTCTTACTGCAGGACGCGGAGTCCAACCGGCGGTATGAGGTCGAAGTACAACTCGGCGCGACTGATGAGAGCCATATCATTCGAACGATCGAGTACTGGGACATCGAACGGAAGCGCTATCCGCAGTATGAGCATACGGCGGTGATTGTTGCCGAGGACATTACCAGCCGCTTCCTGAATGTCATCAACCTTTTCAACGGCGTGATCCCGTTGATTGCGATCCAGATGCGGGCTCTTCAGTCCGGTTCCAAAATAGGCTTGATATTCACCACTGTCGTTGACCTGCTTTCCCTCGGTCTTGTCGCTGAGGACGAGGAGGGGCAGGAGCCCACGGACAGAGGGTACTGGGAATCGCGAGGGTCGAAGAAGACAGTGGCTATGGCGGATCAACTGCTGGATCTGGCCAAGGTGCATGACACCACACTTGAACTCAAGTACAACAAGTTCTACATCGGGCTTGCTAGAAACGGACAGCCCTGCAATTTCATGGTCCTGCGCCCCAAGAAGGGCTTCATTCGCTTTGAGGTCCGCCTCAAGAACTCTCAAGACACCCAAGAACGTTTGGAGTCGGCGGGGCTGGACGTCATGGATTATGACAGCCGTTGGGGTTACTACCGAATTCGTCTTCAAACCGGAGAGATCGACAAGCACAAGCAGATCCTGACAGAAGTCATTGCGGAAGCCTATGTTGCAGGTGGGCAGAAATGAAACCGGATATCATTTTCAGGGCTCCACACGTTCCACTGGCGTGCAGATGGCCGGGCATGCGTAGCCACCCCGTGCAACAGCGGGTTCCAGTCTATCTCGACGCCGCCAGGGGGGAACGGCGGACGACCGCGCAACGCTTATTCACGCAGTAGCGCAGTGAATCCGGCTTGCGCGAAATGCTTGTCGTACGTGAGAGCGTCACCGATGTCTTGGGCCCGCATGATAAGGATCGACGAGCAGTCGGTAAGGCTCCACTGTTTATCGTGACGTTGGCCATAGAGCCGCGCGGCATTTCTGAACTGTCCGCGAAGACGGTTTTCATTCCTCGCATTTTGGCGCTCCGTAGAGATAGTGGTCAAGATTGATGGAGGCGTCCGCAGGCATTTTCTCCCACTCTTCCGGGGGAACGGAGGCGCTTATCTCCCTGACCAATTCCCAGATAGACTTTGCATCACGCGGCGGTTCCGCGCCTTCGATCACGGCCACTTCCACCTTGGTTCCCTCAGACAAAGTCACCGGGGAGTCCAACACTACGGATCCATTTTCCACGTGACCTCGATATGTCATGTCGTTGCTCCTCAAGTGTCGTCTGATTATAGCACGGTGGAGAGTAAGCTGCGCGGAAGTGTATGCTGGAGCCGTTAGCGAGTAAAACCAGGTTGGCGCATAGCGGGATCCAGGGCGGCATTTTTGGTTCTCAGGCGGCACCGCGGAGGAAAATGCGTTCGAGACTTCTTACAGGCATTTCGGCATTGGCGTTGTTGTGTTGCAGCGTGCGTGCGGGCGCGGCGACCCTCTACGCCGCCCCAAACGGCGATGACGCGAATCCGGGAACGAAGGCGGCGCCATTCGCGACACTCGAGGCCGCTCGTGACGCCATCCGCACCATGAAACACCGCCCCTCGGGAAGCGTCACCGTGTACTTGTGCGGCGGCGACTATTTCCTGAAGCGCACGTTCGAGTTGGATGAGCGCGACTCGGGCACGGCACACGGACCTGTCGTCTATCGGGCGTACAAGAACGAGTCCGTCCGTCTAATCGGTGGCCGTCTTATCGATCCCGCGGCATTCAAGCCCGTTGCCGATCCCCGCATTCTTCAGCGGATTCCCGCCGAAGCGCACGGCCATGTTCTCCAGGCGGATCTGAAAACGCTGGGCATCACTGACTATGGCGAGCACAAGCAGTTTGGGCACGCGCTGCCCGTTGTGCCGGCCCCGCTCGAACTGTTCTTCAACGATGACGTGATGCCGTTGGCGCACTATCCGAACAGCGGGTCCATCACAATGGGCAAGGTAATTGACCCTGGGTCGGTGCCGCGCATCAAGGACTACGTCAACATCCGTGGCGGCACGTTCGAGTACACGGATGACCGGCACGCGCGTTGGGCAGGAGTAGACGACGTCTGGTTCCAGGGCACGTTCCACTACGGTTTCGCGGATGACAAAATCAAGGTCGAGTGGATCGATCCGAAGACGCGCCAGGTCAAGCTGGCCACGCCGCACATGTATGGACTCGCAAGCGGCCAGCCTTATCAACAATACGTCGCGCTGAATCTGCTTGAAGAACTGGACACGCCCGGTGAATGGTACCTCGACCGCAAGACCGGCCTGCTGTACTTCTGGCCGCCAGCGGACATGGCACAGGCACGGATCGCCGTCTCCATTCTCGAAGACCCCATGGTGGCCATGGAAGGTGTTTCGTACGTGACGTTGCAGGGCCTGGCCATCGAAGTGGCGCGTGGCATGGGCGTCTACATCGAACGGGGCCAGAACAACCTGATCGCCGGATGCACTCTCCGCAATCTGGGCACGAGCGCCGTCTTCATGGGCCAGGGTGCGAGGCAAACGTTTCCTCACATCACCCACGACGACTACGAAGGCGTCCCCGTTTCGCGCGAGATCGGAAACCTCCAAGGTCACATCTACAAGTACACCACCTGGGATCGCAAAGCCGGAAAGAACCACGGCGTGGTCTCATGCGACGTCTATAACACCGGGTGCGGCGGCATCTATCTCAGCGGCGGCGGCAAGAAGGATTTTGTCCCCGGCAACTGCTACGTCGAGAACTGCCGCATTCACGATTATCAGCGCCGCAACAAGTTCCTCTGGGCCGGGATCAACGTCGACGGCTGCGGCAACCGCATCGCCCATAATGAGATCTTCAACACGGATTTTCAGGGGATATACGCGCACGGCAACGACCATATCTACGAATACAACCTCATCCATCACGTTGCGCTGGATTCCGACGATACTTCAGCGTGGTACCTCGGGCGCGATCCCAGCGATCGCGGCAACGTGATCCGCTACAACTTCTTCCATCACGTCGGAAGGCCCGACCGAATGGTCATGGGGGTGTACTGCGATGACGCGACCTGCGGTGTGACGGTCTACGGCAACGTCTTCTACAAGACCGCCACGCACGGCAGTGTGTTCAGCAACGCCGGACACGACATCATCGTACGCAACAACGTTTTCGTTGATACGATGGGCCCGGCAGTCTGGCTCAATTCATGGTGGCGCATGGCGCCGAGCGAAGTCCCTGAGTTCTTTGGAGAGAACGGCATCTACCGCCGGCGTCTGACCGAACTGCTCGACATCAAGAAGCCGCCCTACAGCACGCGGTATCCCGAATTGTCCGACTGGATGGACCCGATTGAGGACGGCAAGGCCTACGTCGGTATGCTGCCCCGCCGCAACCTGATGGAGAACAACGTCATCGTTAACAGTCCGGGCAAACTGCGCTTGGACGGCGAGCGCGCCCAGTTCGAAGACCGCAACAACTTCGAAACCAACGACGATCCTGGGTTTATAGATGCGGCCAACATGAATTTCCAGTTGCGCAAGGATTCCGTCGTCTACAAGAAGCTGCCGGGATTCAAAAAGATCCCGTTCGAGAGGATTGGCCTCTACAAAGACAAGTATCGCAAGGCGCTCGCCGCCACCGACGCGCCCTGACCCGCGCATCGCATAAGGCAAGATGGCCGCCCCGTCCCGTGCGGCAACCCACAGGGCAGTCGGCGCCACGACTTCGACCTGTACTGCCCACAGCACGGGCTGTGGCCGAAAGAGCGAACCATGAAGAGCTCCTTGAAGAGAAGATTGATGACAATCGACCGCCTATTGGTCAAGCGATACGGCGACCCCCAGCCCTGGCGCGAGGACCCCCTGGATTCCCTCATCGCCACAATTCTCTCCCAGAACACGAATGACAAGAACAGCCGTGCCGCATACGACTCCATGCGCCGGGCCTTTCCTACCTGGGAAGAGACCATGAACGCCGATCCCGCCAAACTCGAAGCCGCCCTGCGCCCCGGCGGCCTCACCAAGACCAAGAGCCGCCGTATCCAGGGGATTTTGCGGGCCATCGCCCGCAACGGCCCGTTGAACCTCCGGTATCTTGCCAAAATCTCCCCCGATGACGCCGAGAGAGAACTCCTCAAGTTTCACGGCGTCGGACGGAAGACCGCGCGATGCGTCCTTCTGTTCGCCCTGCATAAGGACGTGTTCCCCATCGACACCCACATCTTACGCGTCCTCAAACGCCTCGGTCTTCTCCCCCCAAAGATGACCGCCGAGAAGGCCCACACCTACATCGCATCCGCCATCCCCGCGGGCCGCTCCCTCGCCCTCCATCTGAACCTAATCTTCCATGGCCGCACAGTCTGCCACGCCCGAAGCCCTGAATGCGCCGCATGCATCCTCCGCAGAAGCTGCCCGTATCCGCTTAAGTGTCACCACGATGATTTCCCTTGACTTCTACTACACAATGTAGTAGAATCTAGTTACTACAGAGTGTAGTAACGACTCAACGCGTCCAGAGAGAGGAAGTGCCCATGGCCAAGCCGAGCCCCACGATAAGCGATGCCGAACTTGAGGTGCTCCGGTCGCTTTGGGAACACGGGCCCGGAACCATCCGCGAGATCGGCATCTGGCTGCGCGCCCACAAACGCCGCTGGGCCTACACGACGGTGCAAACGCTCCTGAACCGTCTCGCGGCGAAGGGATATGTTGCCTGCGACCGCAAGGGGGTCCCGCATGTGTTCCGTCCGGCCGTTTCGCGCGACGGGATCGTGAAACAGCGTCTTCGCGCCGTTGCCGACCAACTCTGTGAGGGCGCGGCATCGCCGTTGGTTCTGGCACTGGTCAGCAGCCATCGGTTTTCGAAAGAAGAGATCCGGCAGTTCAGGCAACTGCTCGGCGAAGTCCACCCGAGGGAGGGCGAGACTCCCGTCGAGCCGAGGAACAAGCACAAGTAAGAGGGGAGGCAGCGTCCCAAGAGGAGTCGAAGCCATGGTTTCCTGGATTACTGAAAGTCTTTTGGTGTCGGCGTTGCTCGCGGCGGTTGTCGCATTGATATGCAGGGTGTTTCGGCCTCGCGCCGCTCTCTGTCACGCCTTGTGGGTGGTCGTGCTGCTCAAACTCATGACTCCGCCGTGGGTCACCTCACCTTGGCTGCCTCATGGATTGCCAGACATCTTTCTCTCGCGAGGGATTCCTGAAACCACAGCCGCCGCTCCCTATGCCGGCACGGAGACCCGCACGGATCAGCGCACCGCGCCTGTCATCCTTCGTCTCATTGGCAATGAGAATCCTGTTGTGAATAGCGCTGTATCGACCGAGCCGAGAAACCTTCAGCGGAAAGAACTCCTCGTGACAGCACTACTCGCTCTATGGGGGGCGGGTGCACTCGCGATGGCCGGGACGCAGCTCGCGCGGCTTCTTCGCTTCCGCAAGCTTATCCTGCGTGGCCGCGACGCTCCCGAATGGCTTGCGCGCGAAGCGCAACGACTATCGGGCGAGTTCCACCTGTCACTCCCGAGGCTCACCACCGTGTCCGGCCTCGGTTCCGCGTTGGCCTGGACCATCGGGCATGCGAGGATTCTGATTCCCGAAGCCCTCGTCGACACGATTCCCGCGAATCGCTGGCCCACCATTCTCGCCCACGAACTCGCTCATCTGAAACGAAGGGACCACTGGGTCGGCTGGATGCAGTTAATCGTCGGATGTGTGTGGTGGTGGAACCCCGTTTTCTGGTATGCGCGCCGCCAACTCCAGGAGTATGCGGAAATGGCGTGCGACGCTTGGGTCACCTCCGTCCTGCCCGAACGCCGGCACGACTATGCGGAAGCCTTGATCCGCGTTGTCGAACTCGCCTCCGAATGCCCTTCACCGGTCCCAGTGCTCGGCATGGCCAACAGGCCCGCGGCCGCCTTCGAGCGCAGGCTCACCATGATCCTCCGTGGGAAAATGGCAAATCGTCTGTCGTTTGCCGGCGTGGGACTGGTCTCCCTGTTCGCCCTTCTGGTCGTCCCCAATCTGTCATACGCGATCTTCCAGATGGAAGCCAATCCGACGACTGCGGAGGTTCAACAGACTCCAGGGCGTCAGCCCGAAATAGCCCCCGCTCCAGCGCCCGTCGCCCCGACTACACCTGAGCCAAAGGCCTCACCAGAGTCAGAGAAGGTGCTCGATACGCCCGTCCAACTCACGGAAGCCAATCCGACGACTGCGGAGGTTCAACAGACCCCAGGGAGTCAGCCCGAAACAGCCATCGCTCCAGGGCGCGTCGCCCAAGCTGCGCCCGAGCCAAAGGGTTCCGCCGAGCTCGAGAGTAAGCTCGATTCGCCTATCAGCATTGAATTCGAGGACGTACGCCTTGTGGAGATCACGGAGTTCATCTCGGAGTCTTGGGAGGTGAACATCGCCATCGACTGGCGCGTAGTTCCCCCGCCGCCAAGGCCCGCCCCCATGAAAAAAGAAAAAGGACCGCGGTCGCCGAAAGACGTTCCCGGCGAGAAAGCAACGGAAGCGCCGCTAGTGCCGATTCCTGTGCCGAAATCGCCCGATTACGTTACGGACGGAATGGTTCCATACATCAAGATAAAGGACGTGCCCA
>Ga0315273_10015042_pt1 | contig 9996 bp, 7 predicted proteins | sample YL17G02_0_MG_FD_205753 | JGI IMG/M metagenome (GOLD analysis project Ga0315273, IMG submission 205753) | Sediment microbial communities from Yellowstone Lake, YNP, Wyoming, USA - YL17G02_0 | ecosystem: Environmental > Aquatic > Freshwater > Lake > Sediment | place: USA: Wyoming | collected... | reverse complement strand
GTAAGCCCTGGGATTGAGTGCAGTTAATATAGAAGCCCTGTAGGGGCGACACAGATCGCTTGCTATGGTCAGGTCCAACGAGATGCGTGTAAGGAGCAGGGCATGACGCCGCTTTCGAATTGCACATTGCACGATGCAAATTGGCAACTCGGGCAAGAAGTGAGTTGGTGCTTTAACCGGAATTCCGCTGGGAAGAGCTCACAAGCGCGCCGGGGACTTTTAATTTGCAATTCGCAATTCGCAATGGGAAGCGGCGTCAGCCCGCCGCACCCCAAAACTGGTGTTCCGAGATTGTGGAGTGCTTCAATGAGATTGGAGTTTTTCAAAGTCCTGTTGATGTTCGCTCTGCTGACCTCCGCAGCGTCGGGGCGGGCCCGTTTCTCAGGTGAGGAAACGCTGCGCATTTTTCACCCGGCAACCGTCTCCTGGAAGGTGAGCTTTGAAAGAGTGGGGGGCGATTTCCGCGAGTCACCGCGGGCGCAAACCCGCCATTCTGCCGGAGAATCGATGGTCGTCCGACTGTCCGATGATGCGCGCGCTGCCACCGGGGTGGCGGCCATGCCGGGCCACTACGACCTTTCCAGGTACCAGGAGATTCATCTGTGGGTGCAGGCCGATGCGGAGGTTCGAGTTCAGCCTTATTCTCAGACATCGGGCTTTATCTTCCGCGACGGCGGCGACCCCGATACCCTCGTGACCGGCGACGGCAGAGTGGTGGCCCTGCGGATTCGGCGCGAGTCCATGGCCGATCCGGCGATGGTGGAGACCATCGGCATCCAGGCGCGGCCGGGCGGGCCTGCCGGCGCGAGCCTGCGCCTTATTTCTGTGACGGCCATCCCGCGCATCCTTCCTGCGACTCTCCCCGCACTGGCTCTCACGGACGTGATCCTGCCGCAGGCGGTTGAGCGCTATCGCATGGCTACCATCGATTTTAACCTCAGCCGCAGCTATGACAATCCCTATAATCCCGACCAGATTGACGTGCAGGCGCACTTTTCGTTGCCCTCGGGCAAGGAGATCGCTATCCCGGCCTTCTGGTTTCAGGATTACCAGGTTGCCGGCGGATCGCCGACCTACGAGCAGTATGCGCCGAGCGGCTCGCCCCGCTGGCGGATCCGCTTTCTACCCCTGGAAATGGAAGATGAAAAGCATCCAAAGCACTCGTTCCGCATAACGGCACGCGACAACGACGGCGTTGTCGAAGCCGGCCCATACAGCATCGACGTGGCGGCAGGCACGAGCGCGGGGCCGGTGCGCCGCCACCCTGCGAATCCTCTGTTTCTGCGGTACGAGAACGGCGCACCCTACATCCCGCTCGGCCACAACCTCGGGTTTGAGGACGGGAATCCCGATCTCAACGGCACCGCCTATTATCGCAGCCTGCTGCCGGCTTTCGGTTCGAGCGGCGAAAACTGGACCCGTCTCTGGATGACGGACTTCAGCCGCACGGCGCTGGAGTGGTCCTCGGCACACTACTCGAATTTCTACCAGGGAGTCGGAATTTACTCGCAGCGCGCGGCATGGCGCGTCGACCAGTTTTTCGATCTTGCGCTCGCGCATGGCGTTCAGATTCAACTGGTGATCAACGATCACGGGCAGTTCAGCACTTACGCGAACGCGCGCTGGAACGAGAGCGGATCCAACTACCCCGGCAATCCCTACAACTCCGCCTTCGGCGGGCCTGTGCCGCAGGCCAATCCGGAACAGTTTTTTTCGAACTCCGACGCGCGTTCTCTCTTTCGCCGCCGTCTGCGCTATCTCGTGGCCCGCTGGTCGGCCTATCCCAACCTTCTCGCCTGGGAGCTCTTCAACGAGGTGCAATGGGCCGGCACGCAGACCCGGAATATGAGAACCGATTCGGCCACGCGGTCGGCGATCGTCGACTGGCATCATGAAATGGCCGCTACCCTGAAAGGGCAGGATCCCTTCGCTCATCTCGTCACCACCAGCTCCGACGACTATCTTGGCTCCCCCGGCTTCGCTGCAATCTGGAAACTGGATTCGATCGACACGGTTCAAAGCCACCATTACAACCCGCCCCCCAGTGCGCGCGACGCCAAGATTCGCGAATATGTCGCTGCCGCCCAGAATGCTTATGGCAAACCGGTCATTATTGGGGAAATGGGAGTGAAGGCCGACTCTCAGCCGGAATGCGATTTTGACCCGCAGGCGTTTCTCTCGAATTCGAATGTTCCCGCATCGGAGCGCACAACAGCGAACCGCGACCACATGACTGCCGGAACGACGCTGCGCAACGGACTCTGGTCGGGAGCGCTGTCCCAGAGCGGCGCCATGAACTGGTGGTGGGGCTGTTACATGGCCGATGACCGGCGGCGCAACCGGCTGCCGCCCGAGTTTCCACTGCATGCCCGGCTGTTCCCGCCGCTGGTTTCCTTCTGGGGAGGAGAAGATCCCGCAGGCGACCTCCTGCGCAACGCGTCCCTGGAAACCGGCGGCCAGATACTCGCCTATGGACTGCAGGGTTCATCTCAAGCTCTGGTCTGGGTGCGCGACGCCCGCAATGCTTACGGGAGCGGCTTCGGCCCGGCCACCACCGGGTCGAGGGTTACCGAGGGCGCCTCGCTGAAGCTCTCCGGCATGGATCCGGGTTCCTATGTGGTGTCTCTTTACGACAGTTATGGCAACGGCGACCTGATCTCTCAGTCGGAGTTGCCGTCGTCAGGAGGCTCGCTCAGCATAGCGCTGCCCGTCTTCCAGGGCGATGTCGCCGTCAAGGTGGGTCGGGGAATATCGAACAATTGGGGGGCAGTTCCCAGATCGGGCAAGGCGTGGATCACCGGCGGGGATTCTGCGGCCGGACCGGTTTTCTATGCATACCTGCGCCCTGTTCCCGGGTTCCCGGAAGCTGCGGCCGGCGCTGTGCTCACTCTTTCGGAAGGGGGCCTGCCGGCATGGGAGTTGACGGTTCCCGCTCTGGCCCCGTCAAAGTCATTCTGGACGGTGGCGGAAATCGGCGCTCCGTCGCAAACAGGACTCGCTCTGGTGAACGCCGGATCACGCACCGCGACGGTGATCCTTGCGATCTATGACGGCGACGGAAAACAGGCGGCAACTTCGACCTTGAGCCTTGCGCCCGGCGGACACGCGGCGAAGTTCCTGGTGGAGTGGTTCGGGCAGGCCCTGACGCCTTTTCGCGGCACGCTCGAAGTGCGCAGCGATCAATCGCTGGGCGCGCTGGCATTGCGCGGCACCTACAACGACGAGGGCCAATTCATCATGACCAGCATCCCTGCCCGCGGGGAGGAAATCCCCCCGGCGGATCAGTCCGGCATTCTGCCGCAGGTCGCGGACGGCGGCGGTTACCAGACCGAATGGCTGATGCTCAACCCGGCCTCTGCAGCGCTGAGCGGGAAGGTCTCGTTCCGGAAATCCGACGGGTCCACCTGGCTGCTCGCGGCTCAGGGAGCGCCGGCTTCCGAGATCCGGTACAACATTCCGGCACACGGCCTGGTTCGATGGGTGACGGCGGGATCGGCGGCGGAGACGGCCACAGGGTATTGCGTGCTTGTCCCCGATGCCGGGCAGGCTGCTCCTGCCGGCGGAGCGGTCATCCGCTACCTGCCTCTCGGCCGCTTGCGCAGCGAGACGGGCCTTCCTTTTCTGGCTCCTTCCGTCAACACAGGAAGCTATTGGGAAATCGGCCCCGATCTCGACACGGGCATCGCGCTGGTCAACACATCCGATCGCGAGCAGCGCGCAAATCTTCAGCTTTTCCTGCGCGACGGGAGTGAACAGGTCGACTCGGTCCAGGTCCCCATTCCCGCCGGGGGGCACGTCGCAAAGCTGCTCACCCAGCTTTTCACGAGTCTTCCCGCGGCCGGTCGCGGGTACCTGCGAATCGGTTCGGAATTTCCTTTCGGTTTTCTGCCCCTGAGAATGCGCACGACTCCGCGCGGCGTCCTGTTCAGCAGCCTTCTTCTTGGGACGCTCGCCGGCGGGGCAGACCGGATACTTCCACAGGTAGTGGATGGCAGCGGCTATCGCACTCAATTCATCATCGCCAACCCCGGTGATTTGACGTCGAGCGGAAGGGTGCTCTTTTACGACCCGACCGGCGCACCCGCGCGCCTCCTCCTCCGCCGGCCCTGACCTCCTATTCAATTGCAATTTGCAATCCGCATTCCCGGTCCCGTCGATCACTTTGAGTCAAAGAGGAGCCGAGCGGGGTCGTAATCGCGAGAGGCGTCGAACTGGTAGAGCATGTCGTTGGCATCGGTCTGCGCCAGCCGCGCGCGCATCGTGGTCTCGAGTAGCGCGTCTGCGGCAGCGCGGGTCTGGGCCTGATTCTGCAGCTGTAAGGGGCTGGCACCCATCAGGATCAGGCCGTAAATGGCTGCGGCAAGCCCGCGCGGCTGGGCGGCGTACTCGCCGTTGTTCCACTCCGGATCCATTCGAATCGAATCCATGATCATGCGTTTCGCACGATGCCATTTGCGTCGCGGAGGGGCCATCCGAGTGTCCTGTAATGGAGCTTGAGTTCAGGAAGGGATTCGCCGCTGTCGAACTTGAAATCATGCAAAAGGAAATCGCGCTGCACGGGTTCCGATTGGATCTGTGCCCGAGTGAACTGCGGAAATGCCACGAAGACAAGCGCGGCGCATTCAAAACAGCGGCTGTGCCGTCATATTGAATCTCCACCGGGTATCGGATGAGCAGAACCACTTTTCGCAGCCCCTGAATCCCCGCCTCAGAAGACCTGCCAGGGACTGGCGCAAGTTTTTCCTGAATCGCATTGTCGCGCACTTCCTGTATTCCGAGTTTGCCGAGGCCTGGTTCGAACTGCAGGATCGCTGCCGATCCCAGTGCAGCGGTTACCCAACCGCAAATCTCAAGATTGTCGATAATGTCAACGATCCGGGTACGCTGGACTTCATCGATGAAGTGAATCCCGACCTGGTGCTGGTCTCGGGCACTAATCTTGTGGGCAAAGCCTTAATCGAGAAGGCATCCCGGAAATCGGGGATCCTCAATCTTCGCGTCGGACTGTCTCCATATATGAAAGGCGGGCCGAACTGCACCAACTGGTGCCTTGCGGAGAGGACTTTTTATTTGATCGGCAACAAGGTATTGTGGCTCGATGCAGGCATCGACACCGGGGAAATCATCGCGACGGAGCAGACCCCCCTGGATGGCTCCGAAACGCTCATGGATCTGCACTGGAAGGTGATGGAGCATGGGCACTCCCTCTGCGTGAGATCGGTAAAATGCCTGGCGGCGGGCCTGCCGGTCGCGCGGGTGCCGCAATCGGAGATAGCGAAGGGCAAGATATTTTATTACGCGGACTGGGCGGACTGGGCCATGAGGCAGGCTCTCCAGAATTATCGCTTCTATTACAATGCCGCGACCTTCAGTTCGAGCCAGTTTCGTCAGCGAACTCAGCAGCTGAAACTGGTTTCCCTTCCTCCCTGCGCCTGACCGCTTCCCGATCGGCGCAGGTTTAAAGATTTTCTGTGAAAAAGCTGAAAGCGAAATATAATCAGTGCGTTTATCGCCATGAGCCAGTTGCCGGTTAAGATCAACGATTTGGTGCAGATCAGGATTCTGGGTGCGGAGTCTGCTTCAACCTACCCGAGCCGGATCGACGACATCATAAAGGACAAGCTGATCCTCAGCTGGCCAACCAGTTCAGGCGTGACGGTGCCCATCCGCAAGGGCCAGCCGGTGACCCTGTACATCATAAGGGAGGATGCGGTTTACAATTTTGAGGCCGCTGTTAGCGAGACCCAACTCGATCCGATCCCGAGAATTGCCATCCAGCCTGTGGGGCAGATTCAGAGGATTCAGCGGCGCGCCTACTTCAGGGCGCGCGCGATGTTACCGGTTCAGTTGACGGGGATCGTCCCGTCCGCCAGGACCGGGAGGGAAGATAAAGAGGACGTCATCCACATCGTCACCAGCACGGTAGATATCAGCGGGGCCGGGATGGCGATCCACCACAGTGCGCCCCTTCCGCTCGACACCATGTTCGATGCGAAACTGGCGATTGAAAACGACCAACCGCCGCTGCATCTCCTGGCGCGCATCGTACATTCCGAGCCCGTCGTCGGGCTCTTGAACGAACGCCACATGTACCACATCGCCTTTTTCTTCGTCGCGATTACCGAAGCGCAGCGGCGCAAGATCGTGCGCCGCTGCTTCAGGATTCAGCAGGAAAGCCTGGCCCATTGATCCATTCTCGGGCCTGCCGTTATTGCGGCGCGGACAGTATCCGGCGGACGATGTCGGCATTCTCCTTGGGCTCGTCCTTGAAGCGCGGGAACATGCCGACGATGATCGCGTCCGTGGGTTTGATGTTCGTGAGCGCAAACCGGAATGCGGCTTCGATGGCGGCTCCCGAGCTGATATTTCTTCCCGCGCCCAGCACCTTGAAGGCCAGGCAGGGCCTGCGGGTCTGGCGGATAGCTTTGCACATCCGTTCGGGATCTCTTTCGAGAAAGGTCTCGCCGAGCGGCGCTTCTCCCAGTTCCTTGCGGGTTTCCTCCGGCGTGCGCGAGACCCGGTAGAGGCAGGTCATGTAATAATCGATGTCCCAGCCCTGGCTCTCGACGGTGTCGACAACCGCCGGGTTGTGAGTCGACAACCCCACCATCACGCCGCCGTCGCGCACGGCTTTCAGGAATTCGCGCACCTTGTCCATCTCTCCGTTGCGGAAGTGCTCGTCCGTCCGGTTGCCGTGGTGCCCGATGCCCAGCGGACCGATTTCCTTCGCCACCTTGGAGACGATGGAGAGATCCTTCATCATCGCGAAATCACCCAGCATGATGATGTTCATCTTTCCGCCTTCGGTACGGTAGCGCCGGATGTCCTGCATCGGCTGGTCGTTGTAGTGCACCTGCCAGGTATTGATGCCGACCTGCTCACAGCGATGGAGGACTTCCATTTTGTGTTCCGGAGTCATCCAGTCCCGCATATGGCGGTCCAGCAGGCTGTTGAAATGGGAGTAACCGTAAAAGGGGTTCGAACCGATAATCAGGCGTGTGATCTCGGTGTTGCCGAACTTGACCTTTGGAATCGGTGGAGCCGTATCCGCCGCGGAAAGGTCGGGTTTTCCTGCGAGTGTGATTCCGCCGGCGACGGCCGCCGACTGCAGAAACGCGCGACGAGTAACGGAAGTCTTATCGGGACACATGAAAGCCTCCTCAATAATTTCAGACGATCATAATCAAGACAGATCCATGCGGATTCCGTCAGGGAAATCGATCTTCAGGCGCCTGACACCGTATAGCCGCTTCCGGCGGCTGATTTCCACTCGACGACATTTTTATCGACAACCCTCACGGGGATTTCGCGGCTGCCGCTCTTGACGACCACGGGGCCCCCAGCGCGCAGGCGGCACAGACCTGCGCTTTTCGCGTGCACCACCGCCTGGGCCAGTTTTCCGCCCTTCCATGCGATGTCGATCTCGAAATTCCCGCGAGCGCGCAGGCCCTTCACGCTTCCGTTCGGCCAGGCCTTGGGAAGCGCGGGCAGCAGGTGGATCTCGCCGGCGTGGCTCTGCAGAAGCATTTCCACGATGCCCGCGCTGCCGCCGAAATTCCCGTCGATCTGAAAGGGAGGATGCGTGTCGAACATGTTCGGCAGAGTCGACCTGGCCAGCTGCTCGCTGAGCATCTTGTAGGCATGATCGCCGTCTTCGAGCCGGGCCCAGAAGTTGATCTTCCACGCCTTGCTCCAGCCGGTGCCGCCGTCGCCGCGCAGTTCGAGCGTCTTTCTCGCGGCTGCGGCGAGCTCCGGAGTTTCCCTCGGCGTGATCTGGTTTCCCGGATGCAGGGCGAACAGGTGGGAAATGTGCCGGTGCTCGGGTTCGGCCTCGCGGTAATCCTCCAGCCACTCCATCAGCTGCCCGCGGCTGCCGATCTGCGGCTTGGGCAAGCGCCCGCGCGCCGCCTCGAGCCTGGAACGGAATTCGGCGTCGATATCCAAAATGCGGCTGCCCTCGGTCACGTTGCCGAAGAGCGCGCAGAGGATTTGAGAATCCATGGACGGGCCCATGCACAGCCTGGCTTTGGTCCCGTCGGCCATGACGTAGGTGTTCTCGGGTGATACGGATGGCCCCGTGAGGAGGCGCCCCTTGGAATCCTCCACCAGATAATCGAGGAAGAATTCGGCAGCCTCTTTCATGACCGGGTAGGCGCGTTGCGCGAGGAACTCGCGGTCGCCGGTGAACTGATAGTGATCCCAGAAGTGCAGGGACAGCCAGGCGGCGCCCATGGGCCACATGCCCGGCCCGCTACCGTCGATCGGTCCGGTGTGGCACCAGAGATCGGTGTTGTGGTGCGCGACGAAGCCGCGCGCGCCGTAGAGGGCCTTTGCCGTCCGGCGGCCGGATTCGCGCATCCGCTCGACCAGGTCGAACAGCGGCGACGCACACTCCGACAGGTTGCAGACCTCCGCCGGCCAGTAGTTCATTTCGGTGTTGATGTTGATGGTGTACTTGCTCTCCCATGGCGGCTTGAGCGAATCGTTCCAGACACCCTGCAGATTGGCGGGCAACACCTTTCCCGGCCTGCTGGAGCCCATCAGGAGGTATCTGCCGAACTGGAAATAGAGGCTGGCAAGGCCTGGGTCGGGGCTCCCGTTTTTGAAGGCCTCCAGGCGCTCATCCGTCGGGAGACTGGCTGCGTTTCCGGCTGTTTCCAGGTTCAGCTCGACGCGGCGGAAGAATCGCCGGTGGTCCGTCACGTGCGTGCGGCGGAGCAACTCGTAGGGTTTATCGGCTGCAGCGAGGTATGTTTCGCAGCGTCGGGCAGGATCCTGGCTCTTGTAGTTGGTGGCTGCGGCGAGGATCAGGGTAACTGCGTCGGCGCCTTCGACCGTCACCTGGCCTCCCTCCGCTCTTGTTTTTCCGCCTTCCGCCCTGACGCGCACAATCGCCGAGAACTTCACTCCCCGGTTGGCTTCTCCGAGCTGTTTGATTTCTTCTGGGGAATAGCGCGCATCCGCCAGGTCGCACTGCCCTCTGAGCACAACACGATCGGCTCCCGAGGCTTCCGCGCTGGCATTCTTCTCGCGGTCCATCGTAACCCCGAGGCTGATTCTTCCCGGTTTGTCGGCAGTCAGCCGGATCACCAGCACCTGATCGGGCGCGCTGGCGAATATTTCCCGTGTGACCTGCGCGTCGCCCGCGCGGTAGCGCACTCCGGCGATCCCGCTGTCCAGATCCAGATCCCGCCGGTAATCCGCGACCTCCTTGAACCCGGGCGTCTCGAGCCGGAGGTTCCCGAGCGTCTGATACGGCGGCTGGCGCAGCGGGCGGCTCATCATTTTGGCATCGACCAGCTTTGCGGCCTCGACCGGTTTGCCCTCGAGCAGAAGACGCCGCACCTCGGGCAAGGCCTGGAGGGCTTCGGGGCTGCTGGCATCCCATGGTCCTCCGGCCCAGACGGTCTCCTCGTTGAGCTGGATGCGCTCTCGCTGGATTCCGCCGAAGACCATCCCGCCGAGCCGGCCGTTGCCGACGGCCAGTGCTTCGGTCCATTGGCCGGCGGGTTGGCGATACCAGAGCACCAGCGGGCTGTCGGAGGGACTGCGCCCGTAAAGCATTGCGGCGGCGGCGCCGGCGTATCCCGCGCTCTTGATGAAGCGGCGTCGTGTGATGGACTTTTTCATCGGAAGGCCTCTGTCGATCCAGGTCGATCATATCACAAGAGACAGTCAGCAGTTTTTTCGTCGTGCGGCGGCACTTAATTGCAAATTGCAAATTGCGAATCAAAAATGCCCGCACCTTCGCCTTTTCTCCCCGGCGCACTTCATACAAAGCTCCAGCCCCGCCTCCTGCCCGGGTACCCAATTTGCAATGTGCAATTTGCAATTGAGTGCCGCCGCAGTCCAAATATTCTGTTCACAGGGTAGTTTGGTGACATAATGGCCTCGCTTGCCGGCAACCATCCGTTTCATACACTGAATTCCTATGGGAGGCGTTTCCATGGCACGCAAATTGAAAAATGAAGATTCCGGCAGATCCCGTGGTGCCAT
>Ga0315273_10015040_pt1 | contig 9997 bp, 4 predicted proteins | sample YL17G02_0_MG_FD_205753 | JGI IMG/M metagenome (GOLD analysis project Ga0315273, IMG submission 205753) | Sediment microbial communities from Yellowstone Lake, YNP, Wyoming, USA - YL17G02_0 | ecosystem: Environmental > Aquatic > Freshwater > Lake > Sediment | place: USA: Wyoming | collected... | reverse complement strand
ATTTCAACGACTATGGGCCCGGGAGTTAAAATCGATCCGGCTTATGTTAAAGATCTCGCCAGCTAGAATGCGAATCATGGCTTTTTGGCTTCAATAAAATATTAAATTTTTTTGTAAAAGGCATATTTCCGTAAAGATGAATAAAAAATAAATCCCAGATAAAACTATTTAAATTATTTGGGGAATATATTCCAAAGTCAAAGACAGTGGGTGTAAAACGTTTTTTTAAGCGATTGAGCTTAATCATGGGTTATCCCGGCCTACCGAGACTTGAAAGATGAATGGTTTCGAGTATGCATCTCTCTGCCTTTGCTTGGAAAGTTAAAGCTAAATTTTAAATAAAGGAGGTGATGCGTATTTGAAAAAATCGGATAAAGAAAATTTTGTGGTCGACATGAAAAGCCGACTGCAAAAAGCCAAGGCCACTTTTTTGATCGGCTACCAAGGGCTGAATGTAGAAGCTTTAAATACCTTACGAAGCGCTTTAAGAAAAAATAACGTTGAGTTAAAGGTGATTAAAAACCGGCTTTTACGGTTGGCCAGTCAAGGAACGGACACCGAAGTCATCAATAAATTTTTTGTCGGCTCCTGTGCCTTAGCCATCACTTATGATGACCCTATCGCGCCTGCTAAAGCTTTGATTGAACAAAGCAAGAATGCCAAATTTCTTGAGATCAAAGTCGGGCAAATTTCAGGGAGGATGGTCGATCTTGAAAGTATTAAGAAACTGGCGGGACTTCCGAGTAGAGAAGTGCTTCTCGCGCAAGTTTTATCCGGTATGCAAGCAGTGCCCGCTAAGTTTGTCAGGGTACTGAATACTGTTCTTCTAAATTTCCTGTTTGCATTAAAAGCCATTGAAAAACAAAAACAAGAATGCAGTAAATAAAAAAATATGTCATTAGTTAAAAAGGGGGTTGAATAATCCATATGACGACGAATATCACGAAAGAAGATGTCATTAATTATATATCCAATATGACCGTGCTGGATCTTTCCGAATTTATCAAGGAACTTGAAAGTAAATTTGGTGTCACGGCTGCGGCTCCCATTGCTATGGCTGCCGCCGGACCGGTTGCTCAAGCCAAAGAAGAAGTCGTCGAGAAAACCGAATTTGACGTCGTGATTACTTCATCCGGCGACAAGAAAATCCAAGTTATTAAAGTTGTTAGAGCCATTACCGGTTTAGGCTTAAAGGAAGCGAAGGATCTGGTTGATAATATACCGGGTAAGGTAAAAGAAGGCGTTTCCAAAGATGAGGCTGAAAATGTTAAGAAGCAGTTGGTAGAGGCCGGTGCTGTTGTGGAAATTAAATAGCAATCTGTTTTTTATTCATCATTAAAGAAGTATTTGTTTTAAATCTATTGTAAGGAGATCAGATGAAGATCAAGGATGCTCATATCCGCCGTTTACGAAGGAATTTCGGGAAAATCGAAAAAATTATCGATATTCCCAATCTGATCGAAATTCAAAAAGAGTCTTATAGTCGCTTCTTGCAAAAAGATAAGACCCCTGAAGGGCGAAAAGATATCGGCCTTCAGGGGGCCTTTAAAAGTGTTTTCCCGATCAGGGATTTCAGCGCTACATCCTCGCTCGAGTTCATAAAATATTCTTTTGAAGATTTTAAATACAGCGAGGAGGAATGTATTAATAAAGGTATGACTTTTGAAGCGCCGGTGAAACTCACCGTACGCCTGGTTGTTTTCGATACGGATTCGGCGAATGGCACCAAAAGCATTCGCGATATTAAAGAGCAAGAGATTTATTTCGGCACGCTCCCGATGATGACCGATAGAGGGACCTTTATCGTTAATGGGACGGAAAGAGTCATCGTAAGCCAGCTTCATCGTTCGCCAGGGGTCTTTTTTGATCATGACAAGGGCAAGACCCATTCAAGCGGTAAATTGCTCTATTCCGCCCGCATTATCCCCTTACGGGGCTCCTGGCTTGATTTTGAATTTGACCCTAAAGATTTGTTGTATGTGCGTATAGATCGAAGAAGAAAATTTCCGGTAACGACTTTTCTTAAAGCCTTAGGATATTCCGCCAAGGATATTCTTTCTGAATTCTATGAAACTGAAAAATATCTCTTTGATGGAGATGATATTTGGCGCTTAACGAATCTTGAAAGTCTATATCGCCAGAAAGTATCGAAGGATATTGTCCATCCCCAAACAAATGAAGTTTTGGCGAAAGAAGGAGAGAAATTCACCAAACGTTTGCAGCGGGTCCTTATTTCCGCCGGCATCGAAAAGTTGCCCGTCAAATTATCCGATGTGTTAGGTAAGGTCGTAGCCGATGATATCGTTGAACCGCAAACCGGAGAAGTTTTGCTTGAAGGGAACCAAACGATTGATGAAGGCAACTTGGAAAAGATCAGAAAGGCGGGTATCAATCAACTTCAATGCCTTTTGATAGATGCTCCGGGTGTCGGAACAACAATTCGTAACACGATGACTTTGGATAAAATCGACCTGCCTGATGAAGCCCTTCTGGAGATATATCGAAAAATGCGGCCCAGTAGCCCTCCAACACTGGAAGTCGGCCATAATTTTTTCAATAGTCTATTTTTCAACATGTCCACTTATGATCTTTCACCTGTCGGGAGATTGAAACTCAATTACCGGCTTAATCTCAACGCACCTATAGAACAACGCGTATTAGATAAGAAAGATATTGCAGAAACAGTCAAAGAATTAATCCGATTGAAAAGTTCAGAGGCGATGGTTGACGATATTGACAACCTGGGCAATCGACGTGTCAGGGCCGTCGGTGAGCTTCTTGAAAATCAATATCGAATTGGTCTGGTTAGGATGGAAAGGGCCATCAAAGAAAGGATGAGCCTACAAGAAGTTGAGACCTTAATGCCGCATGACTTAATTAATTCAAAACCTGTCTCGGCAGTCGTAAAAGAGTTTTTCGGGACGAGTCAGCTCTCACAATTTATGGATCAAACCAACCCACTCTCGGAAATTACCCATAAACGCAGGCTTAGTGCTTTAGGACCCGGCGGTTTGACGAGAGAAAGAGCCGGTTTTGAGGTTCGCGATGTTCACCCGACTCATTATGGAAGAATTTGCCCCATTGAAACTCCGGAAGGACCTAATATCGGCTTAATCGTATCGTTGAGTACTTATGCACGGGTCAATGAATTCGGTTTTATTGAAACCCCTTATCGTTGTGTAGAAGACGGTAAAGTTTTAAAAAAGATTGAGTATCTTTCCGCTTTAGATGAAAAAGATTATCCAATTGCCCAGGCCAATATGCCTTTGGACAAAGATGGAAAATTCATGCGGGAAGAGGCTCAAGTGAGAATTGCAGGTGAAGCCAGCCATAGCCCGATTCATGAAATCAAATACATGGATGTGTCGCCCAATCAGTTGGTTAGCGTCTCAGCTTCCTTGATTCCCTTTTTAGAACATGATGATGCCAATAGAGCATTAATGGGTTCAAATATGCAACGGCAAGCCGTGCCGCTTTTAAATGCCAAAGCCCCATTAATCGGTACCGGTATTGAAAACGTAGTGGCTCGCGATTCAGGGGTTACCATCATTGCGAAAAAAGACGGAATTGTCGAAGATGTAGATGCTTCCCGTATTGTTCTTAGATCGGTAGACGAAAAAGGAGAACAAGACGAAGTTGAAATATATAAAATCATTAAACATAAGAAATCAAATCAAAATACTTGTTATAATCAAAAACCTATCGTAGAAAAAGGAGAATTTGTCCAGAAAGGGCAAATTATAGCGGATGGTCCAGCTACGGAATTAGGGGAATTGGCCCTAGGCCAAAATGTTATGGTCGCCTTCATGTCATGGGGTGGATATAATTTTGAAGATTCAATTATCATCAGCGAAAGAATTGTTAAGGAAGATAAATATACTTCCATTCATATCGAGGAATTTGAAGTTGTATCCCGTGATACCAAATTAGGCAAGGAAGAAATCACCAGAGACATCCCAAATGTAGGCGAAGAAGCTTTAAAAAATTTGGACGAAAGCGGAATCATAAAAATCGGAGCTGAAGTCCGGCCAGGAGATATTCTAGTCGGCAAAATTACTCCCAAAGGTGAAACTCAACTTTCTCCGGAAGAAAAATTATTAAGAGCGATTTTTGGGGATAAGGCCGGAGATGTCAAAGACACCTCTTTGAGGGTTCCGCCCGGTGTGGAAGGCATTGTGATTGATACGAAAGTTTTTTCCAGGAGAGGTGTTGAAAAAGACCATCGTAGTTTGGTCATTGAAGAGGAAGAAAAAGCCAAATTAGAAAAAGACAAAGAAGATGAGATTGAAATTATTCGAAGGAGTATTTTGGGAAAACTCAAAGAACTTCTATTAGGTAAAAAACTAAAAAGAAATCTCATGGATAAGAACACCAATAAAGCCCTGGTGACTACACGGAAACCCATCGGAGAGGAAGACATGGAAAAGATTTCCGTTGAATCATGGGCCGGGGTTGATTTGGATGCTCCTATGGATTTAATCGAGCAAGTCGAATCAATCGTGGAAAAATACATTCAAAGAGTCGAAGAAATAAATTCATTATTCGATGAACGCATTGAAAGGCTGGGAATGGGCGACGACCTCGCTCCCGGTGTCATCAAAATGGTTAAAGTCTATGTGGCTGTCAAAAGAAAATTATCGGTAGGCGATAAGATGGCCGGCCGGCACGGCAATAAGGGTGTTCTTTCCAGAGTTTTACCGGTTGAAGATCTGCCCTATTTTGAAGATGGGACGCCGGTAGATGTTATCCTAAACCCGCTGGGAGTTCCTTCACGTATGAATGTCGGTCAGGTTTTGGAAGCCCATTTAGGGTGGGCGTCTTACGAATTGGGCCGGCAAGTGAAAGAATTGCTTCATAACCTTAAGGACACTGAAGTATTAAGGAAAAAATTAAGAGATATTTTTTCGATTGAAGAATATAAAAGATTTTTTAAGGATGTAGATGACGAAAATCTAATGGAACACGCCCGGTCCATCCAAAACGGTGTTTATATGGCTTCGCCGGTTTTCGATGGCGCTAATGAAGATGAAATTAAAAAGTGTTTAACAGCAGCCGGATTGCCCGAGAGTGGGCAAGCCGCATTATATGATGGTCGTACCGGTGAACCATTTAGACAAAAAGTGACGGTTGGAACCATGTATATTTTGAAATTACATCATTTGGTTGATGATAAACTGCATGCCCGTTCCATTGGTCCCTATTCATTGGTCACCCAACAACCTTTGGGCGGCAAAGCCCAATTCGGCGGACAGAGGCTGGGAGAAATGGAAGTCTGGGCCATGGAAGCCTATGGCGCCGCCTATTCTTTGCAGGAATTTTTAACCGTGAAATCCGATGATGTGGCCGGAAGAACGCGTATGTATGAACGAATTGTCAAAGGAAATAATGTCCTGGAAGCAGGCTTACCGGAATCTTTTAAGGTTTTGATAAAAGAACTATTGAGCCTTGGTTTGGAAGTCCAGCTGTTTGAAGATAGTCAGATTTAAATTAACAATGAATAATTAGAAAATATCGCAAATGGTTCAAGTTGCTGTTATGTTCTTTTCTTTTTTCTAATTTGACTTGTTAACGCAAGAGTACCGAGTGCCTCAGAATGCGGCAATAATTTGTATATAGCGTTAACAAGAAAAAATAATATAACCCGTTATGATCATAAACTCGGTACTCTGGAGAACCCTTTAATTCAAAGGAGAGAACGTTGGAAGAATTATATAATTTTTTTGCAAAGCCGAAAGATCCGTCAAGCTATAATGCCGTCAAAATCTCCATTTCTTCTCCTGAAAAAATCAGAGAGAGATCTTTTGGTGAAGTAAAAAAGCCGGAAACCATCAATTACCGAACCTTTAAACCGGAGCGGGACGGTCTTTTTTGTTCCAAGATATTCGGCCCCATCAAGGACTATGAATGTAATTGCGGTAAATACAAAAGAATGAAACATCGCGGGATCGTGTGTGAAAAATGCGGTGTGGAGGTCATCCAATCCAAAGTACGTCGTGAAAGGATGGGGCATATAGAATTGGCCTCGCCGGTAGCGCATATCTGGTTTTTAAAATGCTTGCCATCCAAGATCGGCAATTTGGTCGATTTGACCCTGAAAGACCTTGAGCGGGTACTTTATTTTGAAAACTATATCGTCATAGACCCTAAAGACACGCCATTAATCAGAAGCAGTCTGCTGACGGATGAGCAACTATTGCGAGCCCGGGAAGAATACGGCAATCGGTTTGTGGCCGGGATCGGTGCCGAGGCCATTCAGTCCATGTTGCGCGTCCTGAATCTCGATGAGCTTTCCGTCAATCTCAGAGTCGATATGGTCGAGACCCGTTCGGATGCGAAAAAGAAAAAGCTGGCGAAACGTTTGAAAGTCATCGATGCTTTCCGAGAATCCAAAAACCATCCGGAATGGACCATACTGGATGTTATTCCGGTTTTACCACCGGATTTAAGACCGTTGGTTCCTTTGGACGGCGGAAGGTTCGCCACTTCTGATCTAAATGATCTCTATCGCCGGGTCATTAATCGTAATAATCGCCTTAAAAGGCTCCTGGAACTCAACGCCCCTGATATTATCGTCCGCAATGAAAAGAGAATGCTGCAAGAAGCCGTCGATGTGCTTTTTGACAATGGACGCCGTGGTAAAGTCGTAACCGGCGCCAATAAGCGGCCTTTCAAGTCCTTAAGCGACATGCTCAAAGGTAAACAGGGCCGATTCCGTCAAAACTTATTGGGTAAACGCGTTGATTATTCCGGAAGATCGGTGATCGTGGTGGGTCCGGATTTACGATTGCATCAATGCGGACTTCCCAAAAAAATGGCATTGGAGTTGTTTAAACCGTTTATTTACAATAAATTGGATGAAAAAGGATTGGCCTCAACCATTAAATCGGCCAAAAAGATGGTTGAACGGGAAACCCCGGAAGTTTGGGATGCCCTGGATGAAGTTGTAAGAGAATATTGTATTCTTTTAAACCGCGCACCCACCCTGCACCGTTTGGGTATCCAGGCTTTTGAGCCGATTTTGATCGAAGGTAAGGCCATCCAACTTCACCCCTTGGTTTGTACGGCGTTTAATGCGGACTTTGACGGCGACCAGATGGCTGTGCATGTGCCATTGTCTATTGAAGCGCAGATTGAAGCCCGGGTTCTCATGATGTCCACCAATAATATTTTATCCCCGGCCAATGGGGAACCCATTATTGTTCCCAGTCAGGACATTGTTCTCGGTATTTATTACATGACCCGTGAGCGGCCCTTCTGTAAGGGAGAAGGCAAGATTTTTGCCAACATAGACGAAGTCAGGACCGCCTTTGATTTGGGTGAACTGGATTTGCATGCAGCTATTAAAGTGCGTATCAACGGTAAAATTGAAAAAACAACTACCGGGCGCGTTCTTTTATACGAGGTTTTGCCCGGGAACCTGCCTTTCGCTAATATTAACAAAGTCATGACCAAAAAGGAATTGCGTAATCTGGTTAATGAATCCTATCGCCGGGAAGGGATTAAATCAACGGTTATTCTTTCTGACCGCTTGAAGGATATTGGCTATAAATATGCAACCCTCTCCGGTATTTCCATTTCTATGAATGATATGACGATTCCCGCTAAAAAAGCGGAGATCATTGAAAAATCTGAAAATGAAGTAAAAAAAATCGATGATCAATACAAGAGCGGTTTGATTACGGACGGTGAAAAGTATAATAAAGTGGTCGATATTTGGGCCCAATCAACCGAAAGCATCGCGTCGGAAATGATGAGTCAAATGGCCGTGGAAGATATCAAGGGACCGGATGGCAAGACCGTGCGCGCGAATAGTTTTAATGCCATCTATATGATGTCCGACTCCGGTTCACGCGGCAGCAAGGATCAGATGCGGCAGTTGGCCGGCATGAGGGGTTTGATGGCCAAGCCGTCCGGAGAGATTATTGAAACCCCTATCACCTCCAACTTCCGGGAAGGCTTGACCGTTTTGCAGTATTTTATTTCGACCCACGGCGCTCGTAAAGGCTTGGCCGATACGGCTTTAAAGACCGCGAACTCCGGATACTTAACCCGCCGGTTGGTCGATGTGGCCCAAGATGCCGTTATTACTGAAGAAGATTGCGGAACGATAGATGGGATCTGGGTTTCTTCCTTGATTGAAGGCGGTGAAATCATCCAGAGGGTTGGTGATCGCGTGCTGGGCAGAGTCGCTTTGGAAGATGTGGTCGATCCGGTGACCGGAGAACTTCTTATCGCTGCCAATGGAGATGTTAATGAACAGAAAGTTCTGGAGCTCCAAAATGCCGGTATTGAAAAACTAAAAATGCGGTCGGTGTTGACTTGTCAAACCAAACGAGGAGTTTGTAAAAAATGCTATGGCCGTGATCTCGCTCATGGTCATGAGGTTAATATCGGTGAAGCGATTGGCATTATTGCCGCCCAATCCATTGGTGAGCCTGGAACCCAATTGACCATGCGGACCTTCCATATCGGTGGTACGGCCAGCAAGCGGGTTGAACAAACAACCATGCAATCCCGAAACGAGGGCCAGGTCAGTTTCCAGAATCTTAAGACGGTTAAAAATGCTGAAGGCATGCATGTAGTCATGAACCGTAATGGTGAAATTGCCATATTAGGTAAAGGCGGCCGGGAAATTGAACGATATCCTGTTATTTATGGAGCCATATTAAGGATCGAAGACGGTCAAGAGATCCAGGGTAACCAGATCCTGGCAGAATGGGACCCCTTTAATATTCCGATTCTTACTGAAGTGCCGGGTGTTATAAAATATGGTGATATTGTTGAAGAAGTGACCATGCAGGAAAAACGCGATAAGGTCACGGGTAAAAGCAGCCGGGTTATCGTGGAATCACGGGAAGTTGATCTCAGACCAAGGGTATCCATCAAAGATGATAAAGGTCACACGGCGTCCATCGTCGGTTCGGCCAAAGGAAAAGCGCGTTATCACCTGCCCATTGGGGCCATTATTATGGTGAATGAAGGCACTGAAGTCACAGCCGGTACGGTTTTGGCTAAAATACCTCGTGAAACCACCAAAACAAAGGATATTACCGGAGGTTTACCTCGGGTAGCTGAATTATTTGAGGTGCGTAAACCCAAAGAGAATGCGGTATTGACTGAAATTGATGGAACCGTGTCTTTCGGCCAATATAGTAAGGGCCGTCGTAAGGTACTGATTACACCGGATATGGGGGATCCAAGCGAGTATTTTATTCCCAAGGGAAAACATGTCAGCGTTCTTGAGGGTGATTATGTTCGAGCCGGAGAAGCCCTGATGGATGGTTCCGCCAACCCTCATGATATTTTAAGAATCCGGGGTATCAAGGAATTAGCCAAATACCTGGTTGATGAAGTCCAAGAAGTCTATAGACTTCAAGGTGTTAGCATCAATGATAAGCATATTGAAGTGATTGTCCGGCAAATGTTGCGGCAAGTAACCGTAACCCAAGTTGGCGATTCCAACTTCCTTTTAGGTGAACATATTGAGAAGGCGCGTTTTGAGGAAGAGAATCAAAAGATTGTTGAAAACGGCGGAAAACCGGCTTTAGCAGAACCTTTATTACAGGGAATCACCAAAGCTTCCCTAAGCACGGAAAGTTTTATCTCAGCAGCGTCTTTCCAGGAAACCACCAAGGTGCTTTCTGATGCGGCTGTAGCCGGTAAGGTGGATTATTTAAAAGGCTTGAAAGAAAACGTCATTATGGGGCGTTTGATTCCAGCCGGAACAGGCTTACCGGTTTATCGTAACTTGGAGATAGAGGTTCAGAATTAATTTTAGATTTTTTTTATGAAATTTCTTGACAAATCGTATCCAAATCAATAAAAGATTGGATTTTGTAAATTTTACTGTGTTGAAAATATTTTGATATTTTGCAAAGGGTGCTTTAGGAGAACGGCGCATGCCAACGATTAATCAGCTGATAAGAAGCGGGCGTAGAAAAGCCAGGAAAAAGGTCAAAACTCCAGCTTTACAAGCCTGTCCCCAGCGAAGGGGAGT
>Ga0315273_10015039_pt1 | contig 9997 bp, 6 predicted proteins | sample YL17G02_0_MG_FD_205753 | JGI IMG/M metagenome (GOLD analysis project Ga0315273, IMG submission 205753) | Sediment microbial communities from Yellowstone Lake, YNP, Wyoming, USA - YL17G02_0 | ecosystem: Environmental > Aquatic > Freshwater > Lake > Sediment | place: USA: Wyoming | collected... | reverse complement strand
GGCGAGCATGTCAACGGCGAGGACCTGCTCGGCCCCCGCCTCTGCCAACATTCTGATCGCGAGGAGGCCGATGGCGCCGAGCCCGACCACGGCAACCTTGTCGCCGTAACGGACCTGCGACTCGCGCACACAATGGATGGCGACATAGGCGGGCTCTGCGCAGAGGGCGAGCTTGGGATCGAGATCACCCAGCGGCCAGAGGGCGTCCTCGCGGCAGATGTTGGTCTCTCGTACGTCCATGTAGCCGAAGACGCGGTCGCCGACGGCCCAACGTGTGACGTTTTGCCCAAGCTGCTGGACCACTCCGACACCGGCGGTGCCCGTCCCTGCAGGCTCGGCGTGCCCACTTTGGGGCCTCGGCGGAGCCTCGGTGAAGATCCTCATCTCGGGGTCGAAGCGTTGGCCGGCGAAGTTGACGTGGTCAAACCCGGCGATAGTGGTGCCGTGCTTGCCGGAGGCGATCTCCGTCTTGACGAGCACCTCCTGGTCGCCCAGCGACCTGTCCTGGTACTCGATCACCTCAACTTTGTGCGGACCAGTAATGGCTAGACGGCGTGGCATCCCCGATTCTCCTTTCGGCTGCGCGACGCTCCCGCTAGGGCAGCGGACCGCGGGAGCCCGCAGAGGGGCTCCCCTACGAGTCCTCCACCCGCGTATTGGGCGTTACCAGAGCGGGGCCTATTGACAGGTCCGAACGCGTCTGCTAGAGTGTAAGCGCTTGCGTAGCTCAGAATGGCGCCAGACGGGCGCGAACGTCATTCTAGTTCTCCCTCTGGCATCGGTATCCTTCTGGCGAAGATCAGAATGGCATCAGGAACAGAGAAGCGCCCAGGAAGACACCTGCCGCGGTCCAGCGGCAGCAACGGCCCGAGGCCGACGGTGACCATCCGCGATGTCGCGGAGAGCGCCGGCGTCTCTACCGCGACGGTGTCGCGTGTTTTCGCGGAACCCCATGGTCGTGTGAGCAGCGCCACCCGCGGGCGCGTGGTCAGGGCTGCCCAGGAGCTGGGCTACAGGCCCCATCGGGGCGCGCGGGCGTTAGCGCGCCAGCGCAGCGATGTGGTCGGTGTGCTGCTGTTAGGGTTCGGCGCCGGGTTCGTCGGGGATGTGATGGACGGCTTAGCGGAGGCGGCCCGCCAGTCCGGGCGGGAGACGGTCTTCGCGACCTATGGCGCCCGGGGCCACGACGGCCTGCGTCGCGCGCTCGACCACTTGCTGGAGACGAGGCCCGAGGGGATCGTCTTCTACCCTTCGACCAGCCTTCCGATAGACGACAAGCTGTTGGTGGCCGAGCTGAAGCAGGTCCCGACAGTGCTAGTGGACCTGGCAGTGGAGGGCCTCGATCTGCCGCTGGTTACGAGCGATGATGCGAGCGGAATGCGCCAGGCAGTGGAGCATCTGCTGTCGCTTGGGCATGAGCGCATCGGCCACCTGGCCGGACCTTCCTGGATGTCCACGGGCGCGGTGCGGCTGCGAGCGTTCAGGGAGGCGATGGCAGAGCATGGTTTCCAGGTTCCGCCCGAGTGGGTGGTGGCGCATGATTTCACCTATGGGCAGGCAGTGACAGCCGCCCAGAGGCTGCTCCAAGCGACTCCGCTGCCGACTGCAGTGATCGCGGCGGATGACAAGGCGGCGGCGGCTGTGCTGTCGGTGGCGAGACACGTAGGGCTGGCGGTGCCCGACGACCTGTCGGTCATCGGTTTTAGCGACACGTACCTGTGTCAGACGTGGCATCCCCCGCTCACCACGGTCAGGCAGCCCAAGGAGGAGCTGGGGAGAGAGGCGATTCGGCTGCTGAAGGCCCTGATCGAAGGCGACGAGTCGGCCGAGACGAGCGGCGTCCACCTGCTTCCCACGCAGCTCATCGTGCGGGGGTCGTGCGGTCGGCACATCGGGCAACGGCGGGTTGCGCCGCCGGCGGTGACATACGAGAGGTCGTACAGCGATCAAGCTGGGCAGCAGGAGACGCCTATGCGATAGCGGGTCGTCGGGCGCCTGTCGGTGAGCGACTGGAACGTGAGGTCCCCTCTGGAAGGACCGTATAAGGAGAAGAGGATGCGGAGAAGGCAAGGCTTTACGCTGATCGAGCTGTTAGTGGTTATCGCGATTATCGGGATACTCGCGGCGATGGTATTCCCAGTCTTTGCCCGAGCGCGCGAGTCGGCCCGGAAGGCGGTGTGTCTGTCGAATGTGAAGAACATCGCCCTGGCCATTCAGATGTACTTGGGAGACAACGGCGACACGCTGCCGCCCAGTGAGCACCGGGCGGATGTGAATGAGTATTTCGGCTGCGGCTGCGAGGAGGCGGGGACCGCGATGAACCCGTACCTCCGCATGCCCGTGGTACTGGATGAGTATGTCAAGAACCGGGATGTCTGGCGCTGCCCGAGCGCCAAGATGTCCCGGCCAGTGAGCATTGTTCTCCCCGGCCCAGACTGGTATGGGTACTACGTGAGAAACGCGGACGGCGAGGGCGACATCGATGGCTTTGGCGGCATTGGCAACCCCACCTGGCCTCCCGGCTGGGGTGGCACCATCACTGACACCGTCAAGCAGGGCGAGGTCGAAGGGGCTGCCGGCGCCTTCGTGCAGAGCATTGGCACCACCATCAGTGGGAACAGGGAACTGAAGCTCGCCTCGGTCCAGGATACCGTCAAGTTCGTCATCTGTGGTGACTCTGGCTCCATTGATGAGCCGACCTTGTGGGGCCAGCTCGTCTTCGCTGACACGTGCCATGTGGAGTCCGAGCCTTATTGCTACCCTGAGTTCGAGGACTGCTACATAGATGGGGAGAGGCCGGACTCTGAGTGGTGTATCATACCGAGCCAGGCAGCAGCGCGGGAGTTCTGGAGCAACGGCGACGTCCGGCGCTCGTACGCCCGTCATCTCGGCGGCACCAATCTCGGCTTCCTGGACGGGCATGCCGCCTGGTGGCAGTGCGATGCCGTGTATGCGAACGCCAGCGGAGGTCAGAATGCCGCCCAGGATACGTGGGGCGATCTCAAGGGCCCAACCGAGTTCGGTGGCTGTTTCTGCAGGCACTGCCTGGACGTGACGGACTGCGACTGCGACTAGGCCGTAGCGTGTCAGTCGCCGCGGACATCTGAAGCACGACAAAGGATAAGGCGGAGCGCCTTCGGGCGCTCCGCCTGATTATTGGGTCCCGAACCTAATCCTCTTCCCCCTCTCCGCCGGAGGCGGACAAGTCCGCGCGCCGAGAGGGGGAGGCAGAGGAAGCTCGTGGCAGTGAGAGAAGAGCGCGGGGTCCTTCGGATCTTCGGATCGCGGTGGCCATCTTCTACGGTGATGTCGTGTGGCACGAAGGAACCTGGTCTAGCGCCGAGCCGGCCGCTGGCGGTCGGGGTGATCGTCGGGGATGTCCTGAACACAACCGTGTGGAACATAGCGGCGCTCGCGGCGAGGGGACGGGTGTAGGGGATGGGGCGTATGATGGGCGGACGCATCTGGCGTTGCGCTAAGGGGCGAAGCCAATAGGAGACAGGAGATGGCTGCGGCCGAGATCGCCAACTACGAAGAGCAGGTCTACGCAGGAGTCCTTGGCAAGGTCATCGGCGTCTACATGGGACGCCCAGTCGAGGGATGGCGCAAAGAGAACCTGGTCGCGCACTGGGGACTGGTGGACCGGTACGTCGCGGCCGACCGGGGTCTGCCGCTGGTGGTGGCCGATGACGACATCAGCGGCACCTTCACCTTCATCCGGGCGCTGGAGGACAGCGGACGCTATGCCGACACGCCGGAGGACTTCTTCGGCAAGAGCTGGCTGAACTATCTCATCGAGAACAAGACGATTCTCTGGTGGGGCGGCCTGGGCGTGGCCGCCAACCACACCGGGTACCTCCGCCTGAGACAGGGCATCACATCGCCCCGAAGCGGGAGCATGGAACTCAACGGCCCCATCATCTCCCAGCAGATCGGCGCCCAGATATTCATAGATGCGTTCGGGATGGTCGCACCCGGCGATCCGGAGTTGGCGGCGCGGCTGGCGGAGATGGAGGCGCGTATCGCTTACGACGCCGAGGCCGTCAACGGAGGGAGGGTGATGGCGGCGATGGTGGCGGCGGCCTTCGTCGAGAAGGACATGGAGAAGATCCTCGATGCAGGCGTCAGTGTGATCCCCCGCGACAGCGTCATCGCCAGGGTGCATCGAGACGTGCGCGGGTGGGCGGCTCAGGACAAGGACTGGCACACGACCTATGATCGTATCGTCGAGCAGTACGGGTACGGCAAGTACGGCGGGCTGTGCCCGATGGTCCCGAACCATGCCATCATGGTGATGGCGTGGAGCTACGCGCCGGACAGCTTCCGCCAGGCGCAGGCGATCATCAACACCGCCGGCTGGGACACCGACTGCAACGCCTCCAACGTCGGCAGCGTGATGGGGATCAAGGTCGGCCTCGAGCGCATCAACGCGGACTACGACTTCCAGTCCCCCTTCGCCGACCGCATCGTGCTCCCAACGGCGGAGGGCGCGCGGCTCGCCACCGACTGCCTGCTGGAGGCCTACCGTATTGCTCGTATCGGCCGGAAGGTAATGGGCTGGGCGCAGCCGGAGGCGCCCAAGAACGGCGCCTGGCATCACTTCACCATGCCGGGCAGCCAGCATGGGTACATGGTCGAGACAACAGACCAGGGAATGCCGGGGACGGGCCGGGTGCGCAATGTGGCGGGGCCGGGGGGCAAGCGGATGCTTGAGATCACGTTCTGCGAGGTCGCGCCCAACCACCCGGTTCGGGTATCTACCCCGGCGTTTGCGGAGCCGACAGCTTCCTTCTATGCAATTGTGGGGACGCCTAAGCTGTACGCGGGGCAGACCGTGACGCTCGAGGGTGTGGCAGGAGAGTGCGAGCGATCCGCCAGCGTCCGCCTGTTCGCCCGGTACCTTGCCGGCGAGGGGGAGAGCAACCGGGCGACGACCACCAAGCTGCTCTATGGAGAGCCGGTCGAGCTCGAACCGGGCAAGCGCTTCACGCTCGGGGTGCTGGTACCTGGCGAGCGCGGCTTCCCGACTAAGGACCTGGGCATCGAAATCAACGGCGGCCCAGGCTGCGCTGGACGTCTTCTCGTGGACAGAGTCAGCTTCGGCGGCCCGTTCCGGCTACATATCCCGGACGAGCTTCCCCGCCACAAGGAGGGGACGGTGCTCGGCTGGGTAGTGGATGCTGATCGCGTCATCGGCAAGTTCCCCCAGGACGCCCAGCCCATGACTTACATAGGGAAGGACAACGGCAGGGGCCTCGCGGTGACCGGGACCGATGGTTGGCGCGACTATACCATCTCCAGCCGCTTCACCATCGCGCTGGCCGATGCCGGGGGCCTCATCGCGCGCTACCAGGGACTCCAGCGTTTCATCGCGCTGGTCAAGACGCGCGATCGCCTCAAGCTCGTCCTCAACTACTACGGTGAGACCGTGCTCGCCGAGGCCGCGTGCGAGTGGAACCTAGGCGAACTGCATCTGCTCGCGCTGACGGTGACGGGGACAGAGATCATCGGGCAGGTTGATGGCAAGGAGGTGCTGCGGGCGAGCGATAGCACGTTGGGCTGCGGAGGCGCGGGTTTCGTCGTCGAAAACGGGATCGCCGGGTTCCGCGAGACCGCGATTCTAGCCGCGTCGAAGTGAAGGGGATTGCAGACATGAACCTGCGAGAGAACTACCTCGAAGCAGTCCGCTTCGGTCGGCCGGACCACGTGCCACTGGCGAACGAGCCGATCTTCCACTCGTTCGAGCTTGAGGGCAACTTTCGGATAGAGAACTGGACCGATCTGTGGGGGGTGAGGTGGGAGGTCGGCCTCGAAGGGACTGTTCCCTTTCCCAAAGGCAATCCGCTGCCCTCGCTCGACCGACTTCCGGACTACACGTTCCCTGACTCAAGCCGGTTGGTGCTCACCGATGACATGAGGGAGAGGCTCAGAGCGGTGGATCGGGGCGAGCGCCTTGTGGTCGGGCATCTCATGTATCTGCTCTTCGAGCGGGCGTGGGCGATCATGGGGATGGACAACTTCCTGGTGGCGCTGATCACGCATCCCCGCGAGGCTCACGCGTTCCTCCACGGCATCGCCACCTTCGCCCGCGATGTCTTCGATCGCTACCTCGAGCTGGGGGTGGACGGCGTCAGCTTCAGCGAGGACCTGGGCAGCCAGCGCGCGCTGATGATCTCGCCGCGGATGTTCAGGGAGTTCATCCTGCCGGAATACGTCTTCTGCTTCGAGCGCGTGCTGCGCGAGAGGAAGATGGTCATGTTCCATAGCTGCGGGTGCGTTGATGCCATCGCCGGGGAGCTGGCGGGGATCGGCGTCACCGTGCTCAACCCGATCCAGGCGCGGGCGAACGATCTGCGGAAGGTGAAGAGAGAGACGTTCGGGCGGATGGCGCTGAACGGAGGCATTGATACCAGCACCCTCGCTCTCGGCACGCCCGAGTATGTGCGCGCCGAGGTCATCCGGGTGATGGAGATGCTGAAGCCCGGGGGCGGCTATGTGTGCGGGCCCGACCAGTCCATACCCGGGATACCGGCCGAGAACATGGAGGCGCTCTGGGAGACGGCGGGGGAGGTCGGGAAGTACTGAGTCCTCACCCCCCAGAGGCGGACAGGTCCAAGGGGGCGAACCCCACCCCCTGCCCCCTCCCCGTGCACGGAGAGGGGGATGGACAGGAGACGCGGGGGAGTGGAGGGGCAGGAGGCGGAGGTCCTGCCCTACGAGGCATCACCCCCCTAACCCCCTCTCCAAGAGTGGAGAGGGGGACGGTGAGGCTGAGGCCGCAGGTCTGGGGACCTGTGCTACAGCGCGCGGAGTGGGCGGACGGCTACTCGGGGATGATGCCTAGCTTCACCCCAGGCACCTCGCCCTGGGGATAGCAGCCGTTCTTGAGGAGGGGGCTGTCGGCGGGAACGCGGAAGTCCCTGGTGAGGATGTCGGCGAAGCCGGGCTCGACGACCTCGGTACCGTGCTCGAGCTTGAGCTCCGCGCGGACGTCGTCGAGACTTGTGTACTGCTGGTGCCTGCGGCGGGGATGCCCCCAGATGAGGAGGCCTTGCCCCGGCGCTGCCCAGTAGAGATTGTCGTGGTGCCCGAGGCTTAGCTTCTCCAGCGTCAACCCGGCTGGCTGCCGGCCATCCCCGGGGGCCGGGGCGGTGGACTGCTCCTGCATGGCCGCCGGCCAGTGGCGCTGGTCGTCAATCTCGAACTGCCCCCAGGTCTGGGCCGCTTCGTTGTAGGCGAGGAGGTTGTGGTGGATATCCTCGTCGTGGCTCCAGACAGGGCGATCGGTGCTGTCCTCAATGAGAGGGGTCTCGCGCGGATTCTCGCGGTAGTTGATGCCCGACCTATTGCCCACGATCAAGTTGCGTTCGATCACGCAGTTCGGGGAGTTGGCGACAGCGATACCGCAGAGCAGGCCGCCAGCGACAGGGGTGCCCGTGAATCCGTTGCCGATGATGACGTTGTCGTGGGCGTGCAGGCGGTAGGAGATCTCGTAAAAGATGCCGCACTCCTCGTTGTCGGCGATCAGGCAGTTGCGCACGACGCAGTCCTCATTGCCGATATCGAACCAGACGCCGGAGCCGCGGTTCTCGATGAACATGCTCTTTTCGAAGACCACGCCTCTGGCAAGCGCTATCTTGTTGCCGCCCGCCTCCCAATGGCGGTAGTACTTCTTGGTGTTGTTGTTCCTGCAGATGCAGCCGGTCAGCAGGAGATAGTGCGGCCGACCGCCGCCGAAGCCGAGCTGGCCGTTGTCCTGGAACGTGCATCGCCGCGCGACGATGTGGGAGGCCCTGAAGCTCGCCCCGCATGCGTTGGTCTTCTCGAAGATACAGTCCTCGACCACCCCGTGATCGCCCATGAACTGCGCGGCCCCCATCTGCGCGTGGTTAGCCGCGTAGCGGAACCGGATGCCGCGAAGGTGAATGTGCTCGCCCTTTGACTCCCAGAGGATGGGACGGGTCGAGGCCTCGACCCTGACCTTGCGATCGAAGGGCTCGTTGCTGTAGCCCCAGGCATAGAGAAGCTTGGCGTCGAGGTCAACGTAGAACGTCCCGCGCGACATCTGGCTGCGGCTCAGCACCTGGTGAAGGAGGCATTCGTCGGTGATGACCTGTTCGGCGCGACCGATCATGAGATGGTAGTCGTCCGCCGGATGGGTGAGTGAAGTGCGGGAGGTGAAGACGCGGGGCCAGCTAGTGCGGTAGATATGCTGGTCGGAGTCCACGCGCTCCCAGTCGGTGATCGGGTCGGCGCCGGTCACGACGACGCGCTCGCCGGTGGCGGCGACGAACCGGATCGGCCGTTCGGCGGTGCCGCTGGCCTCGACGATCACGTGCTCCCGGTAGGTGCCGCCGTGGATGACCACGGTATCACCATCCGCGACGCGGCGCGCCGCTTCGCCGATGGTGCGGAACTGCTCGCCGTCAGCGATTCCAGGCAACTCCTTCTGACAGACATGCCAGGTGCGCCCCGCGCTCGGGGTCGCGGAGTTGGTATGGGTCATTGCGTATCCTCCGATCGGTGATGCGAGTTCCACGCTAACCGCACTGGCCTTTAGGGCGCGCTGTCACCACCGCGGCCTCGCCGAGGGGTGAACCCCACCCCCCTTCCCCCCTCCCCGCAAGCGGAGAGGGGGAGGCGAAACTCCGGACGTGGAGCGTCTCTTGACAAGCCGCGCCGTCTTTGGCACGATGTAAGCGGTTACGCAGGGCAGAACGGCTTTGGCGCCGCCCAGCGGCTATCTGGTTCGCCGACTGGCATCGGTATCCTTCCGCCGAATCCGCCGAGTTGACCAAGGCCGCCCCAGGCGGTTGGCGGGGAGTGGCGAACATCGGCGAAGACTCGTGGGGGTGGCGCGAGCTGCCGGACTCACGATGCTACAGATCACGGAGGTGTTGGATGAGACGCTACAGCGCGAGTGTGGTCGGCGGCGGTGCGGGTGGACGGCTGAGCTTGAACGCGCTGCGCGCCTCCGACCGATATGAGCTGCGCGCAGTCGCAGACATCAGCCCGGCCGCTCGCGATGCGCTTGCCCGTGACTACCCAGGCATTGCTGTCTTCGAGAGCCACGAGAGGATGCTGGCCGAGTGCCCCACTGACATCGTGTGCGTCTCCACCTGGGCACCTTCTCACCGGGCGGTCACCGAGGCCGCGCTGGCGCTACCGTTGAAGGGGATACTGGTCGAGAAGCCGCTGGCGGACACGACCGCGGATGGCGCGGCGATCCTGGCGATGATAAAGGCCAAGTCGCTCCCGATGGCGACTCCCCACAATCTGCTGGTGTCTACGCACGCAAAAGAGATCCTCCACAGGGTCCGTTCCGGCGACATCGGCCGGCTCTGCCTGATCGAGATCGAGTGCGGCGGTTGGGACATCATCAACGCAGGCATCCACTGGCTGAACTATGCGCACTGGCTTATCGGTCGGGAGCCAGTTGAGTACGTTATGGCAACCTGCGACTCCTCCTCCAGGACCTACCGGGATGGCGTGCAGGTGGAGACGATTGCCGTCACCTATGCCCAAAGCAAGAGCGGCGTGCGGATCGTCATGAACACCGGCGACTATGTGAGGACCACCAGAGAGGGGAAGGATACGCTCTTCCGGCTCGTCGGCACCGCCGGGCTGATCGAGTTCTGGGCGTGGGAGAGCGCCTACCTCGTGGTGAATGTCGAGGACCCGGGAGGCAAGCTGGTGAATGTGCCCCCGGCCGGCAAGGGCCACCAGGAGCAGTTGGAGGTGATGGCCAGGCAGATGGACGATGGGAGCACGAACTACGACATCCCGGAGAGTTCGCTTGCGGCGCTGGAGTTGTGCGAGGCGGCCTACCTGTCGAGCAAGCACCGGTGCAAGGTGGAGCTGCCGCTGGCGGGCTTCGTGCCTCCGCCGGCGAATGACTGGGAGCCGGGCAAGCCGTACTCGGGAACGGGTGGCGGCCGCGATGGCCGCAGACTTCCGAAGCTGGAGTGAGAGAGGGCCGAGATGAGACCAATCGAGT
>Ga0315273_10015038_pt1 | contig 9997 bp, 6 predicted proteins | sample YL17G02_0_MG_FD_205753 | JGI IMG/M metagenome (GOLD analysis project Ga0315273, IMG submission 205753) | Sediment microbial communities from Yellowstone Lake, YNP, Wyoming, USA - YL17G02_0 | ecosystem: Environmental > Aquatic > Freshwater > Lake > Sediment | place: USA: Wyoming | collected... | reverse complement strand
CTTGTCGCCGGCCCTGGCGCGCCTCGCCCCGGCACCGGGCATCAAGGACGCCGAAGTATAGCGGATCGAGGGGGCAATGGAAGTGTTTTCCGCGGGTGGGGCATGAGGGTGGCATGGCCACGCGCCCAGCATGCCGGGCGGTTAAACTTCGCCGCTACTTCAGTTGCACGCGGTTCTGCTTCTGGTTGCGGCCCAGGTGGAACGTGCCCTCGGAGAGCCATTTCAGCGTCTTGCGCGCCGGCACGTTCATGACGTACTCCGGCGTCCGGAAGTCGAAGAGCTTGAGGCCCTGGGCCTGGCCCGCCTCCATGCTAAAGTCGACGTCGCCGGGCAGGACGTGGCGGATCTCCAGCTTGATCGGCTTGGCGCGGTAGTTGCGCACCTGTTCCTGCCACTTGCGGGTCTCGTCCCAGCCCACGACGCGCGGCGGGGGCGGTGGGTTCTCGTCATAGATGAAGTTCTGGCGCGCGAGGTCCAGCACCACGCGCTCGTACACGATCTGGTCGTCGGTCCCGACGTTGAGCTCGATCTTCTCCTTGATCGGGATGTACTTCGACGACTGGGCGACGAAGAAGCTCAGGCCTTCCTTCCCGTTTTCCCTGAACACACGGATGATGCCGTCGGGCAGGGGCGACTCGCCCATCTTGTGCTCGGCGTCGTTGGCGAGGATGAAGAACCGGACCGGCCGCGGGCCGTACTGGTGTGGGCGGTAGCGGTAGAGGACGTCAAACGGCACGTCCTTGGTCCGGAAGGAGACCATCCGCTGCGACCAACCGGTGCGGACGGTCTGCTGGCCCTCGACCGTGAAGATGAAGTACTCGGAGAGGCCTTCCTTGACGATCTTCGCGGGGGCGGCGGCGAAGCCGGCAGGGGCCTCGGTCGGCGCGGGTGCGGCCTCCGCGGCCTTCTCGGCCTTGTCTACCGCGCGGCGGACTTCGCGGAGGCGCATGTCCTTGGCGAGGGTCTCTGTCACGGGGCCCTGGGCGAGCTGGGCGATCTTCTCCACGAGGTTGATGACGCCCACCACGAGGCGCACCTGCGCCCCCTCGTAGTCCTCGCCGGAGTTGTTCACCACCGTCACGTACCCGTCGAAGGTCGCCTTGGTCTCGCCGGGGTCGGTGATCATCACGTAGTCGGCGCTCCAGGAGATGCCGGAGGTGAAGTACGAGACTTCGACGGTCGCCTGCCCCTCGAACTTCGACTCCACGTTCCAGACGAGGACCTGCGGGCGGTCGGCCGGGAAGGTGGTGTCGGTCACTTCGATCTCGGCGTCGTGCTCGACGGGGCGGAGGTAGACGCTCGTGGGGTCGATCAGCGTGTTGGCCCACGAGAACTGGAGGCGGTTCACGCCCTTCTTGAACGTGATCGAGCGGGTCTCCTTGACGAGCGTCAGGTCCTCGGAGTTGTAGATCGTCAGTTGGACCGCCGCCCGCGGCGGGAGGGTCACCAGGTCGATGTTACGGGCCGAGGCGACCGAGACCATCGCCAGGAGCATCGCGATCGCAACGAACATGGTTCGCATGGTGCGCCCTTTCACTTACGTAGGCCGGGGCAACGCCCCGGCTTCATTGAGAGCCCAGCCGGGGCTGCGCCCCGGCCTACATTCACTTCAACTGCACGCGGTTCTGCTTCTGGGCCGTGCCCAGGTGGAACGTGCCCTCGGAGAGCCATTTCAGCGTCTTGCGGGCCGGCACGTTCATGACGTACTCCGGTGTCCGGAAGTCGAAGAGCTTGAGGCCCTGGGCCTGCCCCGCCTCCATGCTGAAGTCGACGTCGCCGGGCAGGACGTGGCGGATTTCGATCTTGATCGGCTTGGCGCGGTAGTTGCGGACCTCTTCCTGCCACTTGCGCGTCTCGTCCCAGCCCACGACGCGCGGCGGGGGCGGTGGGTTCTCGTCATAGATGAAGTTCTGGCGCGCGAGGTCCAGCACCACGCGCTCGTACACGATCTGGTCGTCGGTCCCGACGTTGAGCTCGATCTTCTCCTTGATGGGGATGTACTTCGACGACTGGGCCACGAAGAAATTGAGCCCGTCGCGGCCGTTGTCGCGGAAGACGCGGATGATGCCGTCGGGCAGAGGCGACTCGCCCATCTTGTGCTCGGCGTCGTTGGCCAGAATGAAGAACCGGACCGGCCGCGGGCCGTACTGGTGCGGCCGGTAGCGGTAGAGCACGTCGAAGAGCACGTCCTTGGCGCGGAAGGAGACCATGCGCTGCGACCAGCCGGTCTTGACGGTCTGCTCGCCCTCGACGGTGAAGATGAAGTACTCGGAGAGGCCTTCCTTGACGATCCTGGGCGCCTGGGCGCCGGCCTGGCGGTCCTCCGGCCTGTCAATATCCTCGCCCAGCTTCTCGGCCTCCTTGAGGGCGCCGCGGAGGGCGTCGCTCTTGAACTTGGCGACTTCGTCCTTCGCCGGCGCCGCCCCGCGGGCAAGCCGGGCGATCTTCTCCACGAGGTTGATGACGCCCACCACCAGCCGCACCTGCGCCCCCTCGTAGTCCTCGCCGGAGTTGTTCACCACCGTCACGTACCCGTCGAAGGTCGCTTTGGTCTCGCCGGGGTCGGTGATCATCACGTAGTCGGCGCTCCACGAGATGCCGGAGGTGAAGTACGAGACTTCGACGGTCGCCTGGCCCTCGAACTTCGACTCCACGTTCCAGACGAGGACCTGCGGGCGGTCGGCCGGGAAGGTGGTGTCGGCCACTTCGATCTCGGCCTCGTGCTCGACGGGGCGGAGGTAGACGCTCGTGGGATCGATGAGCGTGTTGGCCCACGAGAACTGGAGCCGGTTCACGCCCTTCTTGAACGTGATCGCCCGGACTTCCTTGACGAGCGTGAGGTCCTCGGAGTTGTAGATCGTCAGTTGCACGGCCGCGCGGGGCGGCAGTGTCACCAGGTCGATATCGCGGGCGTGGGCGAGCGGGGCCAGTGTGATTACCGCCACGATCGCCGCAAGCAGGATTCGCATGGTGCGCCCTTTCGCTCAAAACGCGTCCGCCGCGGCGGACGGCTAAATGGTGCGGCTACTTCAACTGCACGCGGTTCTGCTTCTGGGCCGTGCCCAGGCGAAACGTCCCGGACGAGAGCCACTTGAGCGTCTTGCGGGCCGGCACGTCCATCGTGTACTCCGGCGTCTGGAAGTCGAAGAGCTTGAGGCCCTGGGCCTGTCCCGCCTCCATGCTGAAGTCGACGTCGCCGGGCAGCACGTGGCGGATCTCGATCTTGATCGGCTTGGCGCGGTAGTTGCGGATATCCTCCTGCCACTTGCGCGTCTCCTCCCACCCCACGACGACCGGCGGCGCGTGGTCGTAGAGGAAGTTCTGGCGCGTGAGGTCCAGAACTACGCGCTCGTACACGATCTGGTTGTCGGTCCCGACGTTGAGCTCGATCTTCTCCTTGATCGGGATGTACTTCGTGGACTGGGCGACGAAGAAACTGAGCCCGTCGCGGCCGTTGTCGCGGAAGACGCGGATGATGCCGTCGGGCAGGGGCGACTCGCCCATCTTGTGCTCGGCGTCGTTGGCCAGGATGAAGAACCGCACCGGCCGTGGGCCGTACTGGTGGGGCCGGTAGCGGTACAGAACCTCGAAGAGGACGTCTTTGGCGCGGAAGGAGACCATGCGCTGCGACCAGCCGGTCTTGACGGTCTGCTCGCCCTCAACGGTGAAGATGAAATACTCGGAGAGGCCCTCCTTGACGATCTTGGGCGGCGCGGACGGCTTGCCCGCGGTCACCGCGCCGGCGCCCCACGCCAGCCCGTTCACATCGGCCAGTTCGATGGCGTTTCGCGCGGCCAATTGCTGCATCTTCCCATCCATCGGCTTGCCCGGCGCTCCGCCAGGCGCCGGCGGCCGGGCAAGTTGCGCGATCTTCTCCACCAGGTTGATCACGCCCACCACCAGGCGCACCTGCGCCCCCTCGTAGTCTTCGCCGGAGTTGTTCACCACCGTCACGTACCCGTCGAAGCTCGCTTTCGTCTCACCGGGGTCGGTGATCATCACGTAGTCGGCGCTCCACGAGATGCCGGAGGTGAAGTACGAGACCTCCACCTTCACCTGCCCCTCGAACTTCGACTCCACGTTCCAGACGAGCACCTGTGGCCGGTCGGCCGGGAAGGTGGTGTCGAGAACCTCGATGTCGGCCTCGTGCTCGACGGGGCGGAAGTAGACGCTCGTCGGATCGATCAGCGTGTTCGCCCACGAGAACTGGATGCGGTTCACGCCCTTCTTGAACGTGATCGACCGCATCTCCTTCACCAGCGTCATGTCTTCGGAGTTGTAGATCGTGAGCTGGACCGCGTCGCGCGGCGGCAGCGTCACCAGGTCGATGTTGCGCGACCGGGGCGTGGCGCCCGGCGGCCCGGCCGCCGGGGCGGGGGCCGGGGCGGCAGGTTCGGCGGCGACGGCCACGGCCGCCAGCAACACCACCAGTGCGAAAGTCAGCGATAGTTTCATAGGTCGTGTTCCTCAGATCTCCCGCCGCTCCCGCGGCGGGCTCGAACGACGCTGCGGCGGGCGCGGCAGGCGCTCACGCTCACCACTCGTTCCGGAACCACACGTGCAGCAGGAAGATCACCTCGTCGGGCTTCTTGTCCGCCTCCTTCGGCCCGGCCGCCAGCGGCACGTGCAGCTCCACCTTCTGCGCGCTCTTGCGTTCCACCTTCCCCTTGTCGGTCGTCTGGCCCGCCATCTCCCACTGCGCCTCGTGGTCCTTCCCGCCGCAGAACTCGTTCCTCAACTCGTTCATGTCCTCTTCGATATCCAGCACGCACGCGTCCTTCTTGAAGTTCTGCATCTTGTACTGCACGATCACTTCCTGGTGGAAGAGGTTCCCGTGGACGGGCGTGCGCTCGTTCTTCTTGACGGTCCGCTCGACCTTGATGTCGCGCGCCAGGCCCAGGTACAGCTTCATCTCGTCGTCGATGGGGGTGAACTGGCCCCAGTCCTCGCCGGTGAACGCCTCGCCCCCCTTGCCGTCCTTCAGGAAGATGCGGACCTTGCCGAACGGCAGCGGGAACTTGCCCAGCTTGTGAGGCTCGTCGTTCTTCAGAACGTAGTGCATCGTCACGTACCGCTGGTTCGGCTCGTCGGGCACGCGCTGGCCGCTGCGCCAGTTGAAGATGAACTTCTTGGAGATCGGCACCTGGTCGAACCTGGCCATGAGGACCTCCTTGGATTCCTGGAGGCCCATCTCTTTCTGGAAGATGTCGCCGAAGCCGGCCCAGACGGTCGAGAGGCCGAACTCCTCGCCCGAGAAGTTCCAGACCCGCATGTAGTTGCGCAGGGTGAGCGACTTCTCGTCGTTCTCGGCCGTGGCGCGGTAGCTGAACGTGCGCCGCAGGTTCCCCAGGATGTACGAGATCCGCACGCGCACCGGCCCCGCCTTCTCGGCGAAGACCTCCCACACCAGGGCATTCTCGTTGGGCGGGTAGGACTGGTTGATCACCCGCACCGTGTCGCCGACGGCCAGCGGGCGGAAGAGGATCGTCCACTTGTCGATCTGCGTGTTGGTCCACGAGAAGTCGATGTGGTTCGTCCCCTTCAGGAGCGCGACCACCCGCTCCTCTTCGACGAGCGTGGCGTTCTCGTTCTCGAGCTGGATCTCCACGCGCTCCCTGACGGGCAGGGTCGCCAGCTTGATCCGGGCCTGTGACGTCTGGGCCAGGGCCGCCACCGCCACGAGGGCGGCCGCCGCGATCAGAAACCACCGTGTCCTCTGCATCGACCTTCTCCTTACCTGGTCCGCTGTGATCGAGGGAAGCTACACCCGCTTGGACGACGCTGGGCCTCCCGCGGTTCCCGATTTCACCGAAAAACGGGGGGGTGACAAGCTTTTTCTTCGGGATTCCGGGGATGTCGCGCAGCCAGTCTCTCTTCTTGTCGTGGGCGTGGGCCTGTGGCGCTCGCGTAACCCCTTGTCTGAAAAGAACTTGCCGGTGTTCGCCGCGGCCGCCGCGAATTCCGCCGTCCCGATTTGACAGTCCGCTGTTTATCCATTATTCTTGGGTTCGGCGCGCGGACGTGCGGGCCCGCGGGCCGCCGGGTCCACCCCAGGGTGGAGGGCGCCCCCGGCCCGCCGGACGGCACACATCGGCGGTCGGTTCTCTCCTCGCCGCACCGCCTTCATGTCTTGCTCGGCGCCTCCCGCGGCGCCGAGGGCCCCGGCCTAACGGTCCGGGGCTTGCTTTTTTTCCCACCCCGCCGCATCATATCACCTGCCTGAGTTGAGTCCGCCGCGGACTTGTTTGTGTTTAGCGTTGTCATTCCGAGCGAGCGCAGCGAGTCGAGGAATCTCGCTGTGATCCTTGCCGTTCGTGCGTTCGCACGGCGAGGTCCCTCGACTCGCTTCGCTCGCTCGGGGTGACAGCGTGTGAGCGGTTCGCCAAACAGATACGCGGACTTGTCCGCCGCAGGCCGTATGCCGTATGCCGAAGGCGGAAGCGGCACGAGGTTCGCGCGGAGAAAACGCAATGAAGCAGCGCCTCACTCTGGCACTCAGTGCGTTCCTGGTCGCGCTCGCGGTTTCCTCGCTTCCCTGCCTCGGCGAGGACGCCCCGAAGACCGTCGGCTGGCGCGGTAACTGGACGGGCCTTTATCCCGACGCCGACCCGCCCGTCCAGTGGGCGCGAATCGCCAAGGGCGTCGTCGCCGGCACGACCTGCCAGGCCGCGCGGCCGGCCGACGGATCGGCCAAGGGCGGGCGGCCCCTCGACCAGGGCCTCATCCGCGAGTGGCTCATCGTCGGCCCGCTGCCGGTGGCCGACTCGGTGAAAGACTTCGAGAAGGAGCAGGCGCCCGGCGAGGCCGACCTCAGGCCCGCCGAGGGCGACAAGGTCGGCGGCCTCGCCTGGAAGCGGCTCGACCTCCCGAAGAAGCCCGACTACGAGCGCTGGGGCGCCACCGAGCTCGACTGGGTCGACCTGGCCGAAGCGCTCGAGTACAAGACCAGTCATGTCGGCTATGCACATGCCTATCTTTACTGTGAGCGGCCCGGCCGGGCGGCCCTGGTCGCCGACCACGGGCACGGCCTCAAGGTCTGGGTCAACGGCAAGGCGGTGTACTCCTGCCCGCAGCAGACCATGGCCCTCGGCAGCTACGTCGGCATCAGCCGGCAGAAGCAGGAACTCGTCCACAGCCGCTCGCCGAAACCCGAGTTCCCGCTGAACCAGGGGTGGAACCGCCTGCTGGTCAAGGTGAGCACGTGGAACCAGAAAGGCTCGCGGACCTTCAAGTTCGCGGCCCGCCTTCTCGACGCCGATCCGGCGCCGTACGACTCCAGGAACATCCTCTGGATGACCGAGCTGCCGGAGCGGACGAACGCCTCGCCCATCATCGTGGGCGACCGGATCTTCACGCCCGCCGAGCCCGACGAGCTTCTGTGCCTCGACAAGATGACCGGCAAGGTCCTCTGGCGGCGGACGAACAGCCTGTACGACGCCACGCCCGAGAAAGACCGGGCGGCCAACCCGGTCTTCAAGGAGAAGATCGCCCCGCTGGCCGAGGCGCTCCAGCAGACGACCGACTACGAGACGTGCATGAAGCTCAGGAGCGAGATCCAGAAACTCCTCATCGCCGCCGACGAGAAGCGGTACAAGCTCAAGTGGGACGGCCACCTGGCGGCCCACTTCGGCATCGTCGGTTTCACGACCACGCCGGTCAGCGACGGCCGCCGCGTCTGGGCCTTCTACGGGCAGGGCGTTGTCGCGTGCTACGATCTGGAGGGGAACCGCCGGTGGATCCGCCGCCTGGAGGCCGAGGAGGTCCGCTATTCCTGCTCGCCCGCCCTTGCCGGCGACAAGCTTGTCTGCGTCTTCGGCGGCATGCACGGCCTGGCGGCCGCCACGGGCGAGACGGTGTGGACGCGGCCGGAGGCCACGAGCATCGCGTCGCTTATCCCGGGCCGCATCAAGGACACCGACGTCATCTTCACGCGGCAGGGCGTTTGCCACCGGGCGTTTGACGGCAAGCTGCTCTGGTCCAACCCGCACATCCGGCAGGGCGACACCGGCTGGGGTTCGCCGACCGTGCCGGGCGACGTGATGTACCTCTCGTGGCTCGGGATCACCAACCTGATCGTGGCCGATTTTTCCGGCGTCTCGGGCGACGCGTGGACCCCCAAGGTCCGCATCATCGAGCTGACCTGCGACCACCACCGCCCGAGCGGCGAGTGGCTCGACCGCTGGACCGCCGGGTCGCCCCTCATCTGGAACGGGACTTTCTATGGCATCGACCAGTACGGCATTTTCTACGCCGTCGACCTCGCGAGCGGCAAGACGCTGTACAAGCAGGACGTGGGCTTCGACGAGATGCACACCTATGTCCACATCGGCGTGGGCGCGAGCGCGACGCTCGCAGGCAAATACATCTATGTGATTGACAACCAGGGCGCCGGCGCCGTGCTCGAGCCGGGGCCGGCGTACAAGCCGGTGGCGATGAACCGGATCGAGACGCAGTTGGCGCGCGACTGGCCGATCCCGCCGCAGGAGACCCTGGCCAACGGCGCCCCGGTCTTCGAGGGCACACGCATGTATCTCCGCGGGGAGAAGTACCTCTACTGCATCGGCGAGAAACCATGAACGATCTATCGCGGCGCGGCCTTTCGCAGCTTGGGCGCGGCGGGTCTCCCGACCTGCCGCGTGCGTGCGTTTCCCGGCGTGGCCATGCCGCCCTGTGCGCCGGCCTTGTCGTGCTCATCCTCGCCGCCTCCGCCCCCGCCGCCGGATGGCGCGGCGACGGGTCGGGCCTGTATCCGCAGGCCAACCCGCCGACCCAGTGGGACAGCGAAGAGGGCAAGAACATCAAGTGGAAGACCGAGGTCGGCAAAGGTAACTCGATGCCCGTGGTGGCGGCCGAGCGGATCTTCATCACCGCGGAACCGCACGTGCTGCTGGCCCTGGACCTCAAGACGGGCAAAGTCCTCTGGCAGAAGGACAACGGGTACGCCGCGCTGCCGGCGGGCACGAAGGTTCCCGACAAGCCCCCGCCGTCCGTCGCCGGCTGCGGCTACGCCACGCCCACGCCCGTCACGGATGGCCAGTTCGTCTACGCCAGTTTCGGCACGGGCATCGTCGCCTGCTACGATCTCGACGGAACCCGGCGGTGGATCCGCCTGCTCGACCTGCCGCAAGTCTCCGAGTTTGGCCGCGGGGCGTCGCCCGTGCTGGCCGGCGGGAAACTCCTCGTCAGTATCGGCGGCCTTGAGGCCCTCGACCCGGCGACGGGCAACGTGGTGTGGCAGGCGCCGGAGGCCAAGCCCACGTTCGGCACGCCGGCCGTGGTGCGGATCGGCGACGCCGACGTGGCGATCACGCCGGGCGGCGATGCCGTGCGAGTCTCGGACGGCAAGATCCTCGCGAGAAAGCTGTTCGCGAGCACCTACACCACGCCCCTGGTCGGGGCAGGCGTTGCGTACTGCCTGGGTCCGCCCGCGGTGGCGATGAAGCTCCCCGCGAAGGCCGCCGACGCCCTCCAGCCCGAGAAACTGTGGGAATTCGGCGACCTGGAGGGCGAGTTCTTCGCCTCGCCGGTGCTCCTCGACGGCCTCCTCTATGCCGCCGGCAACGACGGCACGCTCTACGTGCTGGACGCGGCCACTGGCAAGCTTGTATATAAGAAGGAACTGAGCATCCGTGCCGCCGGCGGGAAGCCGGGTGTGGAGCCTGCCAACATCTACCCCGGCCTCACGCTGGCCGGCAAGTGCCTCCTGGTGGGGAATGACGAGGGGGAGACGCTCGTCTTGGCGCCGGGCCGCGAGTACAAGGAGATCGGGCGCAACGTCCTCGACAAGGGCTCCGGCGCCTCGCCGGCGCCCGAGGGCAAGGTCCTCCTCGTCCGTGCCGGCAAGCGCCTGTACTGCATCGGCGAGAAGTAGGCCGCGGCCTGTCGCGACGGCGCTACATTCACCTTCGTGCGCGGCGGGTCAGGGTACGTGTTTAGCGTGGCTCTTCTTTGCTGTCACCCCGAGCGAGCGCAGCGAGTCGAGGGATCTCGCCGTGCA
>Ga0315273_10015037_pt1 | contig 9997 bp, 6 predicted proteins | sample YL17G02_0_MG_FD_205753 | JGI IMG/M metagenome (GOLD analysis project Ga0315273, IMG submission 205753) | Sediment microbial communities from Yellowstone Lake, YNP, Wyoming, USA - YL17G02_0 | ecosystem: Environmental > Aquatic > Freshwater > Lake > Sediment | place: USA: Wyoming | collected... | reverse complement strand
CCTCTTGGGCGATCTGGAAGCGCTGCTCGAGCAAGGGCAACCACCCGAAGACGACTACCTGGGGACCAGCATCATCGCCGGGCTGGCGACCGCTTGTGGTCGCGATCCCGAGCTGGCACGCGCGCTCAACGACCGGTTCCTCGAGACGGGCCATACGGTACTCCGGCTCGTTCTCGAGCGCGCGGTGGACAGAGGAGAGGTCCCGGGAGGACGGGATCTGGGATTCATCATCGAGATCATCCCGGCGCTGTTCTTTTCCCGAGTATTGACCAGCGGCAAGCCGCCGGACAAGGCCTTCGCCCACCGGATCGTCCACGAGGTCATCTACCCGCTTGCGATTTCGCCGCTGCCCGAAGGGCGGGCGACGTGAAGCCGACCAGCTTCGGAGCCACCGGTGCGGCCATGGAAGCCCCAGTGCCCTTGGAGCTGATTCTCGCGACGCGCGAGGACATGATCGCCGACGCGAGACGCATCATCGATGCCGCCCGCGAGCAAGGCATCGTTCTACGCCTGATCGGCGGCCTGGCCGTGCGCTTCCACTGCGAGACGCTCGACTTCTGCGAACGGGACCACGGCGACATCGACCTCGTCGGGCACAGGCGCGACGCGAATCGCCTCGCGACCCTTTTCGCCGGGCTAGGTCTTGAGGAGAACGTCCACGTCCGCCTGGCGACCGGTGGCCGGCAGCTTCAGTTCGCCCGGGAGGGCCGCCATAGGAAGGAGTGGGCCCGCTACGGGCAGCACTACGACGATCACGTCGACGTCTTCCTCGATACCTTCAAGATGGACCACGCCATAGACCTGACCGACCGGCTGGACCCCGAGGGCTACACGATCACGGTGAGCGATGTGCTCCTCACCAAGCTACAGATGGCCAACCTGAACGAGAAGGACGAGCGCGACATCTTCACCCTTCTTCAGGATCTAGAGCTCGGCACCGCTGACGACCCCGGCGCGGTCGACGTGCCCTACCTGGCCCGACTCTGCGCGCGCGACTGGGGTCTCTTCCACGACGTCGAGTCTAACCTCGCCTTCCTACGCGCGCGGCTTGACGTGTACGACCTGGGGCCCGCCGAGCGCGACAGGGTGCGAACGAATCTCGCGCGGCTCGAGGGGGCGATCCAGGCAGAACCAAAGTCGCGTGCCTGGCGCCTGCGGGCCAGGGTCGGCACACGCCGTCCTTGGCATGACACGGTCGAGGAGCAGGACTAGCGGGCATGCTCGTTATGCCCGGCGCTCTCAGACTATTGGTGCTGCTTACCTTGAGTCATCAGAACACCGTTCTCCAATCGTCCTTCATGCTCACGACCGTCCAGCCATACTGCTTCGCGAGTTCCAGCGATCTTTCCGCGCCCGTGACGTAGTCGAATTCACGAGCCGGGTCATCATGCAGGACGAGTAGCCGCAAGGCGGGTCGCGGCGGCTTGTTGGCGAATTGAAGCATGGGTATGTCGCCGTTGGAATTCCCCGCCGCGAGAATAGGACGTTTCCCGATCCGGCTCCAGATGCGCGCCGGCTTCTCGGGACCGTCATCCAAGACATCGAGCCGGGCTTGCGTCAGCAGGTCGCCACCGTCGCCATCTTCGCGAAATGCGAGCGAGATACTGCTGCCGATCACACGCTCCGCTGGAATGCCGTACATCTCCTGGGTGATCGGACGGAGAAAGTCCCGTCCGCCGCCCGACGCGATGAGCGTGGTGAACCCATTGGCTTCGAGATAACGCAGTAGTTCGATCATCGGTTTGTAACCGCAGGCGCGGTACAACCGCTTCAAGGTGGGATGCGACTGAGTTCGCAAGAAGTCCCCCGCGCGTTCGGCGAACTCTTCGGTCGTAACCCCCTCAAACGCGGTGAGCAGACCCCTCATCACGACAGGCAGATCGCTGTCATCACCGGCATAGTGTTTGGTGATGACGCCGCCCAACCAAGCGTAGTCTTGTTCGACGGCAGCTTTCCACGGCTGTTGGTCGCGTAACGCAGGGTCCTCCTGCGCCATTTCCACCCAGCGCCGAAGAATGAAATCGAGTTGGATGGGCATGGGCTTCTCGCACCACAATGTGCCGTCATTGTCGAAGGTAGCGATCCGATCGGCGAGCGGCACAAATGTCGGGCCGTCCGGCGTGGTCACCTGGGCGACAAAGTCGACGACGGCGCTTTTCGCAGCGCCATCGTTCCAGGATTCGAGTTTAGTTGACATGGTTGCCCTCACTCCCGCATCAGCATCGCGGCCGCCTCACGCTCCATGTCGACGTATGGCTCACCGCTCACATCGACCACAACGCGCTTGATCGTACCGCCCGTGAAGCGGTAGGGCCGCTCGCCGGGGTAGTCCTCCGTCACCGGATCGCCCACGTCGCGGCCAACGGCCAGCCCTTCGCCCGCGATCATGTACCCGCCTGGCTGAGTCTTGATGCGCCCCTCACCGACCTTCTTCTCGCCGTAGTAGAGGGAAAGGATGCCCGTCGCCACCGGGGGCGGATCTTCGCCGTCCTTTTCAAAGGAGGCCGACAAGATCAGATCCTTGCCGATCGGCAGGTCCTCGGTAGCCACGATCTTTTGCTCGAACATGCCGACGAAGCTGTTCACGTAGTGCAGCCGGTTGTTCTTCACGTAGAGCGAGTGGCCGCCGAACCGCGAACCTTGCGCGAAGAGCACGCCCTGCGCGCCCGGCCTGGGTACGTCGACCAGAGCGCCGATCACGAAGGAGCGGCCGCGGACCACCACTGCCTGGGCCTCGGGGACCTCGGCGTGGTTCGGGAAGTAGACATAGCGGTTGCGCGGGGCCGAGAGTTGCGGCCTCGGGGAGATGAATATCTCGAGCGCAGAGCGATCGTCGAGCGGGAACCCCTCATTTGCGCCGGCCTCCGCATACCATAGGTTGACAAGTTCGCGTACCTTCTCGGGGTGATCGGCCGCGAGGTTGTTCAGTTCGGAGCGGTCGACTTCCGTATGGTAGAGCTCCCACTCGTCGTCGTTGAAGTGGGCCCACCCGCTGAGGGTCGGATGAGTGGTGACGGCCTTCCACCCGTCGTGCCAGATGCCTCGAGACCCGAGCATCGAGTAGAACTGGGTCTGCCTGGCGCTCGGCGCGGCTGGGTCGTCGAAGCTGTAGCGCATGCTCACGCCGTCAAAACGGCTCTGGGTGTATCCCTTGATCGCATCGGGTGATCTCACGCCCAAGACGTCCAGGACGGTCGGCGCCAGGTCGATCGCGTGATGGTACTGGTTTCTGATCTCGCCTCTCGCCTTCATGCCGGCGGGCCAGGAGACTACGCACGGGTCGCTGGTGCCGCCGTCGAACTCGTAGCGCTTCCACATCTTGAACGGCGTGTTGAATGCCATCGCCCAGCCGTTGGGGTAGTGGTTGTAGGTCTTCGGCCCGCCGAGGTCGTCGAGCATGGCGAGGTTGGCCGTGATGTCGTCCGGGATGCCGTTAAAGAACAGCATCTCGTTCACCGAGCCATCCGGCCCCCCCTCGCCGCTGGCGCCGTTGTCGGAGACGACGAAGATGAGGGTGTTCTCTCGCTGGCCGGTTTCCTCCAGATAGTCGAGCAAACGCCCGATCTGATGGTCCGCGTGGGAGAGGAAGCCCGCGTATACCTCTGCCATGCGCGCGAACAGCCGCTTCTCGTCATTGGAGAGGGACGCCCACGGCCGCGTGACATCCATGGGCGGGAACGGCTGCCCCTCGGGACCCTTGTACGTCTCAGAGGTGCCAAGGGGGTTGATCGGGGGTAGCTCCGTGTCTTGCGGGACGATGCCCATCTGCTTCTGGCGCGCCAAGGTCTCCACACGCATCGCCTCGTAGCCTATGTCGAAACGGCCCTTGTACCTCTCGATCCACTCCTTGGGCGCGTGATGCGGCGCATGGCAGGCGCCCGGCGCATAGTAGAGGAAGAACGGCTTCTGGGGCGCTACCGCCTTCGAATCCATGATGAACTCGATGGCCTTGTCGGTGATGTCCTCGCCGAAGTGGTAGCCCTCCTCCGGCGACTTCGGCTGATCCACAGGGTGATTGTCGTAGGTCAGTTCCGGATACCACTGGCTCGTCTCGGCGCCGAGGAAACCGTACCAGCGTTCGAAGCCGCGGCCGGTGGGCCAGTTGCGCCGCGTGGACGCGAGGTTCATCTCGACGGTGGGACAGAGGTGCCACTTGCCGACCATGTAGGTGTTCCATCCCAGCTCGCCGAGAATCTCGGACAACATGCCGTTCTCGGGCGGGATCGTGCCGCTGGCGTTCGGGAACCCGCTGGCGCCTTCGGTGATGCAGGCCATGCTGTTGCGGGTGTGGTTGCGGCCGGTCAGCAGGCAGGATCGCGTCGGCGAGCACAGCGCCGTGGTGTGCCACTGGGTGTAGCGCACGCCGTGAGCCGCGATCTTGTCGATGTTTGGAGTCTCGATCGGTCCGCCGTAGCAGGACATAGCCGAGAAGCCGACGTCGTCTAGAACAACGTACACGACGTTGGGCGCTCCGTCAGGCGCCTTTGGCGATACGAACGGCGTCCAATCCGGCGTCGAATCCCTGATGTCGACGTTGATCACACCCTTGAATGGTTCGCCCATGTCCTTCGACTCCTTCGTCCGGCCGGTGGTCTGGTCCAGTTCTCTGTATACCCAAAAGGCGGGTCGAGAAACTCCACCCGTCTGGGCGCAACGGCATACATGCGTCCCCGGGCGACGAGGCCGGAACAATCGGGGGAAGAAGGCGAGCCGGACTTACCTATCAGTCTCGAAATCAGACAGTTCGATCGCCGGGACTTGGCCCACGCCAGCGGGGTTCAGTATCAACGCGACGCTGAGCGCATAGGTTCCGTTCGTTTGCTCGCTCAGATCGACGACTTCCCCGACCCGTCCCCCGGTCCGCAAGCGCACCCTCGGCCGGTCGAGCGGCTGCCCGACGACCGGAGGCTCGCAGACGACTCCCACCTCTCCGGTGTCGAGGCCCACGAGAGTGCCCGGCGGGTATAGTCCGATCATGGCCACGAACAACTTCACCAGCAGGGGATCGAAGAACGTTCCTGCGTAGTAGACGAGGTAACCCACCACCTCGTGAGGAGTGTAGCTGAAGCGCCTGTACCGCCGGGCGGTGGTGAGAGCGTCGTAGCGGTCGGCGATGGCCACTATGTTTCCGAACAGAGAGACATGATCCCGTATCTGAGATGGCGGGTAGCCGCTCATGTCGTAGTTGAGGTGATGCTCATAAGCAACCACGACCGCCCTCATGCTTGGGACGGTCAACCTGTGGCCGCTCAGGAGAGCGCGCGCAGCACCGATCGGGTGTTTTCGCATCTCTTCCCACTCTTGGGGGGCCAGGGGCCCAGGCTTGTCGAGCACGTCACGAGTCACTTCCAACTTGCCGGCATCGTGTAGGAACGCCGCCAGGCATAACTCCCCGAGCCTCGATTTGCTCAATCCCAGACGCTGTCCAAGCAACACGGAGAGGATTGCCACATTCGCCGAATGTGATATCAGGTGACGGTCAAACTCCTTGATCGTGGTCAGCGCGATCAGCGAACCGGGGTTCTCCGACACCTGGTCCACGAGGGCCTGTGTCACGTGCCGCACCAGGCGTACGTCGACGTGTTTGGCATGCTCGGCGCTCTCTCGGAGCTTCTCACCGACCAGGACGGCCGCTGCATACGCCTCCACGGGAGCGATCGCCTGGGCCACGCCGCCCGGGGCGAGCAGATCCGCGTCGATACGCGTGACCCCGCGCCCGCGCAGAAGAGCGGTGATCTCGTCCGGCCCACTCCCTTTGTCCCGGGCGAGCACCAGCGCGAGACTCGCCAGTTCGGATTCGGACACGCCCGAATGGAAGGTGATCGCGTTGATCCCGCAGTCTGCGAACACCTGGGTCAGATAGGCGAATCGCGCGTAGGTCAGGACGGCGCCGCGGATGCGCGCCGCGCCTACGAAGACGGAGTGGCTGTGGACGCCGATCCTCACGAAGCCTTCCTGCTCGGCCCGCTCGACGAGTTGCGCGGCCAGTCCGGAGCAGACCTGCTGCATCACCGCGTTGTCGCTGTCGAAGTAGGAGGCCGTCCGGATGGCAGCAGCCAGGTTGAGCGCCAATGCCTGGTCGGCCGCGGATGACTGCGCGGAGAGTGGCGCGTCGCTCACGATCGACCCCCGGACGCGCCGGAGGACCCATGTTGGGCAGCGTCTGCCGCCGCGCGCCTGATCTGAGGATCCCCGGACTTGGCCGCCGCCTGCAGCGCGGCGCGTGCCGCCGGTCCGCGGACACGACCCAGCGCCAGCACGGCCGCGACGCGGAAGGCGGCGGGTCTGGAAGACAGGAGGCTCTTCTTCCAGGACCGGTCCAGCAGAGGAACCGCTCTCTCCTGGGCCAACTCGGCGTAGGCCCCGAAGAAGGCTTCCATCTCTTCTCCGGATAAGGAGAGAAAGCCGCGATCCTCGATATGCGCCAGTAGCAGCCCTTCCTGCTCGCGCCCTCCCTTGCGGCCGATGGCGCTTGCAGCCAGTGTGCGCGCGGACGGATCGATGTCCGACAACGCCTGTGCGAGGCCGCTTAGGGCTTCCCGGCCGCCTAACCGCTCCAGAGCCCGTACGACTTCCCGCCTCACCCGCATGTCCCGGTGGCCGAGCAATCGGCGAGCGTGATCGGCCAGTTCGTCGTGCCCGGCACCAGCCGCCACTTGTACCGCGTTTCGAACGACGTACCAGCGCGGGTCCTCGAGGAGGGGCTCGAGATCCCGCCAGGGCACTGCGCCCTCTCCCCCGAGTATCTCGAGAACCGTCTTGCGAACGGCGCGGTCATCGGTTTCGGTCAGGATCTCGAGAAGGGAAGGGACGATCCACCGGTTGAGCGACTTGAGAAACTGTTGTGTTTCCCTGATCCGGTCCGTCGGGACCTGCCCAACCCCCTGGAGCAGGCTCCGGATATGATCGGCTGTGATGGCGCTGCTGGAAACAAAGCCGACCGACCCGGCCGGGCACCAGCGTTGCGTCTCCAGCAGTTCCAGCCGCTCGAGCACGAAAGACGCTCCTTCGATGTCCTCTTCATCGAGAAAGGCCGCCACTACGGCAGCCAACGATTGAATGAGAACGTCGTTTGCAGCGGTGATGAAGACGTTGCGCACCATCTCGAGAAGGACTTCGGCGTAGTCCTGAACGATCGAGGACAGGTCTTCGATCGCTCGTTCTCCCCTTTCGATCTCTTGGGGCGTGAGTTGCAGACTGCCGCTGTCGAGGTGCCTCGGCTTGGTCTGGCGCATCTCCACCTGCGCCAGATCCCCGGAGGACGAGACCGGAGCCTGGACCACTTCCAGCCTGCGCAGTACCGTTTCTCGCAGCGCGTCGACCATGCCCTCCGGTAAAGCCCCGCCGCCAAAGAAGGGATCGACAACCCGATAATCGATGTGGCTGAGATCCCGCTCCCATAGGGCTGTGACGAGATCGTGCTCCATGTCGGCCAGATCGTCGGCGTGGGCGAGACAATCCACGAAAGCCTCGATCTCTCCGACCTCGCCGCCTGGACGCAGAGACAGGGTCCGCACCCCGTCGCGAAACATCAAAAAGGCCGGATTGTCCCTGCCGGTCTCGCGTAGGTAGACCGCTTCTCCTTCCAGGACCAACGCGTTCTCCTGCACCTCGAGGGTGAGCGTCCCCCATTCCTCGACGTATTGGGCGACGGCGGCGGCAAGGTCCTCGACACTTGCGCGAGCCGTGGGATGGCCCGGCGGGTAGAGGCGCAGGTCACGGTACGCCCGGTGGAGCGAACTGCATACGCCACTCGCCGCGGCGTGCTCAGGAGACGTTGATGGACTCTCGGGCATGGTCTTCAGCTTTTCGAGGGTCCGGACGGTATTCCTTTGGAGATCCGGGCCGGCGCAGATCTCCCCGGTACCGCTCGCGCCCGTAGAATGTGCCCGTAGGGGCACAGGGCACGGGTCCGAAGTATTCAGGTACTATTTCTTGAGGCCAGTACCGCGAGAGGATTTCATATTGCAGGCGGCAACACGTCGAACGCTGGTTGTCTCCAGGGAGGAACGAAATGGCTAGGATTTTTATCGTCTACTTCTCGTTGACCGGAAGAACTCAGAGGATGGCCGAGTACATCGCTGAAGGGGTGCGCTTCAGTGGGCACGAAGCCGTCACCAAGAAGACGTCGGAGATCGAGACGGTCGATGACGTGAACGGCTACGAGGGCTATATCTTCGGGTCACCTACGTACCATCAGGATATGGCCGGACCCATGAAGACGTTCCTCTTCCTGGCGCGGACGGCCGATCTCGAAGGAAGGCCGGCCGGCGCCTTCGGCTCGTACACACATAGCGGAGACGCTCCGGCCATGGTCTTCGACACGATGAGGTATGTGTACAAGATGAGGCCTTTCCATCTCGGTCCCTTCAATCTTCTGGAAGCCAAGGTCGGTACTCAAGAAGGCATGCGCGCCTGTCACGACTATGGCAGGACCTTCGGGGAGAAAGTCGCGGGACCGTGGGCGGACGGGGAAGAGAATGAGGGGTCAGAAGCGGCTCCCGAGGATCCGCCTCCCTGGGCATTGACGTAGGGCTGTTGGGCGAAAACCGCGGCCGACCACTCCTCGTCCTGGCGGCCTGACGCGCCATAGGGTGCACCCGACCGGGATCATGGTGTCGCGAAATCGGCTCGATTGACACGAATTGGCACCGACCTATACTCAAGCTGCGCGGGGAGTAAGTAGGGTCCCCGTGTTCGTGGCTCGGAAAGGCCGCCGGAGTCGGGACCGACACGAGCTCACGCCCGCGCACCGCCCGCTTCCAGGGCGCAGCTTGCTCTTCGTGGTCTTGTGCATATCAAGGAGTAGGACGATGGATGAGACAAAAGCGGCGGACCCTGTCCTGGACCAGGCGCCGGCGGGCGAAGGACGATCACGCAAGACGCGCCCGGGCGTCAGACGCGCAGTTTCCGGCGCCCCCCCGGGAGTCATCCAAGGACCGATGAGGCTTCTGTGGGCCCTCGCGTCGGTTACCATCGTCGTCTTCGGGATGCGCTATGCGCGCGACATTCTCAACCCGGTCTTGATGGCGCTCTTCATCGTCATGGCCGTCAGCCCGATCATCCGTTGGCTGCGTGCGAAAGGCGTCCCCAACGTGGTCACCCTGCTGCTCGTGCTCATCCTGTTCGTGGCGCTGGGACTGATATTTGTTTCCCTCCTGGCTACCTCACTGCACCAGTTCCAGGCGAAGATACCCACCTACACCGACAAGCTGGACACCATGATCCACAGCGTCGACCAATGGCTCTTGGGGCGCGGCATAGACGCGAGCAACCTCCTCGGCGACGTAGTAACGGCGAGCAACCTGGGTTCCTTGGCCAAGGGTCTGGTTTCTGGTCTGTTCGGGGTCTTCAGCAACGTCCTGCTGATGTTTCTGATCGTGATCTTCATGCTCGCCGAGATATTCCACTTCCCCGCCAAGATCGATTCGCGGTTCGGCGCCGAGAGCAGGTTCGCAAAGGCCTCTGCCATATTCGGGCGCGAAACCCGCTCCTATCTCTTCATCAAGACGTGGCTGGGGCTCATCACCTCCATCATCGTCACTGCGATCTTCTACGGTTTCGGGGTCGACTTCGCGCTCCTGTGGGGGATGCTCTTCTTTCTGCTTGGCTTCATCCCCAACATCGGCTTCGTCCTTGCGCTGATCCCGCCGTTCTTCGTCACCCTGCTCGAACAGGGCTTCGTGCGCGCCGCGATCGTCGTGGGCGTCGTTATTGGCGTGAACGCAGCCTTCGACAACTTCATCTCCCCCCGGGTCATGGGGCGCGGTCTGGGGCTGACGCCGGTCGCGGTCTTCCTGTCGCTCGTCTTCTGGGCCTGGGTGCTCGGCCCGGTGGGAGCCCTCGTCTCCGTACCCCTGACCATCATGGTCAAGCGCCTCTTCTTCGAGAACTACGAGGGCACCATGTTCCTTTCGGATGCGCTTACCCCGACCAAACGTGCAAATGGTCGGAGAACATCGCCCCAAGGCGAGCCGGAAGCCGCCGCCGACCGGAC
>Ga0315273_10015036_pt1 | contig 9997 bp, 10 predicted proteins | sample YL17G02_0_MG_FD_205753 | JGI IMG/M metagenome (GOLD analysis project Ga0315273, IMG submission 205753) | Sediment microbial communities from Yellowstone Lake, YNP, Wyoming, USA - YL17G02_0 | ecosystem: Environmental > Aquatic > Freshwater > Lake > Sediment | place: USA: Wyoming | collected... | reverse complement strand
CCCGGGGATACACGGCGTAACGGAAACCTTCGTGTTGGAAGAGACTGCGTCCACCGTGGACGTCCGGCGCGATGACCGGGATCTCCGCGCGCGCGAGTTCGAGTGCGAACTCGTGCTCTTCGAGGATAGCCGCGTCAGGCCAGCGCCCGGGGCGATAAAACTTCACGACGACTGGAGTGCTGTCCTCCCGGCCGACCTGGTAGACCCGATTCTCGTAACTATTGAGCGCCAGGATGCGGCCGTCGCAGCGATGCCCGAGCGCCTCGACCGCACTGACGACGACGTCGGGGGTCAGCGCGGAATACGGGTGCGGGGCATTCATTGCTTCGATTGTACGGGGTCACGTACCCTTCCCGGCACCTCGCCATGGCACGCTTCTCCTTCCGCCCCCGCTCCCTGACCGGCCTGATCCTGCTCGGGTTCGTGATCGTTGCCTTGCCAGCCCTGCTCGGCACCATCAGCGCCGCCATCGAAATGCGCAATCTGTCGGCCGCGAGCGAACGCCTCGTGGTCAATGGCGTGGCCGCCACGCGCTACACGCAGGCCCTCGTGCGACAGGTCTCGTCGCTCGAACGGACGGCGCGGCTTTACCAGATCATTCCGCGCCCGACCCTGCTCGATGCTTTCCGGCAGAACCGCGACCTGCTCAGGAAGACGCTGGACGATTTCTCGGCGCTGCCGGGCGGCAACGACGAGCGCGCAAAAGTCATCGACAGCATGCGCGGCACGGTCGACCTGATCGCGGAATCCATCGAATCGCATTCGGCCGCGCGCATCTCGCGCACGCTGCGTGAATTCACCGCGCTGGCGCGCGATGCCGGACAGCTCTCGAACCTGGCAAGCGCGCAGACTGACCGGGAACTGAAACAACTCCAGGCCGAGACCGAAAAGGTACGGCGCCGGCTGTACTGGCAGTCGCTCGCCTTGATTCCCATCACCGTCGGGCTGATCGTGATGTTCGCACTGGTCCTGGCACGGCCGATCCGCCAGATCGACGCGGTCATCAGTTCGATCGGGCACGGCCAGCTGAGCGAGCCCGTCAAGGTGCAGGGGCCTTCAGACCTGCGGGCACTCGGCCGGCAGCTCGAATGGCTCAGGGTGCGGTTGCAGGACATCGCCGAGGAGCGCAACAGGTTCCTGCGCCACATGTCGCACGAGTTGAAGACGCCGCTCGCCAACATCCGCGAAGGCACCGAGCTGTTGATGGAGGGCGCGGTCGGCTCGCTCAGTGGCGAGCAGCGCGAAGTGGCCAGCATCCTGCGCGACAACAGCCTGCGGCTGCAGCGCCTGATCGAGAACCTGCTGTCCTACAGCGAGTGGCAGGCGAAGCGCAGCGACCTGGAGGTGGGCGAGATTCGCCTGTTGCCGCTGGTAAAGTCCGCGATCGAGACCTACCAGTTGCCGCTCAATGCACACAGCCTGCGACTCGACCTGCAAGTGCCGGACCTCACCCTGGCCGCGGACCGTGAAAAGCTGAAGCTGATCCTCGACAACCTGATCTCGAACGCCGTGAAGTTCACGCCGGACGGCGGCACCATCACTTTGCGTGCGGCGTATGACGGTGCAGGCAAGAACCTCGTGCTGGACGTGGCCGATACGGGCCCCGGGATTCCGCTGCAAGAACGTCCGCGGATTTTCGAAGCGTTCTACCAGGGCGCCACACCGCAGGGTGGGCTCGTTCGCGGCACGGGGATCGGACTGTCCGTGGTGCAGGAATTCGTGCTTGCGCATGGCGGCAGCATCGAGATCGTCGATGGTGAGTTTCCGGGTGCTCACTTCCGCGTGCGATTACCACTTACCCCCTCTCCTGCCGCAGGAGCGAGCAGGACGGGTTGAGGCTCTTGCTCCTTCTCCAACCTTAGCGGGAGAGGGTTGAGGTGAGGACTCCGGCCGTCACCCGCTCGCCGGATGCGGTGCGATATCCGTCATTGCGAAATCGCGTCCTGCGAACAGCAGCGGCTCACCCGTGACGTACGCAAGCGCATACGAAAAGCAGTCCCCGAAGTTCAACGCCGCGGGGTGACGTCCCTTGCCGAAGCGCTGCCACGCATCGCGCGCCACGTAGGCCTGCTCGACGTCGACCGCTTCCAGCTGAATCCCTGCGCGCGACACCAGTTGATCGAGGTCACGCAAGCCTTCGGCTGCCCGCCTGGACGAAACAACGATGGAACACTCGGTCAACGAGGCAACAGACAGGAGCCGAACCGGGTCTGCATCGATCGCTTCGACGAAGGCGTGGCGCCGGGACTCGCTGAAAAGAATGGCCAGCAGAGCCGATGAATCGAGCACCATCAGCGAGGCAAACCTTGTGCGTCGTAACCGATGATCGAGTCCGCCTCGCGCGCGTCGAGTTCCGGCAGCGACGTGCAGTGATCGGCGATCCGGTTGATCTCATCTACGAGACTGCGGCGTCGGCGCTGATGTCGAACGCGCTCCAGTCTCTCGAGCAACGCGCGCCGGACAGCTTCAGTCTTGGTTTCGCCCGTCACCTCCGCGAGCGCAGCGGCCAGCTCTTCAGTCTCGCGGTTACGGATATTCAGGGCCATGATTTCACCCTGTGTAGCATAGTTGCTGGATTGTATCATTAATGGACTCCCACGCCCGGCCGTTCCTGATTCGGACTATCATTTCGCGCTTGCACCCCGCCGGTACATTCAAAATCCCGCCGCTTTGCCCCGATATGACCTTCATCCTGCAACCAACTGTCCGAAAAGCGCTTTTGGCCGTTTGCGCGATCGCCCTGACCGCGTGCACGGGCCTTCAAGCTGACAACAAGCCGGGCGTACCCGGCCAGACCGCCACAGCGTCCGCGCCGAAACCGGCCGGCACCGCTTCGTATTTCGAAGTGCTCGACCTCATGGCGCCCGGCGATGCCGTGCGCCAGTCGACCGAGCTGGCTTCGACGCTGACCCAGGCGCAGCAGAACCCGACCTCGTCGAATCGCCTGCGCTATGCGATTGCGCTCGGTGCAGCGGGTCACGTGTCGAGCAATCCGGTCGAGGCGCGACGGCTCATCACCGAATTGCTCGCGGGCGAGCACGACCTGACGCCGCAGGAGGTCTCGCTCGCCAACGCGTTCCTGCGTGAATTCGACGCGCGGGTCGCGCTGTATGCCGACCTGGCGCGACAGCGTGAGGAATCGGAGCGCCAGCTGAAATCGATCGAGGCGGATGGCGACCGCCGCTACGGCGCGCTCAATGCCGAAACGCAACGATTGAAGAAAGCGCTGGCAGAGGCCGAGCGCAAGCTCGAGGCCGTCGCCGAAATGGAGCGAACCCTCACGCCGGAAGGCCAGTGAGGACCTGACCTTGGCCATGTCACGGACCAGCAAGCGCACGCCGAAGATCCTCGTCGTCGATGACGATCCCGGTCTGCTGCGCCTGCTCACGATCCGGTTGCGCTCGCAGAAATACGAAGTCGAACCCGCGGAGAATGCCGCCAAAGCGCTCGCCGTCATCGCACGCTTCCGGCCCGACCTCGTCATCACCGACCTGCGCATGGCCGAAATGGACGGCATCGCGTTGCTGCGTGAACTGCAGCGTCGCTGGCCCGGCCTCAACGTCATCATGCTCACCGCGCACGGCACGATTCCCGATGCGGTCAAGGCCACGCAATCGGGCGCGTTTGCGTTCCTGACCAAGCCGGTCGAGAAAGAACAGTTGCTCGAGGAGGTGCGGCGCGCGCTCAAGACTTCCGGCTTCGCGGACACGGCCGAGGAATGGCGGACGGAGTTCGCCACCCGCAGCCCGTTGGTCGAGGACCGGCTCGCAAAGGCCCACCTGGTCGCGGGGACGGATTCGTCCGTCTTGATTACGGGCGAACCCGGCACCGGCAAGGAACTGCTGGCGCGGGCGATCCATTGGGCCAGTGGCCGCCGCGAGGGGGCCTTCGTATCCGTTGACTGCAGTTCCCTGGACGGCAGCGCCGAGCACCTGGCGGCGTGCGAACAGGAACTGGCCCGAGCCGCACAGCAAGCCACGGGAGGGACGATCTTCCTGCGCAGCGTCGATGACCTCGCCCTGAACCTCCAGACGCGCCTCGCGAGCCTGCTGCGCGGTCCGCGCGACGTGAGGGTGATCGCGACCAGCGATCGCCGCCCTGACGAACTGGCGGCCGATGGGCGGTACTCCACCGAACTGCTGGAACGGGTGAGCGCCGTCCAAATCGACCTGCCGCCGCTCAGCCGGCGCCGGGAGGACGTGCCGCTACTGGCCGCGCAGTGTCTCGAAGATCTGGCCGCCGAAACCGGACAGACCAAGCGCACGCTTTCGCCGGAAGCCATGGAAACCCTGGCGAGCGCCAAGTGGCCGGGCAACGTCCGACAGCTGCGGATGGTCGTGCGGCAGGTCGCGTCGTTGGGCGCCGGGCCAGTGATTACGGTCGAGCAGGTGCAGGACGTCCAGGGCCAAGCCACGCAGCTGCCGAGCTTCGACCAGGCTCGTGATGAGTTCACACGGAATTATCTCGTGCAACTCCTTCAAATTACTCAGGGAAATGTCAGTCAGGCTGCCCGGATGGCGAAGCGGAATCGCACGGATTTTTACAAGCTGCTGACGAAGCACGAACTCAAGCCGGAAGAGTTCAAGGACTAGCTTCCCCGCCTCGTCGCGACCCCGGTGACCGCCTTGCCGCGACGGTCCGCGAATTCCGTGAATCAAGTCGTCTCGAAGGGCATCGGCTGACGTTGCGCGACCGTCATTAAAAGCGCGAACCACTGCACGTTTCGGGGCTCTGCCGTTGCGGCGCCGACGCCGCCGAACGACACTCGCCCCTCAGTTAGTTAAAGGCAAACCCGTCGCAAGACGGGGACGCAAAGCCTCCGGTCCACGGCTGCAAAGCTTGGGGATAGCGGGGTTGCCAGTCAGGCGACTGGGCATCGCGCGCGGAGCACCGCGCGGCTGCGCGAGTCGCCGCTGCCAGCCCTACTGCATTCCCACCGCTCCATCCGTCGGGCCACCAACCTGCTCGGTGGAGTTGTGGAATGTTGATCATCGCTGCCAGGACACGCGCGCTCGCACTCTCTTGCCTGATCTCGTTGTCGCTGACGGCATGCTTCGACGGCGACAACAAGCACGCAGGGGTCCCGCCCGTCGCCGCCGCCCCTGCCGAGCCGACGACCCCGCCGACGACTCCGCCGACCAGTGCGCCGAACCAGGCGCCAGAGATTTCCGGCACGCCGGTGACTTCAGCCAAGACCAACCAGCCTTACGCCTTCCAGCCGACCGCCATCGACCCGGATGGCGACAAGGTCACGTTCAGTGTCTCCAACAAGCCCGCCTGGGCTTCGTTCGACACAACGACCGGCAAGCTCGCCGGCACGCCGTCCAGCTCGTCGACCGGCAAGTTCAGCGGCATCACGATCGTCGCCTCCGACGGCACGAACAACAGCCAACTCGGACCGTTCGACATCACCGTGGTGTCGACGGCCGCGACCGGCTCGGCAACACTAAGCTGGCAACCCCCGACCGAGAATGCCGATGGGTCGCCGCTCACCAACCTGGCAGGTTACGTGATCCGTTATGGCACCCAGTCCGACGCCCTGGCGCTGGAAGTTCGCATCAGCAACCCCGGCATCACGACCGCGATGATCGAAAGCCTGGCACCGGCCACGTGGTTTTTCACAGTCAGCGCCTACACCTCGACAGGCGTAGAGAGCATGCCGTCGGCCGTGGGATCGAAGACCGTAACGTAATGGCGTCCCCACGGGGATTCGAACCCCGGTCGCGACCGTGAAAGGGTCGTGTCCTAGGCCTCTAGACGATGGGGACGTCGTGGTGGAGCCAATCGGGATCGAACCGATGACCTCCTGCATGCCATGCAGGCGCTCTCCCAGCTGAGCTATGGCCCCACGAGGGCCGCAAATTGTCCGAGTTGCCATCAGGCTTGTCAAATGTACTTTTTGAGCTGTCCCTGGCCCTGCAGGGTTGCCCGCGCCGCGTGAAGCGTGAAGCGTGATGCAGGTCAACTCCTTTCGTATTGCGAAGCGTTAGATTAGCCAGGAAATTCACCCGGAAAGAACTGCACCAATCGCAAACCCGTCGCAAGGCGGGGACGCAAAGCCTCCGGTCCACTGGCCCAGCGCCGAGGGATAGCGGGGTTACCGAGCGAGGCCTCGTTATGCTTTCACATGCCGCCAGGCTGCTGGCCATCACCGCCCTCGTCGCGCTGACCACGTTCACTACGTCCGCCGAAGCCGCCAAGCGGCGCAACTTTGCGCCCACGATCAGCGGCACGCCGGTCACCACCGTCGTCGCCGCGTCCAGCTACAGCTTCCAGCCGATGGCTTACGATGCCGACGGCAACGCACTCACCTTCAGCATCGCCAACAAGCCGGTCTGGGCGACTTTCAGCAGCACCACCGGCCTCCTGCACGGGACGCCGTCCAGCTCCCAGGCCGGCACCTACGGTTCGATCTCGATCAACGTGAGCGACGGCAAGTGGGTCGCGACGCTGCCATCCTTCTCGATCACGGTGACGACCCCCGTCACGACCAGCAATCCGCCAGTGATCACGGGCTCCCCCGCCGTGTCGGCACAGGCCGGCCAGCCCTACAGCTTTCGCGCGAGTGCCACCGACCCTGACGGCAACCCGCTCAAGTTCTCGATCCAGAACAAGCCGGGCTGGGCGACGTTCGACACGAGCACCGGCACCTTGTACGGAACACCCGGTGATGCCAACGTCGGCAACTACACCAACATCCTGATCAGTGTCAGCGACGGCACGGCCACCTCGAGCCTGCCGGCATTCACGATCACCGTAGCTCTGCCTGTGACCCGCACCGCCACGCTCAACTGGACCCCGCCCACCCAGAACATGGATGGCAGCCCGATCACGAACCTGGCCGGCTACAAGGTGATGTACGGCAGCAGCCCCGGCCAGTATTCGCAGGCGCTGAGCGTGCCGGTCCCAACGATGACCTCGGTCGCGATCGAAGCCCTCGAGGCCGGCCGTACCTGGTACTTCACGGTCAAGGCCGTGAATACCAGCGGCGTCGAAAGCGACTTCTCGAACGAGGTCAGCAAGCTGCTCTGACGGCGAACTGCACGTCCGCGCCCACTCGGCGCCTGTGCGCTGCTACTTCACCCAGCGCAGGCAGCAATGGCCCGATCGAGGCGCTGCAGCGTCGTGTCACGGCCCAGGACCTCGAGCGTGACGTCAATCGGAGGCGACACCGAACCGCCCGATACTGCGACGCGGATCGGCTGCGCAACCTTACCCAGACCCGCTCCGGTCTCCGTCGCAACGGCCTGCACGAGTTCGTGCAGCTTCGTCGCTTGCCAGTCGCCCAGCGCAGCCACGCGATCGCGCACGGATTGCAGCAGCGGCGCAGCCTCGGCCGTCAGGTTCTTTTTCGCGGCCTTCTCGTCGTAACTCGTGACGTCGCGGAAGAAGAACACGCTGTTCTGCGCCATCTCCTTCAGCGTCCTGGCACGCTCCTGTTGCGCCTTGGCCACGGCAGCGAGCTTCGCCAGGTCCGCGGTCTCGATACCGAGCGCCGCCAACTGCGGCTGCAGGTACTGCGCGAGGCGCTCGGGCGTCGCACGCATGATGTGCTGCTGGTTCGTCCACAGCATCTTGTCGATGTTGAGGGCCGAGGCGCCCTTGTTGACGTCGGTGATGTCGAACAGGCGCGTCATCTCCTCGAGCGAGAAGATCTCCTGGTCGCCGTGCGACCAGCCGAGGCGGCCGAGGTAGTTCAACAGGCCTTCCGGCAGGAAGCCATCGTCGCGGTACTGCAGCACGCTGACCGCGCCGTGCCGCTTCGAGAGCTTGGCGCCATCGGGTCCGAGGATCATCGGCACGTGAGCGTACAGCGGCGGCTCGACGCCGAGCGCGCGCAGCATGTTGATCTGCCGCGGCGTGTTGTTGATGTGATCGTCGCCACGAATGACGTGCGTGACCTTCATGTCGTAGTCATCGACGACGACGCAGAAATTGTACGTCGGCGTGCCATCCGAGCGCGCGATGATCAGGTCGTCGAGTTCGCTGCTGTCGAACGTAATCGGCCCGTGCACCACGTCGTTGACCACGACTGAGCCCGCATCGGGATTGCGGAAGCGCACCACCGGATTGACGCCCGGTTCCGGCTCCTTGCGCTGACGGCAACGGCCGTTATACCGGGGCTTTTCCTTGCGCGCGATCTGGCCAGCACGCATTGCGTCGAGTTCTTCCTTCGAGCAGTAGCAGTGATACGCCTTGCCCTCGCGCAGGAACTGCTGGATGACCTCGCCGTACCGCTCCATCCGCTGCGTCTGGTAGAACGGGCCTTCGTCGTGATCGAGGCCCAGCCACTGCATGCCCTCGAGGATCGCGTTGACGGCCTCCGGGGTCGAGCGCTCGCGATCGGTGTCCTCGATGCGCAGGATGAACGTGCCGCCGTGTCGCCGCGCGTACAACCAGCAGAACAGGGCCGTGCGGACCCCGCCGATGTGCAGCATGCCGGTGGGGCTCGGGGCGAAGCGGGTGCGGACGGTCATTGATTCACCGAAACAGAAAAAGCGAGCGACATTCTACCGGGACCGATCAAGCCTGGACGAAACCGGGAACCCGGAGCGCTTTTGAGTCGAAGGTTGCAGTCCCCGAGCAGCCAAGACGACGGTTGTGGGCCGCAATCAGGCAGTCGACGAAACCGGTCGGCGCGTCCTGCCAGAAGTACAGCGCCTCTTCGAGCGCGCTTTCGTGCTCGAACGTGAACTCCGAGGCAGCGAGCAGCGCTCGAAACGCCGCGACAACCTCGGCCTTGGTCAATTCATAGCGGCTGCGCAGCACCCACTCCACTTCGACGATCACCGGCAGCGAGACCAGCACCGTCTCGTGCCTGGCGGCGCACTTTTCGACCAGTAATCGCGCCCTGCGGGTCTGGGCGGCATCGTCAGCAACGAGCAGTCGGATCAATACATTGGTGTCGATGCCGAGCATTCCCGACGACTCAGCGATTCAGCTGTTCGGCCGGGACGTGGCGCCCGGACTTCGGCTTGATGGCGAGGTCGCGCGCGCGGCGATTCTTGACCCGGACGATGATCGTCCCGTCGGGAAGTACCGTGTAGTGGACACTGTCGCCGGGACGCAGGCCGGCTGCGTCCCGGACGTCCTTCGGAATGGTCGTCTGGCCCTTGCTGGTGATCGTCGACGTGGTCATGACGGTCGCCTTACTTCCTTACAATTTTTACTATTGTAAGGCCAATCGGTCGCTGCGGGAATCCAACCGACAGGGTGCAGCTGGGCGCTTCACCTGGCTCGGCGAATTTTTCGCCCGGCACGCTGGAAATGAGATGGTGGGCGGTACTGGGATTGAACCAGTGACCCCTGCCGTGTGAAAGCAGTGCTCTACCGCTGAGCTAACCGCCCGATAGAAGGCCGCGTAGTTTATGGGGCCGCGCCGGGAGGGTCAAATCCGCCCTTGCTAGCCCGGCTCGCCGCCCACCAGCGCGAGCAACTCTGCCGTCTTGTCCCGCATCAGCGCTTCGTTGCCGCGGCTTTCGACGTTGAGGCGAATCAACGGCTCGGTGTTCGAAGACCGCAGGTTGAAGCGCCACTGGTCGAATTCGACGCTGACGCCGTCGGTGTGGTCGAGGGCCTTCGCCATCGGGCCGTACTTTTCGAGCACCTCGGCGATGGTCTTCTTCGCATCGGGGACCCGGCGATTGATCTCGCCGCTGGCCGGGAACAACCGGATGCGCTCGCCGACGAGTTCCGACAGCGGCTTGCCGCTGATGCACATCAACTGCGTGACGAGCAGCCACGGAATCATGCCGCTGTCGCAGTACGCGAAGTCGCGGAAGTAATGGTGTGCGCTCATCTCGCCGCCATACACGCCGTCGACCTCGCGCATCGTCTGCTTGATGAAGGCATGGCCGGATTTCGACTGCACGGCCTCGCCTCCCAGGCGCTGCACGATGTCGAGCGTGTTCCACGTCAGGCGCGGGTCATGCACGATGCGGCTGCCCGGATGGCGCTGCAGGAACGCCGCCGCCAGCAGCCCGACGATGTAGTACCC
>Ga0315273_10015034_pt1 | contig 9998 bp, 6 predicted proteins | sample YL17G02_0_MG_FD_205753 | JGI IMG/M metagenome (GOLD analysis project Ga0315273, IMG submission 205753) | Sediment microbial communities from Yellowstone Lake, YNP, Wyoming, USA - YL17G02_0 | ecosystem: Environmental > Aquatic > Freshwater > Lake > Sediment | place: USA: Wyoming | collected... | reverse complement strand
TTACGAGGCGGTGGGCGACAGGATAGCGGTAGCATTCGTGTCGGGCACGGACTTCGGCACGCAGAACGCGCCGTTCATGTCACCGGACGCGTACCGGGACCTTTTTCAGCCGTTTCACAAGAAGGTGAACGGCTGGATTCACAAGCACACCGCGTGGAAGACGTTTATCCACACGTGCGGCGCGGTCGAGCCGCTCATAGGCGATTTCATCGACGCCGGTTTTGACATACTGAACCCAGTGCAGACGAGCGCCGCCGGGATGGATGCGGCGGGGTTGAAGCGAAAGTACGGCAAAGGAATCGTCTTTTGGGGCGGACTCGTCAACACGCAGAAGACTCTGCCGTTCGGCAGAACATCGGAAGTCGCGGCGGAGGTTCGCGAGCATTTGGACATTTTCGCAAGGGGCGGCGGCTACGTCGCCAATCCCGTACACAACATACAGGCTGGCTGCCCGGCGGAGAGCGTCATCGAGATGTTTCGAGTCGTTCGGGAGTGGTGACCGCGGCGGCGCAACGTGGGAGGCTCTATGAATCAACTGACTGACGGAGAACGTTTTATCCGATGCGTCCTGGGGCAGAAAGTCGACCGCGTTCCGTACGGCGTCGGCATTGGCTGGCGCACGTGGCCGGCGACGCTTGAGCGCTGGAAGAACGAAACCGGCGACGGCGGCCTTACCCCCTCTCAGGCGCTCGGCTATGACTACAGGGACGCCCTTCCCGCGCACGAACAGGGGATATTCCCGCAGTTCGAGCCCGTCGTCATAGAGGAGACGGACGAATTCATCGTCAGCCGCAACGAACGCGGCATTACCATGCGGAACCGGCGCGACCTCGGCTCGATGCCGGAGTTTCTCGACTACCCGGTCAAGACCCGGGACGACTGGGAGCGGCTCAAGGCCGAGCGCCTCGACCCGGACGCGCCAGGCAGGATCTGGCAAGACTGGGACGCGTTCCGCGAGAGGATCGGGAGAACCGGCGAGGCGGTCCTCGCAGGGGTATACCCGCACGGCGTCTTCGGGGCGTGCCGGGAACTAATGGGGGCGGAAGAGTTGCTCATCTCGTTTTACACCGAACCCGAGCTCGTGAAGGACATGATGAACCACCTGGCGACGCTGTGGATTTCCATCTGGCGGCGGTTCGCCGACGAGGCAAGGATCGACCGGATACACATCTGGGAGGACATGTCTGGCAGGCAGGGGTCGCTCATCTCACCGCGGATGGTGAACGAATTCATGATGCCGTGCTATGACCGGATCGCGGCGTTCGCGAAGGAGGCGGGCGTTCGCGTGATCTCGGTCGACACGGACGGGGACTGTCGCGAGCTCGTGCCCATATTCATTGAGCACGGCGTGAACATGGTCTACCCGTTCGAGGTGCAGGCGGGAAACGACATCTTCCGGTACCGGCGCGAGTACCCGCGCCTCGGCATCCTCGGGGGCCTTGACAAGCGGGCGCTCGCCGTGGGGAAGGCGGCCGTAGACAGGGAGGTTGACAGGGCGCGCGAGATGCTCAAGAACGGGCGCTACATTCCGTGTTACGATCACCTTATTCCGCCGGACGTGTCGTGGGAGATGTTCAAGTACTCCTCTGAGCGGCTGCGCGAGGTATGCTTTGGCACGGTGCCGCCTGCGCAAGTGCCCGGCTGACGAGGCGGGCGGCGGCATTCATCGCGCGGGCGGAGTCTGTTGAGCCTTGAGGATCCGTCGCCGGTCGGGGAGATCTGCTTCCACCGCGGTTGTGAAGGCGTCCCACGCGGGCAGGTTAGCGTTCATCAGGCCTTCAAGATGCGCGACAAGGGGGTTGGGCCCGGCCGGTCCAGTTACGACTGATGCAGGCTCCGCCCCGTCTTTCGACTCGCGGTAGAATTCGACCTGCGCCGTGTTGAGGCCGGCGTCGGCGAAGACGATCGCCCCGCCAAAGGTCTTAACGGGAGCAGGCATCTCAACTATCCATCCGCCGATATTGTGGAGCATTACCGGCGACTTGTACTTATCCCTATCATAGGCACGTCTCGTCTGGAACGGCTTGTGCGTATGTCCGAAGAGGAAGGTTACGTCGTCCGGCATTTCCTGATCGGCGGGTACTTGCGACTGGCCGGGCCTGCGGCTGACGCACATCTGGCTGTGGAGGGGGCCTTCGAGGTAGAACTTGAGACATTCCTCGGCTTCGGGGTTCAGAGGCACCGAGCCGGCCTTCTTACTTTCCACCTGTCCGGCGGCCCGCTCGGAGGCAATGTCAAGGGTAAGTTTCCACAGCATGGCCCTGGCTTTGGCAGGCAGCCACCTGGGGCCGAACGCATCGGCGAAGCCGTTTGAGAGGTTGCGGACAAGGAACGCACGCCCCTGGTCGCTGTGCATGAGTTCATATACGAGGCCCACGTCCGGCCCGACCTTGCCGCTGCGGCCGAGGGTGGACCAGACGAAGTCTATCCACGCGAAGTTTTCGGCTTCGACATCCCATACGTGGGGCGGATAGCTGCCCTTCTTACGCCGCTTAGGGAAGAGCATCGTCCTCAGCGTGCTCATGAGGTAATATACTGGCTCGACGAAATGGCCGTGGTGCACTATGAGGCACTTCTTTCCGTCGTCGCTCAGTAAACCCAAGTTAGGGTAGAAAGTCCGGATATCAGCGTCGACGCCGTCGAAGCGCGGGATGTGCCGGAGCAACTTGACGAGGAACTGCGCGGGGGGGATTTCGGCAAGCTTTGTGTCGTCGAGGAAGAGCGTTGTCGCGTGGTGGGGCGGATCAGGGTATCTGCGCCAGCGAGGCTTGCTCATGTGATCGAGATATTGCGTCTCGCGCGCCATCTCCCAGAGATGGTGGTCGTGGTTGCCGGGAAGGAAGATAATCCGGCTGAAAAGCGGCTCGCCGTCTTTTGGAAAGACGAGTTCTGCAAAGCGAAGGAAAGCCATGCCGGCGAGGTTCATCTCGCTCAAGGCGAGCTCGAATATGTCGCCGTTGAGGATGAGCGTGGGCTTTGATTCGAGCGGGCCGTCGGGGATGAGCGTCCTCAGGCATGCGACGAGGCGTTCGAGCACGGGCGTGGGCTGGACGGGATGGGGCCTGTTGGTCGACAGCCGTACCCTGGTAAGGAGGCTCGTCGCCGCGCCGAAGTGGGTGTCGGAGATGACGACGTACTTGATGGCGGGCTTTGCGTCTGGCATCGTATCCCCCTTTCGCGCGACGTGCGCTACCGTTTTCGAACCGAGGGACCGGGCAACGCCGGCGATTATAGGCTGGTGACAGCCGGACGCGAAGGGAATTCCGGGCTTTTGGGGCGGGCGGCGGGCAGGGGCGGCTGGAAAGACCAGCGGCCAATCGGTGCGAGCACCATCGGTGCGAGCACCGTCGGTGCGAGGCCGCACGTTGATTACCGGGCGGCGCCGCGGTATAATAGCTGGTTCGTGAATCGCGCCTCGAAGTCGATGGCGCGGTTCGAGTCGCGTATGTATCAGAGCCAGGTCCGGTCGAAAACCCCTTATGCACAAGTACATTAGAAACGTCGCCATCATAGCGCACGTCGACCACGGCAAGACCACGCTGGTCGACAGGATGCTCTACCAGTCGGGCATGTTTCGCTCGGAGACGCTTGACCAGCTGGCGGGCGCGGGGCATGACCTCATCATGGATTCGAACCCGCTCGAACGCGAACGCGGCATCACGATCTTCGCAAAGAACTGCGCGATCAACTACCGCGCGCGCGACGGACACAAGTACAAGATAAACATCATCGACACGCCGGGGCACGCCGATTTCGGCGGCGAGGTCGAGCGCGTCTTGAAGATGGCCGACGGCGTATTGCTATTGGTCGACGCGTTCGAGGGACCGATGCCGCAGACGCGGTTTGTGCTTTCGAAGGCGCTTTCGCACGGGCTGAGGCCCATCGTCGTCGTGAACAAGGTTGACCGGCCGGACGCGCGGCCCGACGAGGTGGTAAACGAAGTATTCGACCTTCTGGTGGAGCTGGGGGCGGACGATAAGGCGCTGGATTTTCCGATCATTTTCGCCTCGGCGAAGGAGGGTTGGGCGACCACCGATCTTTCCAAGCCCGAGAAGGACGTACGCGTGGTGTTTGCGGCGATAATCGACAATATCCCCGCGCCGAAGGCCGAGGTCCACGCGCCGCTGCAGATGCTCGTGACGACGCTTGACTACTCGGACTACGTCGGGCGCATCGCCATAGGACGCGTCTTTGCGGGGGAAATGCACGAGGGGCAAAACGTCCTCGTCATAAACCGCGCGGGCATCTCGATGGTGGAAAAGCCGCTGCAGCTTTTGGAATTTGAGGGGCTCGGCCGCAAGCAGGTGAAGACGGTCCGCGCGGGCGACATCTGCGCGGTGGTGGGCCTGGAGGACATCGACATCGGCGACACTATCACGAGCGTCGAGGATCCGAGGCCGCTGCCGACGATCAACGTCGACGAGCCGACGTTGACCATGACGTTCCGGATAAACGACTCGCCCTTTTCCGGGCGCGAGGGCGCGTACGTAACGAGCCGGCAGATAAAGGACCGCCTCGACAAGCAGCTCCGGAGCGACGTGGCGCTGTCCGTCTCGCCGGGGAATACGAGCGACGAGTTTCTCGTCTCGGGGCGCGGACTTATGCACCTCGGGATACTGCTGGAGAACATGCGGCGGGAGGGGTTCGAGCTTTCGGCCGGGAAGCCCAAGGTGATCCTGAAGGAGATCGACGGCCACGTGTTCGAGCCGATAGAGCTTCTCGCGATTGCGTGTCCGCTGGAGTGCCAGGGCGCGGTCATGGGGCTCATCGGAGACCGCCGCGCCGAGATGGTGAAGATGGACGTGAAGGCCGCGTCGGGATACGTGCACATGGAATTCAAGATCCCCGCGCGAGGCCTCATCGGCCTGCGGAGCAGGATGCTCAATGCGACGGCCGGGCGCGTGATCATGCATCATACGTTCAGCGCATATGAGCGGATGCGGGGCGACATCCCGCAGCGGCTGGCGGGCGTGCTCATCGCAAGCCACACCGGCAGCGTCACCGCTTACGCCCTCGACGGCCTCTATGACAGGGGCTCATTCTTCGTGCAGCCGGGCGAGGCGGTCTATGAAGGCCAGGTAGTCGGCGAACACTGCCAGGAAAAAGACATCGCCGTAAACGCCGTCCGGGCCAAGCAGCTCACCAATATGCGCGCCGCCTCGAAGGACGACGCCGCGCGGGTACGCCCAATGCGCGAGATGACGCTCGAGATGGCGCTCGAATACATCCAGGACGACGAGCTCGTGGAGATCACGCCGAAGTCGATACGGATGCGCAAACGCCTCCTCACCGACATCGACCGCCGCCGCGCGATGCGGAGGGCCGCCGCCCAGGGCGTGGGGGCGTAGGCTTAAAGAGCGCGTCCACGAAAGGCAGTCCCGCGACTTGTGAGACGAGGCTTGCGTCTATTGACGCGAGATTCGAAGGCAGGTAACATAGTAAGCGCGGTGGAGAAGTTTCCGCACGGTGATGGAGTTCACCGAAGAACCGCCCTTCCGGGCTAATGACTCCTACCAAGGCTAACGCACCCTGGTGGGAGCGGCCCAAGTAAGTGCCTGACGGCTCCCTCCAAGGATAACCTCGAAGGAGTCGGTCCATGGCCAGGCCAACAGAGAATGCCCCCCTTCTTTCAGCCGTCCACACCGTTTCTTCCGTCGTCGCGCGCGCTTCGGGTTCTGAAGGACGGCGTACAGAAAGGAAGGGACCGTGACTGAGACATTCTCACTTGCCGCTCTCTGGTTTGCCCTGGCGGTGGTCGCGACGATCATTGCGAATCATCTGCGCGTGTCGATGGCGCTCGTGGAGATATGCGTGGGCGTCGGGGCGGGTGCTGTGTGCGCGCGATTCGTCGGTCCGGAGGCACTAGGGGCGAACGTCGATTGGCTGCGCTTTCTCGCGTCGGTGGGCGCGGTGCTTTTGACGTTTCTCGCGGGGGCGGAGCTCGAGCCGGCGGTGCTCAAGGCCAAATGGAAAGAGGTCGTTGTCGTCGGGCTTGTCGGCTTTGTCGCGCCGTTTCTCGGATGCACGGCGGTGGCGCGTTATGCGCTACATTGGGGATCGCAGGCGAGCTGGCTTGCCGGAGTAGCCCTCTCGACGACGTCGATGGCGGTCGTATACGCGGTCATGCTCGAGACTGGCTTGAACCGCACCGCGTTCGGCAAAGGGATCCTCGGCGCTTGCTTCATAAACGACCTCGGGACGGTGCTCGCGCTCGGCCTCATATTCGCACCGTTCACGTACAAGACGTGCGTTTTCGTCGGCGCGAGCGTGGTGGTTATCGGCTTTCTGCCGCTCGTGACGAACTTTCTCACGCGCCGGTACGGCCACCGCACCGCGGCCATCCGAGCCAAGTGGGTGCTCCTGGTTCTCTTCGGCCTCGGGGCGCTGGCGCTCTGGTCGGGGAGCGAGGCGGTGCTGCCCGCGTATCTTGCGGGGATGGTGCTGGCGGGCTTCGCCGCGGAAGACCATCACTGGGTGCGGCGCATGCGCACGCTGACGGTGGGGTTCCTGACGCCGGTTTATTTCATCCGGGCGGGGTCTCTCGTGTCGATTTCGGCGGTCCTCGCGGCGCCGCTCGTATTCCTGGCGCTGTTGGGCGGGAAGGTGGCGAGCAAGATATTCGGGCTGTATCCGGTTATCGGGCGGTTCCGCCAGGAGCGGGGCGAGCGGTGGTACTATACGCTCCTCATGTCGACGGGTTTGACGTTCGGGACGATATCGGCGCTATACGGCTTTTCGCACGGCATCATCGACAAGGCGCAGTACTCGTTTCTCGTTGCTGTCGTGATCGCGAGCGCCGTGGTTCCGACGGTGATAGCCACTCTTGCTTTCATGCCGAGGCACTTAGTGCCCGAACGGGTTCAGGAGGGCGCCTCCGCTCAACAGTCGCGCGAGGCCGCGACCCTTGTGGAGGCGGACGAAGAGGACGGGCCGGCTGACGAATAGGAACGGGGCGGCATTCGTTCGGAGAGGAGCCTCGACGCGGCTTCCTGGGTTCGGAGAAACACGGACATGAGAAAACCATCCAAGCATCTGGCTTATTACGCCGTCCTGGAAGCGCTCGCGCAGCCGGGCTGCTTTCTGTGCACGCTCATAGCCGATGGGACGCGGCGGTATCTGCGTTTTCTGCTGAATGAGTTCGTGAACGACCCGGGCTTTCGCGAGAAGTGGCGCGCGTCGCGAGGCTTTTGCCATCGGCACTCGTGGATGATGGCGGATGCGCCGGAGGCCCTGGGACTGGGCATACTGTACCTCGACCTTGTGAAGCTGTATGGAAAGGAGCTTCTTGAACGCCCGTCGGGAATGGCGTGCCCCGTCTGCGCGGTCGAAGAGCGCGAGCTCGCCGGGCACCTCAGCGCAATTGTGGGGCATTGGCCCGAGCAACAGTTACAGGACGTGTTTGAGAAATCCGACGGGCTGTGCGGCCCCCATTTCAGGGCATCGATGCGCGTCATCGCCGATGAGGGGCCGAGGGAGGCGATTCGGCGGGTCTCCACGCGCGGGATGGCGGAGCTTCAGTCCCGGTTGACGCAGCTCATCGAGAGCTTCGACTATCGGAACCCCGCCGCGGAAGACGAAGCCGTGAGGCGCGCGTGGCAGAGCGCAATCGAAAGAATGGTCGGCGCGCGCGACACCGACAGGTAGCGCTCAGCGGGACGAGCCATTCGAGGGACGGCCGCCTGTCGCCGCATCACAGCACGTCAATGCCCGTCATCGCCCGTCCGCGTCCATGCTATGGATCGGACGTGCCATACATGGGCGCTGGCCCGCAGTTGGGGGTGGAAACGAAGCGCGTGAAAGGTAAACTTAAGGGCCACATGGCGACATCGCAGGCTGGGCCAGAGGGCGTGCGCGTGCAGAGCAGCATTGATCCTTACGGCGGAATGAACAAGCGCCGTTGGTTATTCGTCCTCGCGTGCCTGGCTATCGGCATACTGCTCGTTCCGGTCGACAGCACGGTGCAGCCCTACTTTGCGCAGTTGGGCAGGAACGGGTTCGTCGACGCCGTCGAAGACGTCTGGAAGGAGCTGGCCGCTACTTCCGGGATTCTACTCTTCGTGCTTGCCGGCGCCTGGTCACTGAGGAAGGACCGCGGCCGCGCACTCGCGGTCTTCGCGGTGTGCGTCGCCGCGTCGAGCGCGGCCGGACAGGGAGTGAAGTACCTGATAGGGCGCGCGCGCCCCGACAGCGTCAGCGATCAAACGCTCTTTTACGGACCTTTCAGCGGGGTTCACCCGGCACGGGGCGTCCAGATAGATTCCATGCCGTCGGGGCACACCACGGCCGCGTTTGCAATGGCGGTAGCCCTGGCCTGGCGATGGCCGCGCCTGGCGCCTTTATGGTACTCCCTGGCGGCGGGCGTCGGCGTGTCTCGCGTGCTTGCGGATGCACACTTTCCGTCTGACGTGGTCCTTGGGGCATGCCTTGGATCGGCCGTTGGGTGGGTGATATGCGCGCGGGCGTCCGCCATCGGCAGGGGCCCGCTTGGCGCGGGGCTTCAGGGCGAGCCGGTTGGCCTCGCTGAAGCGGAGGAAGAGCGGCACGCCCGCGAGGAAGAGGCCGCCGGGTAAACATCCGCCTTACTTCGCGGTCCTTGCGGCGTTCACGCGTCCGGGCGTGTCTTGCGTGCGGGCGCCGCTGACGCGCGGAAGACTCTCGCCGCGTTACACCACGTCGATACTCGTCATCGGGTGCCAGCCGTCGTCGCCCGTTTCCTCGATCGCGAAGGCGACGCGGGGGGCGTTTGTAGCGGGGTCAACGATTGCGACGTCGACCTTCGCCTCGCCGCGCTCCAGCGACGGCGGGAGCGTGAGCTTTTCGGCGAACCACGTGATGTCCGGCATCCAGGCCCTCACGTCGACGGCTAACTGCACGACCTCACGGCGCTTGCCCTGGCTGAAGCGGAAGGCCAATTTGTACGGACGGTAGATGGGCGCGACGCCGACGTTATCGATCAAGACTTCGACGGGCATCTCGGAGCCGGCCTTGGCCTCAAGCGGGAGTGTCATCTGCCGCAGGACAAAGCGATAGCCCATGCGCTTATTGAAGGCGTCGATCTTTTCAGTCCAGGCCTCGGGGATGAAACTCGATTTCGGCATGAAGACCGAGAGGTGATACTTGCAGCCCTGGTCGATGATCCAGTCGAGGTCCCAGCCGTTCTTGTACCAGTAGCCGACGGTCCAGCAGGTTTCAAGCGTGACGGGCGCGGTGCGCCACCTGTCGGCCGCGCCGCAGGTCCAGACCGACTTCGGGTACTCGTCGTACATGTGGTTCCAGTTGAGGCCCTCGGGCACGGCACCATGCCCCTGGGTCCGCACGTCACCGTAGCAGTCGCCGCGCCAGCCGACCGAAGGGCGTTCCTTCATCGCGTACGTGCCGCCCGGCGTGTTGAGCATAGCGAGAAGCGTAGTCTTCTTAAAGCTTTCAAGGTACACGTCGGCGAGCCGGGCGCCCGTTTCCGGCGTGGCGTTGCCGCCCATCTCGCCGCACGAGCCGCCGTAGGCGAGGTCGAAACTCTCCAAATCCGGATGGCCGTCGTAACGCTCTCCGAACGCGCGGATGATGTCGCCCCAGTGCTTGAGGTAGAGAGGGTCATTGTGGTCGGGTACGCTCTGGCCGGGCTTTGACGCCTCGGCGTCTTTGGCGGCGCCGAGCGCCCAGTACCACTCGGGGGTCGAGTTGCCGATGAACGGTTGTATGCGCATCTGGAGCGTCTGGGCGTGCTCTCGTGCGGCTTTGAGGGCTCCGTCGATTATGTCCCAGCGGTACGCGGCTTTTTCCGGTTCGATCACCGACCATAGCCAACGGCAATACGAGATCGTCGTGTGGGGGTAACGGGGGTTCGTGAGGTTGGCGCTCGGCGGTGCGAACTCGACGGGTCCCTCGCGGTCGTTCCACGTGAGGCCGGGGAAGAGTTCGTCGCCGTTGAAGCGCTGAAACGTCGTCGTGCCGCGGTGAGGATTTGCGAGGTAGCGGTCGCTTTGCTGCGGCCGGACGCG
>Ga0315273_10015033_pt1 | contig 9998 bp, 6 predicted proteins | sample YL17G02_0_MG_FD_205753 | JGI IMG/M metagenome (GOLD analysis project Ga0315273, IMG submission 205753) | Sediment microbial communities from Yellowstone Lake, YNP, Wyoming, USA - YL17G02_0 | ecosystem: Environmental > Aquatic > Freshwater > Lake > Sediment | place: USA: Wyoming | collected... | reverse complement strand
TCTCCACCGTGGGTTCGAATCCCACCCTCTCCGCTGTTCAATTTATGATTTTTGATTTTTGATTTAGGATTTGCGATCAGGGGGTGATATCCAATGGCTGATGGGGTTGTTTTTTTCTTTAAATCCCCTTTCATTTATTAAGACTTTTTTCCAGCAACAAGCTCTCCCAGGCGACGATGTGGCATTTGTCCTATAAAATGGTCATTATTGTTATCCTCTTCCAGACCGAATCATACGACTTTCAATAATCATAGCTGAAACTAATTGACAATTATTAGCAACATCAAGTATATTGATACTGTGGTTGCCCATTTAGGAGAATAACACTTTTCCAGGTGATATATGACTACACAACTCCCTGAGATAATGACCATTACCGAAACATGTGGGTATCTGCGTATACCCAGATCATCCCTCTATAAATTGGCTCAGGAAGGCAAGATACCTTGCCAGAAGGTTGGTAGGCATTGGCGATTTCGCAGAGAAGCCATTGATCGCTGGTTGGAGCAAATGCCAGGATTGAAGAACGACGAATCCGACGATAAGAAAAAGCCAACAGCAGATAAACCTTAGTTTCAGAAGGCTTTCTTTTATCAAATCGGGTATCTATCTAGAATCGAAAAGGAATCCGAATGCCACGCACCATAAAACCATCCACCCTTCAAAGCGTCGCCTGGGAAACTGGCCTGGCAGCCGTCAAAGAAAGCATTGACTTCCCAGACTTTGATTCTTTTCGTACCCATCTGTTCGACAACATGCGCCAAAACTCAGATGAGGTTAGAAAACGCTATGGCAGCTTGATCTTGCTCCGCTTATTTCCCGAAAAGAGCCTGCAAGGAATTAATCCCAAGGTTTGGAAAACCTACCAGGATGAAAAAATCCTGGAGGACATTGCTCGCTTGACTACTCTTGAGGCTGAGCCAGTCATTGCAAAATTCGTTTTAGAGCAAATCTTGGTGCTTTCGCCTGGCGCAATCATCGAAAACTCAGTTGCTCAGGATTATATTAGCTCGGAATTCGGCTCGTTCAAACGCGACTCGTATACCCGATTGCGTTCTGCGCTAATCCATATGGGCTTTGCTTCGGCGGTTTCAAAAGGTATTATGGTTCAGCCAATCCCGCTGCCAGATAATGCGTTTCTGCTTACCTTACATGCCAAGTTGGCGCCTACGCCGCGCATTGTCCGCTTGTCCGATATCCTTAGCGCTGCCTTCTGGAAGCTGATGGGGATTCGGGAAGATTCTACCGTCCGTTCTATTCTGCGTGATGCGAACGCAAAGGGGTTCATTGCCAAATATGCAGTCGTAGATCAGCTTGAACAAATTACGACCCGTTATTCATTTGATGAGTATCTCACTAAGGCATTTCGCTTATGAAACGCAGCGACTTTTTTGAGTTCCTTACTCGGTTTGCGGTACAGCCCATCCCAGCTACTCTTAACCGTCACGTGTATCTTTGGGTGGGTGAGGCAGATGATTTACTCTCTAAAAGCCCAGTAGGTTTCATCAAGAAGCTTGATTTGCATGTGCTGTGTGAGAGTTTAACTAAAACTCCCCTTGGCGATAAGGCTGCTGGAAGAGAATTGTCGGATGCAGTTGATGAGTGGATATTGAGATATTTTCCCGCAGGCCAACAGCAGCAGGCGCTATTGGTAACTGGACTGGATTTGCTTTACCGATATCGTTTGCCATTGAGTGCCTTTATCCGGCTGGCAAACGAAAATGTCATGATTATTTTAGTTTTATCTGCTTTAGATGTGAATTTCCGCCCTACCAAGTCATTGCCAAGTTATATTCAGTTTTCTCCGTATGCGATCCTAAAATATGCTGCATCGGAAATCCCTGAAGAAGCTATTGTGAAAGAAGAGTGAACGATATGCCACGACTACCCCTTCACGACCTGATCTTGCACAAAGAAACTCCTTTGCTGACGTTGGAGTTACATAACGCTGCGCTTAACACACCGGCAGAGACCGTAGAGACTTATATTTTCACAGATACCATTCGTCACCATTTCACAGAAGTGCTTGAGACAGTGGCTTTAGGACGAGGCCAGGGATATTGGGTCGAGGCTGAATACGGTTCTGGCAAAACGCATTTTCTTGCCACTCTGACCGCCCTGCTAAGTGATTTTTTAGACGCGTTGTGGAACAAGGCGGACGATGATGAAATTCGTCGTTATCAAACGCGCTTGAAAGATCACCGCTTATTTCCTGTAATTTTGTCGTTGCGTGGAGAAGCTAGCGCAGATGCAACCAACTCCAGAACATTGATGGATGTGCTGCTTGAAAAAGGGTTTCGCCCTGCGTTGAAACGCGCCGGGTTGGAGAAACGTGTTCGTTTGACGATGGCCCAAGATCTGATTAACTGGTACGAAGGTCGGTCGGCGGCAGATAAAGCTGGCATAGATGCTTATATTCAGCAGAAAACGGGGAGCAGTTTTTCCGAGTTAGCGGAAAATGACGATCAAGAGACCATCGCTCAGCATTTGACCGCATACCTGGCAGAAAAGCAAGTTCAAGCGCTAATCACCACGAGCGTGAAAGATAGATTGGCTGGAATATATCGCCAAATAATAGCGGAGGGCTACGCGGGGGTATTAATCATTATCGACGAATACGAAGGGTGGGCAAATATTCATGTCAACAATCTGGAAGCACGCTCAAAAGATGAAGATCTGCTAGAAACCTTAGGGTTCCTACTTTTCAAGGAACTCGGCCTCGCGGTTCATACGATTGTTGCTTCGCAAAGCGCCCGACCGGCCAAGCTGCATGGTGGGCAAGAAGGGGATCGCTTTATCAATTTGCCTTTACTGGCATCGCAGGATGAACGAGACTACGACATTATTGCTTCCCGCCGTGTACGCGGCCTCAATCCCCAACGCTATCCAGAGATCACAGATTACTTCCGTTTTTATGAGCAATCCTTTGATTTCGCTAAAAATTTGACAGATGAGGAATTCAAGGAGACTTTTCCATTCCAACCGCGATGTTTTGAGATTGTCCGACAAATAACTTCTCGTGACCTTCCTACAACCCGATCCGGTATTTTCATCCTTTATCAAGTATTGTCGAACCAACAGTTATTAGAAAGGGATATACTAATACGAGTCAGTGATTTAATTCACAGTGATCATATTAAGGATTGCCTGACTAAGCCCATATATAGGACTCATTTCACAGCTTACAACAATGCGATGCTGGCACTGACATCTTTGGAGTTAGGAGATGATCTTGAGCTGGCCAGGAATATTATTACTACCCTATATTTATGGTATGAAGCAAATTTTGATCGCCAACTTAAACCACTTACTACCAAAGATCTAACTGAAGCTACGTTATTGGGTGATGGTGTTCTTAGAGCAGAAGATAATGTGTTGTACGTGTTAGATGTGCTCAAAGCTTTGCCTCAGATCCAAATTGTAGGTGAAACCGCCCAGTTTGTGCCTTCAGAAGATACCTTCTTACCGCCAAATATCTTCCGTGATAACTACGTTGATAAAATCAAAAAAGGCGATCGGTATTCAATAGTAGATACCTGGAATAAGAGCCTTCTGTGGGAAACCAAAGATACGAATTCTAAATCGGGACTGTTCGCAGACCTTGATTTAGAGAAGGCAATAACACGCTCCTTCGAGGTGCACAATTTGCACTATTCAGGCGAGATCATTCTAGCAACTCGTTGGCAGGCGGATTGGGGCATGCCTCTTGTAGCGGATGACCAGCATTATCGAATTGTAATTATGGTTGCCGATGTCGCGCAACGCGTAAAGCCTGACGAATTGCAAGACACTAGAATAGCGGTGATTTATCCGGCTGTTTTGGGCGACGATGCAACTCGTGCTGCCACAGAATATCTGGCATGGAGTCGCATGAATGATGATTATAAAAACCGCACCGGAAATGAGGCAGAAACCATCCAGGGCTGGCTGGCAACTCAGAAATCTACCTACATCAACAACTTGTTGCAGACACAACTGGGCCTTTACCGCAATGGTACGGTGATTACCCGTGACAACCTAGGGATTGCCACGCGTGAAATCTTCAGTAAGGTGGGTTTTGAGGGACAAGTTAGCCTGATCACTGAGAAAATTCTTTCAGCTTGCTATAAGCAGCCGCTGTTCGAGTGGAGCTTACTTCGCACTACACTGACGGCATCTGAAGCTAGCAAGTTGTTCGAAGGTTATTTCGGTAAATCCCCTGCGCCGGCGCAAATCACTGCTACCAAGAACTACGGCGTGGGGTTGGGGCTTTCCACTTCTGACCAACCTGGTCAATTTGCCCCCCAGCAAGGCGCATTGGCGCTAGAGAAAATCACTGAACTCCTGGCTGCTGAAAGAGGCGGCGAGCTCAAAGTTTATAAGGTCCTCGAAACCTTATCTCGGCCGCCGTATGGGCTGCCCTACGTGGTGATTCAACTTTACTTGCTGGCTTTTGTACGCCGTGGCAATCCGCGCGTCGATCTAAGCCTGAAATTCAACCACAAGATTCGGACACGCGATAATCGCCCTCTACCTCAAAGTCGCATCAACGCCGCAACCATCACGGAACTGCAATGGAAGCCGGACCTTTGGCCTTCTATGGACGCTTTGGTGCCCGCCGTTGGCCCGCACTGGAATGATGTCTTGGATTATGGGCGCTTGATTGTGGATGATCTGCGCGCGACTGTCAACCAAACTGAAATCGAGGCGGAAAGCCAGCGATTGTTGGAAAGATTGGAACGCGCCAGCAGCGAAGTCAGCCAGAATCAACGATCTTTGCAGGTGTTGCAGCGTACTTTGGGTGTTGATTTGCCTCAGCAGGATCAAAAAGTCTTCGCCGACTTGAAAACCTTGCTCGAAGAACGAGCCAGTTATGAAACTTTTTATGAAAAGGCCACCGAGCTTTTCCAATCTCCAGACACACTCAAAGATGCCATGCAGACTTATGGACGGTTGAAGGAACTTTCTGGCGCGGTAGCTCAGATCGGTGAAGCGCAGCGCTATCTCCAGCAGGCGTGCCTGAAAGACAACGACCGCGAATTGAAAGCGCAGCGCATGACGCTCCTGACGCAAATAGATCTATCCAGCTTGGCCGCCCAACCCCATCTGTGGAGCAGCATCTGGGCGACTTTCGAGGATTTCAAACGGCGCTATCGCAATGAGTATCAGAAATTCCATCGTGACACGAATGACGCTTTGGGGAAAATTCAGCAAAGCCTGGCAGACGTTCCCAGCCATTTACGTGCCCTGGCCTTGCTGAACGGCATTACCGAGTTAGGCCCAGCCATTGGCGAAGAATTAGAGAAGCGATATACCGAGTTGTGCCAGGGGTTAGAACCCTGCAGCGTGACTGATTATCTGCATGTGACCGTGGATGCATCCCCGGTTTGTGCGGTTTGCCAGCGCGAAATGACCTACAGCGCACCTACCCAAGCCATTGAGAAGTTCAACCGAGATTTGAATCAAGCTCTGGGTGACCAGCAGCACCGCCTGGCCAGCGAGACCATCCGGCGGGTACTCGAACGAGGTCAAGGGGATGCCTTGGGTCAATTCTTGCAGGTGATTCAGGCGGCTAACCTGACTGCCCTGGTTAATGTATTGGATGCCAATATCGTAAAGATCATCCGCGATCTGCTACACCAGGAACAAATCGTTACTCTTGAAAGCCAGGTTTTAGGTTCCCTGCTGCGGAAATATGGTTCTCTGGAAGAGAAAGAAATTCCTCAGGTGGTAGAAGAATTTCGTGGGCTGCTGCAGAAAGCCTTCGATGAAGCTCGCCACAGTAACCCGGGTAAGAAAACCATTCGTATTAATTTGAAGTGATGAGCCTTTTATGGAATTTCTGAACTCAGAAATAGATCTGGCCGAATTTATCTGGCGCTTTGGGAAACCATACAATCCGGCGACTGATAATTACCGCCGCCCGTCCTTCGCTTTGCCAGTAAGGGCTAAGCGAAGTGGCACTAGTTATGATGCGCATGCCTACCACACCAAGGTGCCACCTGAAGGAATCATTGAATTTATTAAACACTACACTAATGAGGGCGATTTAGTGCTTGATCCATTTTGTGGTAGCGGAATGACGGGCGTTGCGGCCTTGTTAGCAAATCGAAATGTAATACTTAACGATTTGTCCCCAGCTGCTATACATATTTCGCAAAACTATTGTACTCCTGTTAGTGCAGAAAAGTTACGTTCCGAGTATTTTGGAATTATTCAAAATTCACGAAAGGAATTTGAGTGGTTGTATGGAACTCAGTGTGATCGTTGCGGTGGATCGGCAACTATCCAATACACAATTTGGAGCGATGAAGTCGAATGCCAAAGATGCTCTGCACCTTTTGTGCTATGGGATTTAGCTATTGATAGTGCATCTGGGAAAGTGAAAGATATCTTCAATTGTCCCAATTGTGGTAAGCTGCTGGCAAAAAAAGACACGATTTGGCTCAGGTCAGTGCCAATAATTACCAATTACAAATGCAATCATTGTAAACCTAGCCAATCCGAACATATAACCACAGAAAATGAGAAGCTTCGGATACAAGAGATCGAAAGAACAGAGATACCGTATTGGTATCCAACAACGCCCTTTGATGAATCATGGGAGATGTGGCGGGCCGTCCATAAAACTCGAGGCATCTCCAATGTTAGCAAGTTTTACACCCATCGGAATCTTTGGGCGCTTTCAAAGTTATGGGATGAGGCGAATAGTGTTGAAGATAGCCGAATTAGAGACGAACTTCGATTCATCATAACATCCTTCAGTCAAAAACACGCGACTGTAATGACCGCGATAATTTTAAAAGGTGGAAGTCGTCCTGTATTGACCGGGAATCAACCAGGAACTCTCTATGTGCCTTCTTTTTCAGCCGAGAAAAACTTGATGGCGGTGTTAGAACGTAAAGCCAAAGATACTTTTGATTTCATTCATCAAGTAATGTCCCAATATAAGGGGAAAGTATCTCTTCGAACGGGGACTGCGACTTCTATTGTTGACATACCCGCTGACGCAGTTGATTACATCTTTACTGATCCTCCATTCGGTTCAAATATATTTTATGCTGATTGCAATCTAATCTGGGAAGCATGGTTAGGCCAGTTTACCGATCAGATCCATGAAGCTGTTGTACATGTAAAACATAAAAACCGGAACGTTCTAACGGATTACGCTCGTCTAATGACCGATGCTTTCAGAGAAATGTATCGGGTGCTCAAGCCTGGGCGATGGGCATCGGTGGTGTTTCATAACTCAGACGACCGCATTTGGCAAACCATCTTGGATGCAGTCGAAACTGTAGGTTTTGAGATGGCTGAAGTCAACAGTTTTGACAAGGAACAGCTTTCCTTCAAGGGTATTCGCGGCGCCAAGGGCTTGGAAAAAGTTACCAATAAGGATATCGTGTTGAATTTGCTCAAACCCGGACCGAACCTCACTCGGCAATCGAACGGTGTAAACGCGGCACGTAATGGTGAGGTAGAGGCACGTATCGCCCAAAGAATTGCCGACTTTTTAACTGCAAACCCACCTCCCGAAAAGCGTACCTTGCAGCACTTCTGGAATGTAGTACTCTACGATATGCTGACCGATGGCATGGTGGATGTCTCAATGGAAAAAGTGGGGGCGATCTTGCCACATTACTTCAAGCAGGTTGATGGCCGCTGGTATCTGCGCGGTGAGACGGTGGCCGGCGGCAATGTCTTTGACTTGAAAAGCGATACCGGCGCGATCGCCTGGTTGAATGCTGTGCTATCTTCCAAGCCACAGACAACAGGCGATCTGATTCCGAACTGGCAATCTACTACAGCAACCATGCAAGGGGGCGATGTTGAGCCAGGCCGCCTGGAACGCCTGCTGGAACAGAACTTCTGGCTGGACAAACGCACCAACCGCTGGCGACTGCCCACATCCACCGAGCGCGAACAGATGAGCGCCGCTCAAGATATTTCTGCTCAGGCGCATTTACGGACAATCCATCGTTTTTTGGAGGGTGAGGGAGACCACAAACCCAACATGCGCGAATTGGCAGCCTGGATCGAGTTCACCTACAATCGGGGCGCTTACGCCGAAACGATTACGCTTTACGCTCATCTGGATGAAAGCCAATTGGAGCCTGAGTATGCTCAATCCATTCGAAAGATGGTACAGGTGTGCCGGCTGAAAGCGGGAAAATAATCAAATGACTGCTTTTGCAAAAGGATGACCATGCTAGAGTCTTTTGGTGATTTCTTCGTACCATTAATGCGAGTTTTGGACAGCTTACCCAATCGGGCTGGGCAAAGTGGAGATGTCATCAATCTTTTCGAACAAACCTATCGCGATGAGATTGCGTCTCTCCAGTATACAGAAAACCATAGTGGGAATGTTCGCTGGGTGCATAACGTGCGCTGGAGTCGAGAAAAGCTGAAATTACTCGGCTTTATTGATGCTCCTCGAAAGGGTATCTGGAGGCTAACCGAAAAAGGCCACCTGTGGTTAGCGGAACATCCCGAAGCTACGCACTTATCTGTTCAGAAGCCAAAATCAAAACGAAAGAAAAGCACAACGCCGCCTGCCCCTGTCCAGAAAGCAGTAACAATCCAGCCCGAATCAGAAAGTGGCTTCTTGGCCGCCTTGCAGGAGTATCTTCCGGGTTCCTTACAGCCCATTATTGGGTCTGTCTTTTACGAATTCGTTCAAAGGTCTAATTATTTGCAGATTCGCTTAGCCGGTTTTTCGGGATGTCACTATGAGTTCATCCTGCGACGGGGTAAGCATGATATTGCTCTGCATTTTGAGAGCAGCGCTGAACGCAGCCAGGCGCGTTTACGAGGTTTCGAACCCCATCTCGATGCATTAAGCCAGTCGTTGAAGATGCCTGTGCTTGCCGGAAATTTCCAAAGTAGAGGCTGGACACAAGTCCGTATCGAAAAGCAGGCACAGCCCCTTTCACTGGGATTGGTAAAAGAATATGCTGATCTGGTTGTACACTTTATGGCAGCAACTTTCCCAATCCTTCAAAAAATATATGCGAACGATGGAAGCGTTCACCGACATTCGATAGACAAAGAAAAGCTACCAGATGCTTCCCCTCTGCACAAGATTCTTGACCAGGAGGTTGAATCCATCCAGGCTTATCTTCAGGGACGCAGCTCACTGCAACACAGCGACGAGAAGCTGTGTGATTGGATCAATTTCTGTTACACATTTGAGATGTATGCCGAGGGCAAGGATTTGTTCTCCTTAGTCAGCGGAGCTGAGGTAAATCCGTGGTACTACGAACGCACGAAGAAAATTGCCAAAGTTTGTGAGCAAAAAGCGAAGTTGGTTGAAATGAGGGAAGGATAATGCCTGTGCTAACCCTCTACTCGGAATACTCACGACAAGACGTGCATGATATCTTCTCGCCAGACACGCGTTTTACCCAAAGCAGCGGTTCTTGGGGCTTGCATGGAATTGTTGAGATTCCAAATAAACCAGGTGATTTTGTTTTCTTTGTTACGTTCGGACAGCACCAGGCTGGCCATACCTTTGACGAGTGGATTACCGAAGAAGGCATAATCTCCTGGCAATCTCAGCCCAGGCAATCATTCGAAGACCGCAGGATACAACAGTTCATCCACCACGATGATAAGAAAAATTCGATCTATCTTTTCTTGCGTACGCAGCGTACTGCCAACTATACCTACTTGGGAAAACTCAGATACCTGGCGCACGATCCAGCGCGTGAGAAACCGGTTTATATGTATTGGCAGCTTGTGGATTGGCCTATGCCAGTAGAAATATTAAGCCGGATCAACCTACAACTACAACCGGCCAACATTTACCGCCGTGGAACATCTCAAATTATGGAGCCAGTTGCTGAGTATGATCATGGGAATACCATCTTCATTTGGCGTGGTATGACGTGGCAGGTTAATCGCCAGGCGTTGATTTCTCAGGTTAGGGATTGGATCGCCAGAGGCTTGCCGGAAGAAGCTACCCGGTATAAGGACTGGTATGTTGATGTTGATGGGCAACGTATTTCACCCAAATGGTTGTT
>Ga0315273_10015032_pt1 | contig 9998 bp, 10 predicted proteins | sample YL17G02_0_MG_FD_205753 | JGI IMG/M metagenome (GOLD analysis project Ga0315273, IMG submission 205753) | Sediment microbial communities from Yellowstone Lake, YNP, Wyoming, USA - YL17G02_0 | ecosystem: Environmental > Aquatic > Freshwater > Lake > Sediment | place: USA: Wyoming | collected... | reverse complement strand
GAGGTTGCACGGGCGCTAGGAACCTTGCCTGAAATAACAATCTCGACGCCAAGAGCGCCGGCATTCATGACATCCTGCATTGTCTTGTGGCCAATTGCCTTAAACTTCTGGATACCAAAACGCTCCAAAGTAGACGCAATCCTCTCAGCAACAATCTGCGCGTCAAGATTAGGATATTCAACTTCGGAAATCTCAATCTCAGGATTCTCAAAATCAAATTTTTTCTTCAAAGTATTAGTAAGCTTCTTGATATTCTCCCCCTTGCGGCCAACAATAAGGCCAGGACGGGAAGCAAAAATAATTATTTTCTCGCCCAAAGGAGTCCTCACAACTTTAGTATGCGAATGGCCCACATTCTTCAAGCTGGATGAAATGAACTTCTCAACACAATACTCCTTGAATTTCTCACGCGTGAATTTGCGCTCAATCATGCTTTAACCTCTTTCTTAACCTTCTTCGCTGACTTCTTAATCTCTTTATCAATGCTCTTCTTTTCCTCAAGCACGATTTCAACATGAGCCCTCTTAGCCTCTCTTCTTTTATGACGGCCGTAATGCCAGGTTGTAGGCCCTCTCTGGGCGCAGGCGTGCATCACAACAAGATGCCCTGTGCTCAAGCCCTTAAACTGAGCATTAGACTCAGCTGACTCAAGAAGAGCCAGAATATGCTTGCAAGTATCAATAGGATAACGGCCTGCATTCATGCCCTTTCTATGGCCCACACCATCATTAAACCGAGTGTAAGGAACAGCCTTTTTCTGGTCAATTACGTCCTGCAGCAAAGCCTTTGCCTTGTCAACAGGCTTGTGCCTAATAAAATTGCATACCAGGATTGCCTTCTTGTGCGAAACAGGCAGGGAAACCCCCATAGCCTTAGCACAATTCTCCTTTATTGCAACGGAATAATTATATGCCATATGTTTTATTTACCTCACTGAAAGCGCTGAACTGCTTCTTGTGGCGCCAATACCCGGAGCTGAGTGCGCAACCTTTGAACGGGTAACTGCAAACTCCCCAAGCCTGTGCCCCATCATGTCCTTTTCAATCTTAATCTCCACAAATGATTTTCCATTATGAATCTTGACTGCCTTGCCAACCATTTCAGGAATAATAATCAAGTCACGGCAATGCGTCCTTAACTTAGGGCGGTTATTGCGGACTTTCTCAAGGAAAATCTTTTCCTGCTCTGTAAAGCCACGAAGCAATGAACGGCGGGCGCGAGAGGGCAGCATGCCTGCGAACTCCTTCAAGCTAAGCTTCTGGATGTCCTCAAATGTTTTTCCTCTCAGTAAAAATTCTTTAGCCATTCTTAGTCCCTCTTACCTGTTCGTCTAGGCCACAAAGTACCTACCTTTCGGCCAGGAGGAGCATTCTTGGAACAACTCTTGTTCTTGGCCTTACGCGAGGAACGCTTGTTACCAAACGGATGGTCAACTGCGTTCATGCAGCAAGCATTAGTCTTAGGATAAACCTTGTTCTTGACTCTTAACCTGTGGAATAAATGACCTGCCTTAAGGAAAGGCTTCTCAACACGGCCGCTGCCAGCAATTATGCCAATAACCGCCCTGCAGTCAGCATTAAACTGCTTCTCCTTTTTTGAGGGAAGCATGACTGTAACAAAACGCCCTGTCTTGGTAAGCATTCTTGCACAGCCACCAGATGTCTTGCAAAACTTTCCGCCATCACCAGGACGCAATTCAATATTGTAAATCGCGGTTCCGTCAGGAATATCCTTTAAAGCCAAAACATTGCCAGGCTCAATAGGAGCACCTGTTCCAGTACTAATAATATCTCCAACCCTGACTCCCTCAGGAGCAGATATCACGATTGATTCGCCATCCTCATAATTAATTTTTGCCAAAGGAGCATTATGACCTGCGCAGTGCATCAAGTCAATGATTTTGCCAGCAATCAAGGTATTCTTGACTTTTTTAAGCCCTGTATCCCCCTTGAAATTAAAACCAGGAGACGTGTACCTAGGACCGCCCTTTCCACGCGCCTGCTGAATAATGTTTTTACCCATTTACATTAACCCCATGTTTGTTGCGATATCAATCGCCGGCGTTTCCTTACTGAACTTTACGTACGCCCTTTTCTCGCCAGTCGGCGAAATAAGAGTATTAACCTTAACGATCTTGACCTTAAACATCGATTCGATAGCCTTCTTTATGTCCGGCTTTGTTGCCCTCATGTCAACAACAAAAATAAGCTTGTTCTCTGATTCCATAAGCCTAATTGACTTTTCAGTCGACAAAGGATATTTAACAACATCGAACATCTCCATTTTACTCAAACAAGCCCTCCTTTACCATTAAATCAATAGCTCCTTCTGTGAACAAGGAAATCCTGCCAGGAACACAACCAGGAGCAAGCAATTCAGCATTAACATTCTTGACATCAACAACATCAAAACCAGGAATATTTTTGGCAGACTTAAGCAAAGCACAGTCACTTGAAACAACAATCAATGGGCCTTTAGCCTTGTGATACGGGCGGCCTCTTGATTTTCCGCAACCAGCCCTGATTTTCTTTACTGAAGCTCTTTCAATCTCGGCATCAAAACCAAGAGACAGCAATGCCTTGACAAAATCCTTTGTCTTGCTGATTGCCTCAAAATCCTTGCTGATAAGGAACGGATAACTGGCCGGAGCTTTATGGCCTCTCTTCTTGACAAGAACTGCATTCAGTGCAGCAGACAGGGCGCTGCGAATAGCCATCCTTCTCTCTTTATCATTAATTTTTCTGTCCCAAATCTTTTCAGCTTTAGGAGGATGAGCAGCACGGCCGCCACGAGCATTAGGAACTTGCGCGCCAACCCAGTTAAACTGAGAACCATTGTGACTCATGACTTTCTTAGGAGTTCTTGTAAGGCTCTTTCCATACACACCCTTGAACCTTCTACGCTTCTTAGAAACAAAAACAGAATGGCGCTGGCCTGCATCTGGATAAGTACCATACGGCTGACGCGTATTATTCTGAATAGCCTCAACCGCCCTCTTGATAATCTCTAGCCTGAACGGCTCTGAAAACTGCGCAGGCATTTTCTTTTTGCCTGTTTCCCTGTTATCCTTTGAAAAAATCTTTAGTTCCATTTTTCAGACCTATTGCTTAATGTATGTAATTACCGGAGCCTCCTTAGGCACTGTATGATCAGGACGCGAAGCATGCGTGAAAGTAATCAAACGCTTTTCAGGACCCAAAACAGAGCCCTTAATCAAAAGGAACGGATTCTTAACAACACCATATGCGCGGAAACCGCTTGAATTATTAATCTTAGAAGGATCATCGCCAATCATCAAAACCCATTTATTGTATTCTACCCTCTGCTGGTAGCCCATCTGTCCTGCATGTGCAACTGTCCATGAACGGTTGCCGTTCCACGGGCCAAGGCTTGCAGGACCTCTTCTTGTTTTTTGGGCCTTGTGAGAACCAATAGCAACACCAAAACGCTTGACAGGGCCCTGAAACCCCTTGCCCTGAGTAATTCCATGAGCATCAACAAGCATGCCGTCCTTAAGAATTTCCCTGACAGGCACTTCCTTGCCAAGCTTTTCCTGGGCAAACTTGAACTTGTCAGCCTTAGAGCCGCCAATTTCCATTTCAAAAATCTCGGGCTTCTTCTTATGTATGCATGTAAGATTAGGCTGAGTGCAAATCAAAAGACGAACATCGTCGAAATCATCAATCTTGATATCTGAAATTTTCTTTTTTGCATTCTTAGGAATGATAAGTTTTCTTGACAGATTCTTATCCAACTTGTCAGCAAAAATCTGAGAAACCGCATGCAAACCATAAACATTTTTTTTGTAAAAAACAAGAGAAACGATCTTGACCGGAGGGCATTCAATAATGGTGACTGGCCAGCATATATCGTCGCCTTTTGTCAATGAATTAGCCCTGTTGTCTGTCAGCAAAACATGAGTCATCCCAACTTTATATCCTGGAAAACCCAATGGCTTGGCTTCATTAGACTGAGCCCAAAACCTGACACGGGCAATCTGCCGAGCAGCCCTTTTTCTAGGCCAAAATTGCATTGTTCCTCGACGTGGATTACGGCTCGTTGGCATATATCACAACCTATTATATAGTACTGCAAAAAGCGCACAGCGCCTTCACCCCGACACTCGCCTTACTCGAAGCTCCTCTAGAAGTCAGATTCAGCTAAAATCCACCTCCGACCTTTATGTACTGAAAAGCTCCTGTTTTCAGGCTAGTCAGATTGAGATGAGAAACAATAGTTCGTTTATAAAGGTTACTATTGTGCAATGAAGAGCATGTTAACCTATTTAACAAAGAAGGATTATTCTTCCTTTGAATTCTTTTCCTGGAAAGAAGATTTCTGCTTTATAATCGCGTAGTTCACAGGATTTTTTATTTTTTTACACAAGGGATCTGGGAAACAGACATGCAGATCCTGATAATAAGATTTGTTCGCGCAGTTAGGAGGAAGAACTTTTTTGTTGTGAACTTTATGATATCTTAATTGGCCGAGAAAATAAACCTCTCTCAGAGCTTCCTTGTTTTTCTTGTTCCATTCTTTCAGTAATTCCTCCACCTTTTCATGCGACCACCCGCAGCTGGTAAGAAAATTAGTCAGGACAAAAACAGCACGCTTTCTTCCGTCAGGAACACCTGCAAGAATCTTCTGAATGCACTGCGGAAACATCTCAACAGGAATAGCTGCCTGAGGAGCCTCGTAATCCCTTGAGGAAATATTCTTCACTTCCTCTGTCTTAATCTTAGAATCAAAAGCCTGAATGAACAGCTGTTTTGCCTCGCCCTGAACTGCGTTTTTTGTGTCCAGGAATTTGTATTCGCTGACTTTAACGATTTCCGGCTTTGCAGAAGATTTATCAAACGCCACGATATTTTCTGTAGAAATAGGAATACTGATTAATCCAGATTTTTCATTAAAGCAATACGGCATCCTGTACAAATGCCTTGACGAGATAAGAACAGTATCAATGCTAAGAACCTCAAAAGGATCAAAAACATTGTCCTTAAGCAGCTCCTCCTTTGGCTTCTTGACTTTTTCAGCAACAGATTTGAGGTTTTCTTTTGCAAGAAGCTTCTTTGCAAGAAAAGGGCGGATCATTTCCTGAAGATACACTGCGATTTTTCTCGGCCCCTCTGGAAACCAGTCCTTGACAGGAATATCATGAACTTTATCAGGAAAGGCCTCAAAAGGAACACCGATATGAAATCCATGATTGCCTGAAAACTTGACTGAAGCAGAATTTATACCGTGATATTTCAGGGCCTGAATGATTAAATCAGCGCCAATTTTGCTGTAGTCAAGAAAAGGACAGTCAATATCCAGAACAAGATTCCAGCCTTTTCTTAACGAGTCTAATTCTTCCTTTTTTAATCCAGGGTTTAACTGCAGAGGATTAAACCACAATTCTTCAGAGCAGTGAAATGATGAAGCACCGCTCTTAACAAATTCTAATACATCCCTGGGGTATTTCAGGATATCAGGCCGCTTGCCAAAACCTTTGAGCCCAAAACTGACTGCGACCTCTTTATCGCCTGCACAGCTTAGGACAGCGCTCTGAATATCTTCGCGCTTGTAATACTTTAACAATACTCCTAACGGAATATCCATACCATCCCCTTTGAGAATGAATACTCTATTGTATAAATACCTTTTGTTAAGAGATAAGAGAAGAGACACAAACTATATAAACAAAAGAAATATAATCATTCATAGGGGGAAGAAAAAATGTTCAACAGAATAAAAACAGTCCTGCTATTGGGAATGCTGTCTGGAATAGTTCTAGCAGCCGGATATTTCATCGGCGGACAAAACGGAATCCTGATTGCTTTGACTATTTCATTGTTCATTAATTTCGGAACATACTGGTATTCTGACAAACTAGTTCTGCGAATGTATGACGCGAAACTGGCAAGCAAAAAAGAGTATGCTAGCTTGTACAATATCGTCGAGGAAGTCTCACATTCTGCAGGAATTCCAAAACCAACAATCTACATAGTGCCTAGCGAACAACCAAATGCATTTGCTACAGGAAGAAATCCAGAACACTCTGCAATTGCGTGCACAACAGGAATACTCGAATTATTGAATAAAGACGAATTAAAAGGAGTCATAGCGCATGAACTATCGCACATTAAAAACAGAGATACATTAATAGCGACAATAGCTGCATCAATCGCAACAATAATCAGCTACCTTTCAGTATTTGCACGATACTTTGCAATATTTGGCTCAAGAGACAATGACGGAGCAAAAGCAGGAGAAATCATCGCGCTCGCAATACTAACACCAATACTCGCAGTGATAATACAACTGGCAATATCGAGAACACGAGAGTATTATGCAGACCTGACATCTGCAAAAATAACGCGAAAACCGCAATATCTTGCAAATGCGCTTGCTAAACTGCACAAAGAAGCAGAGAGAACTCCCATGGGAATGGGCGCAAAAGCGACTGCCTCATTGTTTATAGTAAATCCGTTCTCAGGAGAGAGCTTGATTGGCATATTTTCGACACACCCTTCTACTTCTAGTCGTATAGAGAGATTATTGAAGATGAAATTCTGAAATCATAAATATTCCTTATCAAACACATCTCTTATTGCTTTTGCTGTCTTGTCGCCGACTTTGTCGACTTTCTTCAGGTCTTCTTCGCTTGCATTAACAATGTTTTTTATCGACTTAAAACTAACAAGAAGATCCTTTGCAAGACAGGGGCCGACACTTGGCAGAGCAGAAATCAAATACTCCTGCTGTTCTTTCAAAGACAATGGCTTTCTTGAAGAATGCGGAGAAAAATTCTTATCCTCATTCTTTTCCTGTTCTCTGCGGGCAATTGAAATCAACAGAGCAGAAGTATCCCGATAATCTTTTGTCTGAATAATTGGAATCCCATAACTAACTGCAATCGTGGCAAGCATTCCCCTGATTGCATTCGGATGAACATTTCTTACTGCGAACAAATCCTCCTGGCCTTCAATAACAACAATAGGCCGCTCAAATTTTTCCTTCAATGCTTTTAGTTGGGAAAGCAAACGGCCGTCAACAATAGAATCAACAAAATCCTGAACCTTCTTAACCTCAACACCGACTCTCGATGACAGAACATAATCTGCACTGTCCAGCATCTCAAGCTGAACAACAACACCGGCGTCTGCCAATTCCTTGAAAATACTGTTGCCTTTCTCCCTGAAATCAGCAAAAACCTTTAGTTTTTCATCAGCGCCAATATACTTATTTAGATTATTGCGCGGTTTTTCAATCTTCATGCCCAAACTATGCCTCAAAGTCTCAAGTACACGATGCATTCTCTGCTCCTTATGAAAAGCACTCCAATGATAACCCTCATCACGAGTGTTCTTTGCCATCAAAACAATAACTCTCCCTTTTTCCTGCCTTCCAGTCCTTCCACGGCGTTGAATATGGCGAATAGCACTTGGAATAGGCTCGTAGAAAATAACCAAATCAACCTTAGGAATATCCAAACCTTCCTCTGCAACAGAAGTTGCAATTAAAACGTTGTATAAACCATCCCTGAACTGGTCAAGAATCTCTCCCTGCTCTTTCTGAGACAAACCAGTATCTCCTTTTTTTGCCTGGCCCACAAAAACAACAGGAACAACACCTGGAATAGTCTCTAATTCTTTCCTAATCCTCACAGCAGAATCACGAAACTGGGTAAACAAAATAATCTTGACCATTTTATTATTTCCCACTTCTGTTGTAACCAGTTTTTTCAGCTCGCCAAGCTTAGGATGCTCAATACCTGCAGTGAACAATTTCTCTGTAATAATCCTCGCAGACCTAAAATTAAGGTCAGCAACCAAATTCTTAATCGCTTTAGTCTTTGCAGAAACAGATTCTGACATGAGCTTGTTAAAATAATTCTGCAGAGTAGAAATACCCTGAGATTCTAATAATTCTAAAGCATGCTGAGCTTTCATAACCTCTGCCATCAAGCTCACAGACTTCAAAACCTCAAAATCACGCTCGCCAGAAGACATCATAGAATGCAGCTTGGCTTGCAAGGCAAGCAAATCCTTCTTAGAATTAAGCATCACAGAATTGGCAAGACCATAAGTTTTCATTTCACTAAGTTTTGACTTAATGCAATCCTCAAGAAACTTCTTAACACGCAAAAAATCCTCTGGCAAGTCAACCTTGATAAAACTCATGTCAATATCCTGAATATATGGTTTGACATCAGGATCGCTGTCTGTCCTGATTTCAACACCTTCAATGAATAAATTCTTACAGACCTCATCAATTGTTTCCAAATCACTACCAGGAGAGGCTGTCAGAGCAAGAATTCTAGGAAAATCCGCTTTCTTATTGAACTGCTTTGCAACAAAAACATAATCATACTCGCCAACAGCCCTGTGAGCCTCATCAAAAACCATCAAAGAAACATCCTTCAAATCAATCTTGTTTGAAACAACATCGTTAACAAAACCCTGAGGAGTAGAAAAAAATATCTGCGCACTCTTCCACAGTTCTGCACGCTTTTCAGGAGAGACATTGCCTGTAAACACTGCCATAGGAACAGGCAGATATTTCTCAAAAGACGTCAAGTGCTGCTCGACTAACGGCTTAGTCGGAGCAAGAAAAACAATCTTTGATTTTGGAAAAAGCGTTAGGCGGTGCGCTGCAAGCATCATGGCAATAGCTGTCTTGCCCATGCCTGTAGGAAGAACAACCAATGTATTTTTTTCAGAACAGGTGCTAAAAATGGTTTCCTGATACAATCTGGGTATAAAGCCTTCAAGCATGATAGAAAACAAATCACACTTGTTTTAAATATGTTGCGCGCAGATGTCCAGTGGGGAGTGGCAACTATTTCATCCATTCCTTCTCATAATACCAATAGAAGATAAACCATGCAACAAGGCCGATAACCAAACCAAAGAATAACGCAGTAAGGAAACCCCAAGAAAAGAACGCAAGGAAACCAATCAAGGCGCCGAAGAAAAACGCAAAATACAGTCTGGAGCCAAGAAGCATCAAACCGCCATCCAACGGAGGAATCGGAAGCATGTTGAAGAAAACAAACAAAATACCAAAAGAAACAATTTTTTCAAGGAAAGAACCAGGAGCAACACCCCCTAATTTAATTACGCCAATCAAAAGGATAACTGCAATATTGCCAGAAACCGCAGTAATTCCCTGTTGCTTCAGATTAAGGCCATACCTGTGCCATCCCAAACGATAGGCCTTGTGCATCAAAATCGAAAAAGCGCTGCCAAAGAAAAACAACAGTTTTCCATTAGAAATCAAAACAAAAAACAATGAAGCAATAATGCCGGTCCACCAAATCCTGTGCTCTGGCCTGAAGCCAAACAGCAGACAAACGGCACGCTGGACAAAATGATGAACAAGAACAACAATCGCAACAGCGCAGAATGCAACTATCAGATTCTGCAAGCCTTCTCCTGCATTAAACTCTGCAGTACCCCACTGAGTAAATGAATAAATAAATGCAAATGCTAACACTAAGGCAAAAACAATAATCCATTCTTTTTTCGAAAACCAGCCGAACCGGCTAAAACGGTCCCTAAATTCAGTCAGGTTCATCTTAATATACCAGAATAAAACCCATATAAATACTTATCCCCTGATTTCTTGACGGAACAGCTTAATAATGGCATCTTCATGACCTGCACCAACAACTGCAACAATCTTGGATTCTGGGAATTGCATGTGAATGCTTGCAAGATTACGGGCCATAACCTTATTCCTCTCCACAATAAGAACACGATAAAGATTAGGATAACGCTTCCTGACTTGAAGAATCAGCTTGTGAATCAAGGCAGCGTCAGGAACACTAGACAGGTCAAAAGAAATATCAGACTTTCTGAAAATAATTGCTTTGACGATATCCACAACAAAATGCCATTTTTCCAGCCAAGACAGGGAATCAGAAAACCTTCTTAATGTAATCTCAATATCCTGGTCTATCAATGCTACCTTTGCCCCTGATTTCTTTGCAAGCCTGAACGCAGAAAGCA
>Ga0315273_10015031_pt1 | contig 9998 bp, 14 predicted proteins | sample YL17G02_0_MG_FD_205753 | JGI IMG/M metagenome (GOLD analysis project Ga0315273, IMG submission 205753) | Sediment microbial communities from Yellowstone Lake, YNP, Wyoming, USA - YL17G02_0 | ecosystem: Environmental > Aquatic > Freshwater > Lake > Sediment | place: USA: Wyoming | collected... | reverse complement strand
TAAATACTTGAAAACATATATATTAACTGTCAACAACATAAAAAGCATTCTTGGCAAAGACCTGGAAGCGGTTGACCAAACAAAAGAAAAAATGAAAAACAAAAATTTTACAGAAAAAGAAATAAGGCAACTGGTTGAAGAAACAATTGCAACAAGAGAATTTCGTATAAAGCAGAAAGAATTATCAGATCGAATTGTTGAAAGCTACCAACTTCCTAATAAAGTTGTTATAACCGCCCTATTATTAGGGGTTTTAACTCCTCCCGCTATTATGATCATTACATTGGGATCAATACATTTTATACAATTATGCATTAGATTTTTAACAGGATAATTCAAGGTAAACAAAACAATAAGAGCTTGACAAAGTTCAAGCTCAGTTTACGACAAAAAGAAAAATGGATAAAAGCAACTTTGGTCCGCAAGGATCAACAAAAGGAACAAAACCCGTACAGCACATACAGTGCGGTTCGGTAAGAGCCAGTGTTTGGAAAAACACGGCTGAAGTGAAAGGGGAAGAGCGAGAATTCTACAACGTGACCTTCCAGAGATCGTATCTGGACGGCAAGGAGTGGAAGAATGTCGACTCCTACGGCGTCGGGGATCTCCCCAAGATCGCTGCGATAGCTGACGTATTATACAAGCAATACGGAATGACTATCGGCGAATGAGTTAAGAATTGGTTTAGTCACCTGGTCCGGTCGGGACCGACAATGTGAACGACCGGGCCGCTGACTTATTTACTATCTTGACGCAAAATAAAGATGATAAACAAATAAAAAGAAGATCGGCGTCAATATCTTCGCTCATAACGATTCAAAAAACGAAGATGACAATAAAGCTTAACCAAATACTGAGGATAAAGGTGCGGGAGGAGACGATGAAACTATTTGATGATGTTCTAAATGAGCTGCCGGAGATAACCTATTATAACATACTGAAATACCGAAAAGAGCATCCTGAGAGGCTGCCTATCGGAAACCTTTCACTGCTGCAGCTGCTGGAATACTATGTCGATAACAACAAATTAACGATCAAGGAAGAGATACGAAACGGGCGACGTGTGGTTGTTTATAGAAGAATAATTAAAAATAAAAAGAAGGTGATGAGCTGTGCCGCTTAAGAAACAAGTTGAAGGATTTTTGAAGGGGATGGGAGACGCAGGCCTCAATGTATTCAAGACATACAAGGCCTACAAGAAGATTGAGAAGATCAATTTTGCAAGGGTCATATACGCCGACAATTCAGGCATCATTTACGGTTTGACTGAGAACGACCTGATTTATGCGGACGTGAACATCGAGCAGGATGTGGCCAAGGTTAAGGGAATGAATCGTTTGTTCTTCATAGAAAGATTGTACAGGTCTATGGATGGAACGCCCATAATAGTGTTGAGCGACGGCAACCACAAGGCCATAAATTTAAGGAAGCATAGGGCCTACTACAAGATGCATGACACTCAGATGAAGAATCAAAAACCTGAGGATTATCTCAAAGTATTAGAGAACAGCGACGAGAAGCTGGCGATGGACAACCTCAAGGTGGATTCAATCGACGTCACCTTGGATTTGAATGCCATAGACAACGAGATGAAGAAGGATTTGAGCGTCAAGGCGGACAGGATCATGTCAAGCAACATGTTCAGGCTCCTGGATGACGTCCCCAACAGGACTATCATTATGATGCTCATAATAGGGTTTTTAGGCGGATCCCTGCTGACAAGCCTGTTCACATTCTTCATAATGATCGGAATAGAAGTCTTGAAATTGCTTTAAGATGACCGAAGTTGAATACGACGACTGGAAAGAATGGAGCTTCAAAACAAAACAGAGCTTAAGGCCGGACGGCATATTAGGGAGGAAGCATGATGGAACCGTTAAACAAAGAATCGAGTCAGGTAGAAATACGCGACAAGGTGAACGAGATAGTGAAGTGGATAAATGCCATGAGGACCCACAACTTCTACGCAGCGGCCTACAACAGAAAAAAGAGCAAATGGTCGGACCAATACGGCCTCTTATAGAAAAAGAAGAATGCTGGCCCTGCGCCATATGCAAGAAATTGATAATCAAATACGACGTGATATGCAACTCCTGTGAAGACTACCAATATAATAGGATGATATGTAAAAAGTCATGAAAGCTAAACCAAGACCTTTAACGGAAGGTGATATTCGAGAACCTATTAGATGTGGTGATATGATGTATCGTGAAGTTGATGTTTTGTCTGCGTTGGCTGGACTGAAAGAAGATTTATATCATCAATTTAAACTTTTTAATTGTGGTCTTTCAGGAGGATTTGATTTGGAAGAAATTATTGATAAGTGGTTTCAGTTGAAAGATGACAAATAAGAATCGTAATTGGGTTGTCAGGTGTCCGAAGTCGGAACGGTGTAAGGTGTTTGATTTGAAGGAGATTGAACGAGCGAAGCGAAGTGAAATACCCTTACAGGGTAAGGTTTTGGCGAGAGGATTTTGCGTCATAAGAAAAGGCAAGATGGAATTATGGCATGTTCCCTCAAGAAGTTTTATAATCTCTGAAAAGGAAGTGGATGCTGAAGGAAGCAAGATGTTTAAGGATAGTAAGGCTGTTCGTGTGAAGGTGGTGGAGGTCGGGAAAAATGTTGACTCAAAATAAAGATGAAAGAAGTGTTGACAGACAAGCGGAGTCAATACTTTTGTTCATAACGTTTCAAAAACAAAAGTGAAAACAACTGATGCTCCTATTGTGAATGCGGCTGATTTGGGATCCATGATAGAGCAGAGTGAATACCAGACAGCGAGTCTGCTGGAAAAGACCTTCCATCATTTGGGAGGCGTGTTGACAGACGAAAAGTACATCAAGATAATAACGGTATTGAGGTCTGAAAACCAGGTCAAATTCTGGCAGATATACGAAGTCATGCTCAACGGACTGCCGTTGTCTCCCAAAGACAAGAGGAAATGGGGGCATGTGCAGCAAGAGATGCTCAAATACCCCATAGACCTTAGGGGTCAGGGCCGGAAGGACGTTAAGGACATGTTCACAGGATCGCCTGAGGTCCCCGAAACGGGATTGATGGCAAGGTTGGGCGGGATGCTGCAGCGCAAGCAGGCTCCGCCGGTGGGGTTGTAAAATGACTAATGAAGGGGATAAGTGGAAGGATTCTCCCAATCAATGCTATTTTTGCGGAGAAAAATCAAAGATGAAATTAAAAACCACGGCCGGAGAGATCCCTGTGTGCGGCTGCAAAGAATGCTTTGATTATTTCACAAGCAGCTTCGACATAACATTTTCGCCAAAGAAAAAATGAAATTAGACCAGATAAAGATAGGAGTTTGGAACAGGCCGGATCACGACGGATACCTGCTGCAGTGCTGCGACTGCGGGTTGGTGCATGAAATAGATTTTAGGATAAAAGGAAAAGATATTGAATTCAAGGTGGTGAAAAGATGGAATTGAACAACGAGCAGATGAAGGGATTGCTGACTGTTATAATAGTATTGATATCAGCATTGTTCTTCGTCACAGGATACATGGTGGGCGCCGAAGTCAACAGGACCGACTGCCAGAATCTCATACTGCAGATGAGCAGGAACGACACATGCCAGAGTTGCATGACTAAATTATATGCCATTCAGGATGATGTTTGCTCAACTATAAAAGATCCTCAAAATCAAACATTCTGCTGTAATATCAAGGTAGACAAAGATGGATAAAGAAAATATAAAAAAGGAATTGTTTGGAGAATTGGGAGCTAAACTCAGCCTGCTCAGGTATGAGTATACCACGCGCGGAAAATTGAAGAACATGAACGAAAAGGATGAGGGATACTTCCTGGGGTATTTGGACGCCCTGAAGGACGCCCTTGATCTGGTGGAATACAGTGACGATTGATGACGCTTTGCCGTATCTGATAATGGTATTCTGCTTCATATTATTCTTCTATATCTCGTTTACAATGGTTTACGCGTGGAGGCAGCATAATGAAAGAAAGGAATAAGTGGATGCTCTATACGGCATTTTTCATACTTGGAATATACCTTGTCATCAGTCTGGACAAGGTTGTTAACATGATTGGGGAAGGAATATTATTCGTCTTTGACTTGGCGGAAGTGAGGAATCCTCAAGATGCTGTTTCAGCAGCATCAACAACAAGGCCTGATTTTAAGAGTCCCTGGAATTTCTCAAGGAACAGCAGCAATATTACAGCCCAGCCTCCCAAACCGGATGTTACATATGAGTCGTCCAGCATGGATTCTTCAACAACCACCATTACGCATCTAACCACTGCATCCAGCACAACTGCCGCTAATATTATTACAACAACCAGTACATTATATATAATAGCGAATTATGACGACATGCCCTACAACGCATTCTCATACAGGATGAAGGTTCCGATGAAATACAGACAATGCAACAAGACGTCGGACTGCACCTTGATAAACGAGACATGCTGCACATGCCAGACTTACGGCGGAAGAGTCGCGGCGATAGCCAAAAAATCAGTCGACCTCTACATGAAGGATTATCTCCACAACTGCGGGGAGCCGTACCAATGCGTCGAAGCGTCATCTCCGACCGGGTGCTTCAGGACCGTCGGATGCAACGGGCAGTATTGCGAGATGGTTAATAGATATTGAAATGGTTCGCACTAATGGTTCAATGAGAGGAAGACCTCAAACAGATCTTGATAAGGCAGCCCAGAAATTATTTGAAAAATCCGTTTCAAAATGCATTATGAATAAGCATAAAAATTTGTCATGGTATGATGCAGGCCATAACACCAAGAGCAAATACAGGAGACTGGCATGGGAGCGGCTGAATGTCCCTGGCGCAAAGCGCCAGGATGCAACTACGTTGCAGGTGAACAACAATGATTAAGGAGTATCTGGTCCTATGGTATGTGATTTTCGCCTCTTTTCTTTTCGCATTCGTTTATGTTTACGGTCTTTACAAGATGTTGCATAGTTAAAAACATATATACTTTTCAAAACATATCTGTTTATATATAATCAAAAACAAAATATTTTCATATACTATGTTGCAACGTAGAAAAATGAAATTATTAAACGTATTTTTGGTTTGTTTGGTGTTAATGTCCCTTTCGGGAATGGTCCTGGCAACAGATGAGGAATCTAGTCTTTCAAGTTCATCATCCTCATCCACCTCGACATCAAGCTCTCAATATTCAAGCACATCCAAAGCTAGCAGTTCAACATCGTCATCAAGCAGCCAGTATGCCAGCTCAACGTCTGTGGAATCTAGCTCTAGTATAGAATCTTCTAGCAGTCAGGAATCATCATCTTCCGAATCAAGCATATTCGCAACGACTACTCTGGTGGACTGCGCCGACGAATACGTGCTGACCTGTATGGAATTGGACGGCAATGAAACGGGATGCGAGGATGCCTATACCATATTCTACAGGGACGAAGCGGTTTTCATGAACTGTGAGTATGCTGAAGAATTATGCGACCCGAGCGGCGAGTATGAGGAATGTACTGTGGGGTCGATACCCTCATGTCAGGAGAACGTCGCCGATTCATGCGACATACTTTTCACTGAAGAGGAATGCGAAAGCTCTTATGTTGATTCTGATGGATACTACTATGACTGCGGTTGGATTTACGGAACATGTTATATGGGATATCAGGAATGCGAAGTAACCCTTCCAGAATGCCAGAGCGAGTATTCTTTTGGATGTCCTCTTATAAACGACTCAGAAGATTGCAGCAATGCATATTATGAGGGTGAGGGTGGAACATACAATTGCGAGTGGATAATCGGCGAAGGGGAATACTGCTGGTTCGGAGGTGCCTGTGAAAAATTGGTATACGAACAATGCAACTCAAATGATGTTGTGGACTGCTATGAACTCCTTAATGAAACCGCATGCAACGCGGCTTATATTGAAGGCAGGGATGATTACGGATGGAACTGCCTATGGTGGGAAGGAGAGTGGAGCGGATGCTACTACGCCGAGTCATGCCATGAGGGAAGTCCGGTAACGACAACGCTTCCTCCGATGGAAGAGATAGGCAACACAATCGAGGGATCAGTCGACATGTTCGCGGCAATCGTGACTGTAATAATTGCTATTGTTCCCATATTGATAATAATAGCTGTGGTTGCCTTCCTGGTTGGATCGATAGAGACGGTCGGAAGGAAAGTCGACGGTAAACTCTGATTCTGCACGCGATGCGCGCATGACGCTAACAGCGTCCTGCTGCTGGAGTTCACACCTCCAGCAGTAAATACATATATTTTAGCCAAAACATATCTATTTTTATATAGTCTGTTTCAAAGTATATACTATGAACTTCAGCAAAAAAGCTGCAGTTATGGCCTTGACAGCAAGCGCCCTACCGTATGTCGTATCTGCGACCGAAATCAACTGGTCTGAGATAAGCGACATCATAGAGGGTGCAGCTACGGTGTTCGGCTCAGTTGAGCATTAAAACAAATGCGCTGTATAGCCGTCATCATAGCAGTAGTACCAATATTGATCATATTGGCTGTTGTAGGCTTCATAACTGGAGTCTTTGCAGGAGTCTTGAGCTCAGTCGAAAGGAAAATCTAGAAAACCCTTAAGGAAAATCTAGAAAACCCTTTCAACCATAGTTCCCGAATCCCGGAAGGGATGAGGCTCCCGTAAGGGAGAGGACAATTTTTCCTATGAAAATAGGAATCATACCCGGGCCATGAAAAGGCCCGGGTTTAATCTCATCAAAAGATGAATAAAAAGACACTGCTTCTATTAAGTTTATTCTTCATAGTAAATATAGTTTCCGCACAATTGGGTTCGACAGACATCGGAACCATATCATCCAAGACGATTGACGGCAAAGTTTGGATTGAGGCGAGGGCGACAGCCGATTCCAAGCAGTTGGATGTGGAAACCTTCCGAGTTCTAAATACAACTTTCTGTCAGGGAGCCTGCGAGATTCTTTTTGAGATTTCTAATCCAACCAAGGATGACATTAAAAGCAGCATCACAACAGACTTGGCAGGCAGCTTTAAACTGAAGCAGTATAAGACCGAGATTGTGAACCAACCAAGCTATTCTGAAACGCCTTACACCTGCTATGTATTGGACAACAAAACGCAGGAAAACAAAAGTTCAACCTGCTATGAAAGAACTTTTATCGGAAACTTGGAGAGGGTTGCGGTAACAACATGGTATCCTGTTGAGAACACCATTGCCATCAAGGCAGGGGAAACAGCTAAACTTAAAATCATTTATGAACCAAAAGAGAAGGGAGTTATCAAATACTCAATCGGCTTGAAGGATGAAAACCTTTTAAGCAAGGATGTCATAGTCTACGCAGACCCATATTTGAACAGCAGCGACCCAAGCAACACAAGCCAATGGTATCACGAGGGCAGGGATATAGCGGGAACAGGTTATTATCCCGGCGTTATGGCTCACCCATTAAGTTTAGTTGCTTTATGGACTATAACGCCTTGGAGTAATTATGGACCTTTATATTCTCTTATAAATAATGGCGTGGTTTATGGTTGCGACAACAATGTAGGCAAAAGTATGAGAGCGTTTGACTTGTATACTGGTAGAACAATATGGGCGGTCACTTCCCAAGGAACAACCAATTTTTGCGGTCAAACTATGGCGTTCGCAGATAATATGATATTTGCAGGTCAATATGCCGATAGCGCCAAATTATACGCTTATGATGCTGCAACCGGAACAAGGATTTGGACTGCCGCAACATCAACAGCCGCAGCTAACAGTGGAATAGGGGTTTATGATGGTTTGGTTGTTCTTGCGTCACAAACGACAACCAACGGACTGCAGGTGTTTAATGAAACAACAGGAAGTTTAATATGTTCAATGTCAACCACAGGAAACCTTTATAATGCACCCATTTTTGGCAATGTTTCCGGAACAATGATGGGTTTTATAAGCGATGCGGGTTCTTATGTTTATGCATTTAATCCGTATACTTGCAGTCAATACTGGAAGTCTGCGCAGTATGGGACTGGAAACACTAATGTGGTTTATGATAATCAATATGTTTATTATTGCAGCGGTGGAACAGCAGCCACCTCTGGAATATGCAGAAAACTTGATGCAAGGGATGGCGTTCCTGTTTGGGCTACCAATATAGGCAATGCAGGGACTTCATCAAGGTATCCGTCCATTGGTCTGACAGAACCCAAATATCTGATAGTCACCAATGGAAACAGCGTTACAGTTGCTTCCAGCAATGTGGTTGCGGTTGATATTTATACTGGAAACGTTGTTTGGACTTCAAGCATTCCCAACAATCTTGGTAATAATTATATTCCCAGCATTGTTGGCAACCAATGGGTGACTGTGACTTGCAGTGGGAACAATATTATATATTTCTTAAATTACACCAATGGTCAGCAGATAACAACCATAAGCGGCATATCTCAACCGAGAGCGACTGCTTTTGCTGATGGGATTATGGTATTCTCTGATTATACAAGCAAGGAAGTTGCTTATACTGATGCTTTGACAGCGTCAAGCATTGCGACAAGTTCAAGCAGTTCAAGCAGCAGTTCAAGCAGCTGGCTTTCAAGCATGGGTTCGACATCTTCAAGTGCATACAGCAGCAGCAGTTTAAGCTCAAGCGTGTTGTCATCATCAAGCAGTTCAAGTTCAAGCATCGTGATGTCAAGTTCATTGCAGTCAAGTTCAAGTTCAAGCAGCGTTGCAAGTTCAAGTTCGCAGTCAAGCAGCAAGGCATCGTCAAGCAGCAGTTCATCAAGCATAGTAAGCCAAGGAACAGTTGTAAGCAGCAGCGTTTCTTCAAGCAGCAGAGCCAGCAGCAGTCAAAGCAGTTTAGACAGTTTATCCACTTCAAGCAGCAGCAGTTCAAGTTCATTGATTAGTTCGAGCGTTAAATCATCTTCAAGCAGCAGCAGTTCAATAGAATCAACAATAGCATCAAGTTCAAGTTCATCAAGCAGCCAGCCTGTAAGCAGCAGTTCAAGCAGTTCAAGTTTTGTATCAACATCAAGCGCAGCAAGCAGTTATGGAAGCAGTGCAGCAAGCAGTGCAGTAACAAGCTTTGTTTCAAGCATGGAAAGTTCAATCAGCAGTTCAAGTTCAACATCAAGCAGTTATGCAAGTTCGACATCAGAACCTTCAAGCTCTAGCAGTTCAAGTTCAAGCAGCATAGTAACAATAGTAACAAGCAGTTCAAGCAGTTCAATAATAGAATCAAGCAGCAGCTCAAGCAGCAGTGCAGCATCCACAACAAGCAGCAGTTCATCAAGCAGCAGTGCAGCAAGCTATGAATCAGCATTGACAAGCATAGCCACAAGCGTAATATCAAGCATAGCATCAAGCAGCAGCGTTGAAAGCAGCACAGCATCAAGCGCTGTGACAAGCGCCGTCAGCAGCTTTGTATCAAGCGTTGAATCGTCAAGCAGCATGATCAGCTCAAGCAGTTCAGTCTATGCGTCAACCACGTCAAGCTCGAGCATGGAATCGTCAAGCAGCACGTCAAGCTCATCCTCAAGCTCAAGTAGCATCGTGACTTATGCGACAAGTAGCAGTCAGGCGTCAATAGCGACTTCAAGCAGCAGCTCAAGCTTTGAGAGCAGCAGCAGTTCGTCAAGCGCGGCGTCAACCACATCCTCAAGCTCATCTTCAAGCAGCAAGGCAAGTCATGCGTCAGAATTGTCGTCAATAGCGACGTTCATAGTCTCAAGCCTGCAGTCGAGCATAGCATCGTCATCCTCCGAGTTGTCTTCAAGCATGGAGTCAAGTTCAAGCGTGGTATACGGATCGTCTTTGGAGTCGTCTTCCTCTTCAAGTTCAACATCAATGATATCTTATGAAACATCAAGCTCATCGTCAAGCTCCACATCAAGCTCAAGCTCGATAATAAGCTCGTCTGCTGAGTCGTCTTCAAGCTCATCTTCAATGCTTGTGACCACCACATTGTGCGACATCGCCATAAACGTCTCGGACCGCGCCTATACGTTATGCATGAATAACGCCTCAACATGCTCAAGATACT
>Ga0315273_10015030_pt1 | contig 9998 bp, 6 predicted proteins | sample YL17G02_0_MG_FD_205753 | JGI IMG/M metagenome (GOLD analysis project Ga0315273, IMG submission 205753) | Sediment microbial communities from Yellowstone Lake, YNP, Wyoming, USA - YL17G02_0 | ecosystem: Environmental > Aquatic > Freshwater > Lake > Sediment | place: USA: Wyoming | collected... | reverse complement strand
CGATGAACACGCTCGAATAGGTGCCCGTGATCGTGCCGACGATCATGGTGAACGCAAAGCCCTTGAGCACCTCTCCGCCCCAGATGAACAGGGCGATGACGCTCATGAGCACCGTGCCGGCCGTAATAACGGTACGGCCGAGGGTCTGATTAACCGCGGTGTTGACGACTTCGGCAATCGCATCGCGGCGCATGCCCCTGAGGTTCTCCCGGACTCGATCGAAGATCACGATCGTGTCGTTGGTCGAGTAGCCGGTGACCGTCAGCAGGGCCGCAATGACGTTGAGCGACATGTCGTAGCGGAAAAACGCCAGGAACGCCAGCGTCACGAGCAGGTCGTGGAGCGTCGCGACCACGGCCCCGACGCCGAAACTCAGCTTGAACCGGAAGCCGATGTAGACCAGCAGTCCCAGCAACGAGAGCACCGTGGCCCAGAAGCCCTTCTGGGTCAGTTCCCGGCCGACTATCGGGCCGACCACCTGCGAGCCGATCGGCTTGAACGGGCCGAGTTTGGCGTCGGTGACCGCCTTCACGACCTCGTCAGCCGTCCTGGTGAGGCTGGTGCCCTGCTCTTCGCCCGAATGGGGCAGCCGCACCATCACCCGGCGCTCCGATTCGTCGCCGTAGCGCTGGACCACGATGTTCTGCCCGCCGCCGCCGACTTTTTCGGCATCGAGTGCAGAACGGATTTGGTCGATGGTCGGTGTCTTGTCGAACTCGAGGATGACGATGGTGCCGCCCGAGAATTCGACACCGAGGGCGAGCCCCTTGGTGGCGATGACACCGATGCCCGCCGCGATGACAATCCACGACAGGATCAGCGCGTGCCAGCGCCACCTGATGAAGTCGTAGTGGGGATTATGGAAAATCTGCATGGTGCCAGCCGTCGCTTGCTAGATGCTCAGCGTCTGGACCTTACGGCCCGACAGAACCAGCTCGAAAATCGTCTTCGAGACGAAAGTGGACGTAAACAGGTTTGACACCAACCCGATCGAGAGCGTCGTGGCAAATCCTCGGATCGGACCGGTGCCGAACTGGAACAGGAAGGCCGCCGAAATCAGCGACGCGATGTGCGTGTCGAGCAGGGTGAGAAACACGCGACTGAAGCCCGCATCAAGCGCCTGACGGACGCCCCGCTTGGCCGCGAGCTCCTCCTTGATGCGCTCGAAGATCAGCACGTTCGAATCGACGCCGATGCCCATCGTCAGCACGAAGCCTGCGATGCCCGGCAGCGTCATCGTCGCCCCGAGGTAGGCCATCAGCCCGAGCAGGATCGTGAGGTTGAAGCCCAACGCCACGATCGCGTTGATGCCCGACAGTTTGTAGTAGACGAGCATGAACAGCACGATCAGGAGCAAGCCCACCGCTGATGCGATGATGCCGGACCGGATCGAATCGGCGCCGAGCGTCGGGCCGACGGTGTTCTTTTCGAGGTACGTGAGCGACGCCGGCAGCGCGCCCGACCGCAACACGAGCGAGAGGTCCTGCACCTCCTGCTGGGTGAAGCTTCCGCCGGAGATGCGGCCCTCGTCGGTGATCCGTCCCTCAATGTTCGGCGCGGACTGGACCCGCCCGTCCAGGATGATCGCCAGGCGGCGGCCGATGTTCTCGCCTGTCGCCTTGCCGAACTTCCGGGCGCCGTCCTGATTCAGCGAGAAACTGACCGCCGGGCGGCCGGTCTCGTCGATCGTCGGCTTGGCGTTCCGCAGGTCGCGCCCGGTCACCACCGCCACTTTTCGGACCAGGTAGAACACGGTCTCGGCCCGTTCGCCACGCTGCGACGAATCGCCCACGCCAGGCACGACTTCCATGTTGTTGGGAATCGCGCCGCTGCGGGACTGGAGCAGGTTCTCCTTGGTGCCCGCCGGGCCGTCTTCCACCAGCTTCAGCTCGAGCAGCGCGGTCGACCGGATGATCTCCTCGGCGCGCGCCACCTCGGTGATCCCCGGCAACTCGACGATGATCTGGTCGTTGTTGGCGCCCGTCTGCGCAATCACCGGCTCGGCCACGCCCAGCTCGTTCACGCGCCGCTCGATGGTCTGCCGCGCCTGTGACACCGCGTCTTCGCGGAGCTGCACGATGATGTTCGGCTTCATCGTGAAGGTGTAGGTGCCGCCGACTCCGGATTCCCGGTTGTAGGACGCCTGCACTTCGTTGGCCGCCTCGCGGAACGCGCCGTCCTGATTCTGCGGGATGCCCTCGACCTTGAACTGTGTCGGGGGCATCACCGAGAAGACCGCGCCGGAAATCCCCTTGCCGTCCACGGCTTCGCGCAGCTGCTCCATGGTGGTCTCGGTATCGAGACGCAGCGCATCGTCGGTGTTGACGCGGAGTACGAGATGGACGCCGCCTTTGAGGTCAAGCCCCAACTTCAGCCGGATGCCTTCAAAGGGATACGGATAAAGAGGATAAAAAAACCAGGCCGCGGCCACCAGCACCACGAGCGAGGTCACCACCCTCATGCGCAGGTTCTTCATATGTCTACTGATTCGCTGATTCGGGCGCGACCGGGTCCTGGCCCTGGTACCCGGCCACCGCCGCCTTGCTGATGTCGATCCGGACCTTGTCCGCGATCTGGACCTGGATGCTCTTGTCCGAGAGTCTCGTGATCTGGCCGTAAATCCCGCTCGTGGTCACGATCCGGTCGCCGATCTTGAGCGCGTTGAGAAATTGCTGCACCTTCTTCTGCTTCCGCTGCATGGGTAGCAGGATCAGGAAGTAAAAGATGGCCAGGACCAGGGCAAACGGGATGAGTTGCACCCAGGGGTTGGCGCCGCTATCGGCGGGTGCGGCCATCGCCAGCACCAGGCCCTGAGAAATGAGACCTGTTTCGGTCATGAGTCACACAACGGGCGGGAAAAGGTTGAGCGTAGTGCTTGTTGCACACTTCCCAAAGAGCCAAAAACTATAGCCTCTCTGATTCGCGCCATTGTGTCAAGGTAGAAGCGCACATTGTGAACCGTATTGAGGATGGCGCCGGTCATTTCGCCGACGACGAACAGGTGCCTGAGGTAGGCTCTTGAGAAGTTCGAGCAGGTGTAGCAGGCGCAATTCGCGTCGAGCGGCCTGGCGTCTTCGGCATACCGGGCGTTCTTGATGGTCAACCGGCCGTGGCTGGTAAACAGTTGGCCGTTTCGGGCATTTCGCGTGGGCATGACGCAGTCGAACAGATCGATACCCCTGGCGACGGCCTCGACCAGATCCAGCGGGGTGCCCACCCCCATCAGGTAGCGGGGCCGCCCGGCCGGCAACTGCGGGGCCGTGTGTTCGACGACAGAGTACATGATGTCGGCCGGCTCGCCCACGCTCAACCCCCCGATGGCATAAGCCTCGAATCCCACGGCCAGCGTGCGTTCGACGCTCAACGTCCGCAGCGACGGGTCCGTGCCGCCCTGGATGATGCCGAATTGGGCCTGGCCCGGGTTGGTGATGGTGGGGAACCGCGGTTGGTCCGAATCTCCGTTCGGGTTCCCTCTGCTGTCGGTCACTTCCTGTGAAGCAGCCAGAATTCTCGTCACCCCGGCAAGCGCCTGGGTCCAGCCCTGGATTCCGGCGTTCGCCGGAATGACGGACTGTAACTGCAGGAACCGCTCCCGGCAGCGCTGGGCCCAGCGAGCCGTCCGTTCGGTCGATTCGCGCACGGCGTCGAACGACGCCGGCTGCGCAAGGCACTCGTCGAGCGCCATCGCGATGTCCGATCCCAGCCGCGCCTGGATATCGGTGGCCCCTTCAGGCGTCAGCAGGTGTTCCGACCCGTCAAGATGGGAGCGAAAGTGAATGCCCTCTTCCCGGATCCGCCGGCGCGCGCCAAGGCTGAACGCCTGAAAGCCCCCGCTGTCGGTGAGAATCGGCCGATTCCAGCCGATGAAACGGTGCAGGCCGCCTTGTCTTGCGATCACCTCGTCGCCGGGTCTCAGCCAGAGGTGATAGGTGTTGCCGAGGATGATCTCGGCGCCCTCGCCGACTAGGTCGCGCGGCGTCAGTCCCTTGACCGCTCCGCGCGTGCCCACCGCCATGAACGCGGGCGTCTGAACGACACCGTGTGCCGTCGTCATCTCTCCCCGCCGGGCCGCCCCGTCGGTCGTCAGCAGGCGGAAAGAGAATTGGGAGGACATAGGCGTCACGCGAGCACCAGAATACAGGACCGTAGGATATATTAGGCTTCTGTGAAAAAGATCCGTGTCGGAGTTGTCTTCGGTGGCCGCTCGAGCGAACATCTCGTGTCGATTCGTTCGGCCACCTCCGTCTTCGCCAACCTCGCTCGCAACCGGTACGATCCGGTTGCGCTCTACATCCTCCCTCAGGGCCGGTGGATCGTGCCCGATCGGCAGCCGGCGGCCCTATCCGAGGCCGATGCCAGGGACTACATGAAGGATCAGGAGGCGCGGCAGGCGCGAACTTCACGGGAAGCGCATCTGGTCGCGTACCCGAACGACGACCAGGCACTGCTGACCATCGAACGGCGGGGCCCGGATCACGAGGCGGGCCAGAGCACTGGGGTTGATTCGGCCGTTGTTCACGGGATGCATCTCGATGTCGTGTTTCCGGTCCTGCACGGACCATGCGGCGAGGACGGCACGGTGCAGGGCCTGCTCGAACTCGCCAACCTGCCGTACGTGGGTGCCGGGGTGCTGGCCTCGTCGGTGGGGATGGACAAATCCGTGATGAAGACGCTCTTCGCGGCGCGAGGGCTGCCGACGCCCGCACACGTGGTGGTCAAGCGGCGCGACTGGCTGGCCGAGCGCGCGCGGGTGCTCGCCGATCTGATGGCGGGATTCACGCTGCCGGTCTTCGTCAAGCCGGCCAATCTCGGATCGAGCGTGGGGATCAGCAAGGCGAAGGACCGTGCCGGGCTGGAGCAGGCCCTCGATCTGGCCGCGCAGTACGACCGCAAGCTGGTCGTCGAGGCGGCCGTTCCCAACGCCAGGGAGATTGAGGTGGCGGTCCTTGGAAACGACGAGCCCGAGGCGTCGGTGCCCGGCGAGATCATCCCGTCGCGGGAGTTCTACGACTACGAGGCCAAGTATCTGGACGAGGGAACCAAGCTCGAGATCCCGGCCTCGCTGAGCCCGGCGCAGACCGCGGAAGTGCGGCGGCTGGCCGTCGAGGCGTTCCTCGCAGTCGACGCGGCCGGCATGGGGCGCGTCGACTTCCTGCTCGACCGCAATTCGGGTGAGTGGTTCGTCAGCGAGATCAACACGATCCCCGGGTTCACGACGATCAGCATGTATCCCAAGCTCTGGGACGCCAGCGGGCTGTCGTACGTGGCGCTCGTCAACCGCTTGATCGACTTGGCGTATAAACGACACGCCGAAAAACAGGACCTCCGCACGACGGTGTCATGATCGCAGGCAGCCAGACCCGATGGGTTGTCGCGGCTCTCGCGGTGACGGTTGCGTCGATCGCAGGTGGCCATGCGGAAATGGCGCCGATCAAAGGGCTGACGAACGCGCAAGGTCTGGCGCGCGCGTACGACCTGGTCCACGACGCGGATTTCGCGGCAGCCGATGCGGAATTGACCCGCGCCTGCGGGCCGGCGCCGAGCGAAGCGTGCGCAGTCGTTCGCTCAGCGTCGATCTGGTGGCAGGTCTATCTCGATCTGGACAGCCGCAGCCTGGATCAGACCTTCCTCACGGACGCCGGTAAGACCATCAATCGGTGCGAACAGTGGACCGCGCGTGAGCCCGGGCGGGCGGAGGCATGGTTCTATCTGGGTGCGGCCTACGCTGCGCGCGTGCAGTACTACGGCCTGCGAGGCGAGTACCTGACCGCCGCGCGTGACGGCAAGCGCATCAAGAACGCGCTCGAGAAGGCGCTGTCGCTCGACAGCCAGATCCAGGACGCCAATTTCGGAATCGGCATGTACGAGTACTACGCCGACACCCTCCCGGCCGCGCTCAAGTTCCTCCGGTGGCTGCTGCTGATGCCCGGGGGCGACAAGGTCAAAGGCTTGCGACAGATGATCCAGACCAGGAACCTGGGCGTGCTGCTGAGAAGCGAGGCGACCTACCAGCTTCATTTCGTCTACATCTGGTACGAGAATGACCCGGGCGCCGCCCTGGCGCTGCTCGAGGAGCTGCGGGCCCGCTTTCCACGCAATCCGATGTTCCTGCTGAATGTCGCGCAGGTGCACGAGGACTACCGGGGCGACCGGCTCTCCGCGCTCGCGGCGTATCGGTCGCTGGTGGACGCCGCACGCAGCGGCAATTTCCGGGAATCCGAACTGAGTGAGACGTGGGGCCGCCTCGGCGCAGCCGATCAACTGGACGCCCTGGCCGAATCCGATCGGGCCATCGACCAACTCCAGGTCGTCGTCGATCGGCGGCCCGCCAAGCCGTACGGCGCGGTCGCCAGGGCGCACCTGGGACTTGGCCGTGCGTATGATCACATGGGACAGCGGGACAAGGCCGTGGCCGAGTTTCGGGCCGCCCAGGCCAGCGCGCCTCCCGACGATCCGCGCAAGGTCAGAAAGGCAGCGCTCGACGGATTGTCGAGGACCCCCGATGCGCGCACGACCGAGGCGTACCGGCTCTCGCTCGAGGGATGGCGCGATTTCGAGCGGGGCGCGGTCAGTGAGGCCGCACAGCACCTCGATCGCGCGATTGAACTCAGACCTGACGACGGCGTGCATCGGTTCCGGCGGGGCCGCGTGCTGGAGGCCCAGGGCGATCGGGCGCGCGCGCTGGTGGATTTCGAGCGAGCGCTGCAGGCGCGGCCGGCGCCGCCGCCGCCGTTTGTCGGCGGTTCGTTTGCCGGGTGCGGCCGGCTGTACGAAGCCGCCGGCGATCGCCCGCGTGCCATCTCGAACTACACATATGCCACACGCGTGCACGGTGCCGACGCGTCGACGATCGACGCCGCCACGCAAGCCCTGGCGCGCCTTCGCCGCTAACCATCCGTCCACACACCGGTCCCGATTCGGTCGGCACCGACCGTCGCACTCCACTCGCCGGGCTTGACGCGTCGGGAAGAATTCATCGTCATCTGTCACTTTGTGCTTGACATCGCTTTTTTCTCACCCATAATCTACATGTTGTATGAGCCTGGATTGCTCAGCCCAGTGCTTGTGATCACTTGAAGATGGTAACCAGCTGGGCAGCTACAATCCTAGGAGGACAAATGGCGAAGAAGACTGCAAAGAAGGCCACCAAGAAGGCGGCCAAGAAGCGCTAAGCGCTTCACCTCATGAACGGGGGTGCCGTCACCCCCGTTTTTTTGCGCCCGACCTCCCGGCAGACGGGAGTTGTTACTCACACCAAACACGCCGAAGGGGGGGATTACGATGGCGAAGAAAACCGTAAAGAAAGCGACGAAGAAGGCCGCGAAGAAGCGCTAGCCTTGTTGAGTCGTGAACGCGAGGGGGCGGCAGTCGCCCCCTTTGTTTTTTTCATGGCGCGCGCATTGGCTCCCCTCGCACGCCATGACCCGCCGAAGCCTCCGGCGAAGGCGGCCTCTTACTTGACGGTCAACTCGATGCCGTCCCACGTCCGCACGCGGCGGATGAGGTCCCACTGCTGCAGCCGATCCACGCACTCCATGCCGGCCACCACGTGGCCGAACACGGTGTAGCGCCCATCCAGATGCGGTTGCGGCGAGTGCGTGATGAAGAACTGGCTGCCACCGGTATCCTGCCAGTCGAGCGCCATGCCCACGGTTCCGCGCAGGAACGGGCGCTGGTTCAGTTCGTCGCGAATCGTGTAACCCGGGCTCCCCTCGCCATCGCCGCGCGTGTCGCCGTCCTGCACGACGAAGTTCGCGACGACGCGATGGATGGCCACACCTGAAAACGCCCCGCTGCGCGCAAGCGCGAGGAAGTTCGCCGCCGTCAACGGTGCGTCGAGCACCGCCAGTTCGATTTCGATGGTGCCCTTGTCGGTCTCGATGAACACGTGGGGCGACACCAACGGCGACACGAGCGATGGCAGCGCGAAGCGGTCGGCCGACGGGCCTGGAGCCGGGCGGATCGCGACGCTGAGGTCGGTGGCCGGATCGAGTTCGCCCGCGAGGGCGAGCGCTTTCACGCGCACGGCCCAGTCGCCGTCGCCGAGTGCCTGACGCAGGACCGGCAGGGCGATGCCGGCTCCGTACTTGGCAAGCGCGCCAAGTGCGGCCGCCCTCGCCTGGTACATGCTGTCACCCGAGCCGGCGCGGTACGCCTCGGCCAGTGCCGCCTCCCCTCCTGGAAGTTTCATCTCCCCAATGGCTGTCGCCGCGGCCGCCCGGACAATCACATCGTCATGTTTCAGAAGGCGAAAGAGGGCCGGCCCGACGTCGGGCGGATGCAACCTGGCGAGGGCCTCGACGGCAGCCGGGATCACTCGCGCGTCCCGATCCTCGAGCATCGCGGTCAGGCGCGGCACCGCGACAGCAGGATCCAGCGTCCCGACGATCGAGGCGAGAGCGGCGCGAACACTCCAGTGCTGGTCGGCATCAAGGCCTGACAGCACCATGAGGAACGTGTCGGGATCGACCTGCCGCAGCGCGCGCAAGACGGCCGCGCGCATCGACGGCCACGGATCAGCCGCCAGATCAATGAAGCGATCAACCGACCCGGTGTCACCAAGCGCACCGAGCGCCGCGACGCTCTCGAGCCGAAGGTTGGCGTCGAGGAGGCGTGATTGCAGGAGCCCGCGAACCGCCGACACGGCTTCGGGCATGCCCAGTTGTCCGAGCGCCCGGATCGCGGCGACGGCGGCCCGAGGATCTTCCTGCCAGCCTTGGGCCCGCAGGACGAGCGCGCCCGCGGCCCTGCCGTCCTTGATCGTCTGCAAGCCTCGCGCGGCGAACGCGCGCGTCAGGCTGCCGCTGCCGCCGAGTAACGTGATCAACGCGGGCACGAATCGCTTGTCGTCGGTGCGCGACAGCGCGTACGCGACCGGCCACCACCGCGCCCGCGGCTGCCCTGCCTGGTCAAGAACGACCGACGCGAGCGCGTCGTACGACTTCAGTCGCGCCAGTGCGTAGATGCCCAGCCGAAACGCTTCGGCGCCAGGAGACTGGGGATACTCGAGGTCGTCCGGATCGAGCGCCGCGACGTTGCTGGCAGCCAGTTGTCTGGCCGCCATGGCCTCGACGGCCGATGCGGACGCGGCATCTCCGATCAGGCCCAGCGCCTCTGCGGCACGACCCTGCACGAGCGGAGTCGGATCGCTCAAGGCCGTCCGGAGGGGCTCGACGGCGGCGCGCTGCCCGATCAGACCGAGCGCAAACGCCGCCATCTGCCTGACTTCGGGCTCAGCATCGGCGGCAAGCGTCCTGATGAGCGGCGCGACGCCTTCCGCGAGCCCGACGCGGCCGATGGCCAGCGCGGCGCGCCGGCGGACCCGGGCCTCGCCATCGCCGAGCAACCGCACCAGATCTGGCGACGCGATGGCCACTGGCGGTGCGCTGATCTGGGCGCCGGATGCGCCGACGGGCGCTCGGGGCGTGCCTCTCCTGCCGCCGGATGCAAGCGCGGGCGCTCGGGGCGTGGCCGACATGGGCGGCGGTGGGTCGCGCAGGATCCGCTGGTCCTCGAGCCTCAGCATCCACGCGAGCTTCTGCTCGTAGGTGGGCGGGGCCGACGGCCCCGCGGGCTGGGCGGAAGCCGGGACCGCAGTTGCCGCCCACGATACCGCCACCACGGTGAGTGCCACGATGCGGGGCGCGTGACGATCGCGCATCGGCCCGCTGCCGGCCCAGGTCGTCACAACGCGAACTCCGCGCGGCGCTGCGTGGCGTGATCGAGTCGGTCATCGACAACGTCGACGCCGATCCCTGGACCGTCAGGCACCCGGATCATCCCGTCTGGCTGGACTTCGATACCCGGCTCGATCAGATCAGGCTGGTAGTACCGTCGGCTGGCCGCGACGTCTCCGGGCAGCGAGAAGTTTGGCAAGGTTGACAGGTGGAGATTGTGGGCGCGCCCGATGCCGGTCTCGAGCATCCCGCCGTGCCAGACGGGCACGTGCCTCGCGGCACACAGGTCGTGGAGCCGGATCGACTCGGCGTGTCCGCCGA
>Ga0315273_10015027_pt1 | contig 9999 bp, 7 predicted proteins | sample YL17G02_0_MG_FD_205753 | JGI IMG/M metagenome (GOLD analysis project Ga0315273, IMG submission 205753) | Sediment microbial communities from Yellowstone Lake, YNP, Wyoming, USA - YL17G02_0 | ecosystem: Environmental > Aquatic > Freshwater > Lake > Sediment | place: USA: Wyoming | collected... | reverse complement strand
TTCCGTCGTGGCCACGTTCTGCCACAACATCGCGGGGGGCCTGCCGATTGCGATCTCGGCCCCGGCCCGGGTCGTCGAACTGGTCTACGTCGATGACGTGGTCGCCCAGTTCATGACGCATCTCGGACACCAGACCGCAGGCGTCACGCGTGGTGACGTGCGCCCCACGTTCACAGCCAGTCTGGGCGACCTGGCTGATCGGATTCGCGCCTTCCGCGGCATGCGTGAGACCCTTGAGGTGGCGGACGCAACGGATCCGGTCACCCGCCGGCTGCTGGGCACCTACACCTCGTACATCCCTCCTGCAGACCTGGCCTACGACCTTGAACAGCGCACCGACGCGCGAGGCACCCTGGCCGAGTTGCTGAAATCACCGCGCTTCGGGCAGATTTTCGTGTCGCGGACCAATCCCGGCTTCACCCGTGGCAACCACTATCACGACCTCAAAGTCGAGAAGTTCTGCGTCCTCGATGGGGATGCCGTCATTCGATTCCGACCCGTTCTGGGAGGCGAGGTCACCGAGCATCGCGTGTCGGGCACGGACTTCACGGTCGTGGACATCCCGCCCGGCGTGACGCACAGTATCGAGAACGTTGGCACCACGGAGATGATCGTGCTCTTCTGGGCCTCCGAAATTCTCGACCCGCAACACCCCGACGCGCACCCCCTCGATGTGGGGCGCGGACTCAAGCGGTGATTCTCCCGTTCGCCTCCACGCCGGCCACTCGCATCGCCATCACGTGGAACCCCAGAACTGGCGTGCGCCCAAGGCGACCCCGCTCCGGGCCCGCCCGACCGTGTCGCCCGGCGTGACCACCCAGGCGCCATCGCGCACCCGGGCCACCGCCACGATGTGGATTGGGCAGACATCGGCGACGGTGCTTGTCGCCATCCAGGCGCTTGTGTTGATTCCCATCTACCTGCAGCGTATTGACCATGAGCTGTACGGCGCGTGGCTGGGCACCGGGGAGGTGCTGACGGGAATCCTGGCGCTCGACCTCGGGGTATCGAACCTCATGGTTCAGCGAATCGCGCACGCGCACGGCCGGTCTGAGAAGTCTGCGGTCGCGGCGTGGCTGGGAACCGGCGTGACGGTGCTGTTCGGGTTGGGCGTGGTGGTGCTGCTGGTCGGGCTGTCGGTGTCCAGGTTTCTCCCCGCGGCCTTCCGCCTTCGCGGAGGCGAGGCGCAGGAACTGGTCGACGCCTTCCGCGTCGGCCTCGTGGCCAGCGGCCTCCTCCTCGTGAACGGAGGCTTCGCCGCGTACTTCAGGGCGATCCAGCGGCCCTTTCACGGCGCCATGGGGAGTATTCTCGGCACACTCGCGATGTTCGCCACGACCAGCGTGGCCCTGATTGCCGTCGACGCGGGACTCATGGCCATCCCGTACGGCCTTGTCGCGCGCGCGGTTGTGTCGACGACGTACAGCCTCTCTGCCATGGTGGTCGTGGGGTCCAGGGAGGGTGTCGGCCGGCCCGTGTTCAGCCGCGAGGTGTTCTCAGAGTCCCTGAGAACAATGCCGACAGCCACCGCGGGCGGTATCGGCTTCATCGCCGCCGGTCAACTGGATCTCACCATCGTTGGGCTCTTCCTCGGCCCCCTGCCGGCGACAACGCTGATGCTCACCAGGAAGCTGGCCGATCTGGCCAGGTCGTTCGTCGACATGGTGAGCTTCGCCGTCTACGGACCGTTCTCGCACCTGGTCGGTTCTGCGACGAACGCAAGAGCCGAGCGAGTCTGGAGCGAGATCGGTCGGATCCACGCCTCCGTGTCGGTACTCGGCGCGGTGGCGTTCATCTCCGGCAACCTCGCGTTTCTCTCCGCCTGGGTTCCCGGCGGGCCGTCCGGCGGTCTTCTGCTGACGACGCTCATCGGGATTCAGTTGCTCGTCGCTTCAGAGTCGTTCCTGCGGAACGTCCTCTATCGGGCAGCCGGCGCCATTGAGTCCGGCTCGGCCATGCTCGCCGCCGAATCCGCCGTACGCCTTGTACTGGTCGCCGTCCTCGTCAGGCACGTGGGCCTCGCCGCCGTGCCGATCGCCGCGATCGCGGTCGGGCTGGCCGGGAGCGAGCTGTACAGGCGGTTCCTGATGAGAAGGCTCGCGGTCGACGTGTCGCCGGGCGCGTCGGCGACCACCATCGCTCCACTCAGGAAGGCAGCCGCGTTGACGCTGGCAACGCTCGTGGGAGCGCTGATGCCCCCATCGGGCTGGCTCGTCTTTGCCGCCTCCGTCGCCCTGGGAGTGGGCATGTCAATCCTGGTCGTCACCTTGGGCAACGCGGGACTGATCGCCCTCGTGCGTGAGCGCGCTCTCTCGCTTCTGCAGGGCCGGGACACGGCGTGAGCCGACCAGTCAGCCGTGCAACGACGCCGGCGCTCAACGCCGTGCTGCGCAGCTTGGCGCCGCTCATCGTCGCGGAGGCCTACCTGGCCACGACCGTCGCGCTCTTCGCCCTGGGGCCATGGCCATGGCCCGTCGAGGATGGAACGATGCTGTACCTGTTCCTCCTGGCCAGCCATACATGCCTCGCGATCGGTTATGTCGCGGCCGGTCCCACCACGAGGGTCTCGACGCGAGCGCCCCGGGCTCCGGCACTCACGGTCCTGGCGGGATCGATGCTGATCATCCTCCTCGCGTGGCCCACGGTCGCGACGTGGGCCGGAGGCGGGAGCATCGTCGGCGCCGTCATGACGGCGTGGGTCAACCCCGCCACGATGTACCGGGCCGCCTCCGACTTCGAAAGTCAAAAGGCCGGGACCCCGTGGATTACATATGCCCGCACCCTGTCGGCGCCACTGACGCTCGCCGTCCTGCCGTTGCTGGTGGTGTACTGGCGGCGACTTGGACGAACCGTGCGCCTCCTCGCGGTCGGCGCCAGCATGGTTCAGTTCGCGGTGGTGGTCTCCTCGGGCCGGAACAAGGGGCTGGCCGACCTGCTGATCGTGCTGTCGTCCTGCTGGGCGATCGTGATGGTCCGCAGGGGCCGAGGCCTCCACTTACGGAAGAAGATCGGTATTCTCGCCGGCGTCGCCGTCACGGTGCTGGTCTTCGCGACGTTCTTCGAGCGGGGCTCTGCCGGCAGGGCTGGACCAACAGGAGATCGCTCCCGTTTCACGACCCTCAACATGACAGCGAACTACGGTCACCCCCTGGTGGCGCTCCTGCCGGGCGCCTTCCAGGACGGGGCCGTCTCGCTGATGGGCTATTTCAGCATCGGGTACTACGGGCTGTACCTGTCTCTGCGGGAACCCTTCCTGACGTGCTACGGGTTCGGCCATTCGAACTTCCTTCGCGTGGCGGGCGAACGACTCTTCGGGCTGACGGGCATCCTGGAGCGTACGATTCCGTACCGGGTCCAGGAGGACTTTGGCTGGGACATGTACGGCCTGTGGCACACAGCGTATCCATGGCTCGCCTCGGACATCGGGTTTACGGGAGTGGCGCTGCTGATGATCGTGATCGGCTGGGTGACGGCGAAGGCCTGGATGGACGCCCGACAAGGCCACAGCCCTGCAGCCGTCGTGTTGTTCACGCAGCTGGCCACGGCACTCTGGTACCTGCCCGCGAACAACCAGATCCTGGCCTTCCCGGAACAGATGGTCGCGTTCTGGGTGTGGCTGGCCGTGTGGTTCCGGTACCGGCGTTCTCGGGAAAGGCGCCATGCGGCGGCGCTGAAGAGAGTGCGGGCAAGCCATCGTGCCGAGTCCGCGCGCATCGACGAAGAGCCCGGCCAACACGTCGCCGAGGCCGGCGCGCGATGACGATCGTCACGAACGAGTGGAGGCGGCCCTGATGCAGAACACGCAACGCGGGCGGGTGGTGTTCGGATGGGCGGCTGAGGGCGGTTCGCCCCTGATCCACAGGAGGCTCTCGGCCTACACCCGTCTGGGCTACTCGGTGACCTACGCGGGCTGCGACCGCCTGCGCAACAGCAAGGACCGTACAGAGGGTGGCGTCGAGTATCGGTACATTACCCGCGGGTTCGGATATGCGAACTGGAAACTCATCATCGGTATCCCGTGGTGGATCCTGAAGCTGTTCCTGTTCGGTCTGCGGGCCCGCGCGGACGTCTTTCATGCGTTCGATCTCGATTCCGGATTCCCGTTGGCCGCCGCCGCCCGCCTGCGGAAGATCCCGCTCATCTACGACGTGCTCGACAATTTCGACCTTCGCCACCATTGGCCGTGGCCCCTGATGACGCTGATTCGGGCCGCGGAGAGATTCACGTGCAGGACGGCGGGGGTCATTGCCGTCACGGATCAGAACCGCGTGCTGGGCACCCTGGCCGGCTTCGCCGACAAGGTGGTGGTGATCAACGGCTGCCCGCCGGATCGACGCGTGCCGCCGGGCGTGGCGGAGGCGGGAATCCAGCAGGGTCTCACGGTGGCACTCGTCGGTTTCCTGGCGTACCAGCGCGGGCTCGGTCTCCTCCTCGAGGCGGCCCGGGCGCTCCCGCAGGTCCGGTTCGTCCTGATCGGCCGCCTCGCCGAGGCCGCCGCGGCGCCGGTGATGGCCGCCCTGCCCAACGTGACGCACCTCGGCGCCCTCGACTGGGAGCAGTGCATCGTCGAACTCTCGCGGACAGACATCGTTTGCGCGTTCTACAATCCCGCCATACCCATCAACCGTTTGGCGGCGTCGCAGAAATGGTACGACGCCATGATGCTCGGCATCCCTATCCTGAGCAATCGCGAGATCGTGAACGCGGCGTGGATTGAGCGGGAGGACATCGGCTACACTGCTCCCTACGATGCGGCGGCCGTGACGGCCCTGATCGAGCAAATCAGCCGCGACCCGGTCGGGCGGCGCAGGAAGGGCGCCAACGGGCGCCGGCTCTACGAGACAGAACTCAACTGGAACGCCATGGAAGACCGCCTTTGCTCACGAATCGGCGCGGCCATCGACGCGGCCCGGAGGGCGCGGGATGTCGAGGCCAACCGGTGAAACGCCGTGGGGCGTCCGCCTGGAGCGTGTCACGATGAGGCCACCGCACACCAGGCTCGCAATCTGCGGCGACCCCATGATTCGCGTCCGGCCGGTCCTCTTCCGGACTTCAGAGAGTCCCGGCCGGGGTGACCCCGATGCCGACAGCTGCAAGGTGCACCGTGGCTAGACTCAAGGTCATGACCGTCGTCGGCACCAGGCCGGAGATCATCCGCCTCTCGCGGGTTACCGCGGCGCTTGCGCGGCACATGGACCACGTCTTCGTCCACACGGGCCAGAATTACGACTACGAACTGAGCCAGGTGTTCTTTGAAGACCTCGAGCTTCGCCCGCCCGATCGCTACCTGGATGCCGCGGGGCGGACGGCCGCGGAGACGATTGGCAACGTGATCATTGCGGTCGACAGGGTGCTGGAGGAGCTTCGGCCCGACTCGATGCTGATCCTGGGCGACACCAACTCGTGCCTGGCCGCCATCCCGGCCAAGCGTCGGCGGATCCCGGTGTTCCACATGGAAGCCGGGAACCGCTGCTTCGACATGCGCGTCCCGGAGGAAATCAACCGGCGCATCGTCGATCACGTGGCCGACATCAACCTGCCGTACAGCGCGATCTCGCGGGACTACCTGCTGCGTGAGGGACTGCCGCCGGACCGTATCATCACCACGGGCAGCCCGATGCGCGAAGTGCTGGACTACTTCATGCCGAAGGTGATGCGGTCGGCCATCCTCGAACGCCTGACACTGAAGCCGGACGGCTACTTCCTGGTGAGCTGCCATCGGGAGGAGAACGTCGACTCTCAGAGGAACTTCGCGGGGTTGGTTGAGATCCTGAACAACCTCGCCCGGACCTTCGGCAAACGCGTGATCGTGACCACGCATCCACGCACGCGGCAACGCATCGAACGCGAAGGCGTGGTGCTGGACTCGCTGGTCGAACTCCACAAGCCATTCGGGTTCACTGACTACGTGGCGCTCGAGCTGCACGCAGCGGCTACGCTGTCAGACAGCGGCACGATCACCGAAGAGGCGTCGATTCTGAACCTGCGCGCGCTGAACATCCGTGAAGCCCACGAGCGCCCCGAGGGAATGGAGGAAGGCGCGGTGATGATGACGGGATTCAACTGGGCACGCGTGCAGCAGGGGATTGACGTGCTGGCCAGCCAGCCGCGGGGAGCCACTCGAGCCCTTCAGGTTGTGCGAGACTACGATGTGGCAAACGTCTCTGACAAGGTCGTCCGGGTGATCCTGAGCTACACCGACTACGTGCGGCACGTGGTGTGGCGGGAGTCGGCATAGGCGACCTCGCCGGCGGCGCCCGGTTCGTCGGGTCTCACCGCGTGAGGGCGCTCGTGGAGCTCGGTCGCGAGGTCACGGTCCCGGACGACCTGAACTCAGGGTGCCGGGCCAATCTCGCGCCGTTTCCCGGAAATCGGCTCATCGAGGCAGATATCGGATCACTCCTGTGAGAGGCGCGGTGCTTCCAGCGTTGCTCCTGGCGGGGACCTGATCAACGCACACGCACGGTTTAGCCCGCCGACAGCCGACGACCTGACCGGTTCGCGCCGGCGGCGTCTCCAGCGCCGTGGACGGACGGTGCCCGAGGCGATTGTCAGAGTCGCGATATGCGAATCGGCCTGAACTTGCTCCACGCGCTGCCGGAGATCGGCGGCGTATGGAACTACATCGAGGAACTGCTGGCGGCCCTCGCGAAATGCGACGCCGGGAACAGCTACGTGGCATTCGTGACGGGAGCCAGCGAGAGCCTGGTGCCGCAGAGCCGCAACTTCGAGCGGGTTGTCGTGCGCATCAGATCTGCGTGGCGGGAATGGCGCGTCGTCTACGAGAACACGATGCTGCAGGTGCCGGCCAGACGGCGGAACCTCGACTGCATGCACTGGTTCTCCGCCACGCATGGGTGGTTCAACAGTGTGCCGAGCGCAGTCACGTTCTACGACATGCAGGCATTCCTGAGCCTCGCCCGATTCACGCCCGTCAAGCGCCGTTATCTCCAGACGGCCATGCGCAGAACCGTGCGCCAGGCCCAGGTGCTCCTGCCGATGTCGCATTCAACCGCCGCGGACTTGTGCCACGTGCTGGGGGCCAACCGGGAGCGGATCACGGTCATTCCCCCTGTCGTGCCGCCCTCCTTTTGCGTGGCAACTCGAGCGCAGTCGGCGGGATTCAGGCGTCGCTACGGTCTTCCCGAACAATACTGGCTCGACGTGGCGCACTACTACCCGCACAAGAACCACCGCGTGCTGCTCCAGGCTTACCGCCGCTTGCGCGACACAGGAATGCCGGCGTGGCCACTGGTGCTGCGGGGAAATCCGAGGGGCGCTGAACGCGAAATCGAAGCGGCACTCTCGGAGTTGGAGCTGCGGGACTCCGTGCTCCAGCTGCCACCGTTGCCCAGGGCGGAACTGCCTGGGCTCTACGCGGCGGCGTCGGCCCTGGTGTCTCCGTCCGTCTACGAAGGCGCCGGCATTCCGGTCATCGAAGCGATGTCGTGCGGATGCCCGGTCACGGCGTCAGGGATTCCCGCCCTCCGGGAGTTCGCCGGCGAGGCGGCTCTCTATTTCGATCCGACCGATGAAGCGAGCATCGCCGGGGCGATGCAGCTGATGCAGGAAGACCCTGCCCGCCGTCAGGAACTCCGGGAAGCGGGCCTGAGGCGGTCGGAGCTCTACTGGCCCGAAGCTGTGGCGCCGCTGCTTACCCAGGCATATCGACAAGCCTCGTCGTCGGCACAGCTGGGTAAGCACGGCAGCACCGGCCACCCCAGTGCTTCGAGCGCACCAGCTGCTGGGGCCTCGGGTCGGATATCGAGCGGATGAGCCGCACGCCCTCACCGGACGCCCGGCCAGGCCGTGCCGGGCACCGCTCGTGGACTGATCGGCGCGCGACGGCGGCGACAGGAGGCAGGGGCTGATATGCGATGCGCCCCTCGGGTTCTCTTCATCAGCCAGTCCACCAGCCATATCGTGTTTGATCTGGCGCGGCGGGTGGCCCGTGAGATCGGGCCCACGCTCCTCATCAGCGGGAACAGCTACCCGCTGGAACGTGAGGATCGTCTCGAGGTGTGGCAGGGGCCGGCGTACAACAACTCGACGGCCACGAACCGGTTCCTGTCGTGGTGGGCCTTCATGGCCTGGGCGACGTTTCAGGCGATGCGGGTCCGCGGTCGATCCGTCGTGCTGCTGAACAGCAACCCGCCGTTCCTTCCATGGCTCGGGTGGATCCTGAAACGGGTTCGCGGCTGGCCGTACCTGGTGGTTGTCCTCGACATCTACCCTGAGGCAGTGTTCCGGATGGGCTTCCTGCGAGAAACCCACCCCGTGATCCGCGCTTGGTATGCGCTCAATCGGATTGCCTACCGAGCCGCCGATGTCATGGTGTCCCTGGCCCCGGTGATGTGCGACGTGCTCTCGCGGCAGGTGCCGGCTGGCAAGCCGATCGACTGCATCCCCAACTGGGTGGACCCCAACGAGCTGCGACCTCTCCCGAAATCGGACAACCCGGTGGCTGCCGAGTACGGCCAACAGGCGAAGCTGACTGTGCTCTACTCGGGCAACCTGGGCTCCACGCACGACGTCTCCGGGTTGTTTGGCGCGGTCGACCTTCTCCGGGATGACACGGATATCGAGTTCGTGTTTGTCGGCGGCGGTTCCCGGAGAGCGGAGCTGGAACAGTTCTGCACGGGCCGCCCCAACGCCAGGCTGCTGCCATTCCAGCCGGCAGAGCGGGTCCGATTCACCCTGGCCATGGGCGACGTTTCGGTCGTGGCGCTAGGGAGGGGGTCCGAAGGCATCTCGATGCCAAGCAAGGCCTACTACATGATGTCGGCAGGCTGCGCCCTGCTCGGCCTCTCCACCGGGCGCAACGACGTGAGCGGTCTCATTAAATCCTACCGGTGCGGCGTGAACGTCGACAGTGGCGACGCCGCGGGGGTGTGCGCTGCCGTGCGTCGATTCCGGGACGATCCGGAGTTCCTGGCGGGGTGCCGCCGCCATGCCAGGATCGCAGCGCAGGAGGCCTTCTCCAAGGACGTGATTGAACCGCGGTACCTGGAGCACCTACGTCGGCTGGCGGAATCCTGCGGCTGACCCGCCCGTCGGCCGGTTCTGGCCGCGCAGAGCATCTCTCGATGAAAACCATGTACCGCCGCTGGGGCAAACGGGCGTTCGACATCGCGGCATCAGCGATCGCGCTCGTACTGCTCTCGCCCGTTCTCGCTCTCGTCGCCGTTCTCGTCCGCATCCTGCTGGGATCGCCGGTGCTGTTCCGCCAGAAGCGGCCAGGGCTTCACGAGAGGCCGTTCACCCTGCTCAAGTTCCGCACCATGATCGCCACCAGCGACGAGGCAGGCCGCCCGCTGCCCGACGAAGCGCGCCTCACGCCGTTCGGGCGCGGCCTTCGCAGTGCGAGCCTCGACGAACTGCCCGAGCTCTGGAACGTCCTGCGCGGCGACATGAGCCTCGTCGGCCCGCGGCCGCTGCTGATGCAGTACCTGGAGCGCTACACTCCCCGGCAGGCCCGCCGGCACGAGGTGCGGCCCGGCCTCACCGGGCTCGCGCAGGTTGACGGCCGCAACGAGCTGTCGTGGAGCGAGCGGTTCCGCCTCGACGTGGCGTACGTCGATCGCCTCGGCCTCGCGCTCGATTGCACAATCCTGCTGCGAACAGTCATGATAGTGGTGTCGCGCAGGGGTATCTCGGCAGAGGGATTTGCGACCATGCCTGAGTTCATGGGCGAGGCGGCAGAGGCCGGCAGTCGGGATGACGCAGCCGCGGGGCACGGCGGCGCCGCCGCGCGAGCCGGGCACGCACGGGCGCAGGAGGGCATTCGATGAATCGTCTCGTGCTGGCCGGCGCCGGCGGCTTCGGGCGCGAAGTGTTCTCGTGGGCGAATACCACGAGCGGCCCGGACGGCCCGTGGCGCGACGTGGTGTTCATCGATGACAATCCGGACGCTCTGGCCGTCACGCGGTTCCCGGCCGTGTGCATCGGTTCGATCGCCGAATACCGGCCCGCCGAGGGCGACTGCGTGGCCATCACCGC
>Ga0315273_10015025_pt1 | contig 9999 bp, 9 predicted proteins | sample YL17G02_0_MG_FD_205753 | JGI IMG/M metagenome (GOLD analysis project Ga0315273, IMG submission 205753) | Sediment microbial communities from Yellowstone Lake, YNP, Wyoming, USA - YL17G02_0 | ecosystem: Environmental > Aquatic > Freshwater > Lake > Sediment | place: USA: Wyoming | collected... | reverse complement strand
GAGATCCGACAGGAAGGTCCCAGCTTCGAAAGACTTTGAATAAAGACGAAGTCAGGGAAAACGCAAAGACTTACAAGATGCAGGTGGCAAGGATCCTTGACATACACAAGATCAAAGTCGTCTTTAATAGCGAGTGGTTTGAGAAGATGAGCATAGTAAGATTCCTGGGGCTCACGATGAAGGTGACTGTCAGCCAGATCCTTGCGCGAGAAGATTTCAAGAAACGGCTTGAACAGGCGCAGGATGTTTCGGTGCTTGAATTCATGTATCCTATACTGCAGGGATATGATTCCGTATTTCTACACGCAGATATCGAGCTCGGAGGCACAGACCAGATCTTCAATCTATTGATAGGAAGGGACCTGCAAAAAGACTTCGGCCAGGAGCCCCAGGTCGTCATGACCATGCCGTTACTGGAGGGAACTGACGGCGTCAATAAAATGAGCAAGTCCCTGGGGAATTACATAGCGATAAACGACAAACCAAACGATATATTCGGGAAGATAATGTCAATCTCCGACGAGATGATGCTTAAATATTACACCCTGCTGACCGACGAAGATATTCAGGATATAAAAAAGCTCCATCCGAAAGACGCCAAAGTCAGGCTGGCTAAAACAATAATCTCGCAGTATTATTCAAATGCAGTCGCAGATTCAGCAGCAGAAGAATTTGACAGGGTCTTTGGCGCTAAAGAAAACCCTCAGGAAATGGCTGTGTTCAAACTGCCAGGTGAAAAGAGCCTGGTAGATATTGCAGTCGAGGCAGGACTTGTAAAAAGCAAAAACGAGGTGCGCAGGCTCATCCAGCAGAACGCAGTGGAGTTTAATTCTCAAAAAGTTACTGATATAAACCATAAAATAAGCACAGCGGGTATCTTAAAAGTCGGCCCCCGCAGATTCCTGAAGATCGTAAAATGAATATCCAAATGACTGATCTTAGGGCTCAATACGAAAGCATTAAAGATGAAATCGTCTTAGCTGTAGCTGAGGTGATTGCGGAGTCAAATTTTATTTTGGGAAAACAGGTAAGCCTGTTTGAGCAGGAAGTTGCAAAGTATCTTGGTATAAAATATGCAGTAACAGTTGCTTCAGGGACTGACGCATTGGTATTGGCGCTTACTGCTTTAGGCATCGGTGCCGGTGATGAAGTGATAACTACGCCGTTTACTTTTATAGCTACTGCTGAAGCGATCTCACGCTGCGGTGCAATCCCAGTTTTTTGCGACATTGACCAGGAGACTTTCAACATTGATCCTTCAAAGATAGAAAAGAAGATCACTTCTAAGACAAAAGCTATCTTACCTGTGCATTTATACGGACTTTCCTGCAATATGAAGGAGATAGTCAGAATAGCAAAGGCAAATAATTTGAGGGTCATAGAGGACTGCGCTCAAAGTTTCGGCTCTGAGTGTTGCAATAAAAGGCTTGGCGGATTTGGCGATTGCGGATGCTTTAGTTTTTTCCCGGCAAAGACGCTCGGATGTTACGGCGACGGCGGCATGGTCTGCACAAATGATGAAGATACCGCACAACGGCTTTTAAGTCTTCGTAATCACGGACAGGATCCCAAAAACAAGTATATTTACCATATGCACGGTTTTAACAGCAGGTTTGATACTTTGCAGGCAGCTATATTGAGAGTGAAACTGAAATATTTAGATAAATGGATAACAAAGAGGGTAGAAAACGCAAAGCTTTACAATGATTTCCTGTCTAGTTTTAAATTCCTGATTACTCCAAAAGTTCCTCAAGATCGCAGCCATACTTTCAACTATTATACGGTCAGGATCAAGAAGCACAGAGATTCAGTGAAAGACAAATTAATGGAAAAAGGGGTCCCATCTGCGGTTTATTATCCCTTATGTTTACATCTGCAGGAAGTCTATAAAGATTTAGGGTATAAGCTTGGGGATTTTCCAATTGCAGAGCAGTCTCAGTCAGAAGTCCTGTCTTTGCCGATGTATCCTGAGCTGACCAAAGAAATGATCCAGAATATTTGCCAAGAACTAGGGGACGTCCCTCTTTAACCTAACCTTATATGGTTTAAGAGGTTGTGGATATGTCATAAACAAATGGAGCATAATATGCAAAACAGCAATTATGCAATTCTCTTAGCCGGGGGCCAGGGAAGCAGATTCTGGCCGCAAAGCAGGACCCTTGAACCAAAGCAATTCTTGTCATTGCACAAAGACAACAGTTTTTTTGAACAGACTATTGTAAGAGTCCGCAGGCTCATCCCACCCGCAAATATTTTTATAGCCACCTCGGAATTATACCGCAACCAGATCATTGAGCTTATCAGGCCTTTCAAAATTCCTTTGGATAATCTTGTTTTTGAGCCTGACGGCAAAAATACAGCTCCTTCAATCGCAGTTACAGTTGCATTGATCGATCGACGGGACTCAAAAGCCCGCATTGCTGTTTTGCCCTGCGACCATCTGATAAAAAATAATCAAAGGTTCCTTCAGATCCTAAAAAAAGCTTTAATGCTTTGTGAAAATAAACTTGTCATTTTCGGCATTCCGCCTGCAAGGCCGGCAACAGGTTATGGTTATATACAGGCCGGCAAATCAAAAGGCGATAAAGTTTCAGCAAGCGCGTTCTCAGTAAAACGTTTTACAGAGAAGCCCGACATTAAGACAGCTCTTAAGTTCATTAAAAGCGGGGATTACTACTGGAACAGCGGTATCTTTGTGGGTTCAGGCAAAGTGTTTTTAAGGGAATTCAAAACTAATCTGGCGGATTTATTCGGACAGTTGAAGAAATTACATAAACCCGAAGACATCGTCCGCATTTGGAAACAGATTCAGCCGGTTTCATTCGATTATGGTATCCTCGAAAAATCTAAAAATCTTTTGATGCTTCCCGCTTCCGGGCTTGGCTGGTCTGACCTTGGAAGCTGGCAGGCATGGGATGAGATCCTAGAGAAAGATGATGAAGGAAATATATTCAAGGCCGATGTCGTAAACCTTAACAGCAGAAATATCACTGTCGTCGGAGCTAACCGTTTGATCGCGACCATAGGTTTAGATGACCTGATCGTAGTCGATACTCCCGATGCGCTTTTAATAACTAAGAAGGATAAGACCGAAGAGGTCAAAAAAATCGTTGATATCTTAAAGTCAAAAAAACGCCAGGAACATTATGCGCATAAGACAGTAAAGCGTCCCTGGGGCAGTTATACGGTACTTGAGCTCGGCGAGGGATTTAAAGTGAAATTGGTCGAGGTCAGGCCAAAACACTCCTTGAGCCTTCAATACCATAAAAAACGCAGCGAGCACTGGGTCGTAGTCGAAGGAAAGGCAAGGATCGCAAGGGGAAGAAAAAGTTATATTTATAGCTCTAACGAGAGCACTTATATACCTATAGGCTGCGTGCACAGGTTAGCCAATCCTTCAGCCACAATTTCGCTAAAAATAGTTGAAGTCCAGGCCGGAAAATATCTGGAGGAAGACGATATAATAAGGCTCAAAGACGACTTCGGGAGGAAATAACCATGGAAAGAGTCGCTGTTATCGGAGCGGGTTACGTAGGTTTAGTCACTGCAACATGCCTTGCGGACCTTGGCAACAAAGTGATCTGCGTGGATAATGACATAAAAAAACTTGATGACCTCAAGAAGGGCAAAATCCCGATTTACGAGCCCGGATTGAAAGAGCTTGTCCTTAAAAACAAGAAAGCCAAAAGATTGATTTTCAGCCACAGCATAAAGGAAGCTACTGAAAAATCGCAGATAATATTCATCTGCGTGAATACGCCGCCTTTGTCTGACGGAGGAGCTGACCTTTCTGCGGTCGAGAAAGTCTCGACTGAGATAGCAAAGTCCATGAAGGATTACAAGGTGATAGTTGGCAAAAGCACTGTGCCTGCTGAGACTCATGAAAGGATCAAACAGACCGTGAGCATGTTAAAACCTAAAAAAATAGAATTTGATGTGGCTTCAAATCCTGAATTCTTAAGAGAAGGACACGCTGTCTCAGACACCCTGCATCCTGACAGGATAGTGATCGGAGTTGAAAGTAAGCGCGCAGAAGAAATGATGCGCAGGCTTTATAAGCCCATGAAGGCTCCTTTGCTTATAACCAATATCACCACCGCTGAGATAATAAAACATGCCTGCAATTCGTTTCTCTCGACCAAGATATCTTATATTAATGCTGTAGCTAACATCTGCGAACGAGTCGGAGCAGATGTGGAAAAAGTCGCCGAAGCCATGGGTTATGACAAAAGGATCGGCCGCCAGTTCCTTAACGCCGGAGCAGGATTCGGCGGAAACTGTTTCCCGAAGGATCTGGATGCGTTCATATACCTTGCAGAAAAAAAGGGATATGAATTCGAGCTGCTAAAGGCTGTGCGCAGGATCAATTCGGACCAGAAGAAACTTATTGTCAAAAAGATCGAAGACGCCCTCTGGATCATCAAAGACAAGACAATCGGTGTTCTGGGCTTGAGTTTTAAGGCTGAAACCGATGATATTAGAAATTCTATAGCGATAGCTGTCATTAAAATGCTTCTTGAAAAAGGAGCGAAAGTAAAAGCATACGACCCAAAGGCCATGGAAAAAGCCAAAAATGAGCTTAAAGGTGTAAATTTCTCTAATAACCCGTACGATGCAGCCAAAAACAGCGACTGCCTTCTTGTCATGACTGAATGGGAAGAGTTTAAAAAACTTGATCTTGCAAAGATTAAAAAAAATCTCCGTCAGCCAGTGATCATCGACGGAAGGAATATTTTTGAGCCGGAAAAAATGAAAAAGCTCGGGTTCGTGTACAAGTGCATCGGGAGAGTGTAAGATGAATATTCTGATAACAGGAGGCGCAGGATTCCTCGGTTCTCATCTGTGCAGAAGATTATTAAAAGACGGCCATAAAGTCATCTGCGTTGACAATTTTATCACCAGTCCAAAGGCAAAAAACATAAAGGACTTTCTAAAAACCCCGAAGTTTAAACTTATCAAACACGACATCACCAAACCCCTGTATATAGACGGAAAAATAGACTGGGTCATGCATTTTGCATCTCCTGCCTCGCCAAAAGATTATTTGCAGCATCCCATAAAAACCATTAAGGTCGGGACGCTTGGCACGCATAATTGTTTGGGAATAGCAAAGGCAAAAAAAGCAAAATTTTTCCTTGCTTCGACTTCTGAAGTCTACGGCGACCCTAAAATCTCACCTCAACCGGAGGAATACTGGGGCAATGTCAATTGCATAGGAGAACGTTCTTGCTACGACGAAAGCAAAAGAGCTGCCGAGGCAATGACCTTTGCCTACGTGCGCCAGCATAAACTCGATGTCAGGGTGGTGAGGATCTTTAACACCTACGGCCCCTGCATGCGTTTTGACGACGGAAGGGTGATCTCCAATTTTATTTATCAGGCGCTCACAGGGAAGGATCTGACTGTTTACGGAAAAGGCTCTTACACCCGTTCTTTTTGTTATGTGGACGATCTGATAGACGGGATTATAAAGTTTATGAAAGTCAAATATCCGGGGCCCTTAAACCTCGGCTCTGTTTATGAGTTTTCCGTATTGGAACTTGCAAAGAAAGTGATATTCTTGAGCAATTCAAAATCAAAGATAACCTATATGCCTTTGCCTGTTGACGATCCGAAACAGAGAAGGCCTGATCTGAAGAAAACCAGGAAATTATTGAACTGGAAGCCTGAGACCCAGCTTGATAAAGGCATCCTAAAGACTATTGCCTGGTTTAAAAAAGATATCAGCTCTTAATTTTTATGCGTAAAAATTATAAATACAATATAGACAGCTCAAACCGCCTTGTCATAAGTAAAAACAGCAAAAAAATCATCCCAAAAACAAGATTTTCAACAGATATAAATAATGACCTTATTTGCTGGCTCAATGAGCCTATGAGCTGGAGAAGGAAATACGATTTGCCCTCCAGGATAAAATTTGAAGGCAACTGGAAACTTGATCCGGATCACGACCTGATATTAAACCTGACAGAAAAATCAGGTTTTAAACAGGGCTATTTGCTGCTTAACGGGCAGTTGATCTCATGCGAAGCAGACAAGCTTGCCTTTGAGATAAAATCAGTAGATGTAAACGGGCAATCGCATATTCAGATCCTGAAATTATCCGGCCTGTGGAAGGCCGATGATAAAGACCAAATCTGTTTTTCAGTGAACAAAAAAGGCTCACCTGATACTCTAACCTTTCAGGGAGACTGGCATATAAATAAAAATCAACAGCTCGCATATACATATGAGAAGACAGACCTTAAGACCAAAAAGAAAAAAAACTGCGCAATCACATTACTTGGTTACTGGGAGATTTCAGCCCGTAATAAGCTGACTTATATTTTATCCAGGTCTCTTGATTCAAGGTTTGATTTCCGCGTACAAGTAGAGACTCCCAATATACTTCCTAAAAACAAGGCAATAAAATATCGACTGGGGACAGGGCTAAAGCAGACGCAAATGGCGAAATCAAAGGTGATCTGCCTTTACGGCGCTTGGAGAATAGACAGAAAACTCGGCCTTCTCTTTGACATGGAATATGATAAAGGCAAATGCCGCTCGCAGGCTTTCGGCGCAGAACTTAATTTCGATAGAAACAACAGAATAGTCTTTAATCTGAAAGACATGCAGGGGGAGAAACTTGGTATTTCCGTTGTCTATTCGCATCAGTTTTTAAAACAACAGGACGCACAGTTTTTTCTGAAGCTCAGGAAGATCAGGGCAGATTCAGCCATAGAAGCAGGCATTAATATCCCTTTTTAAAAGGAGAGACTATGAAAGGTATAATCTTAGCAGGCGGAAAGGCAACCAGGCTTTATCCTATTACCGTGGCGGTGAGTAAACAATTGCTTCCAGTTTACGATAAACCGATGATCTATTACCCGCTGTCCACTTTGATGCTGGCGGGGATCAAGGATATCTTGATTATTTCCACGCCGGAGGCCCTGCCCAGGTTTAAAGAACTGCTGGGAGACGGCAGTAAACTGGGGATAAAATTATCCTACTGCGAACAAGCCCGGCCGGCTGGGATTGCCCAGGCTTTTCTGGTGGGCGAAGAATTTATCGCAAAAGACAAGGTTTGCCTGATCCTGGGAGATAATATTTTCAGCGGCCCGGGATTATCCCTGCTTCTTCAATCCGCGGCCAAACAAAAAAAGGGCGCCACTGTTTTCGGATATTACGTCAAAGACCCCCAGAGATACGGGGTGATCGCTTTTGACCGCTATTTAAAAGCGATTTCCATAGAGGAGAAGCCTATTAAACCAAGATCAAATTTCGCGGTCACCGGGATCTATTTTTACGATAACCAGGTGGTCAGGATCGCTAAAAACCTTAAGCCTTCATCTCGGGGTGAATTGGAAATAACTGATGTGAATAAAATTTATCTTAAGAAAAAGGCGCTTCAGGTCAAACTGATGGGCCGGGGTTATGCCTGGCTGGATACCGGGACCTATGATTCTTTGATCGACGCCTCTATATTCATTAAAACCATTGAAGACCGCCAGGGCCTGAAGATCGGCTGTATTGAGGAAGTAGCGTACAGAATGGGCTGTATCAGCGCCAAGCATCTGGAAAAACTCTCCCTGGGAATGCCCAATGCTTACGGAGAATACCTTAAAAATATTTCTAAGGAGAAATAATGGAACCCAAAGTTTTAATTTTCGGAAAAGGATTTATCGGCGAGCGACTGGCCCGGGAATTCATCGCTGCAGTCACCGAGCGCATGATCCTCAAACTCTCCGATGCCCAGGAAGAATACGAGAAGTACAAGCCGGATATAATTATTAATTGTATCGGCTACACCGGCAAAAGAAACGTGGATGACTGCGAGCGGGATTTAGAGATGACTTTGACCGCGAACAGCTTTGTGCCTATACTTCTGGCGGAAGTGGCGTTGCGCAATAAGATCAAATTGATCCACATCTCCAGCGGCTGCATCTTTCATTACGATTATAGAAAATCAAAACCGATCACTGAAGATCAGGTTCCGTATTTTTTTGATTTGTTTTACTCGCGCTCTAAGATATATTCCGACCGCGCCCTTGAGGTGCTTGCCAAAAGCTATAATATTTTGATCTGCCGGATCCGTATCCCGATCGATGACCGTCCGCATCCTAAGAACACCCTGACTAAACTGATAAATTATAAAAATGTGATCGATATCCCTAACTCGGTGACCTATATCCCGGATTTTGTCGCCATGGTCAAGCATCTCATCAAGATCGACGCCCGCGGCATTTATAACTGCGTAAATAAAGATGGCTTGCGCTATCCCAAACTCATGTCTGTTTATAAAAAATATGTCCCCGAGTTTGAGTACAAGGTTATTGATCTGAAAAATCTGAATCTGGTCAGGACCAATCTGGTGATGTCCACTAAGAAACTGGAGAAAACCGGGTTCAAGGTCCGGAAGATCGACGATATCCTTGAGGAGTGCGTTCGTTCCTATGTCGGAAAATAGGGGACGGTTCTCATTTTTTAAAAAGAGGTAAATATGAAAATATTGACGACGGGTTCCGCGGGTTTTATCGGCAGCGCTTTTATCCGGCTTTTAGCCTCTAAGGGAATAAGCGCCATTGTGGTGGATAACCTGGATTATGCCGCGGATCTAAAAAGGCTCGATCTTGCCAAAGGCAAGTTCAAATTCTACAAGGCGGATATCCGCGACCTAAAAAAAATCGACACCATCTTTAAAAAAGAAAAGCCTGATGCCGTGGTTAATTTCGCCGCTCAGAGCCATGTTGACCGCAGCATCAAAGAGCCTTTTATCTTTACGGATACTAATATCCGAGGAGTGCAGGTTCTTTTGGAAACCGGCAAAAAATACGGACTGGAAAGATTTGTCCACATTTCTACCGACGAGGTCTATGGGGATATTGAGCATGGAGAATTCGTAGAAACAACTCCTTTAAACCCCAGTTCTCCTTATTCCGCCAGCAAGGCCTCAGCGGATCTACTGGTTAATTCCTATAAGCGCACTTTTAATTTGCCGGCAATAATTGTCCGTCCCAGCAATAACTACGGCCCCTGGCAGTACCCGGAGAAACTAATTCCGCTTGCAGTTTTAAAAATATTGCGCGGGGAGAAGATCCCGGTCTACGCCCAGGGCAAGAATGTCCGGGAGTGGCTTTACGTAGAAGACTCAGCTGCCGGAATATTAGAGATCCTGGAAAGAGGAAAGCTTGGAGAGGTCTATAACCTGGGCAGCGGCCAGGAAAAACAGAACATCGAGGTGGTCAGAGCGATCCTGGCTATTCTTAAAGCTGACGAATCCCGGATCGAATTCGTCAAAGACCGGCCTGGCCATGATATCCGCTATAAGCTTAATTCCCAAAAGATCCAGCGAGAAATCGGCTGGCAGGCCAAGGTTGGCTTTGAAGAGGGTATCACCAAGACAGTGGAATGGTGCGTAGCCAATAAGGACTGGCTGTTGGGGAAGTGGAAAAAGATCTCCTGGCTCTATAAATGAAAGGACGAATATGTTCTTTGGTATAACGATGACGCCGTGGGAAATTGTCGGTTTAGCCGCGGCGTTTTTGACCATGTTCGGATTTTTGCCGCAGGTGATCAAGATCTACCGCACCAAATCCGTAAAAGACTTGAGCCTTTGGGCGATCCTGCAGTTCATATTGGGTATTTTACTCTGGCTGACCTACGGGATACATCTTAAGAATTTCGTGATAATTTTTGCTAACGCGGTTACTTTTTTTATCCTGGTAGCGGCTTTGATCTTGTTCATAAAGTATCGTTCAAAGTAAAAGAAAACTAAATATATGGCCACGGAACATTTTAATCTGGGTTGCCGTAAAGATCCTAAGGATTTACGGGATATACCCATGGGGCTGGTTTTGCCGGTTATCCCAGTGCCTTTGAGCATAGATTATACTTCCCAGATGACTCCGGTCAGGAACCAGGGAGACGAAGGCACTTGTGTAGCATTTGCCTCTGTAGTGGGCGTAAAAGAATACGAAGACCAAAAAGAATACCGTAAACTGATCGAATTATCCCCGCGCT
>Ga0315273_10015023_pt1 | contig 10000 bp, 13 predicted proteins | sample YL17G02_0_MG_FD_205753 | JGI IMG/M metagenome (GOLD analysis project Ga0315273, IMG submission 205753) | Sediment microbial communities from Yellowstone Lake, YNP, Wyoming, USA - YL17G02_0 | ecosystem: Environmental > Aquatic > Freshwater > Lake > Sediment | place: USA: Wyoming | collected... | reverse complement strand
GCCGAACACGGGGCGGACCCACTCGAGCAGCAGCACACCGCTCACGATCAGCAGCGGGCCGAGTGCCTTGTTCATGCTGCCCTGCAGTGCGCGCGCCACCGCCGGGATGGACAGGGCGCTCGCCACGATCAGCATGCCGAGCGCGGCGTAGGCGACGACCCGGCCGAATGTGTAGAGCGCGCCGGCCAGCAGGACGCGCCGCGGGCTGTCCAACTGGCGGCCGATGAAGCTCACGGCCGCGATGTTGGCCGCCAGCGGACACGGGCTGATCGAGGTCAGGATGCCGAGCCAGAGCGCGGCCGGCACGCCCCAGAATTCGCTAGCCACGCTCGAGGACCCGCTTGCCGGCGAGGTGGCCGCGCACCTCGCCCTGGACGTAGGCGAAGAACTTCTCCTGACTGCCCGAATACTCCCAGACCTTCTGGAGGTTCTCCCAGTCGCGGCGAGCGCCGTCCTTCAGGTCGATCACGATCAGCGACTTGGTGTACAGCTCGTAGTCCTTCACGAAGTGCTCGTTGCCCTTCTCGTCGGTGTTCACCGGCAGGAACACCAGCGAGCTGTCGGCCAGCTCCGCCCCGAACGCCGTGCGCAGCGCCAGGTCGGACCACGCCTCGATCCGGCGGCAGGTCGCGCAGCGCTGCGTGGTGTGGAAGTAGTAGACCACCACGCGATCGGGCGCCGTCACCTTGCCGTCGGCCGGCTTGGTCACCGACACGCCCGGGGTCGCCGGCGCGGGTGCGTTCGTCTTCTTGTCCGCGGGGGTGGCCGCCAACAGTGCCAACATCGCCGCGTAGAGGACCACCAGGCCGAGCATCGTGAAGCCTGACCGCTTCTTCATGTCTGCGACTCCTTGTCGAAATCGTTGATCAGTTGCCGGCCCGCCGCCACCACGCGCGCGACGGCCTCATCGGTCACGGGACTGTGCCCCTTGGGGAAGCCGATATCGCTGAGGCGCAGGTGGGCGATCCGGCTGCACCCGGCCAGTTCCAGCGCCCGCCGCCCGCAATCGAGCGGGCAGCCATCGACGACCAGGACCGCGGCGGCGCCGCGGGCGGAAGCCACGATGCCGCTCACCTGGCCGCCGAGTCCGGCCAGACAGGCCATCTGCGCGGCGCCGCCGCGCGCGATACCCCGCGCTCCCCGGTCCGCCAGTTCCCCGGTGTCGGCGGCGCCGGAGCAGGAGAACACGAGTCGGTTCGATCCGCCGCAGCCGCAGGTCGGGAGTTGCTGCATTCTTTACATCCTCCACGTCAGTCGCCGGTCCGACCGTCAGACCAGCATCTTCTTGATCTCCTCAACGCTCGGCACATTGCCGGCGCACTTGACCTCGTCGTTGACCACCAGCGCGGGGGTCATCATGACGCCGAAGCCCATGATGGCCTTGATGTCCGTCACCTTGACCAGGTCGAACTCCAGGCCCAGTTCCCGGGCGGCGGCTTCCGCGTGCTCGGCCAGCTTCTTGCATTTGGGGCAGCCGGTGCCCAGGATCAGCAGGTTGGTCACGACACGCCTCCTTGGCGCGGGTTGCCCGATCGGCTCAGCGCCCACGGCAGGTCGCGCAGGCCGCCGCCCATCAGGTAGAAATGGGTCACGATCCAGTTTGCCAGCAGGGTCGCCGCGCCGAACAGGAACATGCCGACACTGAGTAACGCCCAACCCGACATGATGTTCCCGACGACGCAGCCGGTCCCGATGTCCGCACCCGCACCGACCAGCACGCCGCCGCCAAAAGCCACGAGCGTCTCCTCGGGCGGTTTGGGCAGCAGGCGCACCTGGCCGGCGAGACGCCCCGCCAGCCAGGCGCCCGGCATCAGCGCCGCCACGACGAGAACCAGCCACCAGACCAGCGGCTTGCCGGGGGCGGTGGCAACGGCGGCGGCGCCGGCCGGCGCCGCGGGAGCCGCCTTCCAGACGTGCCGGAACCCGTGATCGGTGGCGAGCTGGGCGATGTGATAGACGCCGTGCGTCACGCCGAGCGGATAGTTGCGTCCGCTCGCCGCCGACGACAGATAGGCGGGAGCCGCGAGCAATCCGATGGCCAGTCCCGCCTGCCAGGGACGCCAGGGGCGGGTAAGCGCGCGGGTCCAGGGCGACAGTCCGGCGGCCGCCTGCTGCGACGGCGATGCCTGTCCTCCGGCGGCGAGTCGCGAGCGGCGGCGGCCCAGCGACAGGGCGATGCCGGTCGCCGCCACGATCAGCGCGGCGACCGCCCAGAACGGCAGCCCGGTCAGCGACGGCAGCGTCATGGCGCCCCCCCCGGGCCCCTTGATGAGCGTGGCCTTGAGCGCGGCGCCGAGGCCGCGCAACGGACCCGCCTCCACGAGCGCCACGCCGAGGGGCATGCCCAGCAGCGCGGCCATGGAGTTGAGGTTGCCGGTCGCCGACTTGAAGAGGCAGCCGCTCACGCAACCGCCCGCCAGCACGGTGCCCGCGCCGAAGATCAGCCCACCCACCAGATCGCTGCCCCAGAGCAGCGGCTTGGGGCTGAGGCGCGCCAGCCCGCCCACGTCCAGCAGGGCGAAGCCGGCCATCCCCACCACGATGGTGATCCAGACGCCCAGGAGCTTGCGGCCGTCACGCATCACGAGGACTTCGCTCATGGCGGAGGCGCCGCAGAGGTCCCCCTTCTGCAGGAAGAAGCCGAACAGGAACCCGACGGGCAGGGCCGTCAGCACCCACAGCTTCAGCAGCGCGGCCAGCGCGACGGTGACCGCCACGAACAGCAGGCCCGCCACGGCCCAGGGTCGCCATGCGGTTGCGGATTCGACTCGCATCTGGTCACGCCTCCCGGAGGGCCGAGTCTCCGCGTCCCATCACTTCAGTGCGCGAACGAGCCGTACAGCAGGCCGGTCAGCGTGGCCATGACGACCACGAGGCCGACGAACGCGAGCATCTTGCGCGTGCCCAGGATCTGGCGGATCACGAGCATGCTCGGCAGCGACAGCGCCGGCCCGGCCAGCAGCAGGGCGAGGGCCGGGCCCTGGCCCATGCCCGACCCGAGCAGGCCCTGCAGGATCGGCACCTCGGTCAGGGTGGCGAAGTACATCAGCGCGCCGGCCACGGAGGCGAACAGGTTGGCCCCGAGTCCGTTGCCGCCCACGGCCGAGGCCACCCAGCGGGAGGGGATCAGCCCCTCCTCGCCGGGGCGACCGAGCAGGATGCCGGAAACCAGAATGCCCCCGAGCAGCAGCGGCATGATCTGCTTGGCGAAGCTCCAGCTCGCCGCTAACCAGGCTCCGGTTTCGCCCTTCTCGCTCGCCAGCACGACGGACAGCGCCACCACGCCGACGCCGAAGACCACGAGCGGGTGCCCATGCGCGATGATGGCCGCCAGCACGGTCGGCGCGGCCGCGATCCACACCCGCCGCCGGCTCAGCCCGAACCACGCGGTCAGCATGACGCCAAGCACCGCGGAGAGCGCGCCCGTGATCCACCACTTGGCGGTGTAGATGGCGCTCCAGAGCGCGCCGGCCTGATCAGACCGGCTCCAGTTCGCGAACACAAGGATGCCGATCATGGTCGCGAAATAGAGGCCGGTCTGCCGCAGCGGCCGACCGGCGGGCGGCTCCGGCAGCTGCGCCTGTTTGCGCGCCTTCTCCCGCTCTTCATGCCGGAACAGCACGTGCATCAGCAGGCCGATGACCACGCTGAAGACCACCGCGCCCACCGCCCGGGCCACCCCGATCTGCATGCCGAGCACCCGCGCCGTCATGATGATGGCGAGCACGTTGATGGCCGGGCCGGAGTAGAGGAAGGCCGTGGCGGGCCCGAGGCCCGCGCCCATCGTGTAGATGCCCGCGAACAGCGGCAGCACCGTGCAGGAGCAGACCGCGAGCACGGTGCCGGACACGGAAGCGACGCCGTATGCCGTCACCTTCCGGGCGCCCGCGCCCAGATAGCGCATGACCGACGCCTGGCTGACGAACTGCCCGATGGCGCCGGCGATGAAGAACGCCGGCACCAGGCACAGCAGCACGTGCTCCCGGGCGTACCACTTCAGAAGCTGGAAAGACTCCGTGACAGCATGGTCGAATCGCGACGTGCCGACGGGGAGGAAGAAGGCGGCCAGGAACGCGGTCAGCATCCAGGCCAGGGCTTTCCATTCCTTGCGCCAGTCCATGGATTACCTCGTCACCTCGGCGGCCTGCGCCGCCGTTGCCTGGAGGACGGCCTCCACGCAACCGAAAAAGTTCAGGACGCACGGCACGCGCAGGCGGTAGAAGACCTGCGCACCCCGCTTGCTGTCCGTCAGGATCCCCGCCCCCTTGAGCAGGGCGAGGTGCTTGGAGACCGTGCTGAGGTCGGCGCCGACCAGATCGCGCAGCTCGCAGACGCAGCGCTCGCCGCGGGTGAGTTCATCGACGATGAACAGCCGGGTCGGGTGCGCGAGCGCCTTGATGACATGCGCCCGCGCTTCGTAGCGGGCCAGGGTTTGACGGTCCACGGTCAGCTCCTCCCCGAGCGGCATGGATTTTTTTGTTGGCCATTTGGCAATATAGCCAATACATTGTCCGAGGCAAGCGGAAAAATCGACTCGCGCGCAGAGTTGCGGTTGAATCGCGAAATCCTTAAGGCCATGCGGCAATTGTGTTTGCATGCCGCACCGATTCTGCGCAAGCAGTGATCCAGGAGCAACCGGTGAACCATCAGCACGAATCGGCCGTGGGCGCCGGAGCCCTGGACAAAAGGCTTCTGGCCACCGCAGTCCTGAACCTGGTCATCACGCTGGGCGAATTCGTCGGCGGACTTCTCGCCGGCAGCCTGGCCCTGCTCTCGGACGCGGCGCACAACCTCAGCGACGTGGTCGCCATCGTGCTGGCGCTGCTGGCCCGCCGGCTCGGCCGTCGCCCGCCGACGCTCCGGCACACCTACGGATTCAAGCGCGTCGAAGTGGTGGCCGCCCTGGTCAACGCGGTCACGCTCATCGCCGTGACGGCGCTCATCGCCCGCGAGGCGGTCGTCCGGCTCCTGCATCCCGAGCCGGTGGCGCAGGGGATCATGTTGACCGTCGCCCTAGTGGCGCTGGGCGCCAATGTCGGCTCGGTCCTCCTGCTGCGGCGCCACGACAAGCACGATGTGAACGTGCGCAGCGCGTTCCTCCATATGGCCCAGGACGCGCTCGCGTCGCTGGCGGTGGTGATCGCGGCGCTCTTTGCCCACACCGCCGCCGGTCCCTATATGGATGCTGTCGCAGCGCTGCTCGTGGGGGCCGTCGTCCTGCGCAGTGCGCTGTCGCTGGCCTGGGAGACGCTCTCCACGATCATTGAAGGTGTGCCGGGCGACGTGGACCTCGCGGAGCTGGGGGATCGCGTCAATCGGACCTTCGCGCCGGCCCGCCTGCACCACGTGCACGTCTGGGAACTCGGCCCGGGCCGGCGCCTGCTCACGGCCCATGTCACCGTCGGCCAGGAATTGAGCGGGCGCGAGATCGAGAACCTGCTGTCGCGGCTCAAGGCGTACCTGCACGAGCAATGGGAGATCAACCACGCCACGCTGGAGCCGGAGGTCGTGGGGTGCGAGCAGCCCGATCTTCTGGGGCGTTGGGAGCGGCCACCCGCCGACAATCAGGTCGCTTCGTGACCGTCAGCTATCGCAAGCGTCATCGCTGCCTGACCGTGGTCGCGGACCATGACCGCAGGCGCGGAGTCTGGACCGGCGAGGGCAAGGGCGCCACAGCGCTGGCCGGGTCCTGCGCCGTTGCGAACCAGAGTCTGGTCGCTTCGACCTGCCGGTCGAGGCGCTTGGGGGTTTCCAGCAGGGACTCCGGGCCGCCATGCCGTCAGGGCATGGCCTCCATGCGGATCTATCATTACTGCGGTTTGCCCACACCCGGTATCGTCCATGCAAGGCGAGGTTCCCCGGGGCCGATCCTGGCCGGTCGCACCCGGCGGAAAACCTGCGCGCACGATCCGCATCGACAGCCATGAAGGAGAACCCCATGCTCAGGCGTCTGATACTCGTCATCGCCCTGACCGTCAGCGGCGCGGCGGCGGCCCTGGCCGCCCCCCTGGCCGGCAATGTGCAGTCCATGGCCGCCGACACCGTCGTCGTGGTCGTGAAGTTCGAAAAGCCGGAGTGGATGAAGTTGGGATCGCCCGTCCGGGTCGTCCGGGTCGAAAAGAACGTGCTCATCGGCAAGTCCATGATCATCGATGTCGCCGATACGACCATCACGATCCTGACGCCCAAGGGCAAGGCCAAGAATCTGAAGCCGGGCGCCGGCATCACCCTGGACAAGCCCAGGGCCGGCCTGGAGGGCTGCTAGCGAGGTGCGGTCCCTCGGGCCACCGCACCGATCGAGCTTCTAGCGGCGCGGCGGCCCGTTCCTGCCGACGGTTACCGGATGACCACCAACCGCGAGGTTCGGCGACATGATCCGAAAATGCCTGCTGCTCGCGCTTCTGACCTGCGCTGCCGGCACGGCGCTGGGCGCTGCGGCCCCCGCGGGCGTCGGCCGCGACAGGACGCTGGCGGCGCTGCCCAAGGCGAATTCCATCGCCGAGCTGGTGGCACGCTACGATTCGCGCTCCTGCATCGAATGCCATCAGGACGCCCACGACCAGTGGGCCGCGTCGATGCATTCCCGCCCCATCTTCGGCACCGGCCGCACGGCCATGACGCTGCGCACGTCGATCGACAACGGCTGTCTGCAGTGGGAGTGGTCGGGCGTCCACTCGGCGAAGGACGTGCGCGTCGAACATCTGATGGGTTGCGCCAAGTGCCACCTGCCGCAACTCGCTGACGCCACCGACAAGGTGGCGCAGGAGATCGTCGCGACGATCGACGCCTGGCGCGAGGCCATGAACAACGACGACGAGGCCACGGCCGGGAAGCACGCCGCCAAGCTCAGTTCACTGAACATCAACTGCCTGGTCTGCCACAACCGCAACGCGATCACGCACAAGTGGGTCGACGGCTATCCGCGCCGCGACACGGTCTACGGCGTCAGCGGCGAAGGCGAGCATCCGCACGGCACCTTCAAGGCGATGAAGCCCAGCCCGATCATGTCCGAATCCATCTTCTGCGGACAGTGCCACGGCCTGGGTCCCAACCTCGAACTGGAAAACCCGACCCAGTGCGCGACAGCCTACGGCAGCTACCTTTTCGCCTACGTGCCCGAAGGCGGCTCGCAGACGTGCGTGGAATGCCACATGCGCGAATCGGGCCTGGGGCACAACATGCAGAGTTTCCGCGCCAAGGCGATGACCGACCGCGCGGTCGAGATGCACGTGTGCTTGAGCGGCAATCCCGCCGTGTCGTGCAAACGTGCGTCCCGCGAGGCGTAGATGACGCTGTCGCGCTGACCCTCCCAGGTGGCCTGGATCTGCGCGATCATGCCGGCGTTGGTGTACATCTGGCTGCTGCGCACGCGCTCGACCTGGTGATGGTGGCAGCCGCCGCAGCCGCGTTCCCAGCGGCCGGCATACGAGGCGTCGGCCAGGCCGTAGATTCCACGGTGGGCGTCGTCTTTCGTGCGACCGGCCGGATTGCCGCCGTGGCAACCGATGCAGCCGGTATGCGAGGGCGACGCGGCCTCCAATCCGGCGTGACAAGCAAGACAGCGCTCGTCCGATACGGACTGGCGGCCACAGCCGAAGGCGGCCAGCACCAGGCCGGCCAGGCCCAGGAACATCGCGATACGCACAACGGTCGCCATGGCGCAAATATAGGAGCCGGCGGGTGGCTCGCGCAGTGAAAAGATCGCGCAAGAAAAGGCGGACAATCCCGCGAAGAAGTGCGGCGACGACGACGATCGTCATGACCGGGCGACCTCCATTGATTGCGATTATTGTCCGCAGTGCCGGCCGGCTGCGGTCCAGGTTCGCCTCGACTTCAAGCTCGACCAGATCATCGAGAATCTCGCCTTGCGCCAGCAGATCCTCGTGCTCGAGCGGTCCGCCCCCTGTCCGCAGTTCAACCGCGCCGACAAGGCGTTATTGGCCGCGCTCTGCCGCTGATGGCGCCCCAGGCGCCGCCCGCGGCGCCTCGTCATGCCGTCCACCGTGATCGCCTTGCACCGGAGGGGCTGGCGCCTCTACTGGCGCTGGAAGTCCCGCCCCGGCAAAGGCGGACGCCCCGGCACCCCGTTCACCTCCATCGACCTGATCCGCAGAATACCCCACGACAACCCGCTCTGCGGCGCCCCCTGCATCCACGGCGAACTGTTGATGCTCGACATCAAAGTGAGCGAACCAACCGTGGCGAAGTACATGATCAAGCGCGGCAAGCGGCCGTCCCAGAACTGGCAGACCTTCATCCGCAACCACCTGCCCGACATCGTTGCCCTCAACTTCCTCACCGTCCTGACCGTGACCTTCGGCCCGCTGTACGTGCTGATCCTCCTGTCCCACAACCGCAGGAAGGTCATCCACTTCAACGTGACCGACGCCCCCTCTGCCTACAGGCTCGACGTCTGGCCGGATCGGTCGGCCGACGATTTTCTCACCCTCGTCAGTTACACCCAGATCAGGCAGCTGCCGTTCCGGCTCGACCTGTTCTACGTCCTCAAGCACGACAGCAGCGGGAAGATCGCGGGGGAGACCGGCACGGGGAATCTCCTTTCGCACACGGTCGGCGTGCAGGCGGACGGTGCCGCGTGCGCAGTTCTGGATGCGGGCGCCACCTTCGCCGCGCAGTTCGGACGATACGGTCGCGATGCGCTGCGCGCCTTCGGCGCAAGCGGGAGGCTGGGCGTCACGGCCCCGATCGCCGGGAAGCCCAGGTTTGGCGCGCAATACACCTGAGGTTCCGGTGATGCGGACCCGACCGACGGCGTCCACGGGACCTTCGACGGCGTGTACGGCGGACGCGACATCTTCTTCTACGGCTGCCTGAACCTGTTCTTCTGGGCCAATCTGCGCGACGCGGAAATCGACATCAGCATCAAGCCGCGCCGCGCGCTCGTGTGCAACGTCGAATACCACCACTTCACGCTCGATCAACCCGCCGACGCCTGGTACACCACCGGACTCAGGGCCTGGCGTTGGGACCCCGACGGCCGTTCGGGATCGACGCTCGGTGACGAGCTCGATGTCCGCGCGACCTGGACGCTGGGGAACCACCTGGAACTGATGGGCGGCTATGGACGGTTCCTGCCGGGCACGTTCGTCGACAACACGGGTCCGGCGTCGGCAGCCAGCTGGTCCCTCGCGCAGGCGGCCTATTCTTGGTGAGGCGAGGAGGTTCGCCCGCCACGGCCGGATGACCGCTTGACAGCTGCGAGTCCCGCGCCTATACTCACTAACATGAATATACTCGAAAGCAGACCCATGAGCGGGATTGACCGGGTGTTCCGGGCCTTTGCCGATCCGACCCGGCTCCGGATCCTCCACCTTCTCCTCGCTGGCGAGCACTGTGTCAGCGACATCGTCAGCATCCTCGGGGCGCCGCAGGCCAAGGTGTCGCATCATCTCAAGTATCTGCACGGGGCGGGGCTTGTCGAGGTGCGCAAGGAGGGGCTCTGGTGCTTCTACCAGCTCCGCCCCGCGCAGTCCCCGTTTCACGCGACCCTGATCGAATGCCTTGGCCACTGTTTCGCGAGCGTGCCCGAACTGGCTGCGGATCGCGAACGGGCGGCGAAGGTCAGGGCGTCCGGCGGGTGCTGCCCGCGATGAAGCGGCTTAACGGAAGCAGGGCTTTTCAGCGGCGTACCGAGCACAGCGATCCAGACATCGCATCATGATGCGACACCATCAACCCAAGGGGAGGAACATGTTCACCCGCGTTCTCAGATTCACCCTGATAGCCGGTGCCGTGATGGCGTCGCTGGTGCAGGCCTCGCCGCAGAAGGACCTGGAGGCCGCGGTTCAACGCGACCAGGTCGTTTTCATCCTCGTCATGGAACCGGGAGCGCCCGGCATCGAACAGGCGAAGCTTCTCATCCGCGAGGCCATGAATCGGGTCGACAATTCGGCACTTGTCGAGCTGGATCGATCAAGCCCGGTGAACGCCGACCTCGTTGCGAAGTACCGGCTGGCCGGAGCGCCCGTGCCGTTGATTC
>Ga0315273_10015022_pt1 | contig 10000 bp, 10 predicted proteins | sample YL17G02_0_MG_FD_205753 | JGI IMG/M metagenome (GOLD analysis project Ga0315273, IMG submission 205753) | Sediment microbial communities from Yellowstone Lake, YNP, Wyoming, USA - YL17G02_0 | ecosystem: Environmental > Aquatic > Freshwater > Lake > Sediment | place: USA: Wyoming | collected... | reverse complement strand
ACGACCGACTTCGGACGCGGGAGAAAAGGAGCAACGTGGTGGCGACCGACCTGGAGCGCTTCGTCGAAGCAGAAGGACGCGACGAGCTCGTCAAGGAAGTTCGGCGGCGCATCGACGCCGAGGGGATCACCTACATCTACTACCAGTTCCCCTCGGTAACGGGCCGCATCATGGGAAAGGGCGTTCCGGCGCCGCACTGGGAGAACGTCGCGCGCAAGGGTTTCCAGCTCGTCTACGGCGCGACCGCGAACCTCTTCACGGACCGGCACGGCGAATACATCGGCTACGGCCCCGAGGCCGCCGAGCTTGTGGGCATCCCCGAGCCGGAGACCTTCCAGCCGCTGCCGTGGGACTCGAAGGTCGCGCGCGTGTGGTGCACGCTCTTCCGCAATCGCGAGGAGCGCGAGAATCCCGGCGCCTTCCTCACCTCGGACTGCCGCGGCAATCTCCACCGCATCCAGCGCGAGTTCGAGGAGAAGACGGGCCTGCATCTCCGCGCGGGCACCGAGCCAGAGATGATGTGGCTCAAGCTCGGCGAGGACGGCGAGCCGTCGGTCGAGGGCCTTTCGAAGCCCTACTGCTACCACATCGACCAGTTCTCGGAGTTCCAGCCGATCATCCACAAGGTAATCGAGTACGGGCAGGCGATGGGCCTGGACATGATTCAGGGCGACCACGAGGACGCGCCCGGCCAGCTCGAGCTGAACTTCAACTTCGACCGCGCCGAGAAGACCGCGGACAACCTCTCCACCTATCGGCAGATCTGCCGTCAAGTCGGACGTGAGATGGGTGCGTTCCCGTGCTTCATGCCGAAGCCGTTCATGGGCGTCTCAGCAAACGGGTGCCACCACAACATCTCCCTGTGGAGGGGCGAGGAGAACTCGTTCATGCCCGAGACCGAGGACACGCAGAAGCCGAGCCAGATCGGCCTCTATGCGATCGCCGGCATCCTCGAGCATCTCGGCGCGCTCACCGCCGTCACCGCCTCGACGGTCAACTCGTACCGGCGGCTATGGGATACGGGCTTCTGGGCGCCGGTATTCGCGGACTGGGGCTACCAGAACCGGACGACCGCGCTGCGCGTCTCTGCCCCTGGCCGCTTCGAGTACCGCTCGGTCGACTCGGCCGTGAACCCGTACCTCTCGATGTCGGCGCTGATCATGGCGATGTGGGACGGGATCGAGCGCAAGCTCGACCCGGGCGACGCCGAGGAGCGGAACATCTACGAGGCGATCTCAGAGGGCAAGGAGGTTAAGAAGATCCCGATGACCTTCGGCGATGCGCTCGACGCGCTCGAGGGCGACGACGTGATCAGGCGCGCGCTGCCCGACGAGATGTACAAGGTGTTCATGCACTACAAGCGGGACGAGTGGGAGCGCTACTGCGCTACCGTCACCGAGTGGGACGTCAAGGAGTACCTCGACGTCCTCCCGTAGGGGCAAGGCTTGCCTCGTCCTCAGCCAAAGGGTGAAATGAGCGGACCATGTGCGGAATAGCAGGGATCATCTACCGGGACGGGTCGCAGCACCCGATCGGGGACGAGATGACGCGGATGCTCCAGTCGATGAAGCACCGCGGGCCCGACTCGACCGGCTACGCGCTCTACGGAGCGCCAGAGAACGGCGATCTCATCATGCGCTACAAGCTCGCGGACGCCAACACACGCCGCGACTTCGAGTTCGCAGACCGGCTCCGCCGTCACCGCGTCGAGGTCGAGTCCCGGCTTGCCTCGCTCGGCGCTTCGATCCACGAGGTCGAGGAGGAGACGCCGTACGCATTCCGCGTCTCGTTCGAGTACGACGGCGATCTCAAGCTGCTCGCCGATTTCGTGGAGGACATCCCGGATGCAGAGGTCCTCTCACTCGGCCGCACCCTGGAGATCATCAAGGACCTCGGCGACGCAGAGACCGTGCACGACCAGTACGGGCTCTCGTCGTTCACGGGGACGCACGCGATCGGCCATGTCCGAATGGCGACGGAGTCAGAGGTGGACATCGCCGGGGCCCACCCGTACTGGGCCTACCCGTATTCCGACGTCGCGGTAGTCCACAACGGGCAGCTGACGAACTACTTCATGTGGCGCCGCCGGCTCGAGCGGGCCGGGCGCAGGTTCATGTCGGAGTGCGACTCGGAGATCATCGCCGTGTACCTGGCGCAGGAGATGAGCGAGGGCGCGACGCTCGAGGAGGCGATGCACTCCTCGCTCGACGAGCTCGACGGAGTCTTCACGTACATCGCGGTCACCAAGGACGAGCTCGGCGTCGCGAAGGACGAGCTGGCCGCGAAGCCGCTCGTCCTCTACGAATCCGACGATCTCGTCGCAATCGCGTCCGAGGAGATCGCCATTCGCGCGATCCTCGAGCGCGAAATCGACACCTACGACCCCTATGAGCGCGAGGTGCTGGTGTGGCAGCGGTAGGCGAACGGAAGATCACGTACGACGCGCGAGGGCTCGCTGAGCCGTTTGCGGACGTGCCGAAGATCTCTGAGATCGACGGCACGCGCGCACGGTTCGACGCGCTGGAGCTGACGACACGCGCGATCAACCTCGAGCTCCGCTGGCTTCTGTACGAGCTGGGCATGAAGGAGATCGAGATCGACAACCCCGGCTCGAAGCACTCGCTCGGGGTCGGGATCCTCACCCGCTGCAAGATCACCTTCAACGGCAGCCTCGGTTACTTCGGCTGCGGCCTGATCGACGGGCCTGAGATCCACATCACCGGCCGCGTGGGTTGGTCGGCCTGCGAGAACATGATGTCCGGAGTCGTCGTCGTCGACGGGAACGCGGGCTCGCTCACGGGCGCTGCGCTGCGCGGCGGCGACCTCGTCGTGAAGGGCCGCGTCGGCGCCCGCAGCGGCGTCGACCAGAAGGGCGGCACGATCATCACGCTCGGGTCGGCCGGCTCGATGACCGGGTTCATGATGCAGCGCGGCCGGATCATCATCGGCGGCGACGTCGGGCCCGGGCTCGGTGACTCGATGTACGACGGGACGATCTACGTCGCCGGCAAGGTGAAGTCGCTCGGGATCGACTGCGTGCCCGGCGAATGGACGGACGCCGATACCGAGCTCATCGAGCGCAAGTTCCGGATCTACGGGCTCGGCTCACCGCCCGAGTTCCAGAAGTTCGTGTGCGGAAAGGTGCTCTACAACTACGACTCGCTCGAGCCCGCCGAGAAGAAACTCGTCCTCTGAGGAGACCAATGGCCGACGAAACTGCCCCCAACCAGAAGAACGTCCTCGGCCGCAGCCGGATCTTCACGCCGGAGGTCATCAACGACATCCACATGAAGGCCGAGCTGGGCCGCTACCGGATGCGCGGCTTTTCGATCTTCAAGCCGATCCCGCACTGGGACGAGCTCGTGTTCCTCCCCGGCACGCTCACGCGCTTCGTTATCGAGGGGTACCGCGAGAAGTGCGAGACGAAGACGGTGCTCGGCGCCCGCTTCGCGAAGAAACCGCTCGAGCTCGACATCCCCATCTACATCACGGGCATGAGCTTCGGAGCCCTGTCCCTCGAGGCCAAGATGGCGCTCGCGAAGGGCGCATCCATGGCCGGCACCGCAACCTGCTCGGGAGAGGGCGGGATGATCCCGCCCGAGCGCGACTACTCGACGAAGTGGTACTACCAGGTGATCCAGAGCCGGTACGGGTTCAACCCGCACCACCTGATGCTCGCGGACGGGATCGAGTTCTTCATCGGCCAGGGCTGCAAGGTCGGGCTCGGCGGGCACCTGATGGGCCAGAAGGTGACCGAGCAGGTGGCGGAGATGCGCTCGCTCCCCGCGGGGATCGACCAGCGCTCGCCGGCTCGTCACCCGGATTGGCTGGGGCCTGACGACCTCTCGCTGAAGGTGCAGGAGATCCGCGAGGCAACCGACTACCAGGTGCCGATCCAGCTCAAGCTCGGTGCGGCGCGCGTCTACGACGACGTCCGCATGGCGGCGAAGTGCGGCCCCGACATCATCTACCTGGACGGGGCAGAAGGCGGCACCGGCGCCGGCCCGCACATCGCGACGGAGGAGACGGGCATTCCGCTCATGGCGGCGATCCCCGAGGCGCGGCGCGCGCTCGAAGACGTCGGGCTCGCGGACGAGATCGACCTCGTCGTCGCCGGCGGGATCCGAAACGGCGCGGACGTCGCGAAGGCGATCGCGCTCGGCGCAAAGGCCGTCGCGATCGGGCACTCGGCGCTGATGGCGCTCAACTGCAACAAGGAGATCCCGGGCGTCACTGACTACGAGGGCACCGTCGGCGTGCCGGCCGGCCAGTGCTACCACTGCCACACGGGCCGCTGTCCTGTCGGGATCACGACCCAGGATCCGGAGCTGCGGAAGCGTCTGGTCGTCGAGGACGCGTCGCTGCGGGTCTACAACTTTCTGACGACGATGACCATGGAGCTGCAGATGCTTGCCCGAGCCTGCGGCAAGACGAACGTGCACTCGCTCGAGCCCGAGGACCTCGCCGCGCTCACGATCGAGGCCTCCGCCATGGCGCGCGTGCCGCTCGCCGGAACGAACTACACCGTCGGCCAAACGGAGCAGGAGATCCTCGCTGAGGTGAAACGCCTCCTCGCCATCAAGGCAGAGGACGAGCTCACAGCGAATCAGACAGCGCAGATCGCAGACCTGCGGACGGTGGAGTCGTGAGCGAGCAGCCGCACTCCCACGAGCTCGCGTATGCCGAGCCCGAGAAGATCAAGTCGCTCGACGCCGAGTTCCTGTCAGGGCACCGCTTCCCGTATCAGGAGGACATCTCGCTCATCGACGACCTGGATCTCCAGGCATTGACGCCTGGCGACGACATCAACTGGCTCGAGGACATCGCGCTCCTCGAGGAGGACGGCGTCCCTGCCGTCTTCGACCGCTACAGCAACTCCTTCCTCAAGATCTACTTCCCGATCCCCGAAGGCCGCGAGGACGAGATCGCGCGCAAGGTGCTGATGAAGCACCTGACGAGCGGAGGCTCCTACGGCATCCAGCTAAAGGAGATGCACTGCAAGTTCCCGCAGCCGGAGCTCGGATCCTGGGTGGAGGGCTCGCGGACCGTCGGCGCGAACTGGAAGGCCCCCGTCCTCGAAGGCTGGGAGAAGCCGGCCGGCCACTGACCTACTCGGCGGCCCCCTCAAGGAATGGGCGGGACGAGTGCGATAGCCCTTTCCTCCGGCTCGCACTCGAGCCAACCTTCGGCCGCGCAGAACGTGACGCGGAAGAACCGAAAGAAGCCTTCCTGTCCAAGGAGGCCGAACGAGAGAGGCCACGGGTCGCAGAACCAGGCCGGAGCCTGAAAGCGACACTCGCCGAGCGTCAGCTCGACCTGAAGGAGACGGCCGGTGGTGCGCGTCCCGCCGACGACGATCTCGTCTTCGTCGAGAGCGTCGTCGAGCGAGAGGCCTGCCGCGTCGGCAAGCCAAGCTGCGAAGCGGTTGGACGTCGCGCCGCTGTCGAGCAAGCAGAGCTGAGGTGCATCGTCGAGATCCTCGATCTGGACGGGTACCGCCGGTCGGATGAGCGGTCGCAGCTCGCCGGGGAGCTCGACGAACGAGAACCTCAACGAGGTGCGACCCCTTCGGCCTCACTCGGATCGGCAGGGACGCGGAACATCCCCCCGGTCGCCTTGCGCTCATGGCGGGCAAGCCAGCGCAGGACTTCCTGCGGCATGTCGGCTGCGACGAGCACGTCGGTCGGCCCGGCGAGAGCGACCCACTTGCCGGCATAGTCCGCGAGGGCCTCGGCCTGGCGACCACCGTGAGGCCCGACTGCGGCGGCTCCGGCTGTTTCCGGCTGCTCCGACGCCCGCGTCGCTCGAGCTGCCGTGAAGCCGAGGCGCTTGAGGATGCGCCGCGCCTGGTGGGTCGTGAAGTCCGCGCGATCGAGCCCTGTCACCTCGCTCAGGACCTGTTTCGGCGGGTATCGACGCGAGCAGACGACGACATAGTGCTCCCGTAAAGGTTCCGGCAGGACGCGCTCGAGCCTGTGCTCGACCGCCTCGCGCTCGAGCTCGATCGTCTGCCCCGCCACAATGAACCTTGCCATGTCTCTACCGTAGCATCTCTGATTCGTACTTTCTACATGCTCTTTTCCACCATGTCTCCCCGCTCGGTGCGGCGCTTGGCCGTCGCGGCACACCGTTGGCCGTACCAAAGCTAGGAGTGCTCGGCTCGACTCCTCTGACAACGGTCGGAACGGACTTGGGTCGGTCGATCGCTTCTCACGCGGCCATCCGCCTCGGGATTCCCCCCTCCGCCGCACGTTCAACCTAGAGATGCCACGGCGCTCCGGCAGGCGCGCGCACGGGATTTGGCACGAAGTTGGCACAGGTTCGCCCGGCGCACGCGCAAACCTCGAAGACTGGGACAAGGCGGCCGGGACTCTTGCTGTGCCTATGCTCCGCGGGTGAGCATGCCCGAAGCACTCGGCAAGGTCGACTGGCTGGACATCCGAGCGGTCTGGCCCAATGAGGCGACCTCGTTCACGCCGTGGCTGCTCGACAATGCCGACGTCCTTGGCGACACACTCGGCCTCGAGATCCAGCTCGAGGAGGCAGAGCACTCCGTGGGCGGCTTCTCGCTCGACCTCATCGGCCGCGATCTGACGCACGAAGCGCGGCTGATCGTCGAGAACCAGATCGAGCAGAGTGACCACGGCCATCTCGGCCAGCTCCTGACGTACACGGCCGGAACCGACGCGGCGACGATCGTGTGGATCGCTCGCGGGTTTCGCGACGAGCACCGGGTCGCACTCGACTGGCTCAACGAGCACACCGGCGAGGACATCAGGTTCTTCGGTGTCGCCGTGAAGGCGTTGCGAATCGGAGAGTCCCAACCGGCACCGTTCTTCGAGTTGGTCGCGAAACCAAACAGCTGGCAGAAGTCGGTCAGGCGCATCGCCGAGTCCCAGAGTCCGGAGGCGAGCGCATACCGAGCGTTCTGGGCGCCATTGCGAGACGAGTTTCTCAGAGAACGCCCGGAGCTACTTTCGGGTCGAGCAGACCCGAAGTCGCTCTGGTTCACGATCAACTCGCCGATTCCTAAGACTTGGATTCAAGGGGAGATTGGATCCGAAGAGCTCCGAGGTTTGCTCGAAATCTCCACTGGCGACCGGGAGGAGAACCTGAGGCTGTTAGCACTGCTCGAAGCCAGGAGGGACGATCTCGAGAGAGTCCTCGGGTCGCTTGAGTTCAAGTCGGGGACGCACCGCTGCAGGATTGTTCGCCGTTACGCGTGGGAGGGAAAGCTGATTGACCAGCTGGATCGTCACGACGAAGCCCGAACTTGGTTCAAACAGACGATCATCGTCTTCAGACACGCGTTCGAAGCAGTCGCCTGAGCGGGGCGCAGCATCCCCTTGAAAGACGAAGCCCGCCTGGTGGCGGGCTTCGTATGGCGAAGCGGGCTCGCGCCCGCGACCGGTTGAGACCCGACCTCAGTGTACGCTCTCGCCGCGGCGGAAGCCGCTGGGCGGAGGGCGAAACGGGCGGAGGGCGCCGGACTCGAACCGGAACCGGCTTCCGCCGGTCGACCGGGTCTCAACCGGACATCCCGCCTCGGGATTCCACCCTCCGCCGCCTCGCCACGCTAGAGACGCCCTGACGCTTCGCCAGGTGTTTCACGGACTTGGCACAAAGTTGGCGCACGTTCGCCCGGGTTGAAGCTCGGCCGCTAGTCTCGCCTGCGTGAGAGCGCTCGTCCTCCAGCACATCGCCTGCGAGCCTCCGGGCGTGTTCGAGGACGTGCTGAGCGAGCGGGGCGCGGAGCTCCATCGAGTGGAGCTCGACGAGGATGAGCCGCTTCCCGACTGGCGCGAATTCGACGCGATCGTCGCCATGGGCGGGCCGATGTCCGCGAACGACGACGCCGACTTTCCCTGGCTCACGGAGGAAAAGCGACTCATCGCCGCCGGCGTGCAGGCTGGGACGCCGTACTGGGGGGTCTGCCTCGGGGTGCAGTTGCTCGCCGCGTCGCTGGGCGCGCGCGTCTACCCCGGACCGACGCCGGAGGTAGGCCTGCTTCCTGTGACGCTGACCTCAGAAGGGCACAACGATCCCGTGTTCGGCGGAGTCTCGGAGGAGCTCGTGACGCTCCAGTGGCACGGGGACACGTTCGACCTGCCGGCCGGTGCCGTTCGCCTGGCGAGCTCACCGGCGTACGAGAACCAGGCGTTCCGGTTCAAACGGGCCTACGGCGTGCAGTTCCATCTCGAGGTCTCGGCAGAGATGGCGCGTGAGTGGGCCGAGGTTCCCGAGTACGTCACGTCGCTCGAGCGCACACTTGGTACTGAGGAGGCGCCTGCGTTCCTCGCCGCGATCGAGCAGCGCGCCCCGGAGATGCGAGCAGCGGGCCGCGCCCTGTTCGAGCGCTGGCTCGACCGCGTGGCCGTCTAGACGCCGCGCGGCGAGCGGTCGTCGAGTGCGACGCGCATGAGGTCGCGAATCGAGATGATCCCCACCACACGCCCCTCCTCGACGACGGGCAAGTGCCGGAAGCCACCGTGGATCATCAGTGAGGCCGCATGATCCGTCGTGTCCGTCGGCTCGATCGTGTCCGGATGCCGGGTCATCCAGTCCGCGACTCGGGCACTGCCGTCCTGGCCGCCGGCGACCGCCCGCATCACATCTCGCTCGGTGAGGATGGCCGCGATGGCCTCGCCTTCGAGGACGACGACGGCACCGACGCCCCGCTCGGCCATCTGCGCGGCAGCCTCACCCAGCGCCGCCCCTGACGAGATGGTCAGCAGGCTCCGTGTCATGTGGTCGGCGACGAGCGGCACGTACTGATTCTAAACCCAGCGGAGGTAGCGTTTTGCAATGGTCGAGAACGCCCAACCCCCGCCATCGGCACAGGTGGTCGTCGTCGGCGCCGGCGTGCACGGGCTCTCGACCGCTCTCCACCTGGCCGAGCTCCAGGGCTCGGGTGCCGGGATCGCCGTGCTCGACAAGCAGCGCGTCGGGGCCGGAGCCAGTGGCATCTCGGGCGGGATCGTTCGCAACTTCTACCTCTCGGCAGCGATGAACGAGATCGTCCGGCGATCGGTGGAGATCTTCGAGCTCGATCCGACTCTGTTCGGCTTCCGCCAGGTCGGCTACGTCGCGGTCGTGCCGGAGGCGCAGGCCGAGGAGCTCGAGCGCATCGCGGCGCAGCACGCAGAGGTCGGCTACGCATCGACCCTCGTCCTAGGCGCCGATCCCGTTCGCGCGCACATGGAGTCCCTCTTCCCGGATTGGGGCGCACGCGGCTTGACGGCTCTCCTGCACGAGGAGCGCAGCGGCTGGGCCGACCCTACCGCAACGCTTGCGGCGCTCGCGGGCATGGCGCGCGCCGCCGGCGTTCAGATCATCGAGGGAGTGGAGGTGCTCGGGTTCGAGATCGAAGGGGGTGCCGTACGCGCGGTCGAGACCAGCTCGGGGAACGTCGCGTGCGACACCGTCGCCCTCGCCCCCGGTCCGTGGGCGAGAGATCTCATGCGACTGCTCGAGCTCCACGACGAGATCCCCTTCCACTTCTGGCAAGTGCGCGAGGGTGAGTACGGCCATACGACCGCAGCGCTCGACCCTCGCAGCCCGGTCGTCCATCTCGACGCGGATGAGCCGGTGGCCGGCCTCCCGACCCCGTGGGGCATCTACTTCCGGCCGGGTCTCGGACGAGCCGCCGCAATCGGCGCTCTCCCGCTGCCGCTCGACCCCGACTGCAAGCTCGACCCGTACGGGCCATCACATCCCGAGCTGGGGTTGACGACACGCGAGTTCGATGAGTCCGTGACCGCGGCGATGTCGTGGGCTCTCGGTCGCTTCGAGGGCCGCTTCGACGAGTGGACGTGCTCGAGCTTCGGCGCACAGACGTGCTTTACGCCCGACTCCTACCCGGTCGTCGACTTCCTGCGCGAGAACGTCTACGCCGTCCTCGACTCGAACCACGGCTTCAAGATGCTCGCCCTCGGGAAGCTTGCCGCGGCCGAGATCCTCGGGCAGCCGCAGCCGGAGCTCGACGCGTTTCGTCTCGCGA
>Ga0315273_10015021_pt1 | contig 10001 bp, 5 predicted proteins | sample YL17G02_0_MG_FD_205753 | JGI IMG/M metagenome (GOLD analysis project Ga0315273, IMG submission 205753) | Sediment microbial communities from Yellowstone Lake, YNP, Wyoming, USA - YL17G02_0 | ecosystem: Environmental > Aquatic > Freshwater > Lake > Sediment | place: USA: Wyoming | collected... | reverse complement strand
AATACGGATGATAGTAAAAATAAGATTACCTTCCTTCCGAACCCAAAATGCCGAAATCCTTCTATAAGTTCAATAAAACGCATTTAACACGAGTAGTCATAACAAACAAATTTTCCGTTCAAGTAAAAATTTCAGTTGCAATCGAAACTTGAACACCAACTTTAGTTGCAACGAAACAAATCCGTTTGTTTCCTGAGCATGTATGATAAACAATAAAAGAAGTTGTGTAAAACATAGATGCAAAAAAATTTTATGAAGAATTTTTAAGTGTTTGGACGATAAAAAATGTAATAATAGTAATGATGTCAACGTTTTGCACAGTTTGTTCCGTAGGATTTTTCAAAGTAAATTATTATTACGATGCTAACCTCAATGGAACTTAATCAATCAAATCGAAAGGCGGTGATTAAATAATGGCAAAGAAGAAAAAAGCAGCAAAGAAAAAGAAAGCAACAAAAAAGAAAACAGCAACAAAGAAGAAAGGGAAAAGATAGCATAACAGATTAAGTCAAAACATTAGTATCGCGGCAAGTTATGCCAAACGAAAATGGAAGGCTTTCTCACACGGATGGAGCCTTCCATTTTTATATGCCTGATACTGAATGAAGTTCCCTCTCAATTACTGTAAACCAACATCGTCATTTAAGCAAAACGCACCTAACTATCCCCTTGTAATTAGTTAGTAAGTTTTTATACTGTATATCGATAGCACCATTGATCGAAGGAATATCTTTGTAATTTTTGCGGCCAATTCGCCAAAAGAGTAAAAATATGGATTATTTCAACTATAAGAATGGTAAATTGTTTGCTGAAGACGTCAATGTCGGAAGAATAGCAGCTGAAGTCGGTACGCCGGTTTATATCTACAGCAAGGCCACCTTCAAAAACCATCTGCAAAAGATTCGAGATGCCTACAGCGAGCTTGCACCTATGGTTTGCTACTCTGTCAAGGCCTGCGGTAACATAAATATCCTTAAGTTTCTGGCCGAGGCCGGCAGCGGTTTCGACGTCGTCAGCGGAGGGGAGCTGTATCGCGTCAAACAGGCAGGAGGTGATTTATCGAGGGTCGTCTATGCCGGTGTCGGCAAAACCGATACCGAAATCATCGAGGCATTAAACGCCAACATCGGCTATTTTAATATCGAATCGGAAGCTGAGCTGGAAAATCTGATTCGCCTGGCAAAACAACAGGGCAAACAGACCAGGGCTGCTCTCCGTGTCAATCCGGATGTTGACCCGAAGACGCACACTTATACCACCACCGGCAAAAAAGAGACTAAATTCGGCGTCGATATAGAGCGAGCGCGAAAGGTCTTTGTTGATTATGGCGGTAACAAGTCAGTAAAACTCTGTGCGATTCATTTACATTTAGGCTCGGCAGGACGCACCGTTGAGCCCTATGTTGAGGCGATAGAAAAAATATTGGGCCTGATTGAGCAATTGCGCGGCGATGGTTTTGCTATCGAGGCACTGGACATCGGCGGCGGATACGGGGCTGATTACATAACCGACACATCACCGACGGCTTCTGACTACGCTGCTGCTATTGTGCCACTACTGGCGGGCAGGGATTTAAGACTTATCCTCGAGCCGGGGTCGAGCATCGCGGCCAACGCAGGGATTTTGGTAACGCAGGTTTTATTTCTGAAGACCAGCGGCAGAAAAAAATTTGTTATTGTCGATGCCGGAATGAACGATTTGATTCGTCCGCCGTTATATGATGCGTTCCATTTTATCTGGCCTGCGCAGGTAGATGAAAGATTTGTTCCTCGCTATCGAGACAAGGATTTAAAATTGGAAGGCACTGAAGTTGTTGATGTGGTTGGGCCGATTTGCGAAAGTGCGGATTTCTTCGCAAAGGATAGGGCCTTGCCGCCGGTAAAAAGAGGCGATTTAATCTCCATCTTTACCGCCGGTGCGTATGGCTTTACTATGAGCAGTAATTACAACGCCCGATGCCGTGCCGCCGAGGTCCTCGTCGACGGCAGTAAATTCAAGCTAATCCGAAAACGCGAAACCTACGAAGATTTAGTCGCTTTAGAAAAATAGCCACCCGTCGAGGGCCTCTGGGTCGAACGACAGAGAACTCAGACTTCGGCAAGCTCCGTTCGGCAAGCTCACGGCCCGAGCCTGTCGAGGGCAGTCAAGCCGAGAACAAACACATAGGGCTTTTCAATTCTTGTTTCGTGACACGTCGCTCACCTGCCCTGCGGAGCTGAAACTTGCTCGCCGAAGGCGGGGCGAAGCACGGGTGACCCGTGGCTCGATTTACTGTTTTCTTGGCTTTTTGGGGTGAAAACCAAATCTGCCCTCGATAAACTTGCCGTCCATAGAAAGCTTGAATTTTAAGACAGACTTGATATTTTATTGAAAATGAGACTCAGGAGCAAGGCTATGAAAATGTTGTATGGGAAATACCAGTTCCTTTAATTTCTCTATCGGCAGTTGGATGAAGTCCCGGGATTGATGAGTATGATATCAACTTCAAAAAAAACGGTATTAGTCTGGCGGCTCACTTTATGTTTAACCTTGGCAGTCTTTAGCGGTTTAGTACAAGCACAGGAATATTCAGAACACCAATTACATATTTTCAACGAGATCACTAAAGGAGTCAAATCTCTCGGCGAGGAAGACTGGCGTTTTGCAGCTATCGCTCCAGTACGAAATAACAAAAATTACTGTTATACTGGCCGAGTGATTTGCTATTATATCGCCAAATGGTAAAATGCTGTATTAACATGGCAGACAAAAATATCTCAAAGACTTTTACGGATGCCTAAAAATGAAAACTAAAAGATTTCTTTTCTACCTGTTAGGGGCTGTTTTAGTTGGATGCGGGCCTGTTATGTCGCTCCATCCGCTTTATAATAAAGAAGATGTGGTATTCGAAAAAAAATTACTGGGCGCCTGGGTAGGTGACTCCAACACCAACAAAACCACTTGGGAATTCAAGTGCCCTAACGAGCCGCAAAAGGCGTATGAATTGATTTTCACCGATGGCGAAGGCCAAAAAGGCTCGTTTGAAGTATATTTAGTTAAGCTGGATAATAAGCTCTTCCTGGATATTTACACAGCCTTATCCCCCTTGGAAATAGCAGAACCAAACAGTGTTAAGTGGCCGTATAATCAGTTTTTCTTTGTGCCCGCTCATACATTTATAAAAGTTGACTCCGTTGAGCCCCAGTTGCGGATGCGATTAACAAACGACGAGGAAATGGAGAAACTGCTTAAGGATGACCCTAATGCGGTGAAGCACGAATTGGTAGAGGATGGGATTATCTTAACAGCATCGACGAAAGAGCTCCAGGCCTTTGTACTCAGGTACGCCGATGACAAAAGGGTATTCACCGAGGAGATCGTTTTGAGCCGCAAAAAAACCAAAAACCCTGACAAACCTGATACGGCCGACCCAAATGCTATTGCGCCAAATGAGGAAAGGTAATAACGCTTATGACTGGTCAGCCGGAGTTTAGACAGGGACCCAAAACGCCCCCGCGTCTTCTTGTAGAAGACAAGAGCGCAGGTGAGCCTCGACGTTACCTGGTGGATATTGATACTATCTCGACACATCAGCTCTTTACTGACTGCCTGGTGATTGGAGGTGGTGTTGCTGGTCTTCGCGCCGCTATTGAGGCAGCCGGGGGCTGCAACGTCATCATTGTCTGCAAGGGCTCTCTGCAGGACAGCAACACCTGGGCGGCTCAAGGCGGGATAGCCTCTGTTCTTGATAAGACAGACACCTTCGAATCACACATAGCCGATACGTTTAATACCGGCTGTGGAATATGCGATGAAAGAATTGTCGACATGGTCGTCCGTCAGGGACCGGAGCTTGTAGAACAACTGCTCGGCTGGGGTGCTGAGTTTGATTTAGTAAACGGCCACATTGCTGCTACACTCGAAGGCGGCCACACCCACGCACGCATTGCTCACGCTCACGGAGATGAAACAGGACGAATAATTGCAGATGTGCTTATAAGGAAGGTAAGGCAGAATCCTAATATAAGGACGATGGAAAATTTTTACGCAGTTGATTTAATTACCAACGATGATAACGATTGCATCGGAATAATCGGCCATGATAAACGGGGACAGCAGATAATTTGGGCTGCAAATACAATCCTGGCAACCGGCGGGGCAGGCCAGCTATATCGCGAGACCACCAACCCCGACGTTGCAACAGCAGACGGCATAGCTATAGCTTACAGGGCTGGTGCCGTATTACAGGATTTGGAATTTATGCAGTTCCATCCGACTACGCTTTACATTGCAGGAGCCTCACGTGCGCTGATTACCGAAACACTTCGCGGAGAAGGAGCGGTGCTGCTGGATAATAAAGGCCGACGCTTTATGAAAGACTACCACGAATCGGCAGAGCTGGCACCGAGGGATATTGTCAGCAGGGCAATTCTTTCGCAAATGCTGAAAACAAAATCAACACACGTTTATCTGGATGTTCGAAGTTTCGACAAAGAACATTTTGCGAAAAGGTTTCCGACTATCAGTGAACTATGTGAAAGTTTTGATATAGATATAAGCAGAGATTTGATACCTGTTCGGCCAAGCGCACACTATATGGTTGGCGGCGTAAAAACAGACAGGACGGCCGAAACAAACATTAAAAATCTTTACGCCTGTGGCGAGGTGGCTGCAACCGGCCTGCACGGTGCAAATCGGCTCGGCAGCAATTCCCTGCTTGAGGGACTGGTCTTCGGCAAAATAGCAGGATGCGAAACCTCCCAAAACACAAAAGCAGATACTCCTCATATCAAGCACCCGCCGATTAAATACAGAATCCCGCATTCCGACCGTACTCGTCTGGACACTGTTGATGTCAGAAATTCACTTCGAGCCCTTATGTGGCGAAATGTCGGCATCACGCGAAAGGCCCAGCCGCTAATAGAGGCACAGGAGATTATAAGATTCTGGCAGCGATACGTAATGGACAAGGTCTTTGACGGACCGGACGGCTGGGAATGCCAGAACATGCTCACTGTTTGCCAGCTTATGACCCAATCAGCCCTGGCACGTCGAGAAAGCAGAGGCGTCCACTTCAGAACTGATTTTCCCAACATTGATGATGAGCACTTCAAAAAACATATCGAAATCTCCCCCTGCCAAACAGAAAATGTTGTCAGCCGCCCAAAAAACTTAGAAAAGGACCTGAAATGAAACAAACGGTTCCAATAGGAAAGTTGGTTGGAAATTACAAAAGCAGGCTCAGAATTTTTATGGTGTCCTTGCTATTAGTTATCGCTGCCGAGGCAATAGCAAAACAAGCTATTGAGCTATCTGTTCTTGAGCCGCTGGGTGTGGACCGGCCCCAGTATCCTGTGACAATGGGTGTGCCGTTTCCACAGGGCGTGCTTAAGAGTATGGAAAACCTCAGCCTGCAAGCCGACGGCAACGCCCTGCCGTTACAAGCAAGGACTATGCTGACCTGGCCGGACGGCAGTATCAAATGGGTACTGCTGGATTTCCAGCGGGACCTTATCGGCTCTGAAAAAAATCCCTGCAATCTGTCTTTCGGTGAAGACGTAAAGGCCGGTCCGGCCCCAAAGCAGCGTATCGAGGTAACCCGGACAGAAGCCGGTTTTAAGATATCGACAGGCCCATTGACGTTTGTGGTTGCCAGGGATGGTGTACTGCCATTGGAATCTGTATCTCTGCAAGGCCGGGCGATTCTACCCGCCGGTGCCATACAGTCCGGCGTTAAGGTTGACGGTGTATCTTATAAACTGAAGGCAATTGAAAAACCCATACTTGAAGAAACTGGGCCGCTGCGAGTGGTGCTAAAGGCCGACGGCAAGGCCTTTGCCGAAGATGGGAATACGAGCTTTGATGTTACAACTCGTATCTACGCCTATGCAGGTCAGACAATGCTGCGGATTTATTTTACCCTTACCAACAAGATTCCGGTTCGAATGGTACACCTTGAACATTGTTACTTACTTTTAGAGCCGGCTCTACAGGAAGATGCCACAGGATTCATCGCCTCCTCTGTACACGTGGAAAGGGAGGGCAAGGCCTATGTAGACAATCTCATTGAAGGCAAACGCTGTCTGCGTATCGGCACTATAAATGCACCGTTTGAGCCGTGGCTGCCGGAGACCTCCGGCCAGAGGTCTTACGAGACAAAAGAACAGGTCCAGCGAGCGGCGCCGCAGTACACCATCATTCCAGGCGATGATAATGATGCTGAAACGCTGCGCCCTGGGGCAAACTGGGCAATCCTTGTGCCCGCAGCGGCGGTATTGAGCGACGAGCAAGCGACAGTCACCTTTGCCTGCCGTCACCCCTGGCACAATGCGCCCAAGGAAGTAAATATTACGACCAAGTCGATGCGTCTGGACATATACCCACAATGGGCCGAACCGTTAGAATGGTACCGTGGGGTCGCCAAGACACACGAGATTTTGCTGGATGTTCGGCAGGGCAAGGCCGACCAGCGGGAGAGAATGTTTTTCGCAAGCGGTTTTGAGAAGCGACCGGCACCGCAGGTAGCAACACGAAACTGGATGGTGGATTCGGGTGCCTTCGGAAAGGTCTTCCGCTATCAGCCGGACAAATATCCGTGGTGGGAATTCGTCCTTAGAAAGGGTATCACAAACCACACATTCAACATCGAATCCAGACAGGAAGAGGGCTTCTCCATCCTGAATTATGGGGATGAATGGGGCGCCCGCAGAAACGGACAGTGGCTAAACAATGAAGAGGACACAGGCTTTGGCCTGATTTTACAGATGGTACGTACCGGCTATCAAACAACTATGGAGGGCATCGAGCCTATCATCCATCATCAAATCGATGTGGACACAATCCACGATGCAGAAGATAAAACCTGGATCGGCGGACAGTGCTATCACTTTGCCAAGCACGGTGTTGCAAGACGACCCCAATTGTGTCACGAATGGCTTGAAGGACCACTGTTTTATTATCTCTTGACCGGCTATAAGCGGGCTGAGGAAGTTGCACTCGCCAGGGCCGAGCACCTCTGCAAGGCCATCGATGCCGGCTGGCACCGATATAAGGACCTCCCGCGCATCCAGGGTTATCCGCTGATGTCGCTGGCTCGGATGTATGACTGTTATCGCGACCAAAGGTACCAGCGGACGTGCGGGAAGATTCTGGATTGGCTGGAGCGATGGTATGCTGAAGAAGGCGGCTTACTTGTGCCATTTTTCTCGCCGCCCGGCGGCTGCTCAAAGATGTCCGGCGGTTTGACCGATGGCATTGCCGCCTGCGCGCTGATGCGGCACCACACCCTTACCGGCAATCCAAGGTCGTGGAATCTGCTTAAAAAACTCGCCGATGACGGAATCGAAAAATGGGGTCTCTTCACGCCGGAGAGATTCATCCTTAAAACGAGCAATCAATTTCGGAGCTATTTTGAGCCGGAACCAGACTTTTATTTCGAACCTCTGGCGTATCTAACACAGAAAACCGGCAAAAGGCAATATGCTGAGATTGGGTATATGAACCTGCAGAGGGTTTTCGCCGAACGGAGAATGACCAGCGAAAGCCAGTCGGATCCGGTGTTTTACCGCTATTGGCTGCCGGCCCTTGCCCCGTTCGACGAGTTAGGTATGCTCACGGACCCAAAACCGTGGTAATCAGTAGAATCGGTAACCAGGATTGCTGACTACAGTACAGTATGATATATATGATGAGGGTCAATTATGGATTTCCAGCAAAACAATAATCAGTCGCAACAAACGGCGCCGGCTTACAGTTCGGCAGTTGAGAAACCACCCAAAAAACGCAGGGGCTGGAGGATTTTCTGGAGCATCTTTATAACCTTGTCGGTCCTGGTGAATATCGTGTTGTTTATGATGCTTATCCTCGTTGGTGCAGCCGCAGCCTTGGGGGTAGGGTATAAAAGCGTCTTGATCGAGGAGGTCATACAAGAAGGGCCGAGGTCAGCTAAGATTTCGGTAATCACCGTGCAGGGTGTGATAGATGACGAAAAAGCCAAGCACGTTTCAGACCAGCTAAAGTCGGCATGGAAGGATGAGCGAGTAAAGGGGTTGATTATCCGTATAGACTCGCCGGGCGGCACGGTTTCAGCCAGTGACCGAATCTACAACCAGATAAAAAATTACCGCCAGCAGGCAAAAAAACCGGTTGTCGCATTTATGCAGGGCCTCGCCGCTTCGGGTGGTTATTATACAGCAGTTGCATGCGAAAAAATTATAGCTGAGCCAACCACGATTACCGGCTCTATCGGCGTAATATGGAGCTACTTTGTCTTGCAGGAGCTGTTGGAAAAAAAGCTCGGCATTTTGCCGGTCGTTATCAAATCAGGAATGAAAAAAGACTGGCCCAGTCCATTCCAGCCGCCTACGGAAGAGCAACGGCAATACATGCAGGATAAAGTCACCCTTGCTTATGAAAGGTTCGTGCAGGTTGTCGCCGACGGAAGACCGTCGCTTAAATCAGATGATGTTAAGCGATTGTCTGACGGCAGTATCTATTTTGCCCAGGAGGCTCGCGAAGAAAACTTAATAGACGATATTGGCTATCTGGACGAAGCAATAGAACTGGTTAAATCGCTGGCGAAGATTAAAGAGGCCCAGGTGGTTGAGTATCGCAGGCCGTTCTCCTTAACTGAGTTTTTAAGCTCTCGCGGCCAGAATATTATAAAAATTGACAGAACCACACTGCACGAGCTGGGCACGCCGCAAATTATGTATCTTTGGAGTGCGTATGGGCCGTAACCTTTGGCACTTTAAGCAGCAAGGAAGGTACTCTATAAATGCCCCAGGATAATCTTAAGGTTCAAAAAAATCGCCGATACGAGTTCTGGCGATGGCGCATCTTTTTCATAACCTGGCTTGCCTACGCAGGATTCTACCTCACCAGAAAGTCCTTTGCAGTCGCCAAGATTGGTCTGGCCAACGACAGCAATATACTGATGAGCAAAACGGTGATGGGCAATCTCGATTTTATTTATCTGACTGCCTATGCGATAGGCCAGTTTATCTTTGGGATATTCGGCGACCGGTTCGGGACGCGAAAAATCATTCTGGCAGGGATGCTCTGTTCGGTCATCGTCGGTTTTGCCATGGGATTATCCTCGATTGTTCTATTGTTTGGAGTGTTGATGTGCCTTCAGGGATTGTGTCAGTCTACCGGCTGGGCCCCTCTGACAAAGAATATCAGCTATTGGTTTTCGCAAAGGGAACGCGGTGTTGTCGTAGGCTGCTGGTGTACTAACTACGCACTCGGTGGTTTTATTGCCGCCTTATTGGCCGGTTATGCGGTTGATTATTTCCATAGTTGGCGATATGCCTTTTTTGCCCCGGCAGCGGTCCTGTTTGGGATTTGGATATTGTTTCTTATCCTGCAGAAGAATCGTCCGGAGGATGCAGGTCTGCCGCCTATTGAAGAATACCATGGTGAAAAACAGACCGTTCTGGCCGTCGGCGAGAGGCCACAGGAAGAGCCTGAAGGTTCATGGAAAACCATCGTTGAATTCCTTAAAAACCCTATGGTTATGCTCTTAGGTGGCGTCTATTTTTTTCTTAAGCCGACCCGTTATGCAATACTCTTCTGGAGCCCACTATACGTCTACGAAAAACTTGGCACCGGAACCGGGCAGTCCGCCCTGATCGGCAACTGCTTCGATTTGGCAGGTCCGGCAGGTGTGATATTGGGCGGTTATATTTCCGACAAGTTGTTTCGGTCCAGACGCATACCCGTGTGTGTTATCTGTCTTATCGCACTGGCTGTGGTTTTATTTTCTTTTAATCATTTGGCGGACTACCGCAATAAGTGGCTTATCGCAGGTCTGTTTTTTGCGATTGGTTTCCTGCTTTACGCGCCTGACTCGCTGGTAAGCGCTACCAGCGCCATCGACTTTGGGACCAAAAAGGGTGCCTCCACTGCTGTGGGACTAATCAATTTCTGCGGCTCAACCGGAGCCATTCTTGGAGGAACACTTCCGGGGGTTATTTCAGAACGGTGGGGATGGCATGCGTTGTTTATAATGCTTGGCATCT
>Ga0315273_10015020_pt1 | contig 10001 bp, 9 predicted proteins | sample YL17G02_0_MG_FD_205753 | JGI IMG/M metagenome (GOLD analysis project Ga0315273, IMG submission 205753) | Sediment microbial communities from Yellowstone Lake, YNP, Wyoming, USA - YL17G02_0 | ecosystem: Environmental > Aquatic > Freshwater > Lake > Sediment | place: USA: Wyoming | collected... | reverse complement strand
GCCTAGACAGTGGGGGACACCTTAGGTTAAATTATCCGAGCGTTAATAGGTTTGAGTTTGCTGCGCTGTTACTCGGCGCACTCAAAAAGCTGTGGGGAAATCCGGATAGAGCCATTTTCTTTATACCTTGCAGAACGGTTCCCCCGCTGCCGGATCGTCGGCGTGTCGAACTCGCGATCCCAGAAGGCCTTCATCGACGCGGAAGCAGTCCGGCGCGGTCTGGGAAACCTGCGGATTTTGACTTCGGATATGAACAGTTTCGACACGGAGGAGCGCTTCGATCGGATTGTGTCCATTGAGATGTTCGAGCATATGCGGAATTACGAGCGTCTGCTGGCACGGGCCGCCTCGTGGCTGAAAACAGAAGGCACGCTCTTTGTGCACATCTTCGCGCACCGACGCTTTGCCTACCCTTTCGAGGTCAAGGGTCCAGGGGACTGGATGAGTCAGTATTTCTTTTCCGGTGGGATCATGCCAAGCGATGACTTGCTGCTCTATTTCCAGGACAGTTTTCGCATCGCCGAGCACTGGTGTTTGAGCGGGCAGCACTATCAGAAGACGGCGGAAGCCTGGCTGCGCAACATGGATGCCCGCAGGCCTGCCATACTCTCTCTATTCGAAGGCACTTACGGCAAAGAGCAGGCTTTGCGATGGTTCGTGCGCTGGCGGGTTTTCTTCATGGCTTGCTCGGAGCTCTGGGGGACCAGACACGGCCAGGAATGGATCGTTTCACACTACCTGATGGAGAAGCGCTAAAGACCCCCTGCGGCTTTAGGCACAGCTACCCGGCACAAATAAGATCGTCTTGGATATCCGTGGCGCGAGATAGTACGCTGTATGAGTGTGTTGGATTCTGGAGCATCCGATGAAATCGTCAGTAATTTTGAAGGGCTTCTCGGCCGTGCTGCCTCCCTACCACCGCCCTCAGGAGGAGGGCTTTGATTGGTTGGTGGAAGCTCATGCACGCGCGGCCGCTAGCTCAGAAGGTCGAGAGGACTCGCTGGAAAAGTGGCGTGGTCGCATATCCCGGATGGTGCGTCGTTACCACTGCGCGGCCGAGCACATCGGACGGCGCCGATCCAATCTCGAGGATTTCATGCACACGGACTGGCGGCGGATGGAGATTTTCAACCTGCTCGAGAGTCCGCAAGGCAAGGGATTGGCCGCCCGCAGCAGGTTCTATGCTGAAACCGCAAACCGCGTGGTTGAAGAACTGTTCGCCGGCGACATCGAGCCGCCTTCGGATCTGCTCCACGTTTCCTGCACAGGCTACGTGTCACCCAGTCCTGTTCAGCGCCTGATCGGTCTCAAGCGCTGGCACGACCGGACTCTGGCGACTCAGGTTTATCATATGGGTTGCTACGCCGCAGTGCCTGCTATCCGGGTCGCAGCGGGACTCCTTCAATGCGGGTCATCGAAGGTGGAGCGGCGAGCCGAAATCGTCCACACCGAACTCTGCACGCTTCATTTCAATCCGCTGGATCATTCACCCGAGCAGTTGATCGTGCAGAGTCTGTTCGCCGACGGCCACATCCGTTACGCGATGGTACCGCTGGATGCGCCGCGGGACGATCATGGGACGGGCGGCCTCGAACTGCTGGCGGTGCGGGAGGAGATGGTGCCGGATTCACTCGAAGATATGACCTGGGTCCTGTCCGATTGGGGATTCCGCATGACGCTTTCGCGCGATGTGCCCGGCAGAGTGGCGGCAGCACTGCCTGGCTTCCTCGCGAATCTGTTCGCTGCCGCGGAACACGACTATCCTGAGAAAGCTGCTGAAACAGTCTTCGCAGTCCATCCCGGAGGTCCACGGATTATCGATGAGGTGGCGGAACTGCTCGGTTTGCGCGAAGACCAACTGGCCCTGAGCCGCGCAGTTCTCTTTGAACGAGGCAACATGTCGTCGGCCACATTGCCCCATATATGGATGGCCGCCGCCGCCGATCCGAATGTCAAGGCGGGCACCCTGGTTGCCAGCCTCGCATTCGGGCCGGGGCTGACCATTGCCGGAGCGCTGTTTCGAAAATGCTGAGTTCAAGCTTTTTACTTTTGCCTTTCGGCCTGCAGATGTTTTGCATGGCATTCGACGAACTCTACTTCCATCGCAGGCGGGGTCTGCCGCGATGGGAGCGGATCGGGCACCCGCTCGACACCCTGACGGTGGTGATCTGCCTTCTGTGGCTGCTCTCAGTGCCGCCGGGTTCCGGTGCGGTCGCGATCTATGCGGGGCTTGCGATCTTTTCCTGCCTATTCGTGACCAAGGACGAATGGGTGCACCTTAAACACTGCCCTGCTGCGGAGCAGTGGGTGCATGCTCTTCTGTTTGCCCTGCACCCCCTGGTGCTGTTGAGCACGGGGCTGCTCTGGCCGGCGGCGCATGGGATCGGCAGCGCCTGGCCGGGCTGGATCCGCTATACGGGAGAGGAGCGCTCCATCCTTACCGCACTTTGCGCTGTCGTTTTCGGCTTCGGTATTTTTCAGTTCATCTATTGGAACCTGTTATGGCGAGCCCCAGAGGCGGCAAAGTAAACAACGATTTTTACGATCTTTACGGCGAACGCTGGTATACGGCGCAGGATGATCCGGTGGGGCTCCTTCGTGCAGAGAACCGCGCCCTCCACCCATGGGTTGTGGCCGAGATCCGGAGAGCGTACCAGGCGAAAGCCATTCGTGCCCTGGACGTCGGCTGCGGCGCAGGCTTCCTTGCCAACGAGCTGGCTCGAAATGGTTTCAAAGTGACCGGAATTGACGCCTCGGAGCGCAGCCTCGAAGTTGCGCGCCGGCATGATCGAACAGGCTCTGTGGAATATCGATCCGGCGACGCGCTCGGTCTCGTGTTCCCCGATAAGTCGTTCGAGGTCGTCTGTGCCATGGACTTCCTGGAGCACATCGAGCAACCCGCACAGGTCGTGAGCGAGGCCGCGCGTGTGCTGGCACCCGGAGGACTCTTTTTCTTTCACACCTTTAATCGCAACTTCCTGTCATGGCTGGTAGTCATCAAGGGTGTCGAGTGGTTCGTGAAAAACACACCGCAGGACATGCACTGCCTGGGGCATTTCATCAAGCCCAAGGAACTCGGGCGTATGTGTGAGCGCGCCGGCCTCCGCATCGAATACTTCCGCGGAATGGCGCCTGTTGTCTGGAAAAGCGCTTTCTGGAGAATGGTTTTGACCGGTCGCGTCAGCGATGATTTCACCTTCACGTTCTCGCGCTTCATAATGGCCGGCTACGCCGGTCTGGCCGTGAAGGTCGCCTGAAGGTCCGCGCAGCCGCGCTGCACGCGATGATTTTAAAATGGAGGCCCGGGGAATTGTGATGGTTCGGGGGGCACGAATGACGAGAATGGATGGGGACGAGGCGTAATCCGATGAACCGTTCGGCGGATGTCATTGTGGTGGGCGCGGGCCTGGCCGGTCTGCGCGCGGCCCGGCGCCTGCAGGAAGCGGGGATGCGGCCGCTTGTGCTCGAATCGTCGGATGGCATCGGAGGGCGCGTGCGCACGGACCGCGCCGAGGGATTCCTCCTGGACCGGGGATTTCAGGTTCTGCTGGAGGGCTATCCCGAAGCCCGGGCAGTCCTGGACTATCAGGCTCTCGGGCTGCGCCGTTTCTACCCCGGCGCCCTGGTCCGTTATGGAGGCCGCTTCACCCGTGTAGGGGACCCCTTCCGCAAGCCCTGGGATCTCGTGAGCACCGTGTTGTCGCCGGTCGGCACGCTGGCGGACAAAATGCGCGTGGCCCGACTGAGTCTGGAATTGTCGCGGCGCTCGCTCCAAAGCGTATTCGCCCAGCCGGAGATGCCTACGCTCGACTGGCTACGGCGGCAGGGGTTCTCCCCCCGCATCATCAATAGTCTCTTTGTTCCGTTCATCGGCGGAGTGTTCCTGGAGCGCGAACTGCAGACATCGAGCATCATGTTCGAGTTCGTGTTCAAGATGATGTCGCTTGGCTATGCCTCGCTGCCTTCGGCTGGAATGGGAGCCATTCCGGCCCAGCTGGCATCCGCGCTTCCCGATGGTTCTGTTGAGACCGGCCGAAAAGTAATCCGGGCCGGGCCGGGGTTTGTAGAGATTGAGACCGGCGACCGAGTGGAAGCTCGAGCCGTGATCGTTGCCGCCGACGGCCCGAATGCGGCCCGTCTCGTCCCGGAAGTCCCCTCGCTCGGATCGCGCAAGGTGTGGTGTTTCTATTTTGCCGCCGACCATTCCCCCGTGCGCGAACCTACGCTTGTGCTCGACGGCGAGGGCCGCGGTCCGGTGAATAATCTCTGTGTTCTGAGCGATGTCGCGCCGTCGTACGCTCCCGCCGGGGCCGCCCTGGTTTCCGCAGCCGTCCTTGAGGATCGCGGACTTTCCGGAGAGGCGCTGGCAGGCGCGGTAATGGACCAGGTCGCAGGCTGGTTTGGACCGCAGGTGCGCCGCTGGCGGCAGCTTCGGGCGTATCATATCGACCACGCACAACCGGTGGAGATAACGCTCGCATTGAGCGCGCCCAGGCGATCGCCAAGGATTCGGGCCGGCCTGTATGTCTGTGGCGACCACCTGGAGATGGCTTCGATTCAGGGAGCGCTGATTTCCGGAAGGCGCGCCGCTGAAGCAGTTCTCGAAGACCTGGCATGACGTAAAGCTTGGGCTCCAAGGCAATGTCTCGGAATAGCATCTGTCGCCCGAGGAGGGTCAAGGCGCCCGGAGGTGTAATCTTGTCAACTGTCAAATATCGATGCCAAAGAAACGGGGTTAGTTATGGAAGTGAATGCACTGAAGGCATGTAAGATTTATCTCATTACGATTCCCATTTTCTTTTTGATCGACCTTTTCTGGCTGGGGGTCCTGGCCAAAGATTTTTATAAAAAACATCTGGGGTATCTATTCCGGCAGAACATCAACTGGACCGCGGCGCTTCTCTTTTATTTTCTGTTCATCGCCGGCATCGTGATCTTCGCCGTCAAGCCCGCGCTGGAGAATCATAGCGCTCAGCGTGCGCTCCTGTATGGGGCATTGTTCGGTTTTTTTGCCTACGCGACTTACGACCTGACCAATCTGGCCACTATCCGAGACTGGCCGGTGATCGTCACCGTTGCGGACTTGATCTGGGGCACGGTACTATGCGGCGGCGTGTCATGGGCCAGTTACGTCATATCCGCCAAAGTCCTGTAATGGATGTCCCATCGTGCACGGTACATACGCCATGGATACTATCGACATCCGGTGCTGATCCCTGGTAGTCAGTTCGGCGAGTCAGTCAGCGGTTTGTCGTGTGGATGAACATCTTCGTGCTGACGTCACATGCAGGCCAAGGGGTTACATTACGAACAGTCTCCCCTCGGCCCGCATCGTTAATCGCGAGGCGCCTCATTGGCCTACTTCGGAAGAAGCACGCCGTCGAGGACATGAATAACCCCGTTGCTGCACAGAAGGTCCGTTTGCGCTATACGGACGTCATCGATCAAAACCACCCCACCCTGAGCACGGATCGGCAGGTCTCTGCCGTTGAGGCTCCGAACGGAGCGCAGCCGGACAACCTCCGAGGCCAGGATTCGACCCGGCGCGACATGATACTTGAGCAGGTCGGCCAGACGTGCTTTGTTCTCGGGCTTGAGCAGCTCTTCAAGGGTTCCCGCCGGCAGGGCGGCGAAGGCCTGGTCGGTCGGGGCAAACACCGTGAAAGGCCCCGTGCCCTTCAAAGCATCGGCCAGACCGGCAGCCCCGGCGGCCTTGAGCAGCGTCTGGAATGAGGCGGCCCCGGCGGCGGTCTCAACGACGTTTTTGAGATCGACCTCCGCCCGCTTCGCGCGCGGAGCACAGGCCATCATGGCCATCGGAGACCAGTTCCACATCATCCACAACGGATTCATGCACATGCTTTTTCTCATAACTCATTACCCTCCCGTTTCACTTTGAGCCGGTCGTCACCGCCCGCACTTGAGAGCGGGGGCACCGGCAACAATTTAAATATAGTGATAAAATATTTAACTGTCAATCAACCGATCTCTTCCTGTATCTCTCGTGTGACTGCTGGTCAAAAGAACCTTTCCTTTTTGATTCAGAGGAACAAAAGAGACCGAGCCTGCGATAAAAACCGCAGAAATATATTTTATTGTGATGATTCATTATGTGACAATCATTCAAATATTGCGGAGTGTTGGAGGATCGCCTGGCACTCACGTTCCCCGGGGAACTCCCGGCCAGGAGAAAATGAATATGGTTTCGAAAACTATCGAGCACGGCCTGAGCGCCTACGGCGTCGGCGAAAAGCTCAGAGCCCTGCGGCTGAAGAAGAGCATGGGATTGGTCGAACTGGGCAAGCACACGGGGCTTTCGCCCGCTTTGCTTTCCAAGCTTGAGCGGGGAAAGTTATTTCCAACCCTTCCGACCCTCCTGCGCATCTCGATGGTCTTCAGCGTGGGATTGGACTTCTTCTTCGGAGACGAGAGGAAGCGCCACGTGGTTGCGCTGGTGCGCCGCAGCGAGCGGCAGCGATTTCCGGAGCGGCCCGGAGCGCGCGATGCGGCCTTTTATTTCGAGAGCCTGGATTTTCCTGCCCTGGAACGTAAACTCAACGCCTATTATGCCGAGTTCAACCCGGTGTCCGAGGGGAAGGGGCAGCCGCACCAGCACGAGGGCGCCGAGTTCATCTATCTAATCGAGGGCAAGCTATCCCTCAAGATCAAGGATGACGAGCACGTCATGGAAGCCGGTGACTCCATTTATTTCGATTCCAGCGTGCCGCACAGCTACCGCCGCATCGGGAAGGCCGGCTGCACCGCCCTGGTTGTGACAGTCCCTTGAACGGGTGTCGCATCTTGAAAACAAGGTGCGTGGGTGCTCTGCCCTTAGTGGAAAGCCTGGACACCCATAAAGCCTGGAAAGCCTGGACACCCATCATTGATCATTTCTCCCAAACCTGTCTGATCGTATGCGTATGCGGGGGGAGTGTCGATCGGGGAAAGAGAAAAGGAACGCGACTATTGGGTGAAACAAATCGACAGGGTTCAGAGCAGCAGGGCGGTCACCGGCATGGAGATGTCGGGCGAAGCGGTCAGAGAATGGCTCCAGATCTGCAGAGCATGGGCTGCCGGGGTCCTATAGGATCAGGCCATTTGCGGCGATGATGATGCGAAGGCGGAACGAGCCGCCGCAACGCCTTTCAGCCACCGCATGCCGAGCTGATCTGCAAATTTGCGTAGATTGAAAAGCTGTCCGGCGGCGAGTCGGAATCTGGATCCGAAGCGAGAGATGGTTTCAAGCCACGCTTCCGGGTTGGCGCCAATCCGCAGCAGGATCGGTGTGAGATCGGCATCGATGGCTCCCAGTTTATCCGACCGCGTCATGCGTCCCGACATGTCTACCAGATCGAAATACTCCGCACTTGTCATCCGCAGGATTCCACGCCGTTGTGAATCTGATTGAATGGGACATAGCCAGGAGGCGGAAAGGGCTGCGCCATCAAAGAAAATGCGCATGGCAGAAAGGCGTGCGGGAATTCGACTCGAAGTTTCGCTGGCCTTTTCCAGCATTCGCGCGTCCCTGGCGAAAGAGCCAGGCTGGACATCTTGTGCCACATCCGTGGGAACAGACAGTGTCGTCATCGTTTCTTTCTGCCAGGCACGGATCCGTTCCTGGATGCTGGTGAAGTTGCTTTCCTCCGGAGTCCCTGCCAGGCCGGCACGGATCGGATTCAGATCTACATATACCATGCAAGCCGCGATGGCGGCCTCATCGAGCAGCGCCTGGCATTTGAATCGTGCTTCCCAGAACCGGCCCTTGACCCTATCCTCTTTGTTTGCAGCGCGGGCGATGAATTCGTTGAGCCCGCCCATGAACCAGCTCAGGCTCGACAGTCGTTGGCGCAGCTTTGCAATACGTTCCGGACAGTCCGCCAAGGCGCAGATCTCCTCCTCGACGGCCGGAATTGCCGCACCCCCCGCGCCGTGATGCCGGGGCAAGAACGTCAGCCATCGGGTCGCCACCTCGAGATCCGACCAGCCGGCGACGATGTCGGGGCGGGTGCGCAGAATGGTGTGATAGTGATTTTCCATAACAGCGTAAGCGCAGACTTCGACTGCGAAGATGCCTGCGAGATGCCGCAGCCTTTCCACCAGCCACCTCTTGCGGTGGGAGAAATCCCGGCGTGTGAGTGCGTCGAATCCATACAGAAATGCCCGGCGGACACACCGGCTGAAGCAGTGATACACTCCTTCTTGTCCCTCCTGGACGTATCTGCTGCGCGGCAAAGCCATGGTTCACCTCTTTCAATACTTCTAACGGCGGACTCATGTTAAGCGCCAAGAAAAAATCACGGATTTTCAGCGGAACTTGTGGGTGAAATCCGACGAAAAACAGGCAGCTAAAGAAGAAATCCCCGCTCCAGGTTTGGTCGCCGGGGGATTGCGATTTCTTTCCGACGCGCCCGGAATCCCGGCGTGGAATTCCGATAGCTCCCGGACGACCGCAATAGCCTGCATTTCCAAGGGAAACGGGTCGTGCGGTCCCGAATTTCGCCCACAGATTCCACTCAGGAGGTAAAATCACAAATAGATGGGTGTCCACGCTTTTTTCCAAATAGATGGGTGTCCACGCCTTTCACGCCTTTCCACGCTTTCGCTGTTATCACAATTTCGTCAGGCCTCACCGGGCGCTGAAATTCGGACTCGAGGTCAGAACTCCAGCCATGCAGGCCGGGTTGAGCATGCGACGGCTGACGTTCAGGGTGATCTTCTCTTCGACGACGCATCTTTGGGCGCTGCAAAATGTGACGTTCGTGTTCTTCGATTCCGCCCCATTGGTCAATCTGGACGATGCGCGTCTTTCTGTGGCGGCGTAACAACATTGGATGGTGGAAGCACCGTCTGTTCCTAGAATTCCGGCGCCATTGGAAGGCCATGAACGACTTTGCCGTTATCGTGCGTTCTGGTAAGCCGTCTGTTTCGGATTCTGAGATAATAGGCGAAAAAGGGGGCTATCCGCATGTCAATCAGACAAAGAGCCATCCTCGCTGTAGCGCTATTCCTTCTCTGCTGGTGCCTGGTCCTCGCCGGCGCCGAGCGAAAGCCCAATATCGTGGTGATTCTCTCGGACGACCAGGGCTACGCGGACATCAGCTTCAATCCGCATCACCCCAAAGAGGTCTCCACGCCCCATATGGACGCTCTGGCTAAAGAGGGCGTTTGGTTCTCGCAGGCTTACATCTCCGGTAACGTCTGTTCGCCCACCCGTGCGGGTCTCATGCTGGGGCGCTATCAGCAGCGTGTGGGCGCCTACACTGCCGGCGACGGCGGGCGCGGCTTCGATCCCAAGCTGCCTATTTTCCCGGCGTTTCTTCCCGACGAGTACATCTCGACGGCTCTCGGCAAGTGGCACCTGGGGCTCGATGAGGATTACCCGGAGTTGAAATGGCATCCGCTGAGCCGCGGCTTTGACGAGAGCTACAACTTTATGGGCCGCGGGGCGCACGACTATTTCAAGCTTAAAGGGGCCAGCGGCGGCGACGATCCCTTCTACCGCAACAAGCAGCGCATTGACGACCAGGGCTATCTCACCACGCGATTGACCGAGGAGGCTACGGCCTTCATCGGCCGCAACAGGCAGCGCCCGTTTTTCGTTTACCTGGCCTACAATGCGGTTCACGCACCGCAGCAGGCGCCGGCGGCGGACATCGAACGCATTGCGAAGCAGTTCCCGGACATCGGCAAGGACCGCCAGATTCTTATGGCCATGCTGTACCACTTGGACCTGGGCATCGGCTCGGTGGTTAAGAAACTCAAGGACGAAAAACTGTGGGACAACACGCTGGTTTTCTTCCTCACGGATAATGGCGGCGCCAAGGCCATGAATGCCAGCAACGCCCCGCTGAAAGGCTTCAAGAGCAGCAACTACGAAGGGGGAATCCGCACTCCTTTTATTGTGAGCTGGCCGGCGAGGTTCAAGGGCGGACGCACGCTAGATACTCCGGTCATTTCCATCGACATCCTGCCCACGGTGCTGGACGCGCTCGGCGTTCCTA
>Ga0315273_10015019_pt1 | contig 10002 bp, 5 predicted proteins | sample YL17G02_0_MG_FD_205753 | JGI IMG/M metagenome (GOLD analysis project Ga0315273, IMG submission 205753) | Sediment microbial communities from Yellowstone Lake, YNP, Wyoming, USA - YL17G02_0 | ecosystem: Environmental > Aquatic > Freshwater > Lake > Sediment | place: USA: Wyoming | collected... | reverse complement strand
TGCGGCCGCGCTGGCCGCGGCGGATGCCGAGCGCGCCGTTCGTCGCGTCGCCACTCATCTCGGTGAGCACCACGACGTCGGGAAGCAGGGCGGGCGGCGCGCCGGGGAACAGGCGCTGCATGAGATAGCGCGGGCCGCCGCCCTCGTTGTCCTCCTCCGCCAGCGTGACGGTGCTGCGCACGACCACGCCGCGCAGCGCGCCTTCGGGCAGCAACTCGAGCAGGATGCGCGAGGCGATGATCTGCGCCACCACGCCGCCGAGCTGGTCCGCGGCGCCGCGGCCGAAGACCAGGTGCTGCCACTCGTCGTCGGGCGGGAGCCAGCCGAGCCCCCGCCGCAGGCTGTCGCGGTCGAGCCGCGCGGGGTCCGTGAGCCCGAGGAACGGATCGAGCCCGCCGGTCTTCTCGTGCCACTGGGCGCGCAGGGGCCGGACGGTGTCGCCGTGGCCGTCGAGGTAGATGACGCGCTTCTGGTGGTGCGGCACGCCGTCGCCGCGGTCCTCCAGCACCCAGTTGAGGTTGCCGAAGGCGTCAAAGCCGACGTCGTCCGGATGCGCGACCGCGCCGGCTTCGAGGATCGCGCGTCGCAGGACCTCCAGGCGCGGGCCCTCGTGGTTGCTGGTGCCGCAGAGCGGGTCGCCACCCTGCGCGACCGGCCGGTCCACGTGGTCGGCGGGGATGCGGATGGCCTCCCGCAGGATGGCGGCCGCGAGCGGCAGGTCACGCGCTGCGGCCGAGGCGATCTTCGCGTCGAGCGCGCCGCGCGTGGTGCCCTCGCTCACCGGACTACTTCCCGAGCGTTTCCAGCCGCTGGGCGAGGTTCGGGACCTTCGCCACCGCGAGCAGCGCCATGATCGCGTACATCTTGTACTGGGCCTGGCGCGCGACGTTCACGGTGTGCTGCCGCATCACGCCGTGCGAGACCTCGTCGCCGATGTCCGCGGGCAGCGGGTGCATGTAGAGCGCGTTCCCGCCGCGGGTGAGCCCCATGCGCCGTTCGTCGCAGATCCAGTCCCTGTGCTTCGCGTTGCCCGCCAGCGCCTCCTTCTCGATCTCGCCCAGCCGCGCCTTGTCCTTCGCCTGGTTGGCGTCGACGCGCTGCAGCATGAGGTCGTAGGGGCCCCACGACTTGGGATACACGATGTCGGCGCCCTGGAACGCCTCGTCCATCGAGCTCACCACCTTGAACGAGCCGCCCGAGGCCTTCGCGCTGGCCGCGGCGAACTCCATGGTGTCGGGCATGAGGTGGTAGCCCTCGGGGTGGGCGAGCACCACTTCCGCGCCGAAGCGCGTGAAGAGCATGGAGCAGCCCTGTGCCACCGATAGCGGTTTGGCGTAGGAGGGCGAGTAGGCCCAGGAGATGGCGATCTTCTTTCCCTTGAGGCCGCCGGGGTTGCACTCGCGCATCCACATCAGGTCGGCCATCGTCTGGGTCGGGTGGTCGATGTCGCACTGCAGGTTCACGACCGGCACCCGGCGCGGGTCCCTGGTCGCGGCGAGGTAGTCGTCGATGCCCTGCTTCACGTCGCGCATGAAGCGGTTGCCCTCGCCGATGATCAGATCGTGCCGCACGCCCAGCGCGTGGGCGTTCATCCCCAGCATGGCGCCGGTCTCGACCGCGGTCTCGCCGTGCGAGACCTGCGTGCTGCTGCCGTCCACGATGACGGGGTCCAGGCCGAGCCGCGCGCAGGCGCCGGCCCAGGCCGACTTGGTGCGGGTGGACTGGTCGAAGAACAGGGCCCAGCCCAGCTCGTCCTTGAACAGCGCGGTGGACTTGCCGGCGTAATCGAGCCCGGCGAAGCGGCCGATCACGGCCATGAGGATCTCGAGTTCGGGCGTGGTCCAGTCGCGGGTCAGCAGCAGGCTGCGGCCGAAGAGGGCTTCGAGCGCCGCGCGGTCGGGGACCGGCGGGAGGGACGTCACGGGACTCATGCGGGCTCCTTGCGAGTGCGGGAGCCGGCGGACCCCTCGAAGGTCCCGGCCGGCGCCTCGGGATGGCGGATGGCATCGTCTGGCCGCTGCGCTCGAGGGAGCAACAAGCCGCAGGCGGCCACGGTCATGAAATCGAATGGGGCATCGTACCCTCTGTCCTGCGTGTCTGGCAACGTGCCGGGTGCGGGCTAATCGTGTACGCCAGCGCTCCGTCGCGCGCTCGGGCGGGACCGGACGGGCGGCCATCGCCCGTGCGCGGCGCCACCACGGATTCTTGTATTCCTGCCGGGCGGGCGAGGCGTATGATTCCAGTATCGGTGGCGGGCAAGGTTTGCGATCGTTGGCCTGCATGCCTTGCGCACTCCTTCCGCCGTTGTCTGCCCGCGACGGTCTCCTGCCGGGGAGCCGCGCCAAGCCGCCCTTCCCCCGCAGTGAGGTCGCGATGCCCAGGTCCACGAGACTCCGCTGGACCATCGGCCTGCCCCTGCTCGCCCTGCTCGGGGCCTCGGCTCTCGTCGCCCCAGTCCTCGCCCAGAGCAACGATCCGGACCTCCCGGGCGACCTGGGCCACACGATGGATCGGACGACCTATCTGAGGATGCGGGACGCCTACGTCGGCCGCATCCGCGGTGTCCCGTACGAAACGCCGTACAATCCGCGCCTGCATGCCATCGAGGAGATGATGGGAACCGTGCAGAAACTGGCGCCCTTCACCATGAACGAGGCCTGGATTCCCATCGGCCCGGCGCCCATCCCCAACGGGCAGACCACGGGGCGGGTGGACCCGGTGACCGGGCGCGTGACCGCCATCGCCGTCCACCCCACCAACCCGGACATCGTCTACGTGGGCACCGCGCAGGGCGGTGTCTATCGCTCCCTCAACGGTGGTGCCACGTGGATCCCGATTTTCGACCAGGCCTTCTCACTGGCCATCGGCGCGTTGTCACTGGCGCCCTCGAATCCATCCATCCTCTACGTGGGGACGGGAGAGGGGAGCTTCTCCCTCGACAGCTTCTTCGGTGTCGGGCTCTACCGGATCGATTTCGCCGACACGGCGCCGGTCCTGAACGGTCCGATCAACCCGCCGGTGGCCACGGGCATCCCGGGGACCACGTGTTTCACCGGGCGGAGCATCAGCAAGATCCTGGTGCACCCGACCAATCCCGACACCATCTTCGTCGCGACCACGAGCGGGTACAGCGGCTTGAGCGGCGATCAGCGTGGCGGCACGGTCCCGCCGCTTGCGCTACGCGGGATCTACCGCTCCTGGAACGCGACCTCGGGAAACCCGGCCTTCGAGATGCTCACCGTTACCTCCGCGGGGAGCATCGCGCCGAGCACCTTCGGCGACCGCGACATCACGGACATGGTCTACGCTCCCGCGGATTCGGACACGATCCTGTGCTGGGTCCGGGGCTCCGGCGCGGCCAACGACGGAGGCCTGTATCGCACGTTGAACGCGCGGCTGCCGGTGGCCTCGGTCTTGTTCAGCCAGGTGCTGAGCGATCCGAATCCCGGCGCCTGGAACCGGGCCGCCCTGACGATCATGCGGGGGAGCGGGACCGACTACGCGTACCTGGCCATCGAAGAGCGGAACACCGGTGGCAACCTGTGGTCCTCCGTGGACGCGGGCGCCACCTGGGCCGGGCCGCTCGCGGGTGGCCTGGGGTTCTGCAACCCCCAATGCTGGTACGACATGGTGGTTGCGGTGCGCCCGGACAGCGCCAACACGGTCCTGATCGGGGGGAGCGGGAACGATCCCGTCACGGGTGCGACGGACTACGCGATCTCGTACGACGGTGGCGCGACCTTCAACTACGGGCGCGACGTGGGGCTTCACGCGGACTGCCACGCGATCGCATTCGCGCCCTCCAGCCCCAACATCGTCTACCACGGCAACGACGGGGGCGTCTGGAAGTCCACGAACGGCGGTATCAACTGGGCGAGCCTCAACAACAGCATGTTCAGCGCGACCCAGTTCCAGAGCCTCGCGCTGCATCCGCTGGATCGCCGCTTCACCATCGGCGGGACCCAGGACAACGGCACGAACTGGTTCAGGCCCGACTCCAGTTGGTACCGCGTGGACTGGGGGGACGGCGGGTACTCGGCCATCGACCAGAATGCGGTCAACAACACGAACGTCACGATGTACCACACGTACTTCAACGCCACCAACTTCCTCCTGGGCTTCGCCCGCGTGGGCAACGTGGGGAACGCGCGGGACAACCTCTGGGGGTTCTACGGGTGGAACAACGGGGCCTCGAACAACGGCATCAACGGCGCGGACAACGTGCTCTTCTACGCGCCGCTGGTGCTGGGACCTGGCAACCCGAACACGGTCTACTTCGGGACCGACCGGCTGTATCGCTCGACCGACCGCGGCAACACGATGTCGGTCGTGAGCCAGGCGCCCCTCGACCCCGCCGGGCAGATCAGCGCCATCGCCATCTCGCCCCAGAACGATGCCGTCCGCCTCGTCGGGATGACCAACGGGAGGATCTTCGGGACGGTGGTCGCGGGGGCCACCACGCTCACGGAGTACTCGGTGTCCGGGATGCCCGCCAGGTATATCGGACGCATCGCCATCGATCCCACGAACGCCAGCGTGGCCTACGTGACGTACAACGGATACGGCGAAACCACCACCGCCGGGCTGCACGTGTGGAAGACCACGAACCTGCTGAGTGGCGTCCCCACCTGGACCGTTTCCGGCATTGGCATTCCCGACGTGCCCGTCAACGCCTTCGTCGTGGACCCGGCGAACCCCAATCAGCTCTACGCGGGGACGGACATCGGGGTCTTCATGTCGAGCGATGGCGGCGCCATCTGGTCGCCCTACAACACCGGGCTCCCGATCGTCGCGGTGTTCGACATGGCCATCCAGGCTCCCCACCGCGTCCTGCGGATCGCGACCCACGGCCGCGGCATGTGGCAGCGGGACCTCGGCGCTGTCACGGCGGTGGCGATGATGGTGGTCGGAGCGGAGATCGAGAACGGGTGCGTGCGACTGACGTGGTACCTCGGGGACTACAGCGGTCCGACGGTGACGGCCTACCGCCGGCCCGATCCGGGAGACTGGTCGGCCGTCGCCACGATCACCTCCAGCGGGGCCGGGCAGTTCGTGTTCGTGGACGACGATGTCGTGCCAGGGCGACGCTACGAGTACCGGCTGGGCATCCGGGTGAACGGGAGGGAGGAACTGGGTGGGGCGGTGTGGGTGGATGTGCCGGCGCGCGGGGGAGAGCTGGCCCTGCGGGGTGTCGTGCCCAATCCGTCGCGAAACGGCTTCCGCGTCACGTTCCGATTGACGAACGGCAGCCCCGCCACGATCGAGTTGGTGGACGTGACGGGGCGCCGGGTCGAGGCGAGGGACGTGGGAGTGCTGGGTGTCGGGGAACACGAGGTGGATCTCGCCCGGGCGCGGAGACTGAGCCCCGGGGTCTACTGGGTGCGTCTGAGCCAGGCCGGCCGGTCTCTCTCGCGGCGCGTGGCGATCGTGCGATAAGAAATTGCGGGGCGACGACCGCGGCCCTCACCCGCGCGCGCATTCCGCGGCCGGCGTGCGCTTGCCGCTCTGGCCGCATCCGTGGCGGCAGTCGCCGCAGCAACCACGGCATTTGCCCTGCGGCTGGGGCCTCGGCTATGGTCTTCGTTCCCACTGAAACCTGAGAACCCCGCCGAAAAGGAGCCATTGGATGCGGGCTGCCCCCCTGATCAACGAGGCTGTCCTTGCCAAGACCGCGGCGCGCTGCCGCGAGCGCAAGATCATCATCCCCACCTTTGCCGAGCAGAAGGATCCGAGCCGGGTCCCGGAGCCGATCAAGCAGCAACTGGCCGGCGTCGGCATGCAGGATGTCAATCCGCTCAACCTCTTCCGCATCACCTGGAAGAACGAGCCGAAGGAGAAGGGCGGACGGTTCAACCAGGGCAACTGGATCGAGTTCCCGTCCGAGTTGACGGGGGTGAAGGCCCGCATCGTCGGACTGGTCGGCAAGCACTTCCCGATCGGCGCCCACAAGGTCGGCGCCGCCTTCGGCTGCCTGGTGCCGCGCCTGGTCACCGGCGAGTTCGACCCCGAGCTGCACAAGGCGGTCTGGCCCTCGACCGGGAACTTCTGCCGCGGCGGCGCCTTTGACAGCGCGCTGCTCGGCTGCAAGGCCATCGCCATCCTGCCCGAGGGCATGTCGAAGGAACGCTTCGAGTGGCTGCGCGCCATCGGCACGGACGAGATCATCGCGACACCGGGGACCGAGTCGAACGTCAAGGAGATCTACGACAAGTGCTGGGAGCTGCGGAAGACGCGCGGCGACAAGATCTCGATCTTCAACCAGTTCGAGGAGTTCGGGAACGCGGCCTGGCACTACACCATGACCGGCTCGATCGTCGAGGAGGTCTTCGGCCAGATCCGCAAGCCGGACAGCCGGCTGGCGGCTTACATCTCGGCCACGGGCTCGGCCGGCACCATCGCGGCCGGCGACTACCTGCGCACCAAGTTCCCGCAGGTGAAGGTCGTGGCGACCGAGGCGCTGCAGTGCCCCACCCTGCTCATGAACGGCTTCGGCGCGCACCGCATCGAGGGCATCGGCGACAAGCACGTGCCCTGGGTGCACAACGTGCGCAACACCGACATGGTGGCGGCCATCGACGACGAGCAGACCATGAGCCTGCTGCGGCTGTTCAACGAGGAGGAGGGTGTCAAGTTCCTCGCGGGCAGCGGCCTCAAGGCGGACTTCCTCAAGCTCCTGCCGCTGGTCGGGATCTCCGGCATCTGCAACCTGGTGGCGGCGATCAAGGTGGCGAAGCACTACGAGCTGGACGGGCGTGACGTCATGGTGACGCCGCTCACCGACTCGATGGACCTCTACGAGTCGCGCAAGCAGGAATTGCGCGACGAGCACGGCCCGTACACCCGCGAGCGCGCGGCGCAGGACTTCGCGCGCTATCTCGAGGGCGCCGGGACCGACACCCTGCAGGAGCTCGGCTACCAGGACCGCAAGCGGCTCCACAACCTGAAGTACTTCACCTGGGTGGAGCAGCAGGGCAAGACCTCCGAGGAGCTGGCCGCCCTGTGGGAACCCGACTTCTGGACCGAGACCTGGGCCCAGGTCGAGGACTGGGACCGGCTCATCCAGCAGTTCAACGAGCGCACGGGCCTGCTCAAGACGCTCGCCTAGCCCGGACCTTTCGAAGCGCGCTGCGCGCGCCGTGGACGGGAGCCGCCTGCGGGCGGCTCCGAGTCCCTGACCGATGACCGATCGCGTCGCATCGGGCGCGGATGGAGTGGGGAACATGACGACAGAGAAGAAACTCGCCATCCTCGCGGTGGGCGGGAATTCGCTGATCCAGGACGAGTCGCACAAGTCGGTGGAGGATCAGTACTCCGCCGTCGAGGAGACCTGCCGGCACATTGCGGGGCTGGTGAAGTCGGGCTACCGGGTCGTGGTGACCCACGGCAACGGCCCGCAGGTCGGCTTCATCCTGCGGCGCAGCGAGTTGGCGGCCCATGAGCTGCACCAGGTGCCGCTCGACTCCTGCGGCGCCGACACGCAGGGCGCGATCGGCTACCAGGTGCAGCGCGCGATGTACAACGAGATGAAGGACTGGCCGCAGCCCCCGGTGGTCGCCACCGTGGTGACCCAGGTGCTGGTGGACCGCAATGACCCGTCCTTCAAGAAGCCCTCGAAGCCGATCGGCTCCTTCATGGACGAGAAGACCGCGAACGAGCACCGGCAGAAGGACCACTGGGACATCGTCGAGGATGCAGGGCGCGGGTTCCGCCGCGTGGTGGCCTCGCCCAGGCCGGTGCGGATCATCGAACTCGAGGCCATCCGCCGCCTGCTCGAGAACGACATCGTGGTGGTCGCGGTGGGTGGCGGCGGCATCCCGGTGATCGAGGACGAGCAGGGGCACCTGCAGGGCGCCGCGGCCGTGATCGACAAGGACTTCGCAACCAGCATGCTCGCACGGGACCTCAAGGCCGACCTGCTCATCATCTCGACCGCGATCGAGAAGGTCTGCCTCAACTTCCGCAAGCCCGACCAGAGAGACATCGACCGCATGACGCTGGCCGAGGCGAAGCAGTACGTGGCCGAGGGCCACTTCGCGCCGGGCAGCATGAAGCCCAAGGTGGAGGCGATCATCGAATTCCTCGAGTCGGGCGGCAAGCAGGCGCTCATCACCGACCCGCAGCACCTGGTGGCCGCCCTGGAGGGCAAGTCCGGCACCTGGATCGTCGCGTGAGCATCCGGGCCGGGGCCGCGGTCGGCCTGCGCTGTGTCGCCTGTGGCCGGCTCACGCCGGTCGCCGACGATCTCTACGTCTGTCCGGACTGCGGCGCGAATCTGCTGGTCGAGTACGATCTCGAGGCGCTGAAGAAGAGCTGGTCGCGCGAGTCGCTGGCCAAGAACGGCGACCGCACGCTCTGGCGCTACCTGCCCATCCTGCCGGTGAGCACCCGGCTCGAGGGGCCGCCGGTCGGCTGCACACCGCTGGTCGCCGCACCGCGGCTCTCGCGGGAACTCGAGCTCGCGCAGCCGCTGCTGCTCAAGGACGACGGTCGCAATCCCAGCGCCTCGTTCAAGTGCCGCGCCAGTTCGGTGGCGCTCAAGCGCGCGCAGGAGCTCGGGCGCACGCTGGTGACCGGAGCCTCGACCGGCAACGCCGCCTCGGCGACCGCGGTGCTCGCCGCGGCGCCGGGCATCCGCACGCGCATCTTCGTGCCGAAGACCGCACCGCGGGCGAAGATCGCGCAACTGCTCACCTTCGGCGCCGAGGTGCTGGCGGTGGACGGCACCTACGACCAGGCCTTCGACCTCTGCCTCGAGGCCACGCGCCGCTTCGGCTGGTACAACCGCAACACCGGTTTCAACCCGTACACCCGCGAGGGCAAGAAGACAGTCTCCTTCGAGCTCTGCGAACAGCTCGACTGGCAGGTGCCGGACCTTGTGGTCGTGCCGGTCGGCGACGGCAACATCCTCTCGGGCGTGTGGAAGGGCTTCGTCGAGTTCCAGCGCCTGGGCTTCATCGAGCGCACGCCGAAGCTGCTGGCGGTGCAGGCCGAAGGGAGTGCCGCGATCGTCAAGGCCGCGGCCGGCGATGGCGTGATCCGGCCGGTGTCGGGCGACACCGTGGCGGACTCGATCTCGGTGAGCCTGCCGCGCGATGGCCAGGCGGCCGTGAAGGCGATCCGCGAATCGGGCGGCTTCGGCGTCACGGTGAGCGATGCCGCGATCCTGGCCGCCATCGGCGAGGTGGCGCGCGGCGCGGGCGTGTTCGCCGAGCCCGCGGCGGCGGCCTCCTGGGCCGGGCTCAAGGAAGCCGTGCGCCTGGGCCTGGTGGATCCGGCCTGGCGCATCGTCGCGCTCATCACCGGCAACGGACTCAAGGACGTGGCCTCGGCCATGAAGACGGCCGGCGAACCGCGGCTCATCCCGCCGGACGCCAGCGTGCTCGATGCATTGTTTCCCGAGGGGTAGCGAAGGAAGCAGGAACCGCAGTCAGCGTCGCGCTCGACTGTCAACGATCCACCATGATAGGAGAGGTGCCATGAGAAGCTTCACCGGACGTGACATCCTGTCGCTCAAGGATTTCGAGCGCGACGACTACACCCGCATCTTCGAGGTGTGCGAGAAGCTCGCGCCGCACGCCCACAACCGCCGCAACACCGACCTGTGCGCGGACAAGACGCTGCTGACCGCGTTCTACCAGCCCAGCACCCGCACCCGCCTGTCCACCGAGGCCGCGATGCACCGCCTCGGCGGCCACGTCCTGGGTTTCTCCGACGCCAAGATGACCCGCGCCGGCGACTTCTACCAGGAGTCCATCAAGGACACCGTGCGCATGCTCGAGTACTACGGCGACGTGATCGCCATGCGGCACTTCCAGCTCGGCGCGCCGGCCGAGGCGGCGAAGCACGCCTCGGTGCCCATCATCAACTGCGGCGACGGCTGGGGCGAACACCCGACGCAGGTGCTGACCGACCTGTACACCATCTGGCGCGAGCGGGGCACGCTCGACGGGCTGCGCTGGCTGTGCGTCGGTGACCACCGCATGCGCACCATGCACTCGATCG
>Ga0315273_10015017_pt1 | contig 10002 bp, 9 predicted proteins | sample YL17G02_0_MG_FD_205753 | JGI IMG/M metagenome (GOLD analysis project Ga0315273, IMG submission 205753) | Sediment microbial communities from Yellowstone Lake, YNP, Wyoming, USA - YL17G02_0 | ecosystem: Environmental > Aquatic > Freshwater > Lake > Sediment | place: USA: Wyoming | collected... | reverse complement strand
CGTGGTGTTGCCGTTCGCGCGTCTCGGCCACTTCGCGGTCGAGGAAGAAACTCAGGAACGTGCGGATCACGGCAATGGCGCCCAGTTTCCCCAGTTCATCCCACGTCGGCGAGAACGACGTATTGACGACGTCCGCGGCGAGCTGAAAGGTCAGGCCCGCGACCAGCATCCGCGCGAACGACAGCCAGACGGCTCGCCGGTCATCGTTCGTGCTTTCGGACTGCAATCCCACGCGCAGGAAGCCGATCAATGCCTCCAGCGCGCCGAGGGCAATGATCGCAATGGCGATCGCTTCGATCACCAGCGCAACTTGGTGCGCGATTTCGTGTAGCAGGGCTTCCATGTGACCCCCCTGTTATAAGCCGAATGTCCACCGTACGGGCTCGCGCCGACCATCTCCCGCAGGATGGCCGGCGCGATGACTCTCTCCGGATTATCAGTGTCCGGCGCCGCCGGACGCCTCGGTCATCTTGGCGACTACCTGATCCAGGCTGAAGCTCGCCGACTTCTGTCGCGGCGGGAACTCCTTGAACGTCGCCAGGAAGTCGCCGACGATGGCCTGAGCCGGCACGAGAAGGTAGATGTGGCGGAACATCCAGTCGTAGTAGGTATTCGACGTGATTTGTGCGCGCTCGTACGGATCCATCCGGAGATTGAAGATGTACGGCGTGCGCAGCACCACGAACGGTTCCTGCCATATCTTGAGCGTGCCCGTGACACGCTGCTCCATGAACATCATCTTCCAGTTGTCGTAGCGCAGCGCTGCAACGTCGCCGTCGTCGGTGAAGTAGATGAAGCCCTTGCGCGGACTTGTTTTGCTCTTTCCCGTGAGATGCGGGACCAGGTTGTAGCCGTCGAGGTGCACCTTGTAGGTCCTCTTGCCGATCTTGAGGCCCTTCTTCAGCTTCTCGGCAATGTCGGGTTCGCCGGCGATGGCCAGGATGGTCGGAAACCAGTCCTGGTGGCTGATGATTTCGTTCGACACCGATCCGGCCTTGATCTTGCCGGGAAAGCGCACCATGGCGGGCACCCGATACGCGCCCTCCCAGCTTGAGTTCTTTTCGTTGCGGAAGGGGGTCGTGCCTGCATCGGGCCAGGTGTTCATGTGCGGCCCGTTGTCCGTGCTGTACTGCACGAACGTGTTGTCGGCGATGCCGAGCTTGTCCAGGTAGTCGAGCATCTCGCCGATGCACTTGTCGTGGTCGATCATCACATCGTGGTACTCGGATTGCCAGCGACCGGACTGGCCGCGGCTCGCCGGCTTGACGTGCGTCCACGCGTGCATGTGCGAGGTATTGAACCAGACGAAGAAGGGTTCGCCGGCGTCGTGCGCCGCCTTGATGAACTTCTTCGCGGCAGCCATGAACTCGTCGTCGCACGTCTCCATCCGCTTCTTGGTCAAAGGACCCGTGTTCGTGATCTTCTGGCCACCCTTGCCGTCCGCCCAGCAGTGCAACACCCCACGGGGGCCGTACTTCTTCTTGAAATTGGGGAAGTCCTTTACGTTCGGATAGTCCACTTCCTCGGGTTCTTCTTCGGCGTTCAGGTGATACAGGTTGCCGAAGAACTCGTCGAAGCCGTGCATCGTCGGCAGGTGCTCGTCGCGGTCACCGAGGTGATTCTTGCCAAACTGACCGGTGCGATAGCCGAGCGGCTTGAGTGCCTCGGCGATGGTGATGTCCTCTGCCTTGAGACCCAGCTCCGCGCCGGGCAAACCGACCTTGGTGAGGCCGGTGCGCAATCCGCACTGGCCGGTAATGAACGACGCCCGTCCTGCGGTGCAGCTTTGCTCGGCATAGGCGTCGGTGAAGATCATGCCCTCGTTGGCAATGCGGTCGATGTTGGGCGTGTGATAGCCCATCATTCCTTTGGTGTAACAACTGAGGTTCGACTGTCCGATGTCGTCGCCCCACATGACCAGGATGTTCGGTTTCTTGGTTGCCATGATTCATTACCCCGTCGTTGGAGAGGCGCCAGGTCGCCTCGACAAGAACCTGGTCAATCGCCGGTTGTGGAACCGACGCAGTCTAGCCAAACGGTCCCACATTGAACGCCATGCTGGAGATCGCCAACGCGCCGACGATCAACAGCAGCACCGCGACAATCAACGTCAACGACGTCGGAAAGCCGCTCTGCGCATGGATCAGGCCTTCGGCCTTCAACTGCTCCCGCTCCTTGCGCAGGCCAAGCATGAACACGATGTGATAGCCGATGCCAAGCACGAGCATCGTGATGCCGAGCCAAACCAGCGCCTCCCCGAAGTGGCGGGGCGCCATGCTGCTTTTCAGTACCTGCGCGTCGTGCATCTTCTGGAAGAACTGGAAGATCGTGAAACCGAAGCCGATCAGCGACAACGACGTGCGAATGACCGACATCAGCGTCCTGTCGGCGGAGAGCCGTGTGCGCTGGAACGACATGCCGGTGCGCCGCGACGAAAGCTCAGTCGACACGTCGGCGGAGATCCGGCCAGCGGGAATGCCGCCCTTCGGCGAGTCGCCCTGTCCCACGGACGTCAATGCGCGCCCCTGCTCGCGGACAGAGCGGCACTGTCAGCGCCTGCGGCGCGGACGATGCAGCGAAAGCCCAGGTGGCACGTCGATGTGTCGACCGCCTGAGGCATGCGCGCCGCGGGCCGGTAGCGGCGACAGTAGTTCGGTGCGCACAGATACGAGCCGCCCTTCATCACCCGGCGTGGGATGCGCACGTTGGGCATGCGCGGATCGTGGCTTTGGTCCGGATCGCCGCCGCGCGGATTCTCGAGCGTGCAGCACGCCTTCTTGATCCTGCCGTGATCCTGGTACCAGTCGGTGGTCCACTCCCAGACGTTGCCGGCGACGTCGTAGAGGCCATAGCCGTTGGGCGGGAACGAGCCGACGGGAGCAGTCCACTCATGGCCGTCCTCGAGCAGATTCTGCCAAGGGAACTCGCCCTGCCAGGTGTTCGCCATGTGCCGGCCGCTCGGAGTGAATTCGCGGCCCCATGCATACTCGGCGCCGTCGAGACCGCCGCGCGCGGCGAATTCCCACTCGGCTTCTGTCGGCAGTTCTTTGCCCGCCCACGTCGCATAGGCCTGGGCATCCTCGAACGCGACGTGCACAACTGGATGGTTGCCCAAACCCTGCAGTGAACTGTCGGGCCCGCGCGGATGCTGCCAATCGGCGCCCGCCACGTATTCCCACCAGTTGTAGTAATTGGACAGGTCCACGCGCTGCGCTGCCTTCCTGAACATAACGGACGACGGAACGAGCATTTCCGGCGCGGCACCCGGATAGTCGGCGGGATTGGCAGGGCGTTCCGCGAGCGTGATATAGCCCGTTGCGTCGACGAACTTTTGAAAGTCGGTGTTCGTCACTGCGTACGGGTCCATCCAGAATCCGTTCACTGTCACGAGGTGCGCCGGCGCTTCTTCCGGATAGTGCGCATCGGACCCCATCAGGAACGTACCGCCGGCGATCCACTCCATTCCGGCGACCTGCGGCCCGGGTCCAACCACTCGACAATTTTCCTTCGACGCAACGTCGTTCATGCGAGGGTTCCGCTATACCGATAAGATGGATGTCGCGGCCGCGGCTGTCTGCCGCCTGCGCCACGCGACGTAAGGGATGGAGATCAGGATCGCCACGACGAGGTACAGCAGGATGGCCGCGAGTACGGTCTTCGACTGCTCGCCGGCGGCGACGGCGGCACCGAGCGCGATGGCCGGATGGCGAGAAGCGGTCGAAAGCGCCAGCACCGTGCGGTCGTCGGCGTCGGGGCCGCCAAGCATGTGACCGGTGAAGAGACCTGTTGCGGCCATGGCGGCTACGATAAGCACAGTGCCATTGCCGAAAAGCGCGCTGATTCCCGGCCACGTGGCATAGATCAGTGGCAAGGCGCTGGCGATCAGCAGCACATTTCCAATCATGGCGGCGGGTCGTGCAATGTGCTGGGCCAGCGTCGGCGCCCAGGCGCGAATGGCAATCCCGACAAACAGCGGTGCCAGCACGCTTGTCGCTACGATCTTCGCAACCGCCAGTGGCGAGATCGAGCCCGTGCGATCGAATGCGTCGATGAACCAGGACACGACGATGGGCACGGTAACGATCGCGAGCACGCCGACCCCGACCAGCAGCCCGATCGCATACGCTTCATGGCCTCCGGCCTTCAATTCCTTCTTCGGCAGGATCGGTGGAACTGGCGAGACGGCGAGCGCGACCAGCGCGACCTTCACCGACGTCGGCAAGTCGAATGCGACGACCAGTGCCGCCGCGACGAGCGGCATGATCACGTTCATCGACAGCAGCGAGCGAAGCAGCAGCGATGGCCTGCGGACGAGGTACAGCGTGTCGTCCACGGTCGCATTCAGCCCGATCGCCAGTACGGTGAGCATGATGCTCGACTTCAGAACGAGGAGAAGAAACGACGCGACATCCATGTTGTCAGACCCGTGCTGAAGCTGCCCGCGCGCCGCCGAATTCGGCCGGTGGCTGCCCCCATGCCGCGACCGCGCCGGCCAAGCCGATCACGAGGATCATCGCGAACGCCACCGCGCCTGCGCGCAGCAGCATGTCTTCGAGATCCGTTGCGAACGAGGGTCGAATGCGCACCACTTGCCCTTCCTGCGGATTGGCGGCGCGGCAGAGGCGTTGGAGCATTGAACCACTTCAACGCTCGCCGCATGAAGGAATACTTTTACCGCTCCGCGACCAAGGAAGGAACTGGTCTTTGGTTAAGTCCCGCTCATTTTGCTGCAGGAGCGACTTGCCGGCGTGCCGCCTCGGCCTCCGACTGCGCTTCCAGCGTCAACCGGTAGGCGACGTAGTACTTGTAGATGTTGCGCACGTAGGTCGTCGTCTCGGTGCCGATCTTCTCGGCCACGACGATCTCGACATTGTTGAACCACTTGTCCGGGTCGAGACCGCGCTTCGCCGCCTCCTTGCGCGCCTTCGATACATTGCCCGGGCCGCAGTTGTAGCTCGCGAAAGCGAAGAGCGGACGGTTGCCCTCGCTGAACTTCGCGTCGGGAAAGTACTTGGTCATCAGCTGGTCCATGTACTTCGCGCCGCCGTGGATGTTGGGTTCGGTGACGTGGATGTCGCCGACGCCCAGCTGCGCCGCCGTCGCCGGCATGATCTGCATCACGCCGATCGCACCGACGTGGCTTTTCGCGCTCTGGTTCAACTGCGATTCCTGGTAGCCCTGTGCGGCGAGCATCAGCGGATCGAAATCGTATTTCTTGCCGTACCTCTCGAAGATCGCCAGTGTTTCCTTGAAACGCTTCCATTCCGCCGAACCGGTCGGGTCCTTCAGCTCCTTGACGCGCTTCATGTAGCTGTTCATCCGGTAGTCCGCCACGCCGTTCTTGAGAGCCCAGTTCTGGAAGAAGTCGGCGATCTCGGCCTTGAGCTTGGGACTGTCCTTGCGTACCGCCCAACCGGTCTTCGCGCCCTCGCGCAGCACGAGGTCATTGCGGGGCGCAACCTTGGGTAGCACCTGCGCCCACATCCGCGCCTTCCAGTCGTCGACGACGATGATCTGCAGCAGTCCGGCATTCAGCATGTCCATCATGTCCTCGTCCTCGAGGGCCTCGGGGACGAAGACGAACTCGATCGGCGGCTTGCCGTCGCGTTTGAACTTTTCGTTCAGCGCGACCAGGCTCTCGTAGTACGACGCCGCCTTGCGCACGTGCACCTTCTTGCCGGAGAGGTCGTCCAGCGACTTCAGCGCCGGACTCGTCGGTCCGGTCACGACAACCTCGCTGATCGTGCGCCGGCCTTCGTCGCCGGGCACGAAGTCGACGACCTTCAGCCGTTCGTCCGTGACTGTCAGGTTGCCGATCGAGACATCCGCCAGACCTTCGCCAAGGTAGGGCAGGAGCTTGTCTCGTGTAGCCGGCGCGATGTAGACGGTCAGCGGCCGCTTGCCGAGCTGTTTTGCGTACTTGACGTTGAGATAACGCTCCCAGTCGCGCGCGAGCTCGACGGCAATGCCGCGCTCGCGGCCCTTGTCGCTGTAGTAGAGCGAGCGCGAGAACGGCGCGTAGATGCGGATCATCCGCCGCTCGAGCATCTTGTCGAAGTCGCCCGTCCACGGCTTGTTCACGATCTGCAGCTTCCGTGGCGCGTCGGAAGCGTCCGCGCTATCGGATTTCGCCGGTGCGGGGGACGCTTGCCCCCACGCCAGCGTGGCCGCCATGATCGCTGCAACGGCGACGACTCCTCGACCGGTGGCAATGTGCAATTTCTCCCACCCTTTCATTGCTGACCGACGCGCGGTACTCACCGCGACGAGCCGCCGCTCATCATCTGTTTGATCAGACCGATGATGGCCATGATCACGGCCCCGCCGACGCCGCCTCCCGCGACCTGACCAAGGATCGACCCGATGTCCATCCCGCCGCCCGCGGCGCTCGCCGCAGCAGGCATCAGTATGCCGAGAAGCTGGCCACCGATGCCGCCGCCGACAATCCCTGCAATCGTATTGCCCACGCCGCCCAGGCTCAAATTCTTGAACAGGCCTCCCGCGATGTTCCCGCCGATCGCGCCGCTGATGAGTTGAATTATCAAGGACAACAGGTTCATGGATCCCCCTCTCGGATGTCATCGATGGTTGGGTGCGTTGCCGCACGCGCTCAAGGAAACCGTCACGTCTTGCTTTGTTCCCGTGTGCCGAGAGACTTTTACCGGCGTGCGCCGGAATCCGGAACTGGTCTTTGGTTAAGTTCCGGAATCTTTGCGACCGATGGCGGCGCTGACAGCCCTGAGCAGCGCGTCGCTGGAGAATGGCTTTCGCAGAAGACATGACGCACCCATCTCGCGCGCCAGCCAGTCGAGCACGACGTCGTCGCTGGCGGTGATGAACACGATCGGAATCCCGATATGCGCGGCGCGCAGATGCGATTGCACGTCGATGCCCGACAGTCCCGGCATGTGAACGTCAAAAATCGCACAGGCAGGAAACGGCGCAGTCAGCGATGCCAGGAATTCCTCGCCGGACGCGAACGCGGTGACCTGGTAGTCGGCCAGACGCAACACACGGCCGAGCATGGTTCGCACGGGCAACTCGTCGTCAACCACGGCGACGACCGGATTGGTACTGTTTCTGGTCACGCTCAAACGTTACAGCCTTGCGACGGAGCCGGGGACTGATCTTTGGTTAAGTTCCTCGGGGCTGTACGCTACGAATCGCTGGATTTGGGCGCCGGCCTTCCGGCTACGGCGCGCGGATCGGCGTCCACGGAACTGATGCCGACCTTGGCCGCGATATGAGTCAGCTCGGCGACGGTGCGCGCCCGCATGCGCTCCATGATCCGGGCACGATGGAACTTGACCGTCCCTTCGACGATTCCCAGGTCGCCCGCAATCTGCTTGTTGAGCCTTCCCTTCACCACGGCCGCAAGAACTTCCCGCTCGCGCGCGGTCAACGTGGCAAGACGCCGTTCGAATTCCGCGATCCCGGCGCGTGCCGTTCGCGCAGACTGGTCCTGCTTGATGGCAGCGCGCACGGCATCCAGCAATGCCTGCGCCAAGACCGGTTTGGTGAGGAAATCCGCGGCGCCGGCCTTCATTGCCTGAACCGACATCCGGATGTCGCCGTGCCCGGTCAGGAAAACGACCGGCAACGCCTGTCCTGTCTCCGCCAGACGGCTCTGCAATGCCATGCCATCCAGGCCCGGCATGGACACGTCCAGAACGAGGCATCCGCGCGCGTGCGGATCGGGCCGCGCAAGAAACGCCTCGGCGGATTCGTAAGGCTCGACATTCCAGCCCTCCTCGCGCAGCACCCTGGCAAGCGATCGGCGAACTGCGGGATCATCGTCGACCAGAAAGATGGTTTCCACGCCGGACCCTGCAATCAAACGGGCTGCCGGAGAGGCAGAGTGAAGCAGAACGTCGCGCCGCCATCCGGGTTGTTGGTCGCGGTCAGCGTTCCCCTGTGTGCCGTGATGATCGAGTGGCAGATCGCGAGCCCGACGCCGATGCCGCCGGCCTTGGTGCTCCAGAACGCCTCCAATACTTTGTCCAGATCGCCGGGCGCGATTCCCGTACCCCGGTCGACGACGCAGAGCCGGACATTGGTGCCGTCGTGGTCGGTGCGGAGGGTGAGCAATCGCCTTTCTGCGTTGACGCCGCCCATCGCGTCGGCGGCATTCAGGATGAGATTGAGCAGAACCTGCTGCAGCTGTACGCGGTCGCCGTTGACCTGCGGCAGCGATGGGGCGAGGCTGATGGCGAACGCGACCTGCCGCGCCATCAACTCGGTGCGCACGAGGTCGAGCGTCTCCTGCACCAGCTCGTCCAGGTCCATTGGCACGAGCTGCAATTCACCGCGCTTGTACAGCGTGCTCAGGCGACGGATGACCTCGGCTGCACGAATGTCCTCGGTGACGATGTCGTCGCAGATCGCCCGAAGCTCGGCAAGATCGATGTGCTCCCTTCCGAGCATCTTGCGAGCAGTCTCCGCGTTGCCGAGTATTGCGGCGAGGGGCTGATTCAACTGGTGCGCGATGGCCGCGGAAAGCTGGCCCATCATCGAAATGCGGGACATGCGCGCCAACGCCGAACGATCCCTTTCCGCCTGGATTTCCGCGGTCTTGCGTGGCGTGATGTCCATCTTGACGCCCGTCAAATACCGTCCTTCGCCGCTTGCGGCATGTCCGCGTGCGGCGAACCAGCGCACCTCGCCGTCGGGCTCAATCACGCGGTACTCCACGTCGAGTTCCTCGTCCGTGGCGGCTGCCGAACGAACGGCGCGGTCGAACTTGTCGCGGTCCGCCGGATGAACGGTCTGGAGAATCTGGTTGAAACTCGTGGGAGTCTCCTTCGAGAGGCCGGCGTGCTGCCTCAGCTTGGCCGTTGCCCAGATTCGGTCATGGGCCAGGTCCCACATCCACATCGACAGCCTGGCCGCGTGCGCGGCGAGACTCATGCGCTTTTCACTTTCTTCCAGCGCAGTTGCAATGCGCCGGCCACGTCTCCGCTCGACGAGCAGCGCGCCGATCAGCGCGGCTTGAAGCGCGATCACCACCGCAATGATTATCGCCGCATTGCCGTGCTCCTCCCAGAACGTCGGTTCGCGGAAATGCACGAAGGCATCCGGCGGAATGTCCTCTGCGCGGACTCCCCACCTGCGTGCTTGTCGCCAATCGACGTGAACCGGCGACGGAATGCTTGTCGGAAGGCGGAGCGATGCCGGCGTTGCGCCGTCGAGCAATTCGTTGACGGACTTCGCCGCCTGTCGCCCCATGTCGACGTAGCTCGCCATGCGTCCGCCCACGACGCCGGTGCCGATGAATGTGCTGTAGGGCCCATAAACCGGTGCCTTGGACGCGCCAGCCATTGCTTCCACGGATTCGCGTGGCGAAAAAACGCGACCGTCGCCATCCTCGAAATAGCCGGGTGTGAATACCACGTCGGTATCGCCCAGCTCGCCCAGCCGCTTCAGCACGACGTCGGTCGGCTGGCCCGGGAGGAATTCGACGGCCCGCCCGATATCGAGACGCGCGAGATCGGCGCGCACCTTCGATTCCCATGCGCGGTCGCGCGCGCTCGCACCCGTCACCACGATCAGCCGGCGCGCATTCGGGTGCCAGCGCATCGCCAGCTGAATCGTCCCGGCAAAATCAACCACGACCGGCACGCCCTGAACGTTGCCCGGCAATGGCTGGAGCGACGGCAGAATGGCCACGTCGACACCGAGGTGAATCAAAGGAACGCCAGGAAACAGGTCGACACGATGGCGTAGCAGGAATTCAACCGCACCCTGGCCCGCCGCGACGACTGCTTCGGGCGGACGTCTTGCGTATTTTTCGCGCAAGTAGGTGGCGACGGTCCCTTCGTAGGCCGCGCCGGAGAAGGCCGGCAGGTCGAGAAACTCCGCGAAAATATCGACGTTGCGCTCCGGCGACCTGAAAATCGCATCGCGGAACCCGCGGTCCACGTCGATATTGGCCGGCAGAACGCGATTGTTGGAAAAGAGCACCAGGACGTTCCGGGTGGGCGCCGCCATCGCCGCGGATGCGGC
>Ga0315273_10015016_pt1 | contig 10002 bp, 8 predicted proteins | sample YL17G02_0_MG_FD_205753 | JGI IMG/M metagenome (GOLD analysis project Ga0315273, IMG submission 205753) | Sediment microbial communities from Yellowstone Lake, YNP, Wyoming, USA - YL17G02_0 | ecosystem: Environmental > Aquatic > Freshwater > Lake > Sediment | place: USA: Wyoming | collected... | reverse complement strand
CGACGGCCGCGGCAGGCCCCGGCCGTCGCGCAGGTGATCGGTGCCGCCTCGATGAACGCTCCGCTGCCACACCCGACGTCGAGCAGCCGGCGACCCTCCGTGAGGCCGGACAGCAGGGAAATCCACCGGTGGTCCGACGCATTCGGTCCCCGGGCGTAGTCGACGAGATCGGAAGAGGTGTCGGCCCGTCCCACGACTTGGGTCAATGTGCCGCACTCGGAGCAACGCAGGTACTGCGCGGTTTCCGCCACAAGGCCGACGCGCTCACACAGTGGACAGTCGATCGGTTCATTCATCGCGAAAGTCTGGTCCGCCCACGGGATCGGTCCCGACTCGTGCAGAAAAGCAAGATAGCGCAATCCCCTGCTGACCTGAACACCCAATCACCGCCGGCAAGCGGTGAGGAGGATTACGCTATGCAGGACAGTAACGCAGCCCCCACGCCGACGGGAGCGGCGGCTGCGCAGCGCTCGAACAGGCGTTCGATCCGCCGGCGCCTGACATCGAGGGCATGCGGGGCGTCCTGGTCGAGCTCAAGTTTCCCCGTGCAGCGCCGATCTCAAGAACGAGGCAAGTCGCCTCTTGAGAACGCACATGCAGGTCAACAGCTTGTCGGGCGGCGGCACGAGCGCGCAAGTCTACCAAGTCGGCGTGCAAACCACTCGGTCCACCGACCTCCAGATCGTCACGGATGAAGGCGACCGTGTGACGATTTCAACCGATAGCATCAGGACGCTGGGCTACGCCAGCGCTACGGCCCAGTCCGGCAATACCAGTGTCGCGGGCGCGGCGCTGCAGGTGAGTGGGTCTGACAGCGTGTCGCTCAGCGTCGAGGGCGAACTGAGCCACGATGAGCTGGCTGACCTGCGGAAGGTAATCAAGATGTTCCAGCAGGCCGCCGCACGCGGCGATGCCACCCGGCTGCTCGAACGGCTGTCGAAGTCGGAGTTGGATACGATCGCGTCGGTATCGGGGAGCTCGACGACGGAGACCGTGGTGACCGTGAGCGAGCTGGCGGCAAGCCTGCCCTCCGCACCAGCCGGCGTGCAGGGGCCTCCGCCGCCGCCACCGAAACCGCCGGAGGGCGAACGCACCGAGGGGCTGGCGACGGGAATCCTGCCCGGCCGCCTGGTGTTCGACTCGGACGCGGCCCGGCACAAGAGTCACGCCGGCCACGAGCCCCGGCTCCATCGCGAAGAAGAGCAGACAAGGCGAGATCAGCGAACGCTGGCACGATAGCCTGGATTTCCACGGGCCTGCATTTGCCTAAGTGGTCCAGTTCCCAAGTGCGGCCGCGCACCGAGAACGGCGAGGCGCCTGGCTGACAAGGCGCGACGAGCGAGAATATCGGGAATATTCGACCGAGGAGCAATCCGCCTCCGCCAAGGCTCCGGCGAGACCTTGCCAAAGCCCGTCACCGGGCGACGGCAGGCGCAGTCAGCCCCGGGGTCCCCGACGCGGCAGCCGTGTTGGGGTGGAGGAGGGATGCATCGCCGTTCGAATGCGGCCGTAATTGGGAACCGGACCACTACGCCTGCGCGGCTTGGGTAGGACCATTGTACGTCGTGAGACGGAGTCTACGACCGCTCCACCAGGGGACGGCGACCGGGTGGCCCATCAGGCCCGAGACCAGGCGGATCGGCAGGTGTGACCGGCGAGGGAAGCTGACCTCCACGTCAGTCTCCGTCACCGTGATGGTCGCCGGCATGGCCACGAGGTCGCGGAAGATCTGGCGCGCTTGCGCGTCGCCGTAGCCGCGCAGACGCCCCGCCAGCAGGCGGTAGAGGCCGCTGGCCACGACGAGCATGGTCATGTCGAAGTCGACCTTCAAGCCGACGGCCGAGGACAAGGCATCCATGTGGAAGAAGCGCACGGCGTCCGAGAGGGCGTGTTCGATCAGCATGCGCCGGGCGTAGCGCGTGATGAGGGCTTTCGGTGAGGTCCGGTGTGCGTTCGTCGGCAGGATCGTGGGTTCGTCGTGCCCGAGGTCCTGGAGGTACAGCTGGCGCAGGCGCCGCCCGGCCAGCGTGACGGTCTGTTCGTAGTACAATCCGGCAAACAGGCCGAACCCGTCGTCGCCCAACAGGGCCATGACATGGCTCTTCCGTTCGATCGACCAGAGTTTCAAGGCCAGTGACGCGCGCACGGCATGCCCGGCCGGGATCATGTGCGAGCCCGGCAACCGGGCCTCCTGAACCGCGGCGTCTGCGTCTGCGTCCGCGAATATCCGCACGCTGGTAGACGCCGGCATCCTTCGAGAGGCGACCGGCCGCAGGCGCGGCCAGGTATTCGTCGCGCCGGGGATTCTCGAGTTCATTGGTCGTTCATCGTCCGATCAGGCGCGGTGACCGCGTCGGCACCATCTGGCCACCAGGGCCTCGACCTCGTCTCGGGCCATCCCGATCGCGCGAACGCCTGGCGGCTGAACGCGCGCAGTTCTCCCGACTGGCCCGGGCCTTCCTGCAGTCAGGGCTCACCTGGCGTGCGACGAACCAGTGCTCAACAGCTTCGCCGTCCGCTCACGGTGTTCCGCGCGCTCCGCGCTGAACATCTCCACAGACGCACGCAGGTCTTCGACCGTCCCGACACGCCTGACAACGCCGAGACGCACTGGATGGTGGAGCCGATGATCGAGGCGATGCTGGAGGAGTTGCCCGGGACGTAGGGAGGTTGGCCCTGACGTGGGGTCTCCACGCCCGCGACCGAGCGGGCGCGAGGTTCGACGACTTCGCCTGCAGGGACGGTCTACTGAACGATCGGATGGTCCTGGATGAAGTCACTGATCGCGGCGATCAGGTCCTCGGCCAGGCTCTGCGCGCTCCTCGCACTGACCCGGTGATGGAGCTTTGCGAGAACCTGCCCGCGCGGCTCCCTGAAGACCATCTCGACTTCGACATCGTGCGGGGAACGGGGGGCGCTGCTCGCCCAGACGATCGCGATCTGCGCGTGCAGGATTCCCTTGTTGCCGGCAATCCCGTCGAGGTCCTTCTGCAACTGCGTTTCGAGAGACGCGCGGATCTGCGTGCTGTCGTAGCTGGAGAGATTCTGCAGCTTGCCGAGCACGACCTTGTACTGCGAGAGTGTCACGCCGCGCGCGACCGCCGCCCAATCGACGCCGCCGCCGGAGTGGAGGTCCTCGTAGTTCTGGATGATCCCGCGATGGAAGTCTGCCGTCCACGCGTCGCTGGAGACCAGCAGTTCCGACCGCCGCCCGAACGCCACCGAGGTCGGGATCTTGTCGCCCTTCGGGATTCCCTCGTCCGGCGGTGCCTGCGCTCCGGTCTCCGGCCGCCCGGGCTGGACCTTGGCGGGTGTCGTGGCCGGCGGGACCGGGATCGGCTTCGCCACGGGTGCATTCGGCGGAACGATCGTCGGGGCGGTCACCGTTGGCGGGGTCGGGGGCGTCGCGGGGGTGATCGCCGCGACGGGGGGCACTATCGCGGGCGCTGCCGTCTGCGGAGCGATCGCCGCGGTCGGTGCCGTTCCTGGCACGGCCGTCGTCGCCGTTGTCGGACCAGGCGTCGTCGCCGGTGCAGTGGCCGCTGGTGCAGGTGGCGCCACCTCGACGGCCGTTCGGCTCGGAGGAACGGCTATGGTCTGCGGAGCGGACGTCGTGGTGGCGGCGACCGGGCGCTCGCCCGCCTGCGTCGTGTAGAGGAACCAGAGTCCGGCACCGCCGAGGGGCACGAGAACGAACACGACCAGGCCGATGACCGCACCCACCTTCGCCGACCTCGCTGTTCTCGGTGCCGCGGACGTGGTAGCGATCGGCCGCGAATCGGTCGGCACCGTTGGCGCCGGGGGAGCCGGCACGGGCGTTCGCATCCGCACGGTGGTCCCTTGACCGACCTGCGCCGACGGCGGAAGCGGTGGCGCGACGGCAGGCGATCCGGTTCGGAAGGTGCGAGCAGGTGGGACCAGCGTCGGTGTGGGCGTCCGGATGATCGCCGCCTGTCCGTGGGGTCCGGCGCCAGCGAAGATGGCCGGCAGCACGGTGGCCGGATCGTCCTCTTCGACCGGAAGCGTCGAACGTAGAATCGAGAGCGCCTCTGCGAACGCCTTCGCGCTCGGATAGCGCTTGTCGCGCTCCTTCTCGAGCGCACGCTCGAGGATCTTCTCGAGCCCCGGAGCCTCCGGGAAGGAGAGGTTCTGGAGCGCGACCGGGTTGGGCGTCTCCTTCAATTGAAGCAGCAAGTACTGGCCCGGGGTCGTCGCTTGGTACGGCGCCCGGCCGGCGAGCATCTCGTAGAACACGATGCCGAACGAGAACAGGTCGGCGCGCCCGTCGATCACCTGCCCCTCGGGCAGAAGGCCCAGGTGCTCGGGCGACGCGTACTTCCACTTGCCGACGAACATCCCGGTGCTGGTGACCGCGCCGTCCACCATCTCCGACTTCGCGATGCCGAGGTCGATGACCTTCACGCGCAGCGAGCCTGACGGCTCCTTGAAGACCATGATGTTCTCGGGGCTGACGTCGCGGTGGATGATTCCCGCCGCGTGGATCGCCTCGAGGCCGTGGAGCGTCTGGATCGCAACGTCGATCGCGACCCGGGGTGCAAGCTTGCCTTCGCGCCTGACGATGATGGCGAGATTCGTTCCCTGGATGTACTCCCAGACCATGTAGAACGAGCCGTCCGGAAGCGCCGAGAAATCGTGGAGCATCGCCACGTTCTCGTGCTGGATGCGGGTGGCGAGCTTGGCCTCACGGACGAAGCGCTGGTGCAGAAGCGGGTCGTCGATCAGCCGCGCGCGCATCGTCTTGATGACGCGGATCACGCCGAGGTGCGTGTGCAGGGCCTTGTAGACCTCGCCCATGCCGCCGCGGCCCAGGCGCTCGATGATCTGGTACTTCCCGTCGATCGGCTGCACCATGTAGGTGCGGAGGAAGTCGGTGATCGCCTCGCCACAGTGCGCACACCTCGGCCCGGCGGGGTCGGTCTCTCTCCGGCAGGAAACACACGTGAAAGCCATAGCCGTGCCGGCCCATCATGCCACGAATGGGGCAGGCGCGGCGAGTGGGTTCCTCGCGCCCCTCACTTCGCCGCCTCGAGCCTCGTGAAGCTCGGGTACCTTGCCGTGATCTCCAGGCTGAAGCCCTCTGGCTGAAGCGCGAATCGGTCGAAACCACCCAGATGTACCTCGAGGCCAACCTGTCGCTCAAGAAACAGGCCTTGGCAGAGACCGCTCCAGCGAACGCACCATCGCCGGGTCGATACCGGCCCGATGATAAGCTGCTGGCATTCCTCAAGGGGCTGCAGGACGGGTCGGACTATGCTGAGTACGCTTCTCAAGAGTGTTTCCGGAGCCCCACTGGCACATGGTCCCAGTTTGATTCTTCCACGATGACTCGGCATAGTCCGGAACTCGGCACGGGCGCACGACACCAATGTGGCGCGCCATACGGGCGGCCTTGTGTGAGGCGCCCGCCTACGGCTATAATAGCCGTAGGAGGTATCGATGCCCAATGATGACCTGCCGTCCGACGTCCGCGCAACCGCCGCCGGGCTGGATTACCCGCAGCCCATGCGGCGCGGGTCGCTCGGCGAGCGCTTCATGAAGTGCGGCAAGCCTGCCTGCGCTTGTCATGGCGATGCCGACGCGCGGCACGGCCCCTACTTCGTCCTGACCCGCGGCGTCGCGCAGACGACCCGCTCGCGGTTTCTGACGCCCGCGCAAGCGGCCGTGGCCCGCGGACAGGTCGTGCGGGCGGCGGAGTTTCGCGAGCGACTCGAACAGTATTGGCAGGCCTGCGAACGGTGGGCCGACCGCGCACTCGAGGCCGCAGCCGCTGACACGGACGCGGCCAAAAAGGGGGCTTCAGCCAAGTCTTCGCAAGATATCCGCAAAGTCTCACTGTGGTTGGGGCACAGCAATCTGACCGCCACGGAAGCGTCTGTTCGAGCCGATCCCACCGAACAGCTCGAGGCCATCGAGGCGGTCGTGCCGCCCGGTCTTCGCAAGGGCAAGTTCCGGCCACCGGACAAGCTGCTTGCGCTTCTGAAGGCGAAGCCTAAATGGAGAGCCGAAAGGGCATGAAGCCGCGTGCAGCGTGCTCTCTCACCGCTCCACTCTCCATTGGGAAAGACTCCCCATATGGCAGGAGTTGTAGGCAGGGCGTTCGAACCCGCACTCGGTGCAGCGTTCGAGATGCCCGCCCAGGGGGGCGGTGCGGCACGTTTCGATCGCGTGCACGACGCGGAGCGCCGACGGGGGCGAGCGATGGGTCTGCCGATACGCGTCGCCGTACCGCCGGAAGACGTCGGCGACATCATGCCGGGGCCGCACGTGGACCCCCGCGGCGAGGTCGCCGTCAGTGGTCGCCGTCACGGGCCTCGCGTCAGTCGGTGACCGTGGGCGTCGAGAGGGTCAAGCGCTCGAAGGGACTCTGGACGGCGTCGAGCGTCTTGCGCGTGACGTGGAGATAGCGACTGGTGGTGGCCAGCGACGCGTGACCGAGCAGCACCTGGATGGTGCGCAGATCGACGCCGGCTTCCAGGAGGTGCGTCGCGAAGGCATGCCGCAGCAGGTGAATGCTGCCGGGCTTCTGGAGACCGACGCGTGCCTTGGCCGCGTCGAAGATGTGTTGGGCCGTGCTCGGGCTTATCGGCTGGTCAGCCTGATGCGCCGGAAAGAGCCAGCGGGCGAGCGGCCGGCCCGCGCCGTACCGGTCGAGTTCCGTGAGCAGGCGCGGGGAGAGAATCGTGTAACGGTCCTTGCGCCGTTTCCCCTGCTCGACGCGGATCATCATGCGCTCGCGATGGACTTGACACGCTGGCGTGCCCCCGGTGTGGCGGGCGGATGCGGCTCGTCGCGACGATCGACCAGCGGGCGGTGATCGACCGGATCCTGCGTCACCTCGGGCTGCCGACGGACCTCCCTGTTCCGCGTCCGGCGCGAGCGCCGCCCCTCGGCGATGCGGTGCGGGGCGCCCCGTTCGACGGAGGCACGGATCTGGCCGCCTTCGAGCCGTGCGCCTGAACCCGAGGCCCGGCGCCCCAGCCATCCGCCCCGCACATCGGCTTGACATACCCTGGAGGCGGGGCCAGACTACCGGCAGCGCAGACCCGGCTGAGGTGCGGTGTGCCTGTCTGCCGGTGCCGCCCGCGGTTCGGCCTGCGCCGCGCCCGGTCTGGAGTCGCTCTGGGAAGGGGTTCTTCTGTTAGCTCCACGCGGCACCGGCCCGCAGGCGCCAGCCGTTGCGGCCGTCGCCCGGTCCCACGCAATGGGCTGGGGCCGGTCGAGAGGGCCTTTGTACGGACGATCGTCAGAAACTCCAGGGGCGGGGCTGAAGCCCCGCCCTACACGACTCCGAATCGTGACGCTCCTTTCTAGTTCCCCGCCGACGGGCGGAACACGGCGCGCCACGCGATTTCACCGCCCGCTTTGGAGTCGCAGCCCGTCTTCACCACGAGCCCCTGGCGCTCGATCCGGCGAGGCGTGGCGCTGCCGCACTGCATCTCGGCCAGTTCCCACCCGGCCGGCTCGGTGAGATAGATCTCGTACGGGTCGCCCGCCACCACGCGGCTCCGGCCCGACAACGTCCCGTCCTTCCACGCCACGTCCAGCAGGTCGACGCCGCCGCCCGTCACGTGACGGCTCGTGGCGACCACCTGCGGGTGTGCCTGGCGCTCGCGGATGATGAAGGCCTGCGAGTTGAACCGGGCCGGCAGATCGCCTGGCACGAACGACGCCGCGAACGTGCCCAGGTACTTCCGCTGCCAGAACTCGAAGACGAGGTACTCCTTCGTCCTGTCGAGGCCGAGGTCCTCGAAGCGAATCTGATCGAACTGTCCCCCCGTGCGTCCCAGCACCGACCACGCCTCGAACGGCCGGTCGATCTCCAGCAGGTACAGGTGCACGATCGGCACCAGGCTCGCGTCGAACGGCTTCGGCTCGCGTCCGCTCACCTCCGCGTCCACCCGCGCGATCTGCGACGACCGCGACGGATCGACATCGTAGATCTGCCCGGGCGTGGTCACCAGCACGGGCGCCGTGCGGCGCGCAGGCTCGACGAGCGCCGTCTGGTAGCGCTCGGGCTTGTCGGTGAGCATGAACAGCGACCCGGTGAGCGAGGTGACCATCGTGGAGCGCCACGCCTCGGTCTCGCTCAGCTCGATGTGATCGGGATCGTTGCGCCAGACGACGTTGTTGAACGAATTGTACTGAGCGAGGCCGGCGTACGAGAAGCCGTCCGTGCCGATGCGGCAGCCGTCCACCAGACCCACCAGTTCCGGCCGGATGCCCCAGCACGCCAGCAGGAAGTTGTCGCGCCCGATCTCGCCGCGGACCGCGCCCACGTAGCGCCGGAGCGCGTCGGCGGGATCGACCTGCTTGCCTTCGAAGTGATCGCGGAACGTGTTGTAGCCCTCGTAGCGAAGGTGGCGCAGCGCGTCGAGCTTGAAGTAGCCCCAACCCATGCCCTGGAGCGCACGGTAGATGGGCCGCACGAGCGTCGCGAGCGCGGCGGGCACCGAGGCGTCCACCGGGTGATCGATCCAGTTGCCGCGTGCCACGTTGCCATCGCCGTCGAGGACGAACCAGTCTTTGTGCTGCGCCGCGTACTCGGTCTGCGAGAACGTCGCGTTGGTCCAGATGCCGGGCGTCAGCCCCTTGCCGCGGATGTAGGACGCCAGAGCGTCGAGCCCGCCCGGGAACTTGTCGTTCGGCTTCAGCCACAACTCGGGCAGCCCCGTCGCGCGCTGATACCCGTCGTCGATCTGGAGGTACTCGTAGCCGAACGGCGCCAGCGTGTCCGCCATCACGTCGGCCATGCGCTTGACGTCCTGCTCGGTGACGCGATCGAAGAACGCGAACCACGAGCACCAGCCGACCACCGGCTTCGGCCACGGCCGATACGTCCACGGCTCGAAGAAGCGGAGGCCGCGGTGCTTCTGGTAGAAACGCGGCCGGAAGCGCAGCACCACCTCGCTGCCGCGGGCGCGAAGGCTGAAGACGCGCGATCCGGCGGTCTCCGCCCCCGGCACGACGCGCACCTCGGTGCGCGGCTGGTCGTCCACCGAGAGCACCCAGTCCCACCTGCGGTCGTAGACCGCCTGGTTGAGCAGGCTGCGGCTCAGGCCCGAACTGTGACGCACGACGGGCAGCGTGCGGACCGGGCGGTCCGACTCGCAGGCAAAGGCCTCGTCGCTCGCCGTGACCGTCCCGCTGATCTCGACCGGCCCGCGGCCGCCGCGCGCGTAGAGGGCGACCACCTGCTCCACGGCGTCGGCCCCCGTCCGGACCACCACCGGCCTGGCGGCCCGCAACGCGTCGGCGTCGGTGGCGCGTCCCTCGAAAATGAGCGTGCCGTGGTAGCGGACGCGAAGCGTATCGCCGGCCACCTCGATGGTGGCTGGCGCGTTGGGCGGGGCGACCATCTGCGCCACCGGCGCGGGACCGGAGACGACCCCGAGCAGCAGGACGCCGAGCAGCAGGCGGGTGAGGCGGGTGTACATATGGTGTGTGCCGGCTCGCGAAGATGTGGCCCCCGGTCTCAGACCCCGGGGAACGATCACTCGGTCCAGTAGCTCATCTCGACGCTGATCACGCCCGCTTCGCGGCCGGCATCGCTCGCCGCCGGCGCCTCGGTGAAGGCCCTCGCCCGTTCGAGGTCGTCCACGCGGAACATCGCCACGACCCGCGTCGGGTCGGCCACGTCGCGAAGCACGTGCAGCAGGTGCAGGCCGACGTCGCGCTGGGCCTGCGCGTGGGCGCGCAAGAGGCGGTGCCAGCCATCGAAGTCCGAAAGCCTGTGCGTCACAAGCAGGTAGTGCATGAGACCTCGGCCAGGAGCGTGTCCGAGTAATCACTGACACGCTCCTGGTATTGCCGGCTGCGCCGGCAGAGAACGTAGAATCCTCGGGACATCTCGCGCGAAACGCGACTACCAGGAGCCCGTCGGGGAGTACTCGGACGGGCTCCCAGCGAAGCGTTGCCTCAAACCGCTCAGCACGACGGCGGTTCACGCCCCTTCGCTGGGAGCCGTGTGAGCTGGCCCCGCGA
>Ga0315273_10015015_pt1 | contig 10002 bp, 9 predicted proteins | sample YL17G02_0_MG_FD_205753 | JGI IMG/M metagenome (GOLD analysis project Ga0315273, IMG submission 205753) | Sediment microbial communities from Yellowstone Lake, YNP, Wyoming, USA - YL17G02_0 | ecosystem: Environmental > Aquatic > Freshwater > Lake > Sediment | place: USA: Wyoming | collected... | reverse complement strand
TATGAGAACAATGTGAAAATTGAGGACTTATTTGAGGTGGTATCGGGTGACAACAGTATGAGAGCAGCATGTAATTTTACACATATTTTTAATCCAGCCAATAAGACAAATTACTATCAGATAGGCGTTAGACGATATTCTGCTAACGATGTGATTATGGCAGGTGGGCGTACTAACTGGTGGTATGGGGAGAAAATACAATGAGAATTCTTTTGCTGGTGGGTTTGATTATCCTCATTATTCAAGATGCGTCGGCGCAATCGGAGTATCGGGTGTTGAAATATCTGAACGACTTAGGATACACGAACACTACTCCTCACTACGGTACCGATTACAAATATTTGCAGACGACGAACGGGATTATTATTGACCTTTGGCAGATTCCCGGTGTTCCGAAACCTGATTACACAAATCTTCCTTCCGAAGCGGTATCTTTGAAGTGGTATCAGGCGAAATGGCAACAGGATAAACCTATTGCATCGAAGGTAATAGAAAACAAGTATATCCATCTGTGCGACCGTGTTATTGGCAGTGAGCCACCCAATCATGTCAAAATGGGATTCTCTGAATTGGAAGCTACTTTCAATTTGATGACGAATAAAGCAGATGCGGCTTATATGAGGATTCAGTTTTCAACAATCAGCGCAGAAGCCGAAAAGTTAATTGGAGCAGCATGGTTGGATACCTGTATTTGGCACACGGAGGCAATACCCAATATGTCCAATATCTGTTATGTTGCTTCGGGATTTGGCTCTACCGAATTCAATACGACATATTATTGGAATGGCAAGTACGAGAACAACCTGAAGATATACGAGGATGCCAGTAACACAGTATGGTTCAGCAACAATGGAGATAACTGGCTGATGCGGAAAATGGGTGGTGCGGGAACACCGTGGTATGAAAGTGCTTGGAGTACGAACGAGCCATCTACGCTGACTTGGCATGTCAGTGATTTTGGAGACCCTCCTGCGGGAAGCATGGCAAGGCAATTTTATTTGGATGTGCGCTGAATGATCTGTCACAGATAGATCGGCAGAGACAGAGTGACTTGACTTATGGCGTGAAAAGCCCAAGAGTGGGGCACGGTAAAAACAAAAAGTAAAAGGAGAAACGGAAGTTCGTTGACACTGGTTCGCTTTTGTGAGAATGTCACAACCATGAATAAACATGCGTCAGCTTTAGCCAAGCTTGGTAAGGGAAAGCCAAAGCACTTCTCTCCTAAAACAATCGAAGTGTTAAAGCAGCGGCTTGCCAAAGCACGCAAAAAGCGGTGGCCCAAGAAATGATAGCCCACAAAATAGAACTAAGACCGAGCAGAGCACAGGTTGCGTATTTCAAGCAAGCCAGCGGCACTGCGCGTTTTGTATACAATTGGGCCTTGGCCGAGTGGAATCGCCAATACAAGGCTGGTGAAAAGCCAACTGCCTACAAACTGAAAAAGCAGTTCAATGCCATCAAATACCAGCAGTTCCCGTGGTTGGAACTCATTCACCGTGACGCACACTCGACACCTTTCGCTCAACTCGGCAAGGCATTTGTATCCTTCTTCAAGGGTGTTTCCAAGCATCCAGTTTTTCACAAAAAGGGTGTCCACGATTCATTTCAATTAGCCAATGACAAGTTCCACATCGAAGGTAAGAGGGTAAGACTCCCAGTTATCGGCTGGATACGACTGAGAGAACCACTGCGTTTTCAAGGCAAAATCATGTCTGGCACGGTTTCTCGCACTGCGAGCCGATGGTTCCTATCTGTCTGTGTTGACGCAAAGCCAGCCTTAAAATCAAAAACTGGCAACGAGCAGCTTGGTGTTGACCTTGGCATCAAAACCATAATGACTATTTCAGATGGCAGACAGATGCAAGGCCCAAAGTCTCTTGGCAAAAATCTGAAACGCCTTCAGTCGAAATCCAGACAACTATCTAAGAAAGTCAAGGGTTCAAACAATCGGGAGAAGGCTAAGTTGAAATTGTCCAAGTTGCATTACCGAATTTCTTGTCAACGAAACGATTTTCTACACAAGGCTACTACGATGCTGGTGCGCGAAAGCCAAGCCATCTGTATTGAAGACCTTGCTGTGGGCAATATGATAAAGAATCACAAACTGGCCAGACACTTGATGGATGCCAGTTTTGGTGAAGCAAGACGACAGTTCGAGTACAAATCCGCATGGTATAACACAACACTGCATGTTGCCGATAGGTTCTACGCATCGAGCAAAGAGTGTAGTTCTTGTGGCAATATCAAGCAGGATTTGACACTCGCTGACAGGGTATATCATTGTGAGAAATGCGGTTTGCTAATTGACAGGGATTTCAATGCCGCACTGAATTTACAAAAACAACTACCGATGGCTAGTCGGGAAGTTAAGCCTGTGGACAGCACGGTATCGCTGTATGAAGCAGGAACTAAATCTGTGCGGTTATCCGCATAGTGGAAAGGTAGCAGAAACAGCATGAAGCTGAAAATACTAGAAGCGTTGAAGGCGATGGGCGGTGAACCGTTGATGGACTTGGACAGGGCAACGAATAAGCAGATTCAGTTGACGCTGCGTCATATCTGCGTCGAGGCGTTGCTGAGGCCGCTGGATACTGATGTGCAGCTCTCGGTTATGCAGAAGTTCCAGATGGGTGAACTTGCTCATAAGATTTACAATGCCACGGAGGAGATGGACATTACGCCCGAGGAGGCCGTACTGATTAAGGAGCGCGTCGGCAAGAGCTTCCCCGTGCTGATTGTTTGGAATGTGTCAAAACTGATGGGGTAGCCATATGGGAATAGAATTTTTATACGACACCTCGAAACTTCATCCTTATGATTTGAACGGGATTTTGACTATTGAAAATAAATTGTGCGGAATTATCAACAGTCATCCGCCTGAAAGGAAAGCTATGCCATATGATGTGATTGAGCTTGTTGCAAGAAACGACAGAACATTTCGGGTGTATGTCAAGGACGACGATCTGAATGTCATCAATGTGGCAGGAGCCACCGGCTTTCTAACCGTCAAGAAAACCACGGATGATGCTGCCGTGATGTTTTCCAAGAGCACTGCGATCCCCGCTCAGGGAACCATAGGCTCTCCCGATCAGGGCGAGCTACTTTTCTACATCGTTCCGGCGGACACTGCGAACCTTGATATTCGCCAGTATGTCTTCGATGTCAGGGTAACGCTCGCCAGCGGCAAGACATACACCGTGCTGAACGGCGTCATCAACTTGGTGAAAAACTTGTCGTGATCTGCATCCCTTCTGCGTAGTATGTAGTAAAGAAGGAGCGGCAGTGGCACATATCCAAATTGACTCAGATGGCTTCATTGTCGTCCATGACTGCTACGAACAGCGGAAAATTGTAGGCGACATTGGCGGCGCATGGGACGGGATAGACAAGGTGTGGCGTGTTATCTTCACGGCTTACAATCTTGAATACCTTCTCGACAACCTTGAAAACCTTTCCGTTCCCGAAGGCTTGGAAGCCTTGGTTGAAAAGCAACTGGAAAAAGAACAGAAGCTGCTTCAAATACGGGAAATGTCCAAGCAGGACGTTCCCGTGTCGTTCAAGATACCGGGCCTGAAGTTGCCGTTGCGGAATTACCAAAAGCTCGGGGTTATGTTCGCTGTTGAAAACGGCGCGGGCGTTCTCAATGGAGACCACATGGGTTTGGGAAAATGTGAAAAAAAATCCTCAATCATCGCTTCCGAGAATGGATTCATTGCGATGGGGAAACTATTTGACGAGCATGCGGACATAGAAAGTCTTGATCGTGATAATACTGGCGGAGAATGGTACAGGCTGAAGAAAAAATTGAAAGTTTTGGGATTTGTTTCTAGTGGCCTGCAATTTCAGGAAGTCTGTAGGTTTTATCGTGAAAAGGTGAAACAAGCATGCGATATCAGACTATCGAATGGCTACACTATCGGATGTGGTTTAAGACATGCTTTTCTGTCTCCACGAGGATGGTGCAGGGCTGAAAATCTCAACAACGGAGACTGGGTTGGACTTGCGGGTAGAATAGATATTGCCAATCCTGTTTTCTTTGATCCTGACTTAGCTGAGTTGATAGGGTGGCAGATTGGCGAGGGGAGCGAATCTGCCACCACTGGTTCTTTCACAATTACGCAACAGGATATTGTCGTCTTGCAGAGGCTAAAGAGTATTTTTGATAGTCTGGGATTCAAGAAGTTTTATGGAGGCGGTTCGGTCAAATGCTCCATTCGTAATTATGGAAATGATACTCCATTCCTTCATGCCACCTCGATCAGATATCGTAGGTATCTGGAAAGCATAGGATATAAATTTGGAGCCAAATCGGGAGGACTGGTTGTTCCAGAATGTATCAAGAATTCACAAGACATTTCCGCAAAAAGGTTTTTAAGGGCCTACTGGGATGCGGATGGTTGTTGCAATGATGACGATCTTGAGATTACTTCCAAGAGCGAGCAGTTGATTCGCGATGTCTGTTTTATGTTGTTGCGTTTCGGAATTATCGGGGTTGTTCGCTCAAAGAAAGTTATGACGAAGAAGGGAAAGCAAACATACTGGAGAATGACAATTGGTGGACTATTTGCTCGAAGGTTCCTGAAAGAAATCGGTTTTGGATACGAGTATAAACAACAGGCTCTGATTCGACTGTGTGGGAAAACCTGTAATACGAATTGGGGAGACAGTGTTCCGTGTCGTGACGAATTGAAAGAAATCATTGATTTAACCGATATTTCTTCGTTGCGTTTGGGATTTGGAGGCGTTTATGTTTCAGACTATTCGTTATTGCAATATCCATCGAAAGAGCTTGCTTGCAGGATAGCGGATACATTGGAAGATATTTTGCTTAACGGATTGGAACCATTGAATAATTCCAGATGGGGAAAACGAAGACAAAGATCAATCAGACTAGTCGCTATTCATGCCAAGCGGTTGCGAGAAATTGTGGATCGTATTCGATTTTTGGCATCACGGGATATCATCTGGGTAAGTGTGGATACGGTCAACAAACACAGCTACGATGATTATGTTTACGATATGCAGATTAGTGGGTCGCCGAATTACATTGGCGATTTGGCTATTTCTCATAACACGCTTCAGGGGATTGCCACTGCCCTTTACTGGAAGTCGCAACACCGCATCACCAACGCGCTGATCGTCACCCCTGCCTCCCTCAAGTACAACTGGCCCATCGAAATTGACAAGTTCTGCGATGAGAAGTACGTCGTGATAGACGGCACAGGCGGCGAGAGGATTGCCCAGTGGCTCATGGAGGATGTCTTCTTCTACATCGTGAACTACGAGCTTATCATCGAGGACTTATTCGGCGGCAAGAAATTCGAGGAGAAGATAAATGAAACTGCTTCCGACAGGGTGAGAAGGGAGTCGAGGGTGGCAAAGACCAAGCAGCGCGAGCGCATACTCGCGCCCCTGCGCAGGCGCGTGTGGGGAGCGATCATCGCCGACGAGTGCCATGCGATTCGATCTCACGGTGCTCGTCGCACAGTTGCCCTGAAACTGCTTCATGCCAATTTCCGAATGGCACTAACTGGCACACCGATGGATGGCAGACTGGAAGAGTTGCACAGCATCATGGGTTTTGTCGCGCCGGGATTGCTCGGCTCAAAAGCAAGATTTTTTCAGCGGCATGTTGAGACGGATTTCTACGGCAGGGTAACGGGTTACAAACGCCTGAGCGAAGTCACGAAGCGAATCGAGCCGTTTTTCATTCGACGATTGAAGCAGGATGTGCTAAGAGAACTACCTGACAAAATATACGAAAACAAGATCATCACGCTGTCTCCAGAAGAGATGAAAATATACAAAGAGCTTGCCAAGGGCGGGCACGAAGCCACCGCCGACGAAGAGGCAATTGTCGCCGTGATCCGCTGCAAACAGTTTTGCAATTACCCACAGATGATCGAGCCCACTTGCAGCAAGATGTCCAAAATGGAAGCCTTTAAGGAAATACTGGACGAGGTTGTTATTCAGAACGGACACAAGGCTCTTGTTTTCAGCCAGTACAAAACGATGCTGGATTTCATCGTGCCGGTGCTAGACGAGATGGGCTTGAAGTATTTCAGGATAGATGGCGACACGCCACCAAGGGAGCGGGCTGCAATTCAGCAGAAGTTCAACACGGACAGCAAGATTGATCTGGTGATCGGCACGGATGCGATGGCCTTCGGTTTGAACCTCACTGGAGCTTCATTCTGCATCAACATGGACGATTCGTGGTCGCCATCGACAATGGAGCAAAGGTGTGACCGTGCGCACAGGCTCGGGCAGAAGAATGTTGTCACGGTTGTTAATTTCATTTGCAAGGGAACGATTGAAGAAAAAATTCGAGGAGTTCTCGCCGCGAAGAACAAGATAACGGCGGAGGTTCTTGGAGACGAAACGGACGAAATGTTAATCAGAAGGCTAAGTCCAAAGCAGATAGCCAGCCTTCTCTGAAGGATTTTCGGTAAATGCCAAGTTTCGATTACACGGTCTATCTTGAGCGTGATTTGCTCAAGATTGTCACAGGTAGCTCTATTATGTGCAGGCTTCACCTGCATCAGCTCAAGGATGAATGGTTTTCATCCATCGAACGCAAGTTCATTCTCGCCGTCGCACAGGATATTTTCAAGGATACCCGCACCAATCTGACAAGAAAAGTCTATGAATACGAGGTTGGCTCAAAGGTTGATGATAGCGACAGGGCTCATTTTACTGGCGAATGGAACTTGATAGAGGCTACTGAAGCCACGGAGCATCCCGACGTTCTAATGACGAAGCTCAGGGAGGCGGCCACTGGCAGACAGGTTCTGGAACTGGGCCAGCAACTCACGACATACCTCGAAGAAGGCAGAATCGCGGATGCCGTATCGCATCTGAAGCAGGCCTCGGTGGCCATCGGCGTGAATAAGGACGCTAGACCAACTATCGAGCTGACAGATTATCAGGCCCGCAAGCAACTCATTCTCGACAAGAGGGCACATCCTGAAAAATATCTCGGCATTAAGACGGGCTTCAAAACATTCGATTTGCGAACGGGCGGACTGTTTAACGGGGAACTAACACTTTTTGCAGGCATCACCGGCGTTGGAAAATCAACACTCGTGAAGCAGATTGAACGCGGCATTGTGACTCTGAATACTCAGAAAAATGTTCTGCATATCGCTAACGAGGAATATCAGGAACAGATCGAATATAAATTTGACGCTGGGTTCACGGGTATTCCCTATCTTGATTTCAAGCTGGCAAAAATTTCCGATGAAGACTTGGCTCGGTGGGAGAAAATGATGCAGAACTGGTCCTATGGACGAGTCTTTCTGAAAGAGGTGCCAGCCTTCACCGATACAACCCTGATTGAGCAAGCGCATCAGGCGTTGCAGGTCGCAGGCATTCCGATTCATGTTATCGTAATAGATCATCTGCCAAATATCAAACCGATCCAACAGGTGTGGGGCGAGAATGACGAGCTGAAAAAGGCGGCAGCGGACTGCAAGGAACTGGCAAGAGCTTTGAGGTTGCCAGTTGTTGTGCCGACTCAGGCTGCCACCGTTGTTGCGGAAAAGACAGAGAAGGGCAAACGAGCGGGCCAGTTGGATGTCTTCGGCAGCAGGGGACAAGTGCATGTTGCAAACACATTCATGATTATCATGGAACAGGGCAGCGACGAGACGCAGACTGACAGGCAAGACTGGGAGCGCGATGTGTTCTGGTCTTGCGACGTTAAGAAAAACAGGGATGGTGCTCGGTTTCGCTATAGGGCGATTCACCGTGTTTTCACAGGCATCGTCGAGGAAGTGCCAGAGGAAGACACTCCTACCCAAACGGCAAATCCGGAAACTCAGACGGCAATGGACGGAGTGTTGGCCGAAGCAGAGGCCGCTCAACACGGTGAGTCGGTAGAGCCCGAAGTCGAAACTGCTTTGCAGGAATCTTCTACCGAGCCTGTTGAAGAAATGCCATTGACGGACATGAAAGTTGAAGAAACGCTCGTTCCACAGGTGGAAGAAATCGCTCCCGAGCCGAAGCCGTCTTCTTTGCTGGAAAGACTCAGAGCGGCCAGAATACGATTCGGTGGGTAAAAACTATGGCTAATTCGTATAGTGTAATGAGCTAGGAAAAGACAGGAGTGCTATCACATGGTGAAAATCTGTAAGAGTTGCGGTGGTAGGTGCTGTGTGGGTATCATTGAGGTGCAATCCGCTGATGAACTTTTCAAGGATGGCCTACTGACAGTTTCTTCGTTGGCGGGAGACGGCAGCAGGGTCATGAAGACCAATGAGACGGGTCGGTGTGTTGCTTTGCAGGATGGCAGGTGTTCTATTTACGACAGACGCCCGCAGATATGTAAAGATTTCAAAACAGGTAGTGAATGCTGTTCTTCTTTCGTGAGCGGCAAGATAGCAGTGCATGTTTGTGAGCCGTGTAAACTGGAAAGGAAAGGTGATCGCAAATGACAGACATACTTCATCCGTTGATAACGCATCAGGAAATCGGGACTTCGTTCGTGGGTACATACTACATTGAGGCAGCGTTTGTCAAATCGGGCAAAAACAAGAAGGACTTCACAGAGCTGACGCTGCGTGACAAGTCGGGAAGCCGCGTCTGTAGATACTGGGGCCTTATCGCGGGTGCGAAAAAAGGTTGTTTTGTGTATGTCGAGGCCACAGTTGAATACTACATGGGCGCACCGAGCATAGTTGTTAACAGGATTGAGATAAAGGACGCCCCGTCAGACACATCGAATTACATAGCTGTGTGCGACGATCTGGACAAGCATGTTTCCACGATATTGAAAGTCCGCGAATGGCTCAAACAGACAGAGGCAAGTTGTTCTGGAAGCGTGGTGGGAAAGGTTGTAGATGATGTATACAGCGATGACTTCTATAAGCGGTTCCTTACTACCCCCGGTAGCGTCAAGCCCTTCTATGGGCGTCAGGGGGGCCTTCTTGCCAATACGGCAAGGGTTGTCGAGCAATGCAGCAACATCTCGGGCTCCTACTCGCTCAGGCCCGATGAAAAGCTTATTTTGACGGCTGCGGCCCTGCTGTTCAGGGTAGGGGCGATTGACGTGTATGAGTTCCGCGACTGCATGCCAGCGGAAACAGACAAGGGCGTGTTGTTGGGCATGAACAACATGACAATGAATAAACTGTTTATTTCGGTGAGGAAGGTATTGGCCTTGGAAACCAAGGCGAACAGGGCCATCGATAGTGATGGCGTATTTAGGCTCATGCACGCGGCGTCAGCTTACACAAACAGCCATCTGCTCAGGCCGATGACGAAAGAGGCAATCATCCTTGCGGCAGCCTATCGCATGGACAACGAGCTTGTCGAGGCTATTGAGTTCATGGCGAACGACACGAATACATCCGAGAAGTTCACGGCGTATGATGCGTCAATGGGCAGGCGTTATTACATGGGAAAGCGATAGTAATTTCATACAGGTAGGCATTAAAAAGATGATTGACAACATAGCCGCTTATGGGATATGTTGTGTCTATGAATGAAATCAGAAAAGCGGCCCAATTGCTCGGTGAATTGGCGAAAGGCAAGCCGAAGCATTATACCAAGAAAGAACTGGAAAAGCGCACGAAGCGAATACTAGAAGCTGGCAAAAAGCGGTGGCCCAAGCAGTGAGACTCTCTTTCAAATACCGTATCTACCCAACAAGGAGGCAGCAACACACATTGCTTCAAACACTGGATACCTGTCGCCGTGTTTACAACTATTTTCTTGGCCAGAGAAAAGATAACTGGGAACAAAAGAAGAAATCAGTTTCATATTACGATCAACAAAATCAGATGCCACAACTAGCAATCAAAGATGAGTCACTGAATCTTGTCTATGCACAGACACTCCAAGATGTCGCAAGGCGACTGGATAAAGCATATCAGGCATTTTTCCGTCGCATCAAAACAGGCGACAAGCCGGGATTTCCCCGTTTCAGAGGCAAAGGCTGGTATGACAGTTTCACATATCCGCAGAACAATGGTGCCTGTTTCAAACTCGTTGAAAACAACA
>Ga0315273_10015011_pt1 | contig 10004 bp, 3 predicted proteins | sample YL17G02_0_MG_FD_205753 | JGI IMG/M metagenome (GOLD analysis project Ga0315273, IMG submission 205753) | Sediment microbial communities from Yellowstone Lake, YNP, Wyoming, USA - YL17G02_0 | ecosystem: Environmental > Aquatic > Freshwater > Lake > Sediment | place: USA: Wyoming | collected... | reverse complement strand
TCCTTGAGTCTGCGCCAAGGCAGAAGGTGCCGGCGCGCACAGCCAAGCCATGCAGGTCCAAGTTAGAATGGCGGTTCTTTTCATGGTTTCGTGTTGGAGGATTCGTCGTCGAGCACCTTCCAACCGCGGCGGTTCAAATCCCAATAAACAAAACATCCCGCGGCAGCAGCAAAACCCAGGAAGAACAATCCCATCCGCCAGTGACCGAAAATGATTTTCCCAATGCCGAACAAGGTCAGGTAAATCATGGCACAACCAGCCAGCCAATCGAACAGGTTATTCCATTCGTCCCGTCGCGGTCTCACTTCGGACGCCTCGCGCGCAATCACTCCCCACAAGGTGGGGCTGGGTTTCACGCGCCGATAAAAGGCCAGCAGGGTTTGCTTGTCTTCCGGGGGCGTTAGCCACGTCACCAGCAGCCAGGAGACCGTGGAAGCGGCCACCGTGATCAGAACCGTCCAGGCAAATTGCCGGGGATCGTTGGAGTCGAATTTGCCGATATATTGGAGCCCCATCGAAACCACGAACGAGGCGGTCATCGCCGACACTTCACTCCAGGCATTGATGCGCCACCAAAACCAGCGTAAAATACAGACGCTCCCCGTGCCCGCCCCCACCGCCATGAGGAATTTCCAAGCGCCGGAAATCGAGTCCTGGTAATAGGTGACAACCGAGGAAGCCACCATGAGCAGCAGCGTGGCGAGTTGCGCGATCCGGACGTAATGCCGATCCGTTTGGCCTTTGAGGAGAAAGCGCCGGTAGAAGTCATTCACCAGATAGGACGCCCCCCAATTGAGATTCGTGGCGATGGTGGACATGTAGGCGGCCGCAAAGGCTGCGATCATCAAGCCGGCGAGCGCCGGGGGAAAGACGGCGGGATCGACCATGGTTTTGACGAACCCCGACTCTTTATCGACCAGGGTGGGATAGAGCACCAGGGACGCCAGCGCGGTCAGAATCCACGGCCACGGGCGCAGGGCATAATACGCCAACACAATCACCATGCCCATCTTGAGCACGAACTGAAACAGGTCGGTCACCAGCACGCCCCAGAGCCCGGACAGAGTCGAAATCGAAGCCGTGATGAGCATGATGACGAAGACGATGCACAGGGCGGCAATTTTCGGATTGGCAATTCCCAGGGCCGGAAAAGTAAGGTCCGGGAATATCATCATCAGAATTTTCACCATGGCCAGGTTCACCCAGCCGAGGATGATGCAATTGATGGGCAAACCCAGGTAGAGGGCGCGAAAGCCGCGCAAGAACGCCGCCGGTTTGCCGCCGTAGCGAAGCTCGGAGAACTCGACGTCGGTGACCACGCCCGCCCGCCGCCACAAGCGGGCGAAAAAGAACACCGTAAGCATATTGCTCAGGAGCATATTCCACCACAGCCAATTGCCGGCGATGCCATATGAAGCCACCAACCCCGTCACCGCCAGCGGGGTGTCGGCGGCGAAGGTCGTCGCCACCATGCTCGTGCCCGCCAGCCACCAGGAGACGTTGCGCCCGCTGACGAAGTATTCTTCCGTCGAGCCGGTGGCCCGTCGGCGATACCAGAGGCCAATGCCAAAATTAATCGCGAAGTATCCCGCGATCACCAACCAATCAAGAAAGGTCAGATGCATAGATTCTAACTCTATCGTTCAAACCGTCGTTCCAGGTCATCCCGTTACTCCACGGTAGCCGTTCCCCAATTCGCCGGCTCCATGCGAATTTCGCTGGGCACATCGTAGATGATGCGCGACAAGGGCGACTGGTTTGACCAATAGAGACGCTGTCCGGCCCGTTCGCCGTGCTCGTCGCCGAAGCGATACCCCAAGTCCAGGCGGATCGTCTGGCCCGTGCCAAGCGAAAGACCGATCGCCTCCAAAGGAATGCTGACCGTGGCGGTAAATCCGCCCGGGCGCGGTTGGTAATCCAGGGTGACCGGCACGGGCGCGATCCGGTCGAACTGCTCCTTGCCGGTGGGCGAAACCAGTGTCTTGGGAGTCCCGGAAAAGCCTGGAACCTGCTTGCAGTAACCCATCGCGACGGGCTTGTCCCCTTGGCGCGTGATGATCAAGCGCACGTCGCCCAACGCCGCTTTCTCACGCTGGGCATCGGCGCTGGGGTTGGTCTGAATTTCGAGATCCAGACAGTTCCCGCCATGGAACAGGAGGTCGGGTTCGCCGGAGGCGTTGATCAAGCCGGCGTGGCTGTCCACCTCATAGCGCGCCACCAGGCGCTGGCCGTCGTGGGCCAGGGCCGCGCGGAAGCCTTTGTCCCCTTCACTCCGTTTGACGTACGATGCCCGTGTCCAATCGAGCCCGGCCAGCTTGTGGATGATGGTGATTTTACTGGTTTGACCGCCCGTCGAGAACCCGGCGCGCTCGGCGGCAGCCCGCCTGGCTTCCGATTCGGTAAGCTTGTACGAACCGGCGAACCGCTCGACGGAGTCCAATCCGAGCAACTCGTTGACGCGTCCGTCTTGATCGCCCGCCAGGATGAAGTAGCGGCCTTCTTTGGTGGTCTTGACGAAATACCCGAAGAAGAATTCGGCGCCGATGGTGTCGGGGCCGAGCACGCCCAATCGGCCGTCCTGGTAGAGCTTGTCCACGTAGATGCCGTCCTTGGTCCAGAGGTCGATCGTGCCGAAATAATTCAACCCGACGATGAACTCGCCGCCCATTCCCATCCAGCGGGTGCAGCCCCAGGCCTGGCCTTTGGGCGGGACGCCGCGGTTCAAGGCGACGTTCCAATCGGTGCCCACCGTCCACAGCCCCCAGAGCAGTTTCCCGTCCGCCGAATACTTGCAAAGGCCAGGCCAGGTTTTTTCACCAAAGCGACCGCCAGCCAGGGCATAGATATCGCCGTTTTCCGGATCACCCATGGCGTAGTTGCCGTGGCCTTTGATTCCCCCAGGCCCGATCTTATCGATGGCACTCCCTGTGTAGTCCGGCACGCCGTCAGCACCGATATGCTGAGGACGCACGCGGCGAACTTGGGCATCCTCCTGGGGACTTCCGTAGATGGCCAGTGTTTCATCCACCCACACGCCCCAGTAGCCCTGAGGCACCTTCGGCGTCCGCAACTTCTCGAACACGTCGCCTCGCCGAATTGCCAGGCCCGAGCGGGTTTGGGCATATTGCTGGCCGCCGGGCCCGGTGAAGACCCGGAGATAGTCCTCGACCATGTCGGGCCCGCCCAAGATGGCTTCGGGTTGCCAGGCGCCTTTTTCCAAATCCACCTTCCATTGCACGCCGTGGCAGTAAACCCGGGTGGGATCTTCGGGGTCCATGCTAACGCACGTTGAGTACTGGCTTCCGCCGAAATACTCCGCCACCAACCCGCCCGTTTCCGTATCCCAAACACTGAAACGCTTCGGATTGTGATTGGCTTCGGCGACCCAAAGACGGCCTTTGGCGTCGATGCCTATCCCCGCAGGATTGAAGACACCCGAGCCGTCCCACTTGCCCAGACTGGGGCGTCCGCCGAGCTTGCCAATTGAGCGAAGATAGCGACCATCCGAATCGAAGACCGATATGTTTTGGAGCTGGCCTCTGCAGCCGACGTACACACGGCCCTTACCATCAACCGCGAGCGAAACAGGCCGGTCGATGTGGTCTTGCGCGAACAAACGGGTTGCACTGTCCGCGAGGGAAACCGTCGCGACCTTCCCATCAATCAGCGCCAGCAGCGAGTCGCGGCCGCGAGCGGCCAATTCCCCAACCTCCTTCGCCCCGATGGTTAAAGTGCGCAGGAGCTTGCCCGTTCGCTGGTCGATTTCGCCCAAGGCCGCGCCCGTCGAAACATAAAGTTTGTCCCCGAGCAGAGCCAGTCCCCGAATATCGCTTCTGGGTTTGGCGACGCGGGCAGGCAACTCGGCGAAACCGCCGGTTTGTTCAAAACGCCCGCGCAGTTTGTCCTTAACAGCGGCCCGGAAAAGGCCAGCGGTTCCGGCGGCTTCGCCTACTGCATAGACAGTGTCTGCGTCCGCCACGAGTCGGTCGATGGCCCATTTTTCTCCCCATAGCTTTCTACCGTCGAAGTCGGTGGCAATGAGGCTCCAGCCACATTCGGAGACCTCCCAACCGAGCAGCATGATCTCGCCCGAGGCGCACACCGCGCTGGGTGCTCCGTGGTCGCCGCCCCAGCCGCCCTTGCCGTCGGCAGTGGGGTACCCAGGCTTGCCCGAGTTATGCACGCTCAAGCGCCACTTCACTTCGAGTGGATCGTGCCGCAGCCCTTTCCACTGATACGTGCCCGGAGGCAGTGGATCGCCTTTGTCATCGAGCCCGTCCCACGCCTCGACGACCTTTCCGGCGCTGCGAGCTTGCGCGGCGACGATATGCCGGATGGGCGAACCCTTCGTGTCCAGCAGGCACACCGTTACCGCGCCATCCTTGCTTAGCTCGTATTCAAAGCGCAAGGGTATGGGCGGTTCGGGCGCCGCATCCGAGAGATTCGCCGAGGCGGGCAAATGACCCTTCTCGGGAAAAATGGCCTTGCCCCAGCAGGCCGCGCTTTGGAAGGGGAAGCCGCTGGTGCTCATCAATTCATAAAGCCAGCCACCCCCGCCGATGGTTTTCGTCCCATCGGGTGTGCCCCACAGACAATTGACCGTAGCCGCGGTTTCGTCGCCCGCCTTCAAGCGGTATTCGTCGCTCATGGTTTTCCACGGGATGCGATACTCGAGAACATAGCTCGAACCGTCCGCCCGTTTCCGGTAAGCCGCCTGGAAATCGGACGGCGGTACCACACCGTCCTTCTGCCCAGGGCGAGGCGCGGAGTTCCAGCCCAGGAGGACCTGCAAATTGGCCTGCGCCTTCGGCGTAAAATACCACAACAACAGATGAACGACGGTTGGGTCCGGCTTCGGCTCGAACGAACTGCCTTGTCCGGGAAAGGTCGGCTTGAGGAAGATGCGGAACTGGAGTGAGTCGGCGTCCCAGGCCTGGCCGGCATTCACGGCCGGGTCGTGGGCGTTCATCATCGGAGTGAGGTCGCTGATGTCGCCGGCCATATACAGCGCTTCGGCATCATACATGCCGTAGAACTTCATGCTCCGCATGGCGCGCGTGTCCGGTGTGATATAACCGTCAATGCCGCCGGAGAGGTCCCAATCGGAGAGATTGCCATCGATCTTCACTTCCTTGGGCGCCGGCACGAAATGCATCGTGTCGTAGCGCGCCTTTGCATGGGCTGAACTGACCGACCATAAGATTGAGAAGGCGATCGCCAGTAAGAGAGTTGGGGAGTTTTTCATGATGTTTTTTTGGATAGTAATATTGGGGACAGAAAAATGAAGAACAGGCCGGAAATATTTCGGTCCTCAATCTTCCCGTCCAAAAGCTTGGTCTGCATGTTCTGGGCTGCGTCCGTTGGTTTGTTTTCGGCTGTGGGTTTCAGGCACCTTTCCGGACCTTAAGCGTATGCGTCTTCGTAAGCCCATCCAGCATCAGAGTGATCAGGGTGCAGGTCATCCCGAGAAAGGGCACTCCCAAGGGTTTTCCCGAGATGGAATCGTAATGCTCGCTGATGCCGTTCTTGACGGCATTGGCCACGGTCTTGTCGGCAATATCCGCGGCTATCGAGCGGTAGCCGTAGCCGGCCAAACCACAGGCCACCTGATAATTCGGCGCCGGCCAGACGTCTCCACGCCAATAACTGTCGGAAACCCAACGTCGATCCTTACGATCCACCGTCGGAATAGGCAGGGGCGTTTGCCAGTGCTCATTTTGGATGGTCTCGGCCATGCGTTTGGCCATGGCTTCCGTGGGAACATCGGCGGACAACGGCATCCAGCTTCCGATGGTTGCCACCTTGATTTTCTCCAGCGTATCCCGTTGAAGCGCCAGAAAGGTTCCGCTCGACTCGTCCCACATGTGCTGGCGCATGGCCGCCACCGATTTCTCGATCCGCTGTTTTCGCCGCTCGGCCATGGCCTTATCCCCCAGCACTTCGGCCAGACGCGCCAGACAACGCTCGGCCATGACCAGATAAGCCGTAATCCCCGGCAGACAGATGTCACCATACCAGGCGCCCTCTTCGGCTCCTTTGCGCGCCGGGTGCGGCGTGAGTTTGAGATCATCGAGGTTGCACTCGAAATCGAAGGTTTCGTAGCGCGCATGCTGAACGACTCCGCTATAGGATCCAACGGCCGCCAATCCGATATTCGTGACATCGCGCTCGCGCCAGTACCACTCGTGGAACCGTTCCAGGGGGCCAAGGCTTTGCCGGAGGAGTTCCTTGTCCGCGTTGCGGCGGTACACGCGCTCCAATCCCCATCCGAGCAAGGGAATTTGCGAGTAGGCCGGGAAATCATTCCAGCTGGTTGTATTGCGGGGCTCGATCATGCAGGCAATCATGTCGTGCGCATACTGCGGCCGTTTCTGGTTCCACCGCTCCTGGAAATCCCAATAGTTCTGAAACGTCTCGCGAATGAATTCCCGCTGTTCGGGCAGGATCGCCAAGAGATCGACCACAAACATGGCATCCCAAATCCACTGCCCGTAGAAGTCCTTGCCGGTGCCGGCCTGCACCCATCGGTGTTTTAGGGTTCCTTCCGGAGGCTTGATTTTTGCCAAGACACATTGACGAAACACGTCCTCAGCGAGTCGAAGGACCGTGGGATCACTCGCCTCAAAGATCGATCCCGCTTGCGCGTTACCCGCCGAACCAAACGCCACCGAGGGCGAGACAATGGCAAACGTCGCGGCGGAAGCGCCGGTGGCGAGGAACTGGCGGCGTGTGAGGAGAGATGGCGGTTTGGCAGTCTGGGGCTTCACGGCGGGCTGAGTGTGGGTTTTCTGGTCAAATTCAAAGATTTTCATGGTATGCATCATTAGGCCTTTCCGGTAATAAATGTATGCGTCTTTTGGCGCGGGACTGGTCACAAAGGGGTCGGTCACGATGGTAGGCGCTTGGGACGGCAAGCCAACAGCCGAGCCGCCGGTAAAACTGTTGTCCGCATCAAAAAAGCCGATAGTCGGGCCGCCGCAGTTTATCCGGCGGATACTTTGGGCCGACGGAGTTAGTGTACTTGCTTCGATGCTGTTTGCAGAACTTCCACCGGCGTTAATGGCACGCACACGATAGACATACTGCGTATTCTGGGCTGCCGAGGTATCCCAGAAGCATCTGGCGTTCGCGGCAGTCTGGCCAATTACAGCAAAGCTTCCGCCACTGGCGGTTTTTCGTTCAACCACAAAACCTGTATCGTCATAGGACTCATGAATCCAGGTGATTCTTACCATGCTCGAAGATCCTGCCAGCGCATAGACGTTGGTGGGTGGTTCAGGAGCGCTAACCAATCCGACGGGCCCCGCATTGTCCATGACCGACTGGTCCTGCCTATAGTTGTTGATGAGCGTATTATCGTGGGGCGGGGCGCCTGCCTGGTCCTGCTGGTAGGGGATTCCCGTTCTGTTGGTGAAGAATCGAGTCACCACGTTGTGTTCGACTCTCATATAGCTGCTCCAGTTGTCCAGATATATCGCTGCAATTGCATAGGGATTACTCGTCCATTCCGATTGGGAAATATCATGTATCCAGTTCTCGAAAATGACCGTTCCCGGTTGCCAGGAGAGCGTATAGTTTCCGGCATTGTCATCATGCAATTGGACCACGTGATGAATATTGTTGAACCGGACCATATTGTCCTTTAATGCGCTTGCGCTATTGAGCCAGCCATACCCCATGCCGATCCCGGTGGCAGGACAATTGTAAATCTCGTTATGTTCTACGACGTACCCGGCAGGATAGGTTGTAATAACGCCATACCCGCCCCCGTGATAATCGCGACCGGTTGCATGAATGGTGCAAGAGAACCTTATAGAACGGTACGAAATCCTCGTCGCCGTCACGGTTCGGCGCGCGTGCGCGAATCCCTCGCTGCCCATTGACGTAAATCTGCCTGAATGCCAATGATCCTCCGACCGATGCCTTGCGGCTGAGTCTCGGAACATACGCTGCCGCTTCCCGTGGGCGAGGCGTAAGAGGTTTCCTGAATTGCCGCGTGTGCGGTTGCTGCCGACAATACTAAAAGACACACACCACAAAATAATTGATTAATCATAGACAGTTTCCTTATGACGATGAGAAGTGCTGCTGTGGAGTCGGTTCAGGCTATTCGACGGTGGCTGTGCCCCATTCGGCTGGTTCCAGCCGGCTCTCGTTGGGGATGTCGTCGACCACGTTGGCGCTGAAGCTGTGGTTGTGGAGGTAAAGGCGCTTGGCCGCGCGCGTGCCCTCGGCGTTTCCGAAGATGTAACCGAGGTCCATTTTGAGCTTCTGCCCCGGCGACAGGCTCACTCCAAGCAGCTTCACGGGAACCGTCACCATCGCGGTAAAGCCTGCGCTGGTCTTGCGATACTCCAGCGCGACCGACTCGACGACCTCGATCGCGTCGAAGGATTCCTGGCCGGTGGGCGAAGTGAACACCGTCGGCTGACCGGCGAACCCTTTGACCTTGGGCCGATAGAGAACCGCCAGCGGCTTGCCGTTCTGACGGGTGACCAGCAGGCGCACATCGCCCGGGGCAGGGGTCTTGCGAGCGGCATCCGCATGAGCATCCGCAGCGAGTTGGAGGTCGATGAGGTTGCCCCCTTTGAAAACCAGCTTCGGGTCGCTCGCCCCGTTGACCAACTCGCTCGGGGCAGTGACCTCGAGCCGGAGATAGATGTTTTGCGCATCGTAGGCCAGACGCGCCGCGAAGCCGCGCCCGTCTTCGAGTTTCCGCTCGACCGCTCCCACCGTGTCCAACGCCGGACGTCCATGCGCCAGGGCCAGTTGTGTCGATCCGGCGAGCGAGGCCTCGTAGGTGGCTTTAGCCGCACGCGCTTTGGCCGCCATTTCGTCCGTGTGCCGATAGGCGCCTCCGGCCAAGGTCTTGACGGTGTCCAAGCCGAGCACTTCCCAAACCCGGGTATCCTGTCCGCCGTGGATGATGAAATACCGATCCGGTCCGTCCGGCTCGGTCTTGAGCTTCACGAATTGCCCGCCTTGTCCCTCCGGTTGGCCTTCGTAGGGCCCGCGACCACCGAGGCGACCGTCCCGCAGCACGGCGGCCACGTAGATGCCATCACGACGGAAGATGTGGTTGACGCCAAAGTAGGTCTGGTGGGCGAGGAAATTGCCCGCCACTCCCATCGGCCCGGTCATGCCCCAGAGGCGGCCGGCTTTGGTGATGGGCAGGTCGAGTGCGGAATGCCAGCCGACGATGTCGGGATAGTTCCAAAGCATCTCCCCTTGCGACGACCACTTGATCAGCGATGGTCCCTTGCGGTTGTCGTAGTTGTAAATCGAGCCGTCGGGGTCGGGCATGACATAGCCACCGCCCAGCCTGCCCACGAGCGGAGTCGCTTCGGCCTGGGCGATGTCGTAAATGGGCTGGCCCTTTTCCGACACGCGCTGGGGACGCAGGATCTTCCCGTTTACTAGCAGCAGGCTCAAATCCTTGTTGACCCAACAGATACCCTGCTTGGCCTGGACGACTCCTTTCAAATCGGCCACTTCGCCGGGTTGAACGATCTGATCATCGTTGGCGTCCTGCCAAAGGCCTCGATGCAGCATGGCGGCGAACGGCTTGAAGAGATCGCCGTCCCGTCGCAATACCACGACCTCATCAACCAGATAGCCCCACATATACTGGCGACCGTTGGTCGCGGTGATGATTTTCGCATTGCCAAGGTAAGCCTCCGGCCCCGGTGCCGACATCATGTCCGGTTGTGTTTTCCGCCAGACGGTCGTCTCGGGCCGGACTTGATTGTTCTTCCAGTCAATCTTCCAGAGAACGTGATTGGCATAGATCTCGTCCGGTTGGTCAGGATCGATGAAACCGTAGGCGAAGTAGCCCGAGCCGCCGAAGAACTCCTTGAGGTTGGCGCCGGTCTCGATATCCCAGACGCTGATGCGCTTCGGACCATCGGTGGTTTCGACCACCCAGAGCCGGCCCGGTTTGTCGAGGGCGATGCCGCCGGCCATGTACATTCCGCTCGGATCATACTTGCCCATGGCGGGACGAC
>Ga0315273_10015010_pt1 | contig 10004 bp, 6 predicted proteins | sample YL17G02_0_MG_FD_205753 | JGI IMG/M metagenome (GOLD analysis project Ga0315273, IMG submission 205753) | Sediment microbial communities from Yellowstone Lake, YNP, Wyoming, USA - YL17G02_0 | ecosystem: Environmental > Aquatic > Freshwater > Lake > Sediment | place: USA: Wyoming | collected... | reverse complement strand
AGACGTCTGCCGGAGGCAGCCCATGCGGTGGGTGCAAAAACTCGTTTGATCCGCGTGAATCCGCGTCCCAATGTTTCTCTGCGTTTCTGCGGTGAGTGTTTTGGGTTGCGGCTATGCCGCGCCAGGTAAAAAGGCCGGGCGTTGAAGTTCGTTGTTCCAAAAGCATGCTCGAGGCTGGAAACATCTTTCTTGATAGCTGTGATGATTTGGCATACTTTAGCGTGTTTTTGGTCTCTCGGAGTTCATCGATAAGGACTAATCAATGAATCATGGAAAGGAGTCTTTAAAATAATGGAACCCAAGGGCGATATCGCTTTGATCGGGTTGGCCGTAATGGGTCAAAACCTGATTCTCAACATGAACGATCACGGCTATTCGGTCGTGGCGTACAACCGGACAGTGAGCAAAGTCGACGAATTCCTGCAGGGAGCCGCGAAGGGTCGGGACACTATTCTCGGCGCGCATTCGGTGGAGGAAATGGTCGGGCTGCTCAAACGACCGCGCAAGGTCATGCTCATGGTCAAGGCAGGATCCGCGGTAGACGATTTTATCGAGATGGTCTTGCCGTTCCTTGAACCCGGCGATCTGATCATCGATGGGGGCAATTCGCATTTTCCCGACACCATACGCCGGACAAAATACCTGGAGGGAAAGGGATTCCTCTACATCGGCACGGGCGTTTCGGGCGGTGAGGAGGGGGCCCGTTTCGGGCCGTCCATCATGCCGGGCGGCAGCCTGCAGGCCTGGCCGCTCGTGAAGGACATCTTCCAGTCCATATCCGCCAAGACCTCCGACGGAACGCCCTGCTGCGATTGGGTGGGTGAAAACGGCGCCGGCCACTATGTGAAGATGACACACAACGGCATCGAATACGGCGACATGCAGCTCATTTGCGAAGCCTACCAGCTCATGAAAGAGGGGCTGGGTATGAATGCGAAACAGATGCACAAGGTCTTCGCAGAATGGAACAAGGGGGAACTCGACAGCTATCTGATCGAAATCACCCGCGATATCCTCGGATACAAGGACAAAGACGGAACACCCCTGGTCGAGAAAATCCTGGACACCGCCGGCCAGAAAGGGACCGGGAAATGGACCAGCGTCAGTTCGCTCGATCTCGGAATTCCGGTGACGCTCATTGCGGAGGCGGTCTATGCACGCTGCCTTTCCGCCATTAAAGATGAGCGGGTCGCCGCTTCGGGGATTTTGGCCGGGCCCGGAACGAAGTTCACCGGCGCAAAGAAAAAGTTCGTCGAGGACATCCGCCAGGCACTGTTGGCCGCCAAGATCATCTCCTACACCCAGGGGTACATGCTCATGCGTGAGGCGGCCAAGGAATACGGCTGGAACTTGAACTACGGCGGAATAGCCCTCATGTGGCGCGGCGGATGCATCATCCGCAGCGTCTTCCTCGGAAGCATCAAGGAAGCTTTCGACAAGAACCCGAACCTGAGCAACCTGCTGCTCGACGATTACTTCAAAAACGTCATCGATCGCTGCCAGCCCTCGTGGCGCAAGGTCGTGGCCAAGGCTGTTCAGCTGGGCGTTCCTGTCCCGGCGCTTTCCACCGCCCTGGCGTTCTATGACGGCTATCGCAGCGCCCGGCTGCCTGCGAACCTGCTGCAGGCACAGCGCGACTACTTCGGCGCGCATACCTACGAGCGCATCGATCGCCCGCGCGGCCAGTTCTTCCACACCAACTGGACCGGACGAGGAGGCGACGTTTCCTCGAGCACCTACACTGCATAGACCTTCGGACGGGGAGGACCCCGGGAGCGCCGCTCCCGGGAGTCTTCCCCTATCGAACACCGCTCGTGGTTTCCACCTTCACCGAATGGAATTGATTGGATCGCTGTAGCGAGCGACCCACCCGGAAGGCGAGGGGATCGCTCCGTGTCCGCCGAGACATAGAAGGTGAGAAAAGGCCTAAGCAGGATCGTTTCCCGCCGCTTGCTTACGCGCGCGGCTCCGTTTTGCCACGGTTCACAGGGCCGCGACCGTGAGGATGCGGTGGAAAAGGTCCCTCATCAATTACTTTGGCTCGTCGACTACGTCGACAACGCCGCCTTATGCTTCGCCTGAAGCCGATGGGTTTCCGCCATCCCCGATGGGGACACCAACAGTGACACTCTGCGGGCTTGCCTGCGCATGCCGTTCCCTGATATGAAAGGGGTGTACCACAAGTTTTTTCCATCCGGTCGCCGGACATCGTTCAGGAGCGAACCTATGACAGCACCCCCGAAGACTTTACCGATCATGATTCTTTTTATAATTGCCGCCCTGGCCTGCGGCATCACCGGTCGGACGGAGGGTGTCGCCTCAGCCGAGGATGCGGTGATTCTGGCTCCTAAACCGCCCAGGACACCGCGCATCACCGGACCCCGTCTTTTTGGCGTGAGACCCGGTTCCCCCTTCCTGTTCACGATCTCCGCAACGGGCGACAAGCCCATGACCTTTGAGGTTCCCGACCTCCCGAAGGGGCTCAGCGTGGATCCCCGGACGGGACAAATCACCGGCCGACTCGAGTCCAAAGGCGAGCATCTGGTGACCTTCAAAGCATCCAATGCCCTGGGCAGAACGGAGCGCAAATTCAAGATTGTCTGCGGCGACACTCTGGCGCTGACTCCCCACATGGGATGGAACAGCTGGTATGTTTGGGAAAATCACGTCACGGACAAGATCATGCGCGACGCCGCAAGCGCAATGGCGGGCACCGGCATGAAGGATCACGGCTATAGCTACGTCAATATAGACGACTGTTGGTCCGTCAAGCCGGGATCAAACGACCCGACCCTGCTGGGCGAAGAGCGTGATGCCCAGGGCAAGATCAACTCGAACAAGCGGTTTCCGGACATGAAGGCGTTGACGGATTACATTCACTCGCTGGGCCTCAAGGCCGGCATTTACACCTCGCCCGGGCCGCGCACCTGTGCGGGCCATGTCGGCGCTTACCAGCACGAGGAATTGGACGTCCAGCGCTTCGTCGAGTGGGGCTTTGATTTCCTGAAGTATGACTGGTGCTCGTATAACAAGGTTGCGAAAGACAAAAGCCGCGAGGAACTCCAGAAGCCTTACCGGCTGATGGGGGACATCCTGCGCAGGCAGAAGCGTGACATCGTTCTCAATCTCTGCCAATACGGAATGGGAAATGTCTGGGAATGGGGCAAGGCAGTCGGAGGCCACAGCTGGCGCACGGCGGGCGACCTGGGAGGGAGCTTCGAGAATATCGGCACCGCGCTGTTCCGCGACGGTTTCGATGTTTATGCGCAAAATGAACTCCACAAATTTGGCGGTCCGGGCGCCTGGAACGATCCGGACTACCTCTTGCTCGGCTACCTCAGCAACTGGAAGGGTCAGACTGTGCCGACGCCGCTGACGCCGAACGAGCAGTATTCGCATGTTTCGCTCTGGTGCCTGGTGGCTGCACCGCTGATCTTCAGCGGGGATATCACCCGTCTGGACGACTTCACACTCAACCTTCTGACGAACGATGAAGTCATCGACGTGGATCAGGATCCGCTTGGCAGGCCCGGCCTTCGCCTGGCGAAGGATCAGGATATCGAGGTGTGGGCCAGGGACATGGAAGATGGCTCCAAAGTAGTGGGTCTTTTCAACCGCGGTGGTGCGCAGGCGACCGTAACGGTGAAATGGTCGGATCTCGGCATCTGGGGCAAAAGATCGGTCCGGGACCTCTGGCGGCAGAAGGATTTGGGTGTGTTCGAAGAAAAATTCTCGTCCCCGGTTCCGCGCCACGGCGTGACGCTGGTGCGAATCCGGCCTGCCTGATGAAAGCCTCTCATAGGGGACCCGGCCTGGGTCCGATTGTAAATCGGGCTTACCAATGCCCGATTTTCTAGTAAGATTTCAAGGTTGATAGGGATATTTGGCGACGTCGCGTATTTGAAACAAAACGCTGAACTAATGCTGATCATTCGAAGACGGGTGACTCATGGCTATTTCCGACAAACTGGATGAACTTTGCATCAATACCATACGCACTCTTTCGATGGACGGCGTGCAGAAAGCGAACTCCGGTCATCCGGGGATGCCCATGGGCATGGCTGCCGCGGCTTACGTACTCTGGACCCGGATACTCCGGCACAATCCGAAAAACCCTCAGTGGCCGAACCGCGATCGATTTGTCCTTTCGGCAGGCCACGGATCCATGCTTCTTTACTCGCTTCTGCACCTGACCGGCTATGACTTGCCGCTGGAAGAACTGAAGCGGTTCCGCCAATGGAACAGCAAGACACCGGGCCATCCGGAACATGGGGAGATCCCCGGCGTCGAGGTTACGACGGGCCCCCTTGGCCAGGGCTTTGGGACTGGGGTGGGGATGGCCATTGCAGCGCGTCACCTCGCAGCGCGTCTCAACATGCCGGACTATCCCATCGTCGACCACTTCATCTACGCGATCGTCTCCGATGGGGATCTCATGGAGGGCGTCGCTTCAGAAGCAGCCTCCATGGCCGGCCACCTGAAGCTGGGCAATCTGATCTATCTCTACGACGACAATCACATCACCATCGAAGGGAATACTTCCCTTGCCTTCACCGAAGATGTCGCCCGGCGCTTCGAGGCCTACGGCTGGCATGTCCAGAAGGTTGACGGCTACGATCTCCCGGCAATCGAAGGAGCGCTTCGGGCGGCGCAGGCCGTGACCGATCAGCCTTCGATCATCATCGCTCGAACCCACATCGGCTTTGGCAGCCCGAACAAGCAGGACACGCCCGAGGTGCACGGGTCTCCCCTGGGCGAGGCCGAGGTGAAGTTGACCAAGAAGAATCTCGGCTGGCCGACAGAAGAGCCTTTTTACATCCCCGCCGAGGCGTTGAAGGTATTTCGTGATTCCCTTCCCAAGGGAGAGAAACTCGAAGCAGCGTGGAAGGAGCTTTTGAATCGCTATGCCGCCGCCCATCCGGATCGCTACCAGGAATGGCAGTTGCTCATGAATGGGGGGTTGAAGAAGGATTGGGAAAACCAGGTGCCGACATTCGCGGGAGACACGAAACCGATGGCGACCCGCGAAGCCTCGGGCAAGGTGCTGGCGGCGCTTTTCCCGGTCGCGCCCGCATTGATCGGCGGTTCAGCCGACTTGGCGCCGTCGACGAACACCTACGTCAAGGGCTTCGGCGATTTCGAAGCGGAAAGCTATGCCTCCCGGAATTTCCATTTCGGCATCCGCGAACATGGCATGGGCGCTGCCCTAAACGGCATGGCGCTGCACGGCGGCGTAATCCCTTATGGTGCGACCTTCCTGGTATTTTCCGACTACATGCGTCCGAGCGTGCGAATGGCCGCCATGATGAAACTTCACGTCATCTATGTCTGGACGCATGACAGCATCGGGCTGGGCGAAGACGGCCCGACGCATCAGCCGGTGGAGCATCTGGCCGCGCTGAGAACCATTCCGGGTCTGGTCGTGATCCGGCCCTCCGATGCCACGGAAACCGCGGAGGCATGGCGCACCGCGCTGCGTCACTCCGGCGGGCCGGTAGCACTCATACTCACCCGTCAAAAGCTGCCGATAATCGACCGGAACCGCAACGCCCCGGCGGCCGGCCTCAGCCGCGGGGCATACGTCCTGACCGAAGCGGACGGCGGCGCTCCAGCGGTTGTTGTCATCGCAACAGGGTCGGAGGTGTCCCCTGCTCTCGGTGCTCGGGATATTCTCCAGGCCAAGGGCATAGCGACGCGGATCGTCAGCATGCCCAGCTGTGAGCTATTTGCGGCACAGGATTCCGCTTACCGTGAGAGCGTACTTGCGAAAACAGCAAAACTCCGCGTCTCGGTTGAAGCCGCCGTCACCTTCGGCTGGCAGCGATGGATTGGAGAGGACGGCCTGTCCATCGGCCTGGACCGATTTGGAGCATCGGCGCCCTATGAGACGCTGATGAAAGAATTCGGCTTCACGGCCGAGGGAATAGCAGATCGAGTTATGGAACGTCTGGGGTAGACCGACGGTTCGCAGTTCTCAATGTCAGTGTGCAGTTGTGCCACAACGTTTGCCGCAACTGCGAACTGACACCGTGAACTGCGAAATAGTCGCGTACCACGCGCAGAGCGGTGGCCTGAGAAAGCCCTCCAGAGGTGGGCATCAGGCTCAGCGTGGCCCCGGAGGGGCCGAAAGAGAATAGCCCCGGGCATGCGAAGCGCCGCCCGGGGTAGGATATTGGAAATGAGATTAGCCCCGGCAGGGGCGTCAGAACGGATTGACGCGCTATGATTTCTGCCGCCCTTCCAGGGCGTACGTTCGTTACATACGGAGAAACCTGAGTCGAGCCATGGAAGAACCGAATCCTCTGAGGCATGGGCGGCGCATCAGCCGCAGTCCCGAACCCTGCGTGATGGTGATCTTCGGCGGATCGGGAGATCTCACGCGGCGCAAGCTCGTGCCGGCGCTCTACAACCTCTCCCGCGGGCGGAGTCTGCCTGCGGGTTTTTCCATCCTCAGCCTGTCGCGATCTCCCATGGGCGACGAGCAGTACCGGGACCTCCTGCGCCAATGGGTGGATAAATCCGACGAGGGATCGCCGTCCGATGCCGCGACCTGGGAACCGTTTGCACAGGGGATCCATTACCTGTCGGCGGACTTTCATGATCCGGGCACCTACGAGAAGATCCGATCCACCCTTGCCGGGTGTGACAGGGAGCGCGGGACGGCGGGCAATCGTATCTTTTACCTGTCCACCGCCCCCAGCGATTATGTGGACATCATCCGCAACCTCGGCGCCGCAGGCCTCGCGCACAGCCCGGAGGGTACGAAGGGCTGGGTTCGGATCATCGTCGAGAAGCCGTTCGGCAGGGACTTCGAGTCCGCACGATCCCTGAACTCGGAGGCAAGCGCGGTCTTTCTGGAAAATCAGGTTTACAGAATCGACCACTATCTTGGCAAGGAAACCGTCCAGAACCTCCTCGTTTTCCGGTTTGCCAACGGCATTTTCGAGCCGATCTGGAATCGGCATTATGTCGATCACGTTCAGATAACCGCCGCGGAAATAATCGGCGTGGGAACCCGTGGAACCTATTACGAGGAGGCGGGCGCCCTGCGGGATATGATCCAGAATCACATCATGCAGTTGCTGACTCTCGTGGCCATGGAACCCCCTCCGGACTTCGAACCGAACTCCGTGCGCGACGAAAAGGCCAAAGTGCTGCGCTCGATCCGGCCCTTCTCTCATGAAGAGGTAGGCAGCGTTTCCGTGCGCGGGCAGTACGGACCGGGTTTCATCGGCGGCAGGCCCGTGCCCGGGTATTTCGAGGAAAAGGGTGTTTCGCCCGAATCCCATACCGAGACTTTCGCCGCCATCCGGTTAAACATCGACAACTGGCGCTGGGCCGGCGTTCCCTTTTACGTTCGAACCGGCAAAAATCTCGCCAAACACGCGACCGAGATCGCCATCACGTTTCGCTGGACGCCGCATCTGATTTTCCGTCAGGACTCCGGCGACCAGGCTGATCCGAATGTCCTTGCCCTGCGCATTCAACCGGATGAAGGCATCACCTTGAAGTTTGTGGCCAAGTTGCCCGGACAGTCCATGAGCATGAGGCCGGTCAATATGGACTTCCGTTATGGCAGCACCTTCGGATCTCACCTGGCCAGCGCCTACGAGCGGCTACTGCTCGACTGCATGCTCGGAGATCCGACGCTGTTCGACCGCGCGGATTCGGTGCAGGCTGCATGGACGCTGGTGCAGCCGTTCCTGGATGTCTGGGGCGCCCGCAAGGGCGAACGAATCCCCTCTTATGCCGCGGGTTCGTGGGGCCCGGCGGAAGCCGATGCCTTGCTTGCACGAGAGAATCGACGTTGGCGCCTGCTTTGATCGACCAGGCGTCAAGCATGAGAGATTTGATGCTTGCCCTCGGCGAAGATTTGAATTTTCGACCCGTGACAGCCATTCGGAAGCTTGAATCATGAGTGAATCCAAACCGGTCGTGAATCTTGGCACTCCCGTCCCGGTGGACATCGCCACCATCGAGCAGGAACTTCGCGTCTGGTGGAAGTCCGCTTCGGAGAAGCAGGGCGAGGGGGCCGTCATCCGCGCCTGTTCGTGCAACCTCGTGGTATTCGCCCAGGATCGCAAGGAGGCGCATGCCGTCCTGCCTGTGCTGGCAAAGGTGGCGGAGTGGCATCCGAGCCGGTCCATTATTCTCTACCGCGAATCGGATCAGGAGAGCATCGGCCATCCTCCTACCCCCCACGTGCACGCATGGATCAGCGCTCAGTGTTCCACGCCGCAGGCCGGGGGGCAGCAGATCTGCTCCGAAACCATTACGCTGGCGGCGCGGACCAACGCGATCAGCGATCAGCTGAACACTCTCGTTTCGCTGTTGATACCCGATCTGCCCATATTTCTCTACTGGCGATCCTTCCGGGCGTGTGATCGCGAACTGGTCGAGCGCATGGCGCGCCTCGCACAGCTGCTGATCGTCGATTCGCACGCCTCAAAGGACGATCCCGAGAATCGGGAACGGCTGCTGGACCTGCTGAACACTCTCCCGGACGAAATCGCGGTAAGGGATCTCAACTGGGCCCGGCTGACCGCATGGCGCGACCTGATCGCGCAGTTCTTTGATCCGCCGGACATGCGTTCGCAGGCCTGCCAGATTGCGGATTTGGAAATTTTCCGCGACATCTCGGGACAGGGCAGCATCCCCACGCGCACACTGCTTCTCACCGGATGGCTCGCCAGCCGGTTGAATTGGCAGAGGCTCTCCACCGAAAGATCGGGCGATCGCTGGACGTCGCACTGGCGCAGCAGCAGCGGAGATATCCTGGTGCACTTTACCGGCAATCTGGCTGAATCCGATGAAACGCCGGGGATCAGTTCCCTCGTGTTGCGGACCCGATCGGATATCAGCTTCGCCGCCGTCCGCGAAAAAGGATCCTCATGCATCACCGCAACTTCCAGAGGGCCTACCGCCACACTGACGCATTCGGTGCCCCAGGAATCGATGGACGAGGCGATGCTGCTGGTGCGCGAGCTTTCGATCCTGGGAAAGGATGTGGGATTTCAGTCCGCTCTGGCTGAGGCACTGGCGCTGGAGAAAAGCTTTCTTTGATTGCGGATTGCGGATTGCGGATTAAACAATTTGGTGGAACAAGGCTGGTAGGGGCAGATGAGAACGATTCGGATATTTGAGGATGAGCAAGCGTTTCAACGAGCCGCAGTCGAGCAGGTTGTTGCGGTGCTCGGGGCTGCGCTGAGCGAACGGGGGGAAGCCACGCTGGTTTTGACCGGCGGAAAGACGCCGCGGCCGATCTACCAGATGCTGGCGTCGCCGCCCGAGCGCGAGCGGATCGCGTGGGAGCGGGTTCATTTCTTCTGGGGCGATGAGCGCTGCGTCCCTCCGGACGATCCGCAAAGCAACTTCGGTATGGCGTGGGAATCGATGCTGGCCGAGTTTCCGGTATCCCAGGATCACCTGCACCGAATGCTGGGCGAAATGGAAGATACCGATAAAGCAGCGCGTCGCTACGAAGCGGAGATTTACAAAGTGATCCCCGGTCCGAGAGAGCCGTCCTTCGATCTGGTGATCCTCGGGATGGGTGAGGATGGCCACACAGCCTCTCTTTTCCCCGGAACGGAATGGGACGAAGAAAGACTGGTGGTCGGTAATTTCGTTCCCAAGCTGGGTTCGTGGCGAATCACCATGACGCCGCATCTCTTGAACGCTGCCCGCTCGGTGATCTTTCTGGTCTCGGGCGCGTCGAAGGCAAAGGTACTGGCCGGCGTACTGGAAGGCCCTCAGGGCGTATTTCCGGCCCAACGTGTCTCGCCGGCGCGCGGCGATTTGACCTGGCTGGTGGATGCAGCGGCCGGGGCGTTGATCCAAAAGCAAGCTCCGGTGCGGTAGTGCAGCGGCAGGAGGCCATATTCCAGGCCGCAGCGCCGACACACTCAAAAATCTTTCGAGCCGACAGTTCATGCGACATCCGAATCTGAGAAGCTTCCTCGAAACCTTGCGGCGGGAAGGAGAGCTGCAAGTCATCGAGGAGACGA
>Ga0315273_10015009_pt1 | contig 10004 bp, 9 predicted proteins | sample YL17G02_0_MG_FD_205753 | JGI IMG/M metagenome (GOLD analysis project Ga0315273, IMG submission 205753) | Sediment microbial communities from Yellowstone Lake, YNP, Wyoming, USA - YL17G02_0 | ecosystem: Environmental > Aquatic > Freshwater > Lake > Sediment | place: USA: Wyoming | collected... | reverse complement strand
GTCGCAGCGGGACGCGGGGTCCTCGTGCGCGAGGCCGACGGGCGCGTGGGGCCCGTCCTCCAGCGCGGGGTGGCGTCCGCGTTGGCGTTCGAGCCCGGGGGCGCGCTGTGGATCGGCACGGAGAACGGCCTGGTGCGGATCGACACCGAAGGGCGTCACGAGACTCGAGCCGTGGCACCCGGAACCGAAGCGCGGGGCGTCCTCGCGCTCGCGGTGGACGGCGCCGCGGTCGTCGTTGGCACCCAGGCTGGGGCGTTCGCATCGCTGGACGGCGGCCGCTTCACCGCGCTCTCGGGCGGTCTGCGCGCCGGCCCCGTGTCCGCCGTCGCGCTCTTTCAACGCGAGGTCTGGCTCGTCTCGGACGGAGAGCTCTGGAACGTCGCGTTCGCGCGCGACGGCGAGGGGGCGCGCGCCGTGCGGGAGCCGGTATTCGATGGCGGCGCCGGGTCGCGCTGCGTGGACGTGACGGTGGGTCTCCCCGGGGCCGAGGTGGTCGCGCTGGGGCGCGACGCATTCGCGCTGCGTGACGCGAAAACGGGCGGGTGGCAGACGCTCCGCCCGAGCCTGCCGCCCGGCGCCTCCGCGCTCCGTCTCGCGTTCGCGGTGGGCCGCTACTGGCTGGCTACGGACCGCGGCCTCCTCGAGGCCGAGCGCCTCGAGGGTCCGTGGCGACGGGCCGCAGGGGAGGTGGGCTCGGAGCCCGTCGCCGCGCTGTCCGGCGACGCGTCGGGCCTCTTCGCCGGAGCGGGGGACGGGCTCTGGGTCTCGGCCGCCGCGACGCCTCGCGAGGGCCAACACTCGACTGTGTGGGTCGACGCGATCGCGCCCCAGGAGCCCCGCATCGAGGCCGTGCAGCGCGCTGCGCTCACCTACCTCGATCTCGGACCCGAGCGGATCCAGGGGCTGAAGGCGGGGGCGGCGCACCGCGGGCTGCTGCCCGTGCTGGCCTTGCGCCTCGACCGCGGATCGGATCGGTTCCGGCGGCGGAATTACGACGAGACCTTCGCGTCGGGCGACACGCGACCGCTCCACGACCTGCAGCGCGACTCCGGGCGCGACTATGGCGCCACGCTCTCGCTCGAGTGGGATCTCGGGGACGCGGCGTTCCATCCGGATGAGATCGACGTGTCGAAGGAAGCGCGTGAGGTGATCGAGCTGCGGGACGACGTGCTCGACGAGGTCACGCAGCTCTACTTCGAGCGCCAACGCGTCCTGCTCCAGCTCTCCACCGCGGATTCGCAGGAAGCGCTCCGCCTGCGCCTGCGCGCGGACGAGCTCGCCGCCGGGCTGAACGCCTGGACCGGCGGCTGGTTCGGCCGCCACGCGGTCCGGCTCACGCCATGAGGCGCTCCACCTTCACCCCGCATCGTCCCGGGAGAATGCTCATGATCTCGCTTCCGCCTCGCTGCCTAGCCGCCGTCGCGTGGCTCACGCTCTTGCCTCTGCCGGCCACCGCCGTCCCGCTCCTCTCGGAGGTCTTCTACGACGCCGTGGGCTCCGACAATGGCCTGTCCTTCGTGGAGATCCACGGTACGCCGGGCGCGAGCGTGGCGGGGTGGACACTGGAAGGCGTCAATGGCGCGGATGGGTCCATCGGGCCCGTCGTCGCGCTCGACGGCGTCGTGCCCGCAGACGGCCTCTTCGTGGTCGCGGACGAATCGACGGTCGGGGCGACGCTCGTCCCGAACGCCGACCTGGTCCGCAACTTCGACTTCCAGAACGGCCCGGACTCGATCGTGCTCCGCTCCGGTGACCTCGTGCTCGATGCCGTGGGCTACGGCGTCTTCCAGCCGGGCGAGGTGTTCGCGGGCGAAGGCGCACCGGCGGAGGACGGTGCGGTCGGCACGAGCCTCGCCCGGCGCTTCGCGAACGTGGACACCGGGAACAACGCGGCCGACTTCAGCGTGCTTGCGATCCCGACGCCCGGCGTCGCCGACTTCGCCCCGGTGCCGGAGCCCGCGACCGCGGGCCTCCTGCTGGGCGGCCTCGCGGGGCTGGCCGCGGCGGGCCGGTGGCGCCGGGATCCTTCAGCGGCGGCGTTCGCAGACCGGGAACGCCGCTAGCACGCGGGTCCCTCGGCGACGGCTTTCCCCCCTCCTGACCGTCGCCCGGAGCCCCGGCGCGTCCTCGTTGGCCGCGCCGGGGCTCCCTTCCCCGGTTCAGGAATGCGCAGGACCGACCGATACATGCCCGGGGCGAGAGCGCCCCGTGCGCGAGCGACGCGCGCGCTTGCAATCACCCGATCGGCCAGGCAGCCTGCGCCGGGTGGGAACGTTCGGGGGGACGAGGCCCGCGATGCTCTCGGGCTTCAACACCAACATCCGTCATCGCGGCGTCCTGTTCCACGTGCAGACCGAGGACAGCGGTCGTGCGCACCCGCACGTCATCACGCACCTCTTCCACGGCGGCAACATCCTCTCGTCGGACAAGCGCGCCTACGACGACCGCCTTGGCGCGCAGGACCTCGTCCAGGAGGTCAAGGGCCTGATGGAGGCGCAGCACAAGTCGATGCTGCAACGCCTCCGGCGCGGGGAGTTCGACGCGCTGATCCGCGAGCGGCTCGGGGCCGCCGTCTTTACGGACGCGTCGGACACGGGCGCCACGACCCAGCCCGAGAGCGCCACGCAGGCGCCGCCGCCGGTCCCTCCGCCTGCGGCCCAGGATCCCCTCACGCGCGTCTTCGGCGAGGGCATCGTCTCGCAGAAGCCGCTGGACGAGGTCGTGCTCGACTACCTGGTCGAGAGCGCTCGCAAGCGGCAGCGACCGGCGCGGTGAGCGGCCGCCGCGAGGCCGAACCTGCGAGCGGGGACGCACCCGTCCGGCTCTACCACGTCTCCAAGTCGTACCTCGCCGGCACCTGGGCGTTGCACGACATCACGCTCGAGATCGCGAAGGGGGAGTTCGTCTTCCTCACCGGGCCGAGCGGCGCCGGCAAGACGACGCTCATGCGGCTCGTGCTCGCGGCCGAGCGCCCGAGCGACGGCCAGGCCCTGATCCTGGGCCGCAACGTCGGGCGCGCACGCAGGTCGGCGATCCCTCCGCTGCGGCGGCGGATCGGCGTCGTGTTCCAGGACTTCAAGCTTCTCCCGCGCCGGACCGTCGAGGAGAACGTGCGCGTAGCGCTCGACGTGATGGGGACGCCCGTCCGCGAAGCGCGCGCCCGCGCGTTCGCGATCCTGAAGCAGGTGGGTCTCCAGCATCGCCGCCACCACCATCCGTTGTCGCTCTCGGGCGGTGAGCAGCAGCGGGTAGCGATCGCGCGCGCGCTGGTGAACGAGCCCGAGCTGCTCCTTGCCGACGAGCCGACCGGCAACCTCGATCCCGATCTCACGATGGAGATCCTCGATCTCATCTCCGGCGCCGCCGCGCGTGGTACGACCGTGATCGTGGCGACGCACGATCAGACCATCTTGCGGCGCTATCGGCGACGCACGCTCCGGCTCGAAGCGGGCCGGCTCGTGGAGGACACGCCGGCGGTGGGGGTACGCGCGTGAGACCTGCGGAGGAGCGCGTGTGAAACGCGCTGAGGACCGAGGATGAGCCTGGCGCGTGCCCTGCGCGCGCCCGCTGCTCGCGCCGTCTATTTCGTGCGCACCGCGATCGGCGGCCTCCGCGCCAGCCCGGTCACCAGCGCCGTCGCCGTCGGCACGATCGCTGTGACGCTCGTGCTCGCCGGCGCGTTCGGGCTGCTCGTGAAGAACATGCAGGGCTTCCTCGATCGGCTCGCCTCGGACGTGACTGTCACGGCGTATCTCGACGACACGCTCACCGACCAGGAGCGGGGCGACGTGGCGGCCTACGCCGCCGCCCTGGAAGGGGTGCAGGGGGTGGTGTTGGTCTCCAAGGAGGAGGCGCTGCAGCGGTTCGAGCGGGGCAGCGAGGGACGGGCCGCACTGCTCGAGGCGCTCGGCGAGAACCCGCTTCCCGCGTCGCTCGAGGTCGCGCTCGTGCCGGAGCGGCGCACCACGGAGGGCGTCCGCGGGGTGATGGACGCGCTCTCGGGCTGGCCCGGGATCTCGGACGTCGCGAACGCCCAGGACTGGGTGCAGGGCTACGCCGGAGCACTGTCGCTGCTGCGCGCGGTGGGCATCGGGCTCGGCGTCGTGCTCGCGCTCGCAACGCTTCTCATCGTGGCGAACACGATCCGCCTCGCCGTGTACGCGCGGCGCGACGAGATCGACATCCTCGCGCTCGTGGGCGCGAGTCGCACGTTCGTCGCCATACCTTTCCTGCTCGAGGGCGCGCTCCAAGGCGCGCTCGGCGGCGCGGTGGCCGTGGGGGGCCTCGCTGCGCTCTATCGGCTCGCGCTCCCGACCCTCGCATCGGGTCTCGCGCTCGTCCTCGGCGACCAGCCGGCAGGCTTCTTCGACGGCACGGAGATCGCGTTGCTGATCGGCGTGGGTGCCGCGCTCGGTGTGCTCGGCTCGGCCGCCTCGCTCGCGGGCGGCCTGTCGGAATGACCGGGCGACCGGTCTTATGGCCGCGCGCCCTCGCCGCTGCGGCGGTGCTTGCGGGTGCGCTCGTGTTTGGACACGCCACGGTCGCGGCGCCCGAGGTGTCCCCCGCCGACGACAGCGGGAAGGCAGCCGCGAGCGGCGCAAACGCCGGTGAGGGTCGCGCCCAGGAGCTGCAGGCGCTGGAGCAGGCGATCACGGCGCGTCGCGAGCGGCTCGGTCACTTCGAGCGGCACGAGCAGGGTCTCCTCGAGACGCTGGAAGGGATCGACCGCGCCGCCGCCGATCTGCAGCGCGACGTGACCCGGGCCGAAGCGCGTGCGCGCCGGGCGCGCGATGCGCTCGCGCGTGCGGAGCGGATCGCGGCCGAGGCGGAAGCGCGACAGGCGCAGACGCGACGCGCGATGGCCGTGCGCGCGGTGGCCTTGTACAAGGCCGGTGAGCTCGGTCCCGTGCGGGCGGTCTTCTCATCGAAGGGTCCCCGCGAGCTCCTCGCCCGCGTGCACGCGCTCCAGACCCTGCTCGAGCGCGACGCATCGCTCGTCGCCCGCTATCGCACCGAGGGGGAGCGCGTCGCGAAGGCGCGGGCCGCTGCGCTCTCGGCTTCGAGCGAGCGCGACCGCGCCGCTGCTCGACTCGCTGCGGGCGCGCAGGCGTTCGACGACGAGCTCGCGTCGAAGCGCGACCTCCTGACACAGCTTCGTGCCGACCGCGAGCGCGAGCGCGCCGCGCTGGACGAGCTCGAAGCGGCGGCGCGCGCGCTCGAATCCACCCTCGACGGTCTGCGGGCGGCTCCGCCGGCTCCGGTGCCATCGCGCCTGCCTTCGGTGCCGTTCGCCACGCTGCGCGGCCGGCTCCCGGCGCCGGTCGATGCGCCCGTCGCGCGCCGCTTCGGCCGCGTGGTCGACGCGGAGTTCCGGACCGAGACGTTTCGCAAGGGCGTGGAGTTCGGCGCGACGCTCGGCCAGCCCGTGCGGGCGGTTGGCGATGGCGAGGTGCGATTCGCGGGCTGGTTCCGCGGCTACGGCAAGCTCGTGATCGTCGACCACGGGGACCAGTATTTCACGGTCGCCGGTCACCTGGACCAGATCGGGGTGCAGGTGGGAGATGCGGTCCGGGTGGGCGACGTGATCGGGTCGGCCGGCGAGACCGGCTCGCTCGGCGGCACGCTCCTCTACTTCGAGATCCGGCGGGGGAGCGAGCCCCTCGATCCCCTGGAGTGGATGCAGGACGCCCGCACGGGGGAGTGACGCGCGGCGGTCTGGGACGCGGCAGTCTCGCCCGGGCTGGACTCGGGGGGGCCGTCTGCGATCATGCGGCGCATGCGCCCCGCCAGACTTCGCCTGGTCCTGACCTTCGTCGCCGGCGCCGCGTTCGCGGCCGTCTTTTTTGGGGTGACCGGCCCCGTCCGCACCGAGGCCGCCAGCCGCTACGACGACCTCGCGCTCTTCAGCAACGTCCTCGACCTCGTGCGGAAGAGCTACGTCGAGCCGGTCGACGAGCACAAGCTCGTACAGGGCGCCGTGCGCGGGATGCTCGCCGAGCTCGATCCCCACTCCTCGTACCTCGATCCCGAGGCCCACAAGGAGATGCAGATCGACACCAAGGGCGAGTTCTACGGGCTCGGCATCGAGATCTCGAAGCGCCAGGACGGCTTCATCGAGGTGGTGTCCCCGATCGAAGGCACGCCGGCCGCGAAGGCGGGGATCCTGGCGCGCGATCAGATCGTGTCGATCTGCCCGGACAAGCGTCCCGACGGCTGGACGGAGTCGTGCAAGCTCACCAAGAGCATGACGATCTTCGAAGCGGTGAAGCTCATGCGCGGCCCCCGCGGCTCGACGATCACCGTGAACCTCTTCCGCGAGGGCTTCGACCGCCCGCAGCCCTTCATCGTGACACGGGACGTCGTGAAGGTCGTCTCCGTGGACTCCCGCCTGCTCGAGCCCGGCTACGGCTATATCCGTCTTCGCGCGTTCCAGGAGCACACCGACCAGGACCTCCAGGCGCGTCTCGAGAAGCTCCGCGCGGAGTCCAAGGGCGAGCTTTCGGGGCTCGTGCTCGACTTGCGGGACAATCCGGGCGGTCTGCTCGACCAGGCGGTGCGGGTCGCCGACACGTGGCTCTCGGACGGGCTCATCGTCTATACGCAGGGTCGTGTCGACAGCCAGCGCCAGGAGTTCCGGGCGCACGCCGAGGGCACGGAGAACGGCTATCCCATGGTGGTGCTCGTGAACGCCGGGAGCGCGTCCGCCTCGGAGATCGTCGCGGGCGCGCTACAGGACGCCGGGCGTGCGCTGGTGCTCGGCCAACACACGTTCGGCAAGGGCTCGGTGCAGACCGTGTACCCGCTGGAGGACGGCTCCGGCCTCCGACTCACGACTGCGCTGTACTACACACCGTCAGGTCGCTCGATCCAGGAGACGGGCATCGCGCCGGACATCGCCGTCGAGCCGGCTGCGACCGCGGCCGAGGTCGCCGACGCTCCGCGCCGCCTGCGCGAAAAAGATCTGGAGCGTCACTTCACGCAGCGCGACGCGAAGCCGGGAGCGAAGCCGCCCGCGGATGTCGGCACCGACGACGCGGACGCCGCTGCACCGGACGCTTCCGCGGCGCCCGGGGACGCGCAGCTCGCGCGAGCGCTGGACGTGCTGAAGAGCTGGACGTACTTCGAGCGGCTGCGCGGCACCGGCGCCAACCCCACGGCGCAGGCCGCCGCTCCGTGACTCCGGCGGAGCGCACCGGCCGGTGACCGAGGCCGAGCTCCGCGCCTCTGGAGAGCGTCGCGTCTTCGGCGTGGGGCAGCTCGTCGCCGCCGTGCGCGGTCTCGTCGAAGACGCGATCGGTCGCGTGTGGGTCGCGGGCGAGGTGAGCAATCTCCGCCGCGCGGGCTCCGGGCATCTCTATTTCACGCTGAAGGACGACACAGCGCAGGTCCGAGCCGCGTTCTTCCGCGCCGACGTGCGTCGCATCCCGTTCGAGCTCGAGGACGGCCTGGCCGTCCTGGTCTTTGCGGAGTGCTCGGTCTACGAGGCGCGCGGCGACCTCCAGCTCCTCGTGCGGCTCGTCGAGCCGCGTGGGCGCGGCGCCCTTCAGCTCGCGTTCGAGCAGCTCCGCGCGCGGCTGGAGCGCGAGGGGCTCTTCGACGTCGCGCGGAAGCGCCCGCTGCCGGCGTTTCCGCGGCGGATCGGCGTCGTGACGTCGCCGACCGGCGCCGCGATTCGCGACGTGATCGAGGTGACCGGGCGGCGCTTCCCTGCGACGCCGCTCCTGATCGCTCCGACGCGGGTGCAGGGCGAGGGTGCGGAGGATGAGATCGCCGCGGCGCTGGACGCCCTGACTACGCCGCACCTCGGCGTCGACGTCGTGCTGCTGGTGCGCGGCGGCGGCTCCATCGAGGACCTCCAACCCTTCAACACCGAGACGGTGGCGCGCGCGATCCTGCGCAGCCCCGTGCCCGTGGTGAGCGGCGTCGGCCACGAGACCGACGTCACGATCGCCGACCTCGCCGCCGATGCGCGCGCGCCGACGCCCTCCGCGGCGGCGGCAGCCGCGCTGCCCGACCGCGCCGCGCTCGGAGACCGGTGCGCACGTGCGCGCGATCGGCTGCGGCGCGCGGCGCTGCACGGTCTCGAGCGCCGCGTCGCGCGGCTTGCGCAGCGCCGCGAGGCCCTGGCGCGCGTCGCACCGCGGGCGCGGCTCGCGACGCAGCGAGCGCGCTTCGAAGCGCTGTCGCGCGCGCTGGCGCTCGGCGCCGCGACGGCCGCGGAGCGCGAACGCGGACGCTTCGAAGCAGCCGTAGGCCGTCTCGACCTGCTCTCACCGCTCGCCGTGCTCGGGCGGGGCTACGCGATCGTGTGGAAGGCCGACCCCGGCACGATCGTGCGTCGCGCCGCGGAGTGCGCGCCGGGCGATCGGCTCCGGGTCCGGTTGGGCGAGGGCGAGCTCGCCGCCACCGTGTCCGAGCCCGACGTTCACGCGCCCCCGCGCCGCGCCTGAATCTGCCTTCGGAATCGCGAGCTTCCGCGCTCTCGCGCGTTGACGCTACCAGGTCCCGGGCCTAGGATCGCCGCGCAATGGACGAACGCTCGCCGTCCGGGACGTCTCCCCCTTCGCCGGACGACCTGCCTTTCGAGGCGGCTCTGGCGCGCCTCGAAGGCATCGTGGCCACCCTGGAGCAGGGCGACCTCGCGCTCGAAGCGGCGCTCGCGGCGTTCGAGCAGGGCGTCCGGCTCTCACGCCGGTGCGCGGCGCAGCTCGATCAGGCCGAGCGCAGGATCGAGGCGCTCGTGCGCGAAGGCGACGGGCTCGCGGTGCGTCCGTTCGCAGGACCGGAGGAGGGCGGGAGCTAGTGGACGTCGCCGCGTATCTCGCAGAGCGCGGTGCGCTCGTGGATGCCTACCTCGACGGCGCGCTGCCGAAGGCGAGCGAGCCGCCCGAGCGGCTCCACACAGCGATGCGTCACCTCCTGTTCCCCGGCGGCAAGCGGCTGCGCCCGGCGCTCGCGATCGCTGCGGCCGAGGCGGCCGGTGCTCCGCCCGAGCGCGCGCTTCCGCTCGCAGCCGCAGTGGAGCTCGTCCACACCTACTCCCTGGTGCACGACGATCTGCCGTGCATGGACGACGACGACGAGCGCCGCGGTCGTCCGACCGTGCACGTGGCGTTCGGCGAGGCGGTCGCCGTGCTGGCGGGAGACGCGCTGCTCGCGGCCGCGTTCGAGACGCTCGCGCGCGGGGCGGGCGAAGCGCCGCCCGAGGCGCGCCTGCGGGCCGCCGGCGAGCTCGCGATCGCGGCCGGCTCGCGCGCGCTGGTGGGCGGTCAGGTCGACGACCTCGCGTTCGATCTCGCCACGGCCGACGTCGCAGGGGTCGAATCCATCCACCGGCGCAAGTCCGCCGCGTTGATCGCGGCGTCGATCGTCGGAGGCGCGGGGCTGGGCGGTGCGAGCGCGGCGCTGCTGGAGCAGCTGTCCGCATTCGGGCTCGCCGTGGGCGTCGCCTTCCAGATCGCCGACGATCTCCTCGACGAGTCGCAGGACGGCGCGGACGCGGCGGGGGCCGCCGCCGCCGGCTGCTCGCTCGTCCCGCTCGTCGGCGCGCACGCCGCGCGGGCGCGCGCCGAGGCGCTCCTCGAGGGCGCGCTTCGTTCGCTCGAGCACCTCGGCGAGCGGGCCGAGCCGCTGCGCGAGCTCGCACGGTTCGCGGTGCGGAGAGACCGATGACCGAGCCGACGCGCCTCCTCGACGCGATCGAGAGCCCGGCCGATCTGCGCCGTGTGCCGCGCGAGCAGCTCCGGCGCGTGGCCGAGGAGCTGCGCGGCGAGATCGTCGAGCGGGTGTCGCGGACGGGCGGACATCTCGCGTCGAGCCTCGGAGCGGTCGAGCTGCTGACCGCGATCCATTACGTCTTCGACACGCCGGCCGACCGGCTCGTACTCGACGTCGGACACCAGGGCTACGCGCACAAGCTCCTGACCGGCCGGCGGCACGCCTTCGACCGCATCGGCCAGGAGGACGGAATCGGGAAGTTCCTGCGCCGGGCGGAGTCACCGTAC
>Ga0315273_10015007_pt1 | contig 10004 bp, 9 predicted proteins | sample YL17G02_0_MG_FD_205753 | JGI IMG/M metagenome (GOLD analysis project Ga0315273, IMG submission 205753) | Sediment microbial communities from Yellowstone Lake, YNP, Wyoming, USA - YL17G02_0 | ecosystem: Environmental > Aquatic > Freshwater > Lake > Sediment | place: USA: Wyoming | collected... | reverse complement strand
CCGTACTCGGCATCGGTGGCTACGTCGTCTACAAGCAGATGCAGCCCGGCGGCATGTTTGCAAAAGATTTCTCCGTCGCCGAGGGTACGGCAGAAGATGACGAGGAAGCGCTCCGTGCCAACAAAGGCACGTGGTCACCGTCGCGCTCTAGGTTCGGAAAGCAGATCGATGCGTTCCTGAAGCAGCACGGCATCCGCGGCGTAAGGGTCTACATCGACTCCGGCGATGCCGTAAAGGCTGGCATCAAGACGCCGTCGCCGCTCATCACGCTGCGCACGCAGAAGTCGCACTCGCTACACGCCGACGCGGGGTTCGTCGCGCTGTGCAACGAGGAGGGGCTCAACCCAATCGAGACCTCTGACAATATCGTCGGACTCTATCCCTACAAGAGCACGAAGAAGCTGAAGCGGGGCGAGCAGGATCGGGGCAAGGCGTACGAGGGATACATCGACGACCTTCGTGACGAAGGCCAGGAGCAATAAGGAGCAGTATGACCTACTCCAGAAATCTAGCGGGCTCGCGTCGGCGCAGCGGGATGGGCGCGCTCGGCGTGGACCCGTCGACGATCAAGTCCATCACGATTCGCGCATACGATCTCCAGCAGCAAGTGAACCAGAACGCTGGCAACACATGGTGGCCAGTGTGTCTTCACGACGAGTGCACTGTCGTCAACGGCGAATTTTATCCGGGTGCAGAGTGCCATACGTTCTACCCAAAGGTCGAAAACTACGTCGCCCAGGACGGCGTATGGGGGCGTGACAGCCAGAAGGCCCTGTTTGATGGGGTCAATCAGATGACGCCGTTTACGCGCAGCGTCACCGGCAACCCGACGATCAATACGACCCCGTACTACCGAACGAACGCGGCGGGGACTATCGTGCGCCTGCCGGTCCTGTGGTTCTCTGACCCGTACGGGATCACGCGTACGCCAGACCCGACGCGCGCAGATCGCGCCGTGACGTACGGCGGCCCCGGCTACGGCTACAGCACGACCGTGCATCCAACCGTCGAGCAGCTGGCTGACGCCGCCGCTATGGAAGCGCGAGGACGCCCACGGGCTTCGCTGGATCTTGACGCGGCAGAAGAGGCCGAGCGCGTCAAGCGGACGACGGCGGCAGCGCAGGCTCGCAGACTGGCGGCCTCGGTCAGCATCGACACGCTGATTGCCACGCCTCCTCAGCCAGGTCTCGACATAGTGTCGTCGTCACCGTCGTCGGCGTGGGTCGCGGCGGGCTCTGCCGCCGCCGTGCTACTGGGACTCTCGCTGTGGGCCTGGGCAGCCCAGAAGCACAACTGATTCAAGGATTCAAGGAGCAGTATGGCGTATATCAGCGACCCCCGAAGCCTTCGTTTCATCGACTTTCAGCCCGTGCGGATGATCGATCGGCCTCGCATGAGCAATCCACCGATGACCGCATTCGGCGCCGACCCCCCAGGATACGTGCCATTCACGAGTGTCCCCGCGGAGACGTCGCATCCCTATGCCACGATGGCGGTCTGCGACGTGCAGCGACACCTCATCGCAGCTGGCAACCCGCGTTTGAAGCCAGACGGGGCCTGGGGCACGGCAAGCAAGACAGCATTCCTCGACTGGGCACGGCATCGCCCGCTCGCTGAGGCGCGAACCGTGATGGCGTCTGGCGACGCGCTGCCGACATTCGGTATGCGTGCCGACTACAAGTTCGATGGGCAGAAGATCCGCATCCCCGCCGTCTACGCCATGTCGCTGCCACCGATGGCGAATGTGCCGTGCAGCTCCCGCATCGCGCCCAGTCGCGACGCGGCACCGCCGGGAGAAGACGTCGTGCCGGGCGCCGATGCAGACATCCTGCCCGGCGCCGCGAAGTCGAAGACGCCGTGGGTCGCCATTGGCGTCGCCACCGGCGCCGCGCTACTCATCGGATTCCTCATGTTCAAGTCGAAGAAGGAGCCCAAGTGACCTACGCGATGCAACGCAGTCTCGGTGACCTCCCCGCGGGCTGGGCGACGTGGCCGCTGCCCGCGCGCATCCTCAACATCCGGGTACGCGCCGCAGGCATCCGTGCGCTCGCCAATACCATGGGCGTCGCGCTGCGAAACGCCGACGCATCGTTCCAGCCCGAGGACTACGACTCGGTGCTAGGCACCTTGCGGGGGCTCGCGCAGCGTGCGGTGCAGACGTCGGTGCCCGTGAGGGTCGTGCAGAACGCCGTGCTCTATGGTGTCGCACAAATGGATCGCCTCGCGGTGTCGGCACTGGCGGCAGCAGACATCAGACAGGACGGTCCCACTGCAGGCAAGACCCCGGAGAACATCGAACGTCTCCGCCTTGCCGCACAGGCCCTGGAGACAGCGGAACAGGTTCAGGGTCTGCTTCTGCGGATCTTCCGCGTCCTACACCCGCAGGCGGGCACCAGCGGATTCGGCGACGTCGAGGGCGCCGTATTCGCGATGGGCATGGGCCTACTCTTTGGGCTCGCCACCGGCGGTGCCACGATTCCCATCGGCATCCTCGTCGCGCTATACGAGTTGTTCAAGGATGGGGACAACATCATTGGTGCCATCGCTCGTGCCATAGGCAAGGCCGTCGACGCCGTCGTCGATGCGGCGGGGCAAGTCGCGAAGGACGTCGCGGCGGGTGCCGGCAGAGCCGTCGGTAGCTGGCTGACGGTCATGCTCATCGGCGGAACCGTTGCCGCCGGCCTCTACTTCGGGGTTCCCTACTTGATGAAGAGGGCGGCCAGCCGCGCCTGAGATGCCGAAGATCGTCGGCTTCATCGGCACCGATGCACTGCCCGTGGAGCTGCAATTCGCGTGGGCTCCCACGATCATGGCGGGGCTCACGAGCTACGCCATGATGTGGCTTGCGTCGAAGATGCCTGGGCGCGGGCTTGTGCCCAACGCGCCGGCGATGCTCCCCGAGTACAAGCCCGAGATGCTGGCGAAGTTCGAGGCCGCGATTCGTGAGGCGCGCTCCGGCGAGCGCAGCGCGCCTGTGCCGGCGACGGTCGCCGCGCGTCTGAGCGCGCTTGCGCCAGGGCGCTTCAGCTACGACACGGCGGCAGAGTTCGTGGGCGACGACAAGGCGAAGCCGCCCCGCCATGAGATCCGCGACAAGAAGCGCGTGCGTGCGTACAAGAACAAGACGTCGCTCAAAGGCGCGATGCGCAGCACGATGAAGGCCGCCACGGAGAGCGGCCACGAGCATTTGCTTGTCGACACGCGCGGCACAGAGAACCCTGATGGGACGTTCCAGCCGGCCGAGCCGGTCCTTCTTCTGCGTGCGCGCGAAGACGGGTTCCCGACGTTCTTGATCTCGACGGGAGACGTGGAGCCGAAGCACACCATGTACCTCCTCACCAAGGAGCAGCTCGCGGCCAAGAAGAAGGCGCGCGCGGCGGCTCGTGTGGAGCGAGACGAGCTGTTTGCCACGGAGGAACAGAAGCGCGCCGAGAAGGCTAAGCAGCGAGAGGCAGATCGCGCCGCAGAGGCCGAGAAGCGAGCGCAGCGCGTTCTGGAGGCGACGACTGGCTACGCCGTGGCGAAGGGCGCGCGCGAGCAGGCCGCGGAAGATCGCAAGGCAGCCTCGGCAGAGCGCGGGGTCGCGGCAGCAGAGCGGAAGGAAGCTGCAGCGCAGCGCAAGGAAGCTACAGCGCAGGGGCGGGCGACTCGGAGCCTCGCGGGTCCCGTTCCCAGGGCGCCTCGCGAGGGCCCTCCCGCTCCGAAGACGACCAAGGCGCGCGGCAAGAAGGCGGTCAAGGACGAGTCTCTCTCCACGACCCTCCCCGTGCCGATCAAGGCACCCATGGGCGCGCCCGCCGGTGCGCCACTGTCGCCGCCGCCCGCGCCGACTGGAGCTGCCGCGCGCGGCGGCACCGTGCTCTCGTTCGAGGGAAAGGGCGCAACGGCCAGATCCATGGTCAAGTGGGACGACAGGAAGGTGCCCGAACTCCTCTCTGCGTTCGACACCAAGGCGCTCAAGAAACTCAAGGTCCGCGCGGATGATCGGATCACCAGATCGATCAAGCGCGAGGCAGGTGGCATAGTCGCCGTCTTCGACGTCGAGGGCGCGTCAGTCGCGCCGGTTGCGGAGCCAGCTGCAGAGCCAGCCACCGAGTCAGCCACCGAGTCAGCCGCGGAGCCGAAGACCTCCAGAGCCAGAGCGCACAGCGGGCCGGTTTTTTACCTGATTGATTACACGGGCGGTAAGTCGAAGAGCATGGCGCGCGTCATCGCGCTCGGCGGAAATGTCGAGCTTGAGGAATCCAAGCCGCTCAAGGATGCGGGGATCACACCTGGCGGCAAGTTCCTCCGCAAGGGCAAAACCGTGAGCAAGGCCAGCGAAGACGTGGAACTCGGCGTATGGCAGAAGGTCACCAAGGAAAAAATCGAGAAGGCCGCGCTCTTGAAAGCGGCGCGCGCGCGGGTGGAGGCCGAAAGCGCCGCCAAAGAGAAGGTCGCGGCGGGACACGCCAAGCGACGCGGGGCGCGCGAGAAGAGCGAATCAGCGCGAGCGCTGGAAGAGGCAGAGCGAGTAGAGCGCGGAGAGCGGAAGAACTTGAAGCGCAATGCCGTGCGCCACGGGAGCCGCGCGGCGGCGCTGCTGGTCGTCGCGCGCGACACGAAGCGCGTGCTGATCATGCTGCGCAGCGCGATCGTCTTGGAGCCGCACACCTGGGGCCTACCCGGCGGCAAGTGCGAGCACAGCGACAAGAGCATGCGCGACTGCGCGGTGCGCGAGTTCCGAGAGGAGACCGACTATCGCGGCAAGCTCGTCGCCACGGTCGAGCCGGTGTCCGTGTATCGCGAGCCGGGCTTCGAGTGCCACAACTTCGTCGGCTTCGTGGACCACGAGTTCGAGCCCGAGCTGGACGACGAGAGCGACGACTACGGGTGGTTCTCGGTGGACAAGCTGCCACAGCCCACGCACTTCGGCACGCGTGCGCTTTTCCGTGTGGCAGGCAAGCAGATTCGCGCGATGATAGCTAGGTCGTAACCGGGGCAAGCGGAACACAAACATGGCTCTCTACAGCGTCTGGGACTGGAACAAGAACCTCTACCGCGTGCACGCAGACACGCTGCCCGTGTCGGTGGGAGTTGACCCGTCGCCGCCGCAACCAACGGGCGTGCATCTGCTTGGCGCGATACCGTACGACCACGCGAAAGTGCTTCCGCCCGCCGCGCGCTTCATGGGTCTCTCGCACGTTCCGCGCGGAGAGGTCGTGCGCTCAGCAACGAATCTGAAGGAACTCCTCGGCCTCGGTGCCGAACCGGGGAGCAGCTCCGTGTGGACCTTCGCGGCGATCGCCACCGCCGCGCTGGTCGTCGGGTACGTCGCCGGGAGGATGCGCAGTTGAGCCGCGCGCGCATGAACCGCAACAAGGGCGTCATGGGCCGCATGTACGGCAAGACGTCGCGCTCGACGCCGGGAAGTGCGATCGAGCGCTACAAAATCTTCCACAAGAAGGACCCGCGTGGCGTGGTCACACTCAGGGGACTGCCGACGAATTTCCGGGAGGTCGGCAAGGGCCTCGCGGTCATGTACGAGACCGACAAATGGGAAGAGGACGGCAACGACACGCGATACAAGCACCTGCACGGCAACGGCGTGCGCGTCTTCGAGACGGCCGGGCGCAGCGCGGGCGGCGTCGGCCTTCCCGTCGCCCCGCCCGCCCCCGACGAGGGCTTCGCGCGGCTGGGTCGCTGTCTAGGCTTCTTCGTCAAGACCGACGACGGCGTGCGCGAGTACAACCCACCCGACACCGACCTCTTCGCATCGCCGTCCGGTGACCTGCTAGGCGTCTATTCCCCGTCGCACGGTTGGGTCGCGTTCATGGCCGGTGGGCGCCTGCGCGTCGAGTCCGAAGGCATCGACGGCTGATTCTTTCTTGAATCTCGCAGAAGCCTGCCGTATGTATAGCCGAGGCTAGCCGGGCGTTCCACTCGTACACGCTGCCACAGCGGGTGACGTGCGTCCATGGCTCTAAGTTACCTCGAATCCAACATGAGGACGGCTCGCGCCTATCGCGAGTCGCCAGGCATGTTGCGCTCGAATGGTGGCGTTGCAGCCCTGACCATCATGAATCCCGGCCTGATGCCGCATCTGACGTCGGCCGATGTCCGGTCCCGACACCTGAAGGAGAACACGATGGCCTACGATCTGGGAGCACTCCTGCTCCAAAACAAGGGTGGCAAGGGCAAGAAGCGCGGCAAGGGCAAGAAGCGCGGCAAGGGCAAGAAGAAGACGAGCCCGAAGGTCCGTGCGACTGGCTCCGGCAAGCGCACCCTGCGCGCTGGCAAGCGAGCTGCCAAGAAGACGTCCAAGAAAGGCGGCGCGCGCAAGACGAGCCGCAAGTCTTCGGCGGCTCGCAATCGCCGCATCGCCGCTGCGAAGCGCACGAGCAAGCGCGCCGTCAACAAGGCCGTCGCCGCGCTCAAGAAGCTCCGCACGAGCCGTGGGCGCATCGCGAAGAAGGCCAAGACCGCGAAGGGCCGCTCGCGCATCGCCAAGACCAGCAAGCGGATGATCAAGGCAGGCCAGCGTCGCGTCGACAAGGCGCGCTCGGCAGCCAAGCGTCGCTTCAAGAAGGCCTCGAAGAAGACCAGTCGCAAGACCGGCGGGAAGTGAGCCTGTCATGGCCAAGATGACCAAGAAGGAGCGCCAGGCGGCGGCCCGAAAGGGTGCTCGCACTCGCGCGCGGAACGCCGCCAAGAAGACGTCCAAGAAGGGCAAGAAGTCGTCCAAGAAGGGCAGGACCTCGCGCGGTCTGCGCGTGGGCGGTCTGCACTTCGCGCCGAAGCTGTACGGGAAGAACCTCACTCCGGCGCTCGCGGCGCTCGGGCTCAGCGGAAAGCGGGTTCCAATCCTGTCGCTTCCGCCGCTGTCCAAGCTCGGCATCTACTCGCTTCAGATGACCGGCGCGCCCACTGCGCTGAAGAAGAAGCACCGGGCGCATGTCGGCAAGGTCATGCACCTGGAGGCGCAGCGTCTCAAGGTCCTCAAGGCCCTGGTCGCGGCGACCCTGGCCGGCAAGCCCACGGCGGAACTGTCCGCGCGGCTCAGCAAGCTCCAGGACCAGCTCATCGCTGCTGCTGCCTTCGACGCGCTTGTCGCATCGAAGATGGCCGGCATGAGCATGAAGGAAGCCAAGAAGCAGATCAAGATTGACGCCGATGCAGAGGCCTTGCGTGTCGGGGCGAGCAAGGCGCAGGGCGCTGCGGCCTCGGCTCCAGCTCAGTCCGCGGCGAGCGGCAGCGGCGGCGGCGGCATCGACCAGAGCCAGGAAATGGACGCCATGGCCATGCGCGGCATTGCGTCGGGTCGGATGCACGGTCCCGTGACGGAATGGGGCGAGAAGTTCATGGCCGCCAACCCCCTCGCCTATCTCAGGACTGGCAAGAAGGGCAAGCACCGCCGCGCAGTCAACTTCGAGCTGGCCGACCGCTCGACAGAGGGTGCGGTCAGCGTCCTGTTTGAGCCGCAGGTCTACAAGTACGTGACCATGTCCCCTGTACCCAAGGTCAAGAAGAACGGTCGTCACTCAGTGAGGAAGAACATGTCCAAGAAGTCGATGCGGAAGAACCCGCTGGGCGCCGATCTGGCTCAGCTCGGCAAGCCAGTCCTCGGTGCAGGCGCGGGATTCATCGCGTCGCGCATTCTCAATGCCCTCGCCCTCTGGGGCGCGAGCAAGGCCAACGTCGACTTCCTGAACAAGCCCGCTGGCCAGGTGCTCCTGCGCCTCGGCGCGACCGGCGCTGGCATCGCAGCCACGCTCATGTGGGCCGACAAGGTCGACATGATCCGCAACAACAAGATGTCGGTCGTCACCGGCATGGCCCTCAACGCGCTGGATGGGACGGCACGCACCCTCATCGCTCCGATGGCAGTGCGTGACGCCTGGAGCCCCTACGCTGCGAGCATCGCGCTCGGTGGCAGCCACATGGGCCTCTACGACGTCTCGCACGCCGGCGCTCCGTACTCCCCGATGATGGGCGAGTACGTGGCACAGTCGCTCAATGGCATGGGCTACATGGGCGAGTACGTCGCTCAGTCGCTCAATGGCATGGGCACGAACGTGGCCGAGGCCGCTGCGGGCATGGGCTACATGGGCGAGTACGTCGCTCAGTCGCTCAACGGCCTCGGCTATGCCGAGGGCGTCGACCCGAGTGACCAAGTGGGCGTCGACAGCATGATCGACAACGCAGAGGCCTACGCGGGTCTCGGCACGCAGGTCATGGCAGCGACGGCAGGCCTCGGCACCAACGTCATGGCAGCGACCGCCGGTCTCGGCACGCAGGTCATGTCCGCGGCGGCGGGCCTCTACGGCTTCGGCGATGACGCGGCTCCCCAGCAGGTGACCCGCGGACACCTCGGCCCCAGCGGCAACCTCTACAACTTCTTCACCCAGCCGAGCGATCCGTACGGCCGTCGGCTCACGGCGGTGTCGACCGCGCAGGCGCCCATGCCGGTGGTCCCCATCAGCGGCACGATGCCCAGCGCGGTGCCGATCGGCGAGAACATCTCGACCCCCGAGGGCCGAGGCTACGCGGGCGGCCTCTTCGGCCGCAACGTCTTCGGGACGATGTACTGAACTGTACATCGGGCGGGAGTCGGGCGCGCAGCAATAGCGCCCGCTCCCATCCCCGACCCAAGTGTACTCGGCGACCACTAGGCCGAGGCTGTTCGTCAGCTCACAAAAGACCTGGGACATCCCCAGGCAACCCAGGAGATTCTCATGCCCAAGATCGTCGGAACCCGCGAGCGCGTTCATCAGCCCTTCTACGATTCTCTCATCCGCGTGGATGGCAGCGTCAACCTGCGCACGAATCCCCAGAACGGGTTCGGAGCGATCAGCGCGCGCACGCAGCTCTTCAGCCGTCAGGCTGCAGACGTCGCGATCACCAACCTCGCGACCCCCGGCCAGTTCACCTCGGACCAGACGTTCGTCACGCTGGCCGTCCGTGTCTGGACGTACTTCCGCGCCAACTTCGAGTCGCAGAGCGGCGTCGGCAACAACCCCCCCGGCCCGAACCTCACGGCCGTCAACATGTCGGACCGCGTCGCCCGCGTCCACAAGCTGTACCACCAGGCGGAGGCGCAGCTGTTCTTCGACTTCACGGCCGGCGACAAGCCCCAGATCCAGCACTTCACGGCGTACACGCCGTTCGCCGGTGGCCTCGACGGCTACTTCGCGGACAGCCGCCTGCCCCGCGCCAACAACGGCGTGCCGACGAGCGGAGCGCTCATGCGCCTCGCACGTCCGATCCTCATCCCACCCCGTCAGGGCTTCCGCGTGTTCGCGACCATCTCGCCGTACGGCGAGGCGGCGGGCGCGTCGCTCATCGAGCAGCTCAACGGCCTCGGCAACGACAACGCGGGCTTCCCGAACGGCCTCGCGTCGGTGGCGGAAGCGGACAACATCGAGAAGGACGTCAAGTACCTCATCGATGGCATCCACAGCCGCGACGTCCTCTGAGCCCCAGCGCTGACCTCCGGGTCGGCGCCTCAGAGTGAGGCTGCGGGACGAGGCCTAGTGTCTCGTCCCGTGGTCTCTGAATCGAACCTCCGCTCAGTGTAGCTGCCCCGCAAAGCTGGGCGGGGGTTCGGGACAGAGACCGCGGCAACCGCGGAATACCTGCACAGGACATGTGCGGCATGCGCTTGCGAAGGAACCCCGGCGAGAAGTTGGGGAACTGACGAGGCGCCAAGGAGAAGACAATGGCTGCTGATGATTTCCCGATGAACCTGCCTCCGCAGGTCGCTCAGTTCCTGCGCGGCATCAACGACAAGCAGCAGCGGCAGCAGTCGCAGTTCGACGCCCTCGCCAAGGCCTACCGCGACCTGCGGACGCGCTCGGAGGGCGACAAGCTCGAAATCCAGCGTCTCGGCGAGTGGGTCCAGAAGGCGGCGAAGCGGATTCGCTACATCGAGGACATCCCCGGCAAGCGGGTGCCCTACACGATGAACTTCGAGGTGAGCATCCCCTCGGTGGCGAACAACGCGAATCCCGTCGGCGCCCGCATCC
>Ga0315273_10015006_pt1 | contig 10005 bp, 8 predicted proteins | sample YL17G02_0_MG_FD_205753 | JGI IMG/M metagenome (GOLD analysis project Ga0315273, IMG submission 205753) | Sediment microbial communities from Yellowstone Lake, YNP, Wyoming, USA - YL17G02_0 | ecosystem: Environmental > Aquatic > Freshwater > Lake > Sediment | place: USA: Wyoming | collected... | reverse complement strand
CTTCTGCTGGCGGTTGCGCCGGTGCAGGGAGAGGGGCGCAGAGATGTGCCGGTGCCGGAAGCCGTGGGCCAGCGCCAGCAACCAGAACAGATAGTCCTCGGCGAACAGGTCCTCGCGAAAACCGCCGATGACGTCGTATACCGGCCGCCGGTACACGGCGCCCACGCCGTAGAAGCAGGCCTCCAGCAGCTCTTCGAGTGCGCAGCCTTTGGGGTCGGTCCAGCGGATCTCGGGCGTCGCCGCTTCGCGGCTCCCGTCGTCATATTCGTACCAGCCCCCCGACGTGAACACCGAGGCGCCGACGGCGTCTCGCGCGGCGGCGTCGAACGTGGCCAGGTGCTCCGGAAGCAGCAGGTCGTCGGACGACAGCATCACCACCAGGTCGCCGCGCGCGTGGGCGACCGCGGCGTTATAGGCACCTCCGGACCCGCGGTTCTCCTGGGTGAACACCCGCACGCGCGGGTCCCGGGCGGCGAAGCGCTCGGCGAGGGCGCGTGTGCCGTCGGTCGAGCCGTCGTCGACGACTACGAGCTCCCAGTCGCTGAAGGTCTGCGCCAGCACCGACTCGAGGGTCTCGGCGAGCGTGCGCTCCGCGTTGTAGGCGGGCACAGTGACCGTGAACCGAGGGGTTTCAGGCGTCACCGAGCACCTCACGATACACGTCGATGATCCGGCTGGCGACGACGTCCGGCGCGAACCGCTCCTCGGCGTAGCGATGCAGGGTCTCAGGTTCGAACTCGCGGAAATGATCGAGCATCCAGTCGATGCCCTCCACCAGCGCTTCCGCACTTCCGAGCGCGACAAGTCGCCCGACCTGGGGCGTGAGGAACTCCTCGGGTCCGCCGCACCGCGTGCTCAGCACGGGCCGGCCGCACATCAGCGATTCGGCGGCCGACACCGAGAAGGTCTCGTGGGTGCTGCTGACCACTGTGAAGGCCGCCTCCGCCAGGTGCGCGGGGATGTCCGCCGCGGGTACGCGGCCGACGAAACGCACGATGTCGCCCAGGCCCAGCATGCCGGCGAGCTGCTCCAGGCCGCCGCGCGATTCGCCGTCGCCGATGAGACGCAGCTCGAAATCCGAGCGCCGGCGGCGCAGCGCGCCGACGGCCTGGAGCAGCGCTCCGAGGTTCTTGGCCGGGCCCATGATGGACACGTGCGCGATGACGTGCGGTTTGCGCCGGGCCGTAGGCGCCGGGGCGCTCGGGGGCACGACGTTCGGGATGACCACCGGGTCGGAGGCGAGGCCCAGCGCGACGAGCCGCGCGGCCAGGAAGTGGCTCACGGCTATCGTGCGTGCTGCGCCGCGCGCCAGTGGGCGCAGCAGGAGGGGCACGACCCCGGGCGTCCTCACGAGATGCCGCTTGCTGGCAGCGAGGTACTCCTCCGAGTGCTCCGTGACGACGTACGGGATGCCGTGGCGCCGGCCGATGGCTCTCGCGATCATGCCGGCTGGCCACAACGCCTGCACATGGACGATGTCCGGCTTGCCCCAGGAGCCGCACAGGCGGTCGAAGGTCTCGAGACCCGCACGCGGGTAGCGATAGAGCTTGTTGACGAGGCTCGTGGCAACCGCCCGCGCGCGGCCCAGGAGCGTGCGGGAGACGGGTGGCATCCTGAGCTGGGCCCGCGCGACCGTGAGGCCGTCCTCCTCGCCGACTCGCGGCGGCATCGATTCCGCAGCTTCGCGCACGTACAGCACGGCCACGTCGGCGTGAGATGCGAGTGCATCGACCTGCTGGCGGATGAAGATGCCCGCAGTGGGCTGGTCGGGGCTGGGGAACCAGCTGGGGATGATGAGTACCTTTGTCATCCCGACCCCGTCACTCCGTCCAACTCGACTCTCCCTCGCTCGGCCCGCCCCTCGGGAGCGGTTCATTGTCATGCCGCCAGCTACCTGTTCGTGCGTCGGGCCGCGACGCAGGCCTTGAGCGACCGGGCGCGCAGCGAACGCCCTGCCCTTCCAGGTGACGGGTCCGAAACAATGACTGTAAGATACGGACCACCATAAGGATAGCCTGATACCCGGCTGCTCCGGCCGCAACTCCGGGCTCGCGGAAAGGACCTTGCCCTCACATGACCGACAAGGATGGGCTGTCGTCCGGCTGGGCCGTCCGTAGTCGCGCGTTCTGGACACCCACGAGGATCATAGGTGCCGTCGCCGTCTTCGCCGGACTCGCCGGGGTCGTGACAGTCGCGGTGGCAAACAGCCTCGATGCCGCATCCCAGGCACAGCTGCTCACGCTCGCGACGCTCATCCTTCTCGGCGCCGGCGCCTTCGCCGCTCCAGTCGATGGAGACGCAGAGGGCACTCGCACCGTTCAGGTGATCCTCTGGATGGTCGCGGCTCTCGTCCTGGTCAACGTCGCTCTAGCTTGGATTGACCTCGACAAGTGGGTATGGCGGGCGCCTGCCTACTTCCCGCACACCAACCCGATCGGCACCGATTTCCGCCACGGCAGCTACCTGGCCGCTCAGCAGTTCTCGAACGCCGCGTCGGGCTGGCCTCCTTTCACAGTAGTGCTGTCTCTGCCATACCTTCTCCTCGGTCCGGACGTTGCGTATGTTGTGCACACCTGCGTCCTGCTGACGCTGAACATCGCCGCACTTGGGCTCGCGGTGGCGGTCGTCCGGACCCGAGACGGCGATGACGTCCCTCTGTGCGGTCGGGCAAGCGCCCACGCCGGGCAGTTGGCACCGGCGTTCGCGGCCTGGCTGTTCGTCTCGTTCGGCTTCCTTCTCAGTATCGAGCGCGGCAACTTCGATGCCTTCGCCGCCTTCTTCGCCATGCTCGGCCTCTGGGCCATGGTCAGGCGACCGGCCGGCGTCTGGCTTCCGGCGATCGCATTCTCTCTGGCGGCGGAGATCAAGGTCTACCCCGCGCTGCTCCTGCTGCTGGTCATCTGGCGCTTCCGTTGGAAGAGCGTGCTCCCGCTGATCGTCGTCAATCTGGTGCTCGCGTTCAGCGCCGGTCCGGAGAACCTCCTCAACTACTTCCGCGCCATGACGAAGGCGATGGCGCAGGGAGCGGGCTGGGCGGGCAACAGCTCCGCCATGTCGTTCTCGACCTGGGTCGATTGGCTTCACCCGCGGTACCTGCCGCATCTACCGGTTGCGTTGCTAATGGCCATCCCGATCGCGCTCTTTCTCTGCACTGGGTGGCGCCTTTGGCGACGGCGCGATCACGCGTCGAGTGTACTCATGCTGTGTGCGATGGTGCCGGTCATGTGCCTGCTGCCGAGCATCAGCCACGACTACAAGGTCGTGCTCTTCGCAGGGCCCGCGGTGCTGCTGTGCGGCGTACTCATGCGCCACATCGGGTATCACGGCTCGGCCGAGCCGTGGTCGATGCTGCTGGCGCTGTGCGTGGGCCTGTTCTTCATCGCCCGGGTCCCCGGCCAGGTGTTCGACTACGCGGTGAACATCCAGCCCTTCGTCTGGCCGGTTTGGCTCATGAACAAGTACCCGCCTATACTCCTGTTCCAGGTCGTCGTGGCTTGGATGGCATGGCGGCTGCCCGCGCCTTCGCGCAGGGGCACATGAGAGCAAGGGAGGCGAGGCTATAGTGGCGCGCGTACTCGTCGTCTACCACAGGCCACTGCTTGGCGATTGGCGCTCCACCTATGACAGTCACGTCAACAGCTTCAGGCGCTTCTCCGCTCACGACTGCTTCTACCTGAATACAGACAGACATGCGATCCCCACCTACCTGACCTCGCTCGATCCCGACCTTGTCATCTTCCATTACACCTTCCTGGCGAGACGACTGTATGCAGAGGAGTTCTCGAAGCTGCTCCAGCGACTCACCTTCATGCGCGAGTGGCGTTGTCCCAAAGCAATCGTGCCTCACGACGAACAGGCCCACAGTGACCTCTTGTGCCAACTCGTCCGGGACTTCGGCGTGACGCACGTCTTCTCCCCGGCTCCGTCGTCCGAGTGGGCAAGGATCTACGAGGGCGTCGATTTCGATTCGGTTACGTTTCGCACGGTGCTCACGGGGTACATCGATGAGTCGATCGTTCGCGAGACCGCGGCACGCGCGCAGCGTCTCCACGACAGGCCGGTCGACGTCGGCTATCGCTCATGGGATACGTCGCCTTTCTACGGACGTCATGGGCGGCTGAAGGGCGAGATCGGACGCGCCGTGAAGGAGCGCGCCTCGGCCTTCGATCTCGTCGCCGACATCTCGAGCCGCTACGAGGATGCGTTCCTCGGCGACTCCTGGCTCGACTTCCTCCTGAAGTGCAAGTACACCATCGGCGTCGAGGGCGGATCGAGCGTGTTCGACCGCGACGGCACGATAGCGCAGAGGACCTTCGAGTATCTCAAGACCCACGACGCCCCCTCGTTCGAGGAGGTCGAGTCTGCCTGCTTTCCGGGGATGGACGGGCAGTTCAGGTACTCTCTTCTCGGACCGCGGCACTTCGAGGCCATTATGACCAAGACCTGTCAGGTTCTCGTTGAGGGTGATTACGGCGGCGCGCTCGAGGCAGGCACGCACTATCGAGCTCAAGCGTGACTTCAGCAACCTCGACGGCGTGCTTCGCCTCATGAAGGAGGACAGTCTGCGGGCAGGGATCGTCGAGCGCGCCTACGAGGACATCGTGGTCTCCGGGAGGTACTCCTACCGCGCCTTCGCGAACCTCGTGCTGCGTGATGCGCTTGGGAGCGTGCCTGTGCCCCAGCGGGCCGGCGTGTCTCGGCACCCAAGTCTTCTCCTGACCTGGAGCCGAGTGGACGAGTGGCTCTCGACGAGGCTTCTCCTGTCCTGGAACAGGGTCGACGAGCGGCTCTCGATGCTGGACCGCGACTCGGCGCGAGAACGGATGCTCGTGATCCGGAACTCGATCCGGGCGACGTTCCGGCCTGCCCTCAGTCGCTTGCTGGGCGAGGAGCGGCTCAAGAGGCTGCTCGCTCGCATCCGGAGGCTTCCGGCCGAGTCGTGAGGCGGTCGTCAGGTATACTTCTGCTGCGCAGAGCCTCCCGTACGAAGTCCAGGTGACACATGTCGGACGCACTCTCGCCGAATCCCGCTCCACACTGTGAGGACTTCGACTACTCGGCCCCTGAGGCACAGAAGGCCATGCAGGGCATCACGTCCCTCATCCTGGAGATCCGCAAGGAGCGTGGGCCCGTCGCTCGCAAGATTGCCCTCTACGAGCGCACACTGGGGTTGGCCGTCATACCCGTGCTCATGAGACGAGCCCTCATCGTCGCCGGTCGGAGGATGAGGCAGAGACGCCGAGGCGCGTAGTGTGAAGATCCTTCACGTCAACTTCGTCGACCTGAGCGGCAGGCGGTTCAATGGCTACGATCTGACGGACGACCTCGTCAGCCGCGGGTTCAGCGGCAAGCAGGCCGTGCTGTCCAAGCTCAGCAAGAACGCGAACGTGGTGTCCTTCATCACCAGCCCCGCCGATTGGGACTTCCAGAACGCGCTCGAGCAGGTCGAGGATCGTCACTCCATGCGGAACCTGCTCTATCCATGGGGTCGAGTCCTGGCCGGCATGCCGGAGTTCCGGGACGCCGACGTCGTGCACTACCATCAGATCCACAACGGCGTGATCTCGCTGCTAGACCTCCCGCGGCTTTGTGCGCTCAAGCCATCCGTGTGGACCTTCCACGACCCGTGGCCAATAACTGGGCACTGCGTCTACCCCTTGGTCTGTGAAGGATGGCTGGACCGCTGCAGCCCCTGTCCCTATCCAGAGCTGCTGTTCCCGATGCGGGAGGACTGCGCCGGCCGGATGTGGAACATCAAGCGCCGCATCTACTCGGAGATCGACATAGACGTCGTCGTCGCCTCCGAGTTCATGCTGGACATGATCCGGCGCAGCCCCTTCGCGTCAGACTTCGAGCACGCCCACCTCATCCCGTTCGGCATCGACGCGAGCGCGTACCTGCCGGACGAAGCCAAGTCGGCCAGCCGAAAGTCCCTCGGCATCGCCCAGGAGGACTTCGTGGTCCTGTTCAGGTCCACAGACTCGCCGTTCAAGGGCCTGCCGTCCATCATCGAAGCCCTCGTGGCCAAGCCGCCGGCTCGGCCGACCACGCTCCTCACGGTCGAGCGCAGAGGTCGCGTCTCGAGACTGGCCAACGACTACAGGGTCCTCGAGCTCGGATGGGTCGAGAACCCGGCCCTCTACGCGCGAATCCTTTCGGCCTGCGATGTGCTCCTCATGCCGTCCACCGCTGAGGCCTTCGGCATGATGGCGCTGGAAGCCATGGCCGCCGGCCGCACTGTGATCAGCTTCGACGGCACGGCTGTCCCGGCACTGACGCACGCGCCCGACTGCGGCATCGCCGTGCCGATGCGCGACGCCGCGTCGCTGCGACAAGCCCTGGACTTGCTGGCGACCGACGGCGCTGAGGTCGAGCGCCGCGGTCGCCTTGGCAGGAGTATCGCCGTGGACGAGTACCGCTACACTGCCTATCTGGACGCCGTGGCGGCGATGTACCGCACCGTGTATGAGCGTCAGCGAAGCGGCGGGAACTGAGCGCATGACGTCCCCGGCGAGTGGACCCGGGCGGGCGGCGTCCTTCGATCCCCGCCCGCTGTCCGGCATCAGGATCTGCCTGGTGTTCGAGTACAGCCTGTCTCACAGCACTCGCTACCGCCAGGAGATCAAGGCGCTCCAAGATGCAGGCGCCACGGTCCAGCTGCTCACATCTCATTCGTTGCCTGAACCTGCACCCCGGGGCGTGGAACGCACGATAGCGCCGATTGAGACGCCAAGCAGGGTCCCGGCTATGATTCCCACCTCCAGGATCGCCTGGCGGCCGCTGCGGGTCGCCGATGACTTCGCGCGACGGGTGCTTCGGGCCATCGCTGCACGGCTCGAGCCGAGAGGTCGCGCGCGGACCGTCGCGCTCGGGAGCCTGGTGCGCCGGGTCGACCTCTTCTGGGTCAGCGACTACCTCAGTCTACCGGCCGTGATGAAGGCCACGCAGGGAAAGCGTGCGCGGGTCCTGTACGAGACGATAGACCTCGTGCCGGAATTCCGCTACGAGGGCGAGCGGTACCGCAGGAGGCTGTTGAGGGGTGAGCGCCGCCTCATCGGCAAGGTGAACGGGTTCGTCACCGCCTGTGATTCGTATGCCGACTACTACATGGAGAAGTATGGGGACGGCATCCTCAAGCGCCGGCCGGTGGTGCGCAGCGACATGCCCGATCACATCGCTCCGCACCCCCGGCCGGCGTCTCGGCCCTTGCGCATCCTCTTTCTCGGCGCGCTCATGTTTGACAGGCCCGTCACCGAACTCATTGAGGCTTTCGGCCTGACCAGCGCCGACGTCACTCTCACGTTTCAGGGCAACAACCAACTGGGAGAGGAGCCGGAGCGACGCATCAGGCAATCGAAGGTAGACCACAAGGTGCGCATACTCGAGCCGTGCGCGCCGGACAAGGTCGTCGAGGCTGCTTGGGACTACGACGTGGGCATCGTGGCGCTGCGCGGCCAGGACGAGAACGAGCGGCGGGCTTCCACCACGAAGCTCTTCACGTACATGTCGGCCGGGCTCGCTGTGCTCGGGTCCGATCTCCCCGGGATCGCCGGGGTAGTGAACGCGCATCGTAACGGTGTGCTGGTGAAGGGGATGGACCCGAAGGCGTGGGCTGCTGCCGTCGACGAACTCGCTGCGCTCGCCGGCTCGGAGATCGATGCCATGAAGAAGCGATCACTGGACGCGGCACATGAGTACTCATGGGAGCGACAGAAGCCCAGATTCATCGCGGAATTCCTGAGCGCGTTGGGTCGGGACGACGAGGCGCGTCGTGCCCCGGCAGAGACCAGTACCGCCTTCCGGGCGGCGTCTCCGCGCTAGCGCACCCGCTGTCTCAACAGCATCCTTCTGATCGGCCGCGTGATCCACGAGATCATGTGAATGGCGCGCATGACGGGCTCCGTGCAGCGGGCTCCGACCAGCCTCTCCACAGTGCGTCGCAGGTCCCGGGACTGACGTTCGAGCCTCTCCTCGGCTACGATGTCCGTCATCAACCTCCGGTTCAGGGCGATGCTCTTCTCGACGGCGACTCTCTGCGACGGTTTCAGCGAGTATTCAGCCAACAGGTACTGGTACACCTCTATGTTCGCCGCGAAGACCTTCACCAGGTTCGCAGTCTGCTGGAAGTCCGAAACGCGGTGCACCGAAAGGATGCGCGGTGTGTACCGGTGCCGCGCACCGCGCACCATCGCTCTCAACCATAGATCGTAATCGTCGGCGTACACGCCAAGACGATGCCCGCCGGTGGATTCGTACACCCGCCTCCGGAAGACGACTCCGACGCTGAAGAAGCAGCGGGCGACGACCTCCTCGAACGCGAGTGAGCGCTCACGGCTCCATTCCCGGCGCGCGTACACCGTCGTGCGGCTTCCAGACTCCTGGTACAGGTACTGCCCATTGCTCGAGTAGATGTCGAAGTCGGGGTTCGCGCGAATGAACTCGTCCATAGTCTTCAGGTGCGCAGGCAGCAGAAAGTCATCTGCCGCGCAGATGACCAGAAGATCGGCCAGGGCTGCCGTCATCCCGGTGCGGTAGGCGCCCGCCGTGCCCCGGTTCTCCTGCCGTATGAGCTTGAACCTGCTGTCGCGAGCGCTGTACGCCTCGACGATCACGGCCGTGCCGTCAGTCGAGCCGTCGTCTACCACGAGGCACTCCCAGTCAAAGTACTCCTGGGCGAGCATGGCGTCGAGTGTCTCGGGGAGCGTGGCGCCAGCATTGTAGGCGGGGACTACGACCGAGAAGCGTGGCATACTGCCCCTCAAGGCCGGCGCGGGAGCTCAACGCCTGGTCCCGCATGACGCAGGCCCGGCCTCTGCGATTCAACGCGCTCTGCCGCCAACTCAGCGAGCATGGCGTCCCAGCTCGGTGGGATCCAGCCTGTCCGCTCTCGAAAGCGGGAGCTGTGCAGCGACCGGTCGATGGTCGGCTCGTCCACCGGGCCTAGCTGCACATCCCACCCGAGGTGGCCGGCTAGCTCGCGCAGGAGGGTGTACTTGTCGATGGGGTTCGCAGACACGTGCCAGAGGCCGTGGAGGCTCTCGTCCGGCAGGATCACATCGCGGATCAGGTCGGTGAGGGCGTGTGTGGTCAAGCCGCTGAAGACGGCCCTGGTGAAGCCTTTGAGCGGCTCGGCGCGGTGAGCAGCGAACCAACTCACGAGCCCCGAAGGTTCGCCGAGCTGCCAGCCGATGATAGACGTGCGCAGCGTGACGACGTTGTCCCGGTCGGTGACCTCGCCGAGCAGCTTCGAGCGGCCGTAGAGATCGAAGGCATCGGGCACGTCGTCCTCCGTGTAGCCGCCACGCGATCCGCTGAACACGCAGTCCGTGCTCACATGCACCATACGGGCGCCGTGAACTGCGCAGGCGTCCGCTAGGACGTGCGGCCAGAGACTGTTGACGGCGATGGAAGGGATGGCCGCCTTGGCGGCCGCCAACTGTTTGACGATGCCGACGGCGTTGAGCACAAGGTCGGGCTTCACCCGCTCGACAAGAGCGTAGGCCGCTGCTCCATCGGTGGCATCGAGGCCATCGAGGATCCAATCGGCCGGCACGCCCAGGTCGACAAGCCTACGGCGCTCGCGGCACGCGCCCCAGACCTCGAAGTCGGCGGCAAGCACACGGAGGGCCTCATGGCCCAGCATCCCTGTGGCGCCGACGACCAGGATGCGGGGCGCGCTCACGCGATCCCCAGCACGATCCTCGCGACGACGTCCGAAACGTTCTCAACGAGGTACTCGGCCGGCGGCTTCCAAGTGCCGGCGGAGCGAACGGCGAGGTCGATCGCCGGCAAAATGCGCTCAGCCTCGACGCCGGCCAGCAGGTTGCTGCCGCACTCGATGGTCTCGGGCCGCTCGGTGACATCGCGCATCGTGACTGCGGGCACGCCGAAGATGCAGCACTCCTCCTGTACCGTCCCGCTGTCGGAGAGCACGCAGAAGGCCTCTTTCTCGAGGCGCACGAAATCAAAAAGCCCCAGCGGCGGGACAAACCCGATCTTGCCGGC
>Ga0315273_10015003_pt1 | contig 10006 bp, 7 predicted proteins | sample YL17G02_0_MG_FD_205753 | JGI IMG/M metagenome (GOLD analysis project Ga0315273, IMG submission 205753) | Sediment microbial communities from Yellowstone Lake, YNP, Wyoming, USA - YL17G02_0 | ecosystem: Environmental > Aquatic > Freshwater > Lake > Sediment | place: USA: Wyoming | collected... | reverse complement strand
TTATCATTTACAAAAATTCCCGGAGTACCTGAAACCGCAAACTTGTAAGCTTCTTGTGTTTGTGCTTCAATTTTATCAAGATATTTGTTTTCAGTTACGCAGGCTGCAAATTTAACCGCATCAAGACCTAGGGTTTTAGCTTCTTCATTGAGCATTTTTTCAGGTGAAGTTTTTACAAGCTCGACGCGGTTTTCAAAAATATAATCATGCATTTCCCAGAATTTGCCCTGCTCTCCGGCACATTCCGAAGCATTTTCAATAACAGCATCAAGACCCCCGCGGTTAAAATGTTTATAAACAAATCTGATTTTATCCGGATATTCCTTTAAAGCCTGTTCAAAAACCGGGTTCATTACCTCACAGTAAGGGCAGGTAAAACTTGAATATTCAATTATTGTTACTTTCGCCATATCAGTTGTATTTCCCTTTACCCATCCGTCGCCGACCTGCGGCAAAGATAAGAACTTAATGGGATCCAGCTTTAAAAGATAATGATTTTTTTCAGCTGAAAAATACGGAGCGGTTTCTTTATAAATACTTGTTTTACCAAAATTTTCATCAAAAATAAGAACCGGTACTGTTGTTAGAGTATAATCACTAATCAGTTGTTTTCCTTCCTCGTCATTTATATCAACAGTTTTAATATTGAGTTTTGAAGTTATTTCTTCTTTAAGTTTTTCAATGCTTTCATTTACATCGTACGGAGGATTTGTAAATAATTTGTCGGTTAATATTGTTAGATTAACTTCTTTAGGCTCTCCCTCGGGTATCTGCGCTTCTTTTAAACCCAATAAGTAATTAATATTGTTTCTGAAAGTCGGGCTTTTATCATAAAAGAGGAGTCCTGCGAGTACTAATATAAGAACAACCGAAGCAAGCAACCATGGGCTGGGTAGTTTCAATTTTTTTTCTTTCATTTAAATTTGGTTGGAATTTTTTTCTTTTTACAATTTAATACATCACCTCGCCGGGAGAATATTTATCTAAATTTTTATCCCCGATTTTTTTAATCAAGTCATCAATGACATTGTCGAACTTAACTACTTCCTGGCTTCCTTTGAGCATATTCCTGATAATAATAGTTCCTTCACGTACTTCTGTCATTCCAATTATTAATGTATAAGGTGCATTAAATTTGTTAGACAGGGAGAGCTGTTGTTTTATTGATCCTTTGCCAAGTGCCCCGATGGTTTTTATACCTGCTTCGCGCATTTCATAAATCAACTTAAGACATCTTTTCTTGGCTTCTTTACCCAGCTGCGCAACAAAAACATGAACATCATCTTTTGAAGGAACGCGTATCTTTTCGCGTTTCATATTTGCAATAATCCTTTCAATTCCTGCAGCAAATCCAACTGCCGGAGTGGGCTGTCCTCCCATAATTTCAATAAGACCGTCATATCTTCCGCCTCCGCCGATGGCGTTCTGTGATCCTTCATGCGCATCCCAGAATTCAAAAACAGTATTTGTATAATAATCAAGTCCTCTAACTAATGTTGGATTTTCAACGAAATCAATCTCAAGCTCAGTTAAATACTCTTTAACATCGTTATAATATTCCTTGCTTTCAGGTGATAAGTACCCGCTCATTTTAGGTGCAAGCTGAGCCAAAATCATACAGTCTTCGTTTTTGCAGTCAAGTAAACGCAGAGGATTTTTTTTAAGTCGGTCCTGACAATGCTCGCAGAGATTTCTCTCTTTGCCGTAATAATAATCACGCAGAGCCTGCATATATTTTTTTCGGTCATCTAAAGACCCTATTGTATTAAGCTGAATTTTAAACAGTTTATCAATTCCGAGATCTTCGTTTATTTTGTTTGCAAGAAAAATCGCCTGCGCATCTAGTGCCGGGTCAAGTTCTCCGATAATTTCAAAACCATACTGAAAAAACTGTCTGTATCTGCCTTTTTGAGGACGGTCATAACGGAAATGAGGTTCAATATAATACAGTTCTACAGGCTGCGGCAGCTGTGACATATTGTTTTCAATATACGAACGTACAACGCCTGCTGTGCCTTCGGGTTTTAAAGTTAAACTGCGGCCTTTTTTATCGGCGAAAGTATACATTTCTTTATCAACAATGTCGGTTGCATCTCCGATTGAGCGTACAAAAACATCTGTATACTCAAAAATTGGAGTAGAAATGCGTTTAAACCCTGCCTGACGCATTCTGTGACGAACAACTTTCTTTATAAAAGTGTAAAATTCATGATCAGCGGGAAGTATATCGTGGACTCCTTTTGGAGTTTGATATGGTGGTTTTAGAGGTTGATTTGATTCTTCGCGAGATTCAGATCGAGAGGCATTTGAAGCCGAAACTTGAAGTTCATCAGACATAAAAAAGTTAAGTTAACCGCAGCTAATATGATAAATCAATTTTCAAGGAATGCAAGCCAAAATTTAGATTTATATCCCAGACACCCTAGTTTGCTTTTTGTTTGTCTTTAATGCTTTTGTATATCATCTGTATGCCGTGGCCCGAGGCATGAGCCAGCCCGATGAGAATAAAAACAAGATCGCGCAGACGAAGGATCAATACAAAAACGAAAACATTAATTGTTACACCAAGAATTGAAAATATTGCGGCGTGGCTTCCTTCAAGCGCACCGAGAGCTCCCGGAATCGGAAGAATATATGAAAACCCGGGAATTGTAGCGGATAAAAATGACTGAAGAAAAGTTAACTTAACACCCATGAATCTAGCAACCAGATAATGTTCAAGCACCATAAAGAATACTGTAGCAAAAGATAGAATTAAAAGTATTATAAATTTTCTAATATGGCGCGTGTAAAAATGCGCCATTTGATTTTCAACATGTATAATTCCCTTTTCGTAGTGCGCTATACGTTTGATTTTGTTTAATCGGAGGAGTCGGAAAAAAGAGCTGAAGAATCCGATTTTTTTAATAGTGGCGTAATAAAACCAAAAAACTAAACCACCAAATAAAATTATTACAGCACCAAGCATTATTTCTACTTTTCCTGAAAAAATCGATCCATCGATTAAAGACACAGCAATTCCGGAGAAAATAAAAAATATCAACGCGGTATATTCAAAAACTTTATCAATCACACAAGAAGAAACTGCATCTTTTGTATCAACCCCGTCTTCCTGCAGAAAATAAATCCTTACAGGCTCGCTGCCGGTCTGCATCGAAGGTGTTAAATAGTTAACAGCGTAACCCGTCATTCTGTGTAGAAACAAACGATAAAACGGCACATGTGATTTGTTGTGATGATGACGAAGAATAATATCCCAGCGCAGTGTAAAAAGGGCAAAATTTCCTAGGGATAAAAGAAGTAAAAAAATAAAATTTATTAAAGAGAATTTTTCCAGCGAAGCAGAAATCGAATCGAATCCGGTATTCGCAATTACTAAAATAAAAAGGATAATACCTACTACCAGAAAGAACAAAAATATAAATGTCCTTTTCATATATACAATTTAAATACAAGCATTAAACTGCATGACAGTTTACACAAGATTATTAAAAAGTAAAATCAGCGCTCGGTTGGATGTTTTGCCACTGCTTAAATTTTGAGGGATTTTTTTGAAACATGAAATATCCGCATGAGGCAATCATTGCTGCATTATCAGTACAATATGAAATATTAACAGGATGTCTGATTGGAATATTGAATTTTGACAAACGTTTTTCAGCTTTCTCGCGTAAAGCAAGATTGGCGGAAACACCACCCGCAATATGAATCTCACGCGGATTGAATTTGTCAGCCGCATTTTCAAGCTGATCAATTAGGGTTTCAGTAACTGTTTTTTGAAAAGAAGCTGCAACGTTGCACACAAATTTAGGATCTAAATTTTCCGGCAGATAATTTTTGCCAAATTTTTCCTGAACAGTATATAAAACCGCTGTTTTAAGCCCCGAAAAGCTGTAATCAAAAGTTTCTTCATCGAATTTTGCCTTAGGAAAATCAAAAGCATTTATATCCCCGTCTTTTGCTGATATTTGTATCGCAGGTCCTCCGGGATACGAGAGTCCGAGCAGTTTAGCAACTTTATCAAATGCCTCTCCTGCTGCATCATCACGTGTTGTTCCAAGCATCTCGAATTCTCCATGTCCCTTCATTAAAATAAGATCATTATGCCCTCCCGAAACTGTTAAAATTAGGATTGGAAAATTGAAATTAGCATCCGGGCGGTCGCACCAGTTCCCATAAATATGCCCTAGAATATGATGAACCGGAATCAAAGGTTTTTCTTTTACCAAAGCCAAAGTTGAAGCAGTTAAAGTTCCTGTTAGTAGCGCAGAAATCAAACCCGGTCCGCAAGCAGCGGCAATTCCGTCAATTTCATCCCACGATAAACCCGCTGCTAAAAGAGCCTCTTTAATAACCGGAATAATCTTTAAAATATGTTCACGCGCGGCAACTTCCGGTACTACACCGCCGGTTATTTTATGCAGATCAATCTGCGACGCAATTACATTTGATAAAACTTTTGTACCGTTTTCCACAACAGCCACTGCAGTTTCATCGCAGGATGTTTCAATGCCAAGAATTCGCATAATTTTATAAGAAAAAATGACTAATTTAAGATACCTTTTTAATGCAATATTGAAAGAAAATTAAAGACGTATTTCGTTTGCAAATAAAAAAATTATGTTTTAAATATCTAAATGTTAATGAATTAATTGTTATATAAATTTTCGGTTCAGCCCCAACCAATTCCTCAAAATCTGACTATTTCAAGGATTCTAGTTCCTTGAAATTTGACTATTTCAAGGATTTTTGCTAACATGATTATGACGTTTAACCTTTAAATTACATGCTGATTCCGCGGTTTTACCAAAATTTAAATAAATATCTTGAACCTAACAAGGTTTTGGTTATATTTGGACCAAGGCAGGTTGGCAAAACCACTTTAATTAAAAATTTTTTATCAACCACAAAATTAAAATACAAACTGGATTCCGGAGATAACATAAAGACCCAGGAGGTTCTCGGCTCGCAGGATTTTGCGAGAATTAAAGAATACACCTCCGGGTACGAACTGCTTGTTATTGACGAGGCCCAAAGAATTCCAAATGTTGGCATGGGGTTGAAAATAATCGTTGATGAGATTCCGGGAATTCGGGTTATCACAACAGGTTCATCTTCTTTTGAGCTTTCCGGACAGATCGGCGAACCCTTAACAGGAAGAAAACAGACTTTAACGCTTTATCCGGTCGCGCAATTGGAGCTGGCATTATTTCATAATCAGTATGAATTAAAGGAAAATCTTGGGGAACGTTTGATTTTCGGCAATTATCCGCGGGTTATTACATCAAAGACAAAAGAACAAAAGATCGCGGTTCTTGATGAGCTTGTGAATTCATATTTATTGAAAGATATTCTGGAGCTGGAACGCGTAAAGGGTTCGAAAATATTGCTGGATCTTGTTAGATTACTTGCTTTTCAGGTCGGGAGTGAGGTCTCGCTGACTGAAATCGGAACAAAACTTGGAATAGATTACAAAACGGTTGCGCGCTATATTGATCTTTTTGAAAAGGTTTTTGTGATATTCAATTTGCGGGGCTATTCGGGCAATTTAAGAAATGAGATCACGAAAAAAAGTAAATATTATTTTTATGATAACGGTATAAGAAACGCGGTAATTTCAAATTTCAACGATATTGATTTAAGGGATGACCAGGGCAAATTATGGGAGAATTTTCTGGTATGCGAACGATTGAAACATCAAGAATATAAAAAGATTCACGCAAATAATTATTTTTGGCGCACTTGGGAAAAGAAGGAAGTTGACTGGATTGAGGAAAGAGAGGGGAAGTTGTTTGGATATGAATTTAAATATTCGAAAAAAGCGGGAATGGCCGGAAAAACAGCGAAAGTCCCGAAAGAATTTCTTGATTCGTATAAGCACCTGAATGCCACTTTGGAAATAATCAATCCGGAAAATTATTTAAAGTTTGTTGGTGCTGAGTGAATATAATTTTTTAAATTTCCGGAAAAACTGTAAAATAAAACCATGAAGCCGACTTCAATAAAAATTATTGAGAAATTGCGGGCCGCAGGATATGAGGCATATTGGGCGGGCGGATGCGTGCGCGATATTTTGATGGGTCATGAACCTAAAGATTATGACATTGTTACTTCTGCGAAACCCGATGAAATAGAGAAATTACTTAGGTTTACAAAACCCGTTGGGAAAGAATTCGGGGTGATTTTGGTGATTGAAAATAAACATGCTTTCGAGGTTGCGACTTTTAGATCCGACAGCGGTTATTCGGATGGACGCAGGCCTGACGCTGTTCTTTTTACGGATGCGAAAAACGATGCTCTTCGCCGTGATTTTACCATCAACGGCATGTTTTATGACCCGATAAAAGACGAAATTTTGGATTATGTCGGAGGTCAAAAAGACCTTGAGGCGCGCTTAATACGTTTTATCGGCGATCCGCACCTGAGAATTAACGAGGATCATTTAAGAATTCTTCGTGCTGTGCGTTTTAAAAATCAGTTTGAATTTCAGTTCCATCCCGATACTTATGATGCATTAAAAATGCACGGGCATCTTGCGGTGAAAGTGAGCGCGGAAAGGACGCGCGACGAGCTAAATAAAATAATTGAAGGTCCGCATCCTGCTGAGGCTTTTGAAGACTTGAGCGAGCTTGGGATTTTAAAATGGATCATACCAGAAATGGAAGAAATGCACGGCGTTCCTCAGCCTTATAAATATCATAAAGAAGGGGATGTTTGGAAACACAGTCTTAAAACTTTGGAAGTTTGTCATGAGCATTCCTCGCGCGATGTTAAATGGGCATGTCTGCTTCACGATATCGGAAAGCCCGCGACTTTTTCAGTTGAAGAACGGATAAGATTTAACAGTCACGTTGAAGCAGGCGAAAAAATAATTGATGCGATTTTTAGGCGTTTGAAATTTCCGAGAAAAGATACCGAAAAGGTAAAATGGCTGGTTGAACATCATATGATGATGATGCCTTTGATTGAGATGTCTGATTCCAAGGCACGAAAATGGTTTTTAAAGGAAGATTTTTTAAACCTTATGCATCTGTTTGAAGCTGATGTAAAAGGAACAGATCCATCGGACATGAGTCTTTATAATAAAATTTATGAAAGATATCATAAGTTGATGGAAGAGATGCCTGTTAAACCGGCGCCGCTTTTAACCGGAGATGAAATAATGAAGAAGCTAAAGCTTAAGCCGGGGAAACGAGTAGGCGAAATAATAGAGGAGCTAGAAGACAGACAGCTTTCAGGTCAATTGAAAACAAAAAAAGATGCCTTGGCTTGGCTGAAAACTCAAAAATAGTGCCTTGGCAACCCGGGGGTGCCTTGCACCTCTAATCCAGTTTTTGCAGATCAAGTTTGTGATAAAGGTCTTTTTTGTACCAAACCAAAGCGCCAAATGCCATCATTACGGCAAGCAGAACAATAAGCCATCCTATAAACGGTACAATTCCTATTACCATCAATATAAAGCCGCCAAGAGCTGTTATTCCAAAAAGCTTCATCTTTGTCATTTTTTTCGGTTTGATTAAAAGACTGCCGATAAATGCTGCCGCATAAACTTTTGCGATGCACCAGGAAATTATTAATGCACCGAGTAGAATTCCAGCAAGAGGAAGCCCGATAATTGTTATTGCTAAAATAATCATTGCCGCAATAGTACAAACGCTTATAACAAAACCAAGACCAAGACTTTTCCACGGATGAGTTTTTGTAATTTTATTGATGCCTAAAATTCCCGCAGGAATAAGCAAAACTAAAACAAGCGCAATAAGCATTAATGATGCATAGTGGACAAGTTCAAAAAGCAGATACCATCTGGTAAAAAAGTTTTCAATCTGACCGCCAAAATCTTTTTCAGGTTTTTGTTTGTTAAATTCAATAAATCCTCCCACCTGTGTTTCATCAAACTTGCCTTCAACAAGGCTTGAATAAACCAGATTCCCGTTTATACGCGCATCTTTTGTTAAACTGATATTCTCTCCTACTTCAACCTCAATATCTCTATATACCGTGCCTCCCAAAACTATTTTGCCTCCGCCTCCTTTAATATCTTCATTAATTGTTCCCAAAATATTCGCGTATCCGGTACCCAGTATAAGACTTCCGCCCACAAGAGCTTCTGATCCCAGATTAAATTGTCCGCCTGTAACAATTAAATCATCGCCCACATTGCCGTTTACAAAAACCGAACCTCCTGCCGCACGCACATCATCTTTTACATTCCCGTTTACAACAATCTGACCTGCGCCAACCACCAAATCACCTTCAATATTTCCATTTATTGTAATTGATCCGCCACCCAGATATAAATCTCCGGCAACATCACTTTCAACAGTTATAACACCGCCGCCCATGTACGCGTCATCATTAATCGCGTCTTCAACAAAAAGCTCTTCGCCTGATAAAAATTCAACGGCAAAAGCAGTTTGAAAAATCCCGAGAAACGCGGTTAAACAGAGTGAAAGAACAATGATGCAAGCGATTTTTTTCATGGCGTGGAAAGTTAAAGAATAGTTGATTGAACCCGAGTGAACCGGGTTCACCGAGTGAATCTTAAGCTAATTCACAGACAGTTTCAATATGATAGGTGTGTGGGAACATATCGACAGGCTGGGCGGCAAGCAGTTCATAACCACTATTTAAAGCACATAGAGTTTTTAAATCCCGTGCTAAAGTTGACGGGTTGCATGAAACGTAAACTATTTTTTTTGCTCCGATTGTAAGTAAATGTTCACAAAGTTTGTCTCCTAACCCTGCGCGCGGCGGATCAACAATAATAATATCCGGTTTTTCAACTCTGCCTGAAATCACTTCAAAAACATCACCGATATAATATTTAACATTTTTAATGCCGTTTTTTTCAGCATTTGTACGGGCGTTTTTAATTGCACTTTCATTATTGTCAACGCCAAGAACGCTGCCCGCTTTATGCGCTGCAAAAAGGCCTATCGTACCTGTGCCGCAGAATAAATCATACACAATATTTCCGCTTTCAATACCCCCGAGATCAATTACTTTTTGATATAGGATTTCTGCCTGCAGAGTATTAGTCTGAAAAAAAGCCTGAGGAAGAATTTCGAATTTTAATGAAGCGCCATTCTCAAGCATCATCTCTTCATTTAATAATGGCTCACCGTAGAGCAAATTTTCAATAAGTTCCGTTCTGCTTCCTTTCTTGATGATTTGATTTGTTAAATAAATTGAAGTTGGCGCTCTAAATTTTTTCGATTCAGTTAAAAGTTGAATGAATTCTTTCTGTTTTAAAAAAGGCGCCTCAGAAATCGTTAAATTAACCATGCGTTCATTTGTGCGTTTGCCCTCGCGAACAGTAAATGTTCTAAGCAAACCGGCATCATTTTTAAAATTATAAGGAGATAAATTATTTTCATTCATAAAATCCGCGACCGCTTTCACCATTTCACCCGTATCAGAATTTTCAAGAAAACATTCTTCCAGCTGAAAAACATCCCAGCGATAATGTTTAGGATGAAGCCCCAAAGTCACATTCCCGTCCTCATCAGCCCCAAAACTGAATTCCATTTTATTTCTGTAAAACCAGGGATCCCTGCACCCGATAATATTAAGAACATTCGGATTTTTAAATCCGCCTGTGTGCTCAAGAGCTTCACGTACCTGGTTTTCCTTTATTTTAAGCTGTTCCCCATAATTTAAATTTTGCAGAGTACAGCCCCCGCAGATATTAAAATGTCTACACCTTGGCTCAATTCGCAGCTCGGAAGGTTTTATAATTTCAATAAGTTTGGCTTCAAGATAATTAGGTTTAATTTTGCGAATTTCAGCTTCTACTTCATCACCCGGAATTGCATCCTCGATAAAAACGACCATAGGTTTTTCGGCTTTTAAATACCCGATCCCTGCTCCGCCAAAAGCCAGTTTTTCAATTTTAACTTTAATCTTTCCAAATTTTTTAAATGGGTTTTCCGCCATCTGATTTTACATCTGATATACTAAAGACTGGTGACATACTACATTAAAAAAACTTTATGCTCCATAT
>Ga0315273_10015002_pt1 | contig 10006 bp, 8 predicted proteins | sample YL17G02_0_MG_FD_205753 | JGI IMG/M metagenome (GOLD analysis project Ga0315273, IMG submission 205753) | Sediment microbial communities from Yellowstone Lake, YNP, Wyoming, USA - YL17G02_0 | ecosystem: Environmental > Aquatic > Freshwater > Lake > Sediment | place: USA: Wyoming | collected... | reverse complement strand
GCCTCTTCGCATATCGATCGGGTTGATGCGCGAACAATAAGTGACGGAGGCGCCTGGGCACGCCGCCGCCGCAATAACGATGCTAGCCAACACCTCAGCATGTTGCTGCGCAAGCACGCCAGCCATCGTGATGAGACCACTGGCACCCATTGTGGGAGCAGGCAAAGGGAAAAAGGGTGCTCCTGCATCCACCACTGCCAGGATGGCACTCGTCCCCTTTTCGGTAAATCTGAGAGGACTGACCGGGGAAACCATGATCGGGATGGTGGGCCGGGCGCGGAACGCGTCTTTTCCCCCACAACAAGCAGCAGCCAGTTCGACCATGTAATACACATCAGTCGGGCTCTCCGCCGGAGCTCCCGCGATCGGTTTGCGCGTGTGATGCAGGATTGTTTCAAATGAGACGAGGGTCAACAACTCCCCAGGCACGTCCTGCGGCCCGACCAGGGGAATGACTACGTCGATATTGGGCAGGGCATCCAGCACACGGATGCCATTGACCAAATCCTCTAATGTTGCCGGTCGGCGCTTGCCCGTTTGCAGATCCTCGAAGTTTGGAACGCTGCCACCGTTGTGTGTGAGAAAATGCCCTTGCCCCAGCACTGCCTCAAGGGAACCGTCGGCACTCCGAAAGATGGTGTCGCGCTCAACATTCGCCAGCCCCCAGGCTACCACCTCCCTTGGGATCAGCACACGGTCGCCCTGAACGCGGCATCCGCGGCCATGGAGCATCTCTATTGCGCGCTCATGCTGCAGGCGAATGCCCACTTCCTCCAGTAACCGGAAGGTAGTTTCTTCAATTTGATCAACTTCCTGCTCGGACAGAATCTGAAAATTCAGAGAGCTTGGTGGCATGATCGGTCCTCCATTTACGGGATAATTCTGTTTCGATATGCCTTCGTATTACAAAAAAAGTCAGTTTTTTTATGATTGCTATTTTTTGAAATTGTTTTGACTTTATTCAATTTTAAGCCGGTTGGGTGAAAACGGTTGCAGATAGTCCAAGCAGTATCAGGATGCGGACTTGCAGGGAAGTCAAGGACGTGATGCGGCATATGATTTGGCCAGATAAGTGTACAATCGTTAACTTAATGTTGTCGAATGCCTTCAATATCCGTTCGGTGGTTATGGTAAATTCAGTGGTCATTGTCTGAATATACCAGATAATTCGCGATTTTGTAATATATTTATAAGATGGTCAATAACATATTATAACAGAAATTAAATTTGGTTGTGTCAATATGCAATTCTCAATATGAATAAGACTGTGGATATCCAATTTAAAAAAGACCAGAAATCCACATTGAGTGGGACAATGGATCCAAATATGGGAGACTCTTATCGTTCAGGTAGGAAAAATCCGTCAAAAAATTCTGCTAATGAAAACACTTGTTTGTCAATGACGTTGCGATTTGTCGATGTAAATCTAGATTATAATAACGACAAGAATAGCCATATTTGCACCGCTCTGCATGGGGAGTAGTGCATTTGGTGGACCGATATCCCAAAATTTCTATTATTCGAATGAGGTTTATGATGATTGATGATGCTGAAGTTTACGAGTTCCTTCTACGACATCTGCAGGCGATCCAAGATAATGATGTTCAGACTTACCGAGCAACCTCGGCTGAAGATCTGACTGTCTATGAGTGGTGGGTCACACCGCACCGGATTGACGGACTGCCCTTCCATGAGTTTATGATTAACTCTGATGCCCAGCGTGGTACGATCTTCGGCTCGGAGGGACAGAAGGAAAAACAAAGTTTCCCTTCGCGCTTCGACCTTTCAAACCTGCGTATCCAGCGTTATGGCGATTTTGCCATTGCCAGTTACACCTTTCTTCTCAGTACATCCCGACCAGATGGTGAACAGGTGGTGGCACACAACGAGAGTCGGGTGTTGATCAAAATCAACAGCAAGTGGAAGGTAGTGCATGTTCATAAGTCACCGGCCTGGCATGCGCCGCACGTTGCGAACTAAGTGAAAGTCAGTTGCCTATGAACTACCAGGCGGGTAGCCGCCTGGTTAGAATAGCCTGATTCGAACGGTTACCTCTGGCTAGTCAGCGCACCTGCAGTCTCACCGCCATCGGCGATGAATATACTTCCCGTGATGTAACTTGCATCGTCCGAGGCCAGGAAGGCAAGCACTGAGGCCATTTCCTCAGGTCTGGCCATCCTCCCAAGGGGGATCTTGCTTGCGCATTCGCGCATCATTTCGGGTGTGTATTCTGCCTCCTGCATGGGCGTCAGGACATAGCCTGGACAGACTGGAACTACCCGTATGCGGGGGGCCAGTTCCAACGCCATCGAACGCGACAATTCGATCACACCTGCTTTGGAGGCGTTGTAATCGGCGTAGTAGTGGTAGCCCGTGAATCCGCTTGTAGAGCTAATGTTTAGGATCACCCCCCCTTGTTCAGCAGCCAGCATACGCTGGGCAGCTTGCTTGGCAACATAAAACAAACCGGTTAAGTTGATGTTCATGATTTCCTGCCATTCCTCAAGCGTGATATCCATGAAAGAATGACGAATGCTGATTCCGGCGTTATTGATCAGCACATCCAGCCCTTGCCACATCTGGTCCAACTGCGTGAAGACTCGATTTACATCTTCGACAATCGCGACGTCCGCTTTGAAAGCCGCCTCCAATTGTGGAAGCTCTTTCTTGATCTCTTCCAAAGCCACCCGATCACGACCTAAAACCGCTACCCGCGACCCCTCTTCTATAAAGCGCTTCGCAGTAGCTGCACCAATCCCTCGGGTCCCGCCAGTGATTAGTACTCGTTTATTCTTTAAATTACGCATAGCAGCCTCCTCTTCTATTTACTTACTGGGTTGTTCGGCCGGAAATTATAAGTTATGCTACATAATTGTCAATCAGCCGCCAAAGTAACATTTTATCTTGATGAATTACGTGGACAAGGTGCGTTTGCCAACGACCTACGCCTCTACCAGCTTTCACACCGGATTGAATGCAATCCAAGCCCAAACCTCCCCGTAGATGCCCAGGAGTCTTTCCGGCACAACCCGATATAGAAATAAGAACTGGCGCTCATTGAGCGCAAGTTCTTATTCATAATCAGTAAAATCATCCCCCGCCATCCAGACACTGTTTCAACCGAAGAACCCCTTGTTCGATCTCATCCGGTTCATAATGCACATAGCATAAACGAATGTAATCGCACAGCCCGCCCTGACTGGAAAAGCGCACCCCGGATCGAAAACCGACCTTGAAGGATTCTGCATTCTTTTGAAAAACCTCAGCGTCCATCTGATCGGGCAATTTCACCCAAAAGAAATATCCACCTTGCGGAACCTTATATTTCACTTCGGGCAGGTATTGCTTCAGGGCCGAATCCATGACTTTGACTCGCTCCCGATAAATCTGGATCAGCTTGTTGATGTTCGCTTCCAGATCACCCGATTCAATCACGGCGCGTACAATTGCGGAAGTAAACGGATTTAATCCGCCGCCGCTGTCAAGCAAGCCGCAATTGACGAAATGGGCTATCTTTTGCGGATGGGCTTGTATCCATCCGAGGCGCAGACCAGGCGCCAGTATCTTGGAGAACGAGCCGAGCGAGATGATGTTCTCGATATCCGTGTGGATGGCGAAAGGTCGCGGGGATGTATCCGCATAATTCAGGAAGTGATAAACCTCATCTGCGACAACCATGAAATTACGTTCCTGAGCCAGTTGAACCACCTGTTCGCGGCGTTTTTGAGACAGGGTCATCCCGGTAGGATTTTGAAATGTCGGGATAAGATAAAGAAACTTTGGTTGAAACCGGGCAAGCATTTCTTCCAATGATTCGATCACAAGCCCATCTTCATCCGTTTGGATCGAAACGACACGTAGGTTATGGTCTGTGAAAATCTGAAAAGCCAGGAAGTAAGACGGCTCTTCGACAAAAATGGTATCGCCTGACTGGGTAAAGAGCGTACATATCTGATCCAGCGCATTCGAGATGCCGTTTGTTACAAACAGTCGATCGGATTCCACGGGGAAGCGATAGCGTTTGCCAAGAAATTCGGCCAGCGCCAGACGGAAGTATCCATCGCCCTGCCCGCTACCGTATTGCAAAAAGGAGGGGTCTTTCCCGGCAAAGCGGATTTCAGCCGCGGCGCGCATCATTTCGAGCGGCAACAGCGATAGGGACGGATCGCCCCGGCCAAGATCAATCATGCCCGGCGGAGTCTGGGTTTGAATAACGGCTAGTGGCGTCATCAATACGCAGCCGCCAAAGTAAATTTTTCTATTGATACATTACGCAGCAACCCTGTTGGAATTGCGGATGCTGATACCGGCATTGTTGATAAGCACGTCCAGGTCATTCGCAAGGCCATCCAACTCGCTGAAAGCGCGCTCAACCGACTCGGGGTTATTGGCAAACAATCAACGGTCGCACGGCCAATGCCGGAAGCGCCCCTGGTAATCAATGCACATTTGTTATTCAGTATACCCATTTTAGTCTCCTGTTTTTTTTCTACCATACAAATGTCATTGCGAGGCGGCGTACTTCCACCGAAGCAATCTCGCGACAGAATTAGGCGAAAATCTCCTGAAAATTGGGAGATTGCTTCGGCCTCACTATGTTCGGCCTCGCAATGACATGATTACGCCTGGCTGGCAAGACCGCCTGCGAGCTCGCCGCCGTCTATAACAAAGTATTGACCCGTGATGAACGTCGCGTCATCAGATGCAAGGAAGGCAAACAACGCGGCCACGTCATCCGGCTTGCCCAATTCATTCAACGGCAATTTGTTTTCAAAAGCCCGGCGCATTTCGATGGTGTATTCGGCTTCCTGCATGGGCGTCATAATAAAGCCCGGGCAGACAGCATTGACGCGGATCTTCGGCGCCAGTTCCAGCGCCATCGAACGCGACAACTCAACCACACCCGCCTTGGTCGCATTGTAATCAGCATAATAGTGATAGCCCGCCAGCCCATTCGTCGAACCCATATTGATGATCACGCCACCATTACCGGCCAGCATCCGGCGCGCGGCCTGCTGTGCGACATAAAACACGCCGTTGAGATTGACATCCATGACACTGCGCCACTCCTGCGGTGTGATGTCCATAAAAGAATGGCGGATGCTGATACCGGCGTTGTTGATGAGCACGTCCAGGCCGTTCGCGAGGCCCTCCAATTCATCGAAGGCGCGCTTGATCGACTCGGGGTCAGCGACATCCGCGATGATATATCCATGCAGGGCTGGCAGTTCTTTTTTAAGTCGCTGACACGCGGTTTCATCGCGATCAAGCACATAGACACGCGCTCCTTCCTCGAGAAACCGTTTGGCTGTCGCAGAGCCAATCCCGCCTGCCCCACCTGTGATAAGAATTCGTTTATCTTTTAATCCACGCATGATAATCTCCTTTCAAGATAATTCAAGTCGTCGCCATACTCATAGTATGTCAACACGAAACCAGAGACCTATCAGTCGCAAAGCCTGCCCAGAGCTTGTCGAAGGGAACGCTCCTTCACATCGTCTCGATTTCCTTCGGGAGGGTCACATATTGGTTTAGGATACAACTCGATAGACTGTGCGTTCATGATAACCTGTGATGACCGTGAAATAACCGGCAAGCAGGGCATCCACCTCATCATCGCCCGTGTCCACCAAAAGAGGCTGGGTACGCAGGGCGTTCAACTTATCGGATGTGCTGATGACGATGATATTCTCGCGCCCGACCTTGCGAATCACCTGCGGGCCAATCTGCTGATTGCCGCGCCCAAATAGGAATCCTTGCCCGCCAATCGGCGTGACAATAATCTTCGCAGGCATGGATTCGACCAGGGCCAGCAATTGCGCCTGGGTGACATCCTGCGCAATGAGTCTGCCATCGCGGACAACATCCACACCGACCAAGGTTTTCGCAAGGCCCAATTTCTGCGCAAGCGTGCGCGTTGTTGTGCCCGGGCCTAGAATATACAAGATGTCCGGCTGCATTTTTTCAATCACAGCCTCAGCGATGGCTTCGGCCTGCCGCGCTTCGGATGCTGGGCTGGGGACTTTTTGATTCTGCGTTAACAACCGACGATAAGGCACACTCAAGTAACCATACAAGTGCGTGCTGACCCTGCCGGCGCGATAGGCGTCCTCATCGAGATCAAGCACTTCAGCCTCGCGCAAGCGCGCCTTGTCATCCAAGTACAGCATGGCCAGTTCGCCCGCGTGCCTGGGATTGGTGGCATACACCGCCGAATGTATCTTCACCCCCGCGGGAATGCCAAGGCATGGGAATTGCGCGGGTACCGCCTTGCAAATATCGCGGGCGGTACCGTCACCGCCCGCGAAGAGCAATAAATCCACATCGAACTCACACATGTCACGTGCTGCGCGTTGCGTATCCTCGGCGGTTGTCGCGCCGGAACGGATCGCGTCGATCACCTTTGGCGTGAAACCCGCATCTCTCGCAGAGGTCTCGCCCATTTCAAGGGGATACGTGAGCACTTCCAGCGAGTCGCGAATCAAAGATAATGGAAGCAGGCTTGAGGTCGCGCGTTGAAGCGCTTCCGGCACGGCGCCGAGTTCGATGGCACGGCGGACAGTATCCACACCATCACTGCCTTTCAATCCGACACGTCCGCCAATGCCTGCGAAGGGATTAACGATCAATCCAATGCGTTTCACGTATTTTTAAGCACCTTGCGGCGATAGGCGCGCCAGGTTACCGCCCACGCTTCGGGATCGTCAAAGGATTCCTGGTCAATCTTGTGGACGGTGCTGTTATGCGGCGCAGTGTGGATGATCTCCGGGTTTGTGTAAGCCTCCTCAGCAATATGTTTGAGAATGGTGACGTATTCATCCAGATCTTCTTTGGAGTAAGACTCGGTTGGTTCAAGCGTCATGGGTTCAGGCACAACGAAGGGGTGATGACTGGTCCAGTAATGTGTACCGAAGTCGGCGGCGCGGAAGCCAATCTCTTCGGAGTGCACACCCGTTTCATTCGTAAGTTGTTCCCACGAGTAACGCACCTGTTCGATGCGGCGTTTGCCTTTGGTGTAAGGCATGCTGACGCCGCGAATCTCAAGAACTTTGGAAAGCAAATAGTTATTATTGAGCACCGCGATCTCAGAAATCTCGCGCAAACCATCAGCGCCGAGACTCATCACCCAGGCATAGGCTTTCAATATATTTGGCGCCACGCCGTACCACGGGCGGATCTTGCCAATACTCTGTGGACGATTGAAATCGAGATAGTAGGAAGCGCCATCGAACTCAACTGTCGGGGTCGGCAGGAAAGGCGACATCTCTTTGGTGACACCGCATGCGCCCGCCGCCGGGCCGCCGCATCCATGCGGTGTGGAGAAGGTCTTATGCAGATTAAAGTGACAGACATCGAAACCGGCGTCGCGTGCGCGCGTGATACCAAGCAGACCATTGGCATTGGCCTGATCATAAGAACACAGTCCGCCCGCTACATGAACGATGCGCACAAACTCCTCGATGCGCGGATTAAAGACGCCCGTATCTTCGGGGTTCGTGATCATCAACGCGGCAGTATGTTTGGAAACTGCGGCTTTGAGCGCTTCGATATCAGGATAACCATCTGCATCGGGATAAAGCGTGATGACCTTGTAACCCGCGACCTTCGCTGCCGCGGCGTTCGATGGATGCGAAAAAATGGTGGTGATGACTTCGTTACGCTGTTCGTTTTCGCCGCGCGCCGTGTGATAGGCGCGGATCATCGAGATGTTGGCGTAAATGGCAGATGAACCAGCTCCGGGTTGGAGCGTGACGCGATCCATGCCCGAGATTTCCTTCAGAATTTCCTCGAACTTAACCATCACTTCAAGAATACCCTGCACAGATGAAACCGGTTGAAGCGGATGCAGTTCACTCATCTTGGGAGAACGCGCCAACTGATCGTTGACCTTCGGGCTGTATTTCATCGTACAGGTGCCCTGACCGATGTCAATGTTTAAATCCACACCCAGAGTCTCCTGCGAGATGCGCATATAGTGGCGCAATACATGGATTTGCGACATCTCCGGCAGGGCAGGCGCTGCTTTACGTTTCAGGCTGTCAGGCAGCTTATCAGCCGGGTCTCCGACAGCTTGAACCAGCGCCGCCTCCGGCTCGGGTGGCAGGATGCCGCGCTGACCCGGAACACTTAATTCAAATATAACGGGTTCATCCCAGCTTGCTTGATGAAAACGCCGCAGGGCAGGTTTCTTTGCAACAGCCTTGGGCTCAACATGTTTCTTTATTGTTGTCCGCACTATGGATGTCATTTCACCACCTCATGGATTGCAAAAACAAGCCCGTCAATATCGGCTTGTGTATGGACTTCAGTTATACAATACAACGCGCTCTGGCCCAAGGCGGGAAACTCAACACTCAAGTCACTGCCGCCAAAGATGCCGCGTGCATGCAATGCCTTGTTGATCTCCGCCACAGTTTTGCCAGTCTTGTTGAAATCCACGACGAACTCCTTGAAATGCGGCGTATCCACAAATTGTACGCGCACCTTCGGGATGGCGGCCATCTTCTGCATGGCATAACGCGCGCGCTGCATGCTGCCGCGCCCGATCTCCTGCATGCCCTGCGGCCCCATCAACGCAAGATACACACCCGCAGTGATGCCCCACAATCCCGCCGCTGTGCCAACCCATTCGTTGCCTTCTTCTCTTACGGCAAAGGATGTGCGCTCATAAGCCACATCGCCAAAACCGTATTCGCCTTCGACGCACGTCGTTGCTATTCCAAACAAACGCGACGGAAATTGCATGACAAACTTTTCCTCGTCGCGGGTTGCGATGAAGCCCGCCTGGCCGCCGCCGTAATTCATGTGGATGCCAAGTGACTGGATGTCGCCGCAGACGATATCGCCTCCATACTCAATCGGAGGGTTGATCACGCCCAACGAAATTGGGTCTACACCGACGACGAACAGCGCGCCCTTCTCGTGGGCAATGGATCCGATCTCCGCGGCCTGCGTCTCAAGGAAGCCAAGATAGGATGGATTCTCGATAAACACCGCGGCAGTCTGATCGTTGATCTGTACCCGAAGCGCTTTCAAATCCATCAAACCCGTGGCAGGGTCAAACGCGACCAACTCCACCTGCATATCGGGGCGTACGTAATCGCGGATCTTCGAGAGATTATCGGGCGATATGCTCGCCGGCAAAAGCGCAATCCGCCTGCCGGTGATGCGTCCCGCCATGCGCAGGGCGGTGCCTGTGGCCTGATAGCCATCATAGACAGGCACATTGACCACGTCCATGTTGAGCAATTCAGCCATCATGCTTTCATACTCAAACAAGGATTGAAAACGCCCATGATCTTCATATGGCTCGCCCGCGTAAGCCGTTAGGAATTCACTGCGTGAGTTGATCTCGTCGCATACCGCGGGGACATGATGCTGAGCGCAGCCCCCGCCCAGAAAACTAAGCGCCTCACGCGCCGACTGGTTCTTCGCCAACAGCCCCTCCACGTGACGCACAAGTGCCGCCTCCGATAGAAACGGCTCAGGCAGGTTCAATTTGCGTTTCAAGCGGATCGACTCTGGAATTTCCGCGTAGAACTCATCCACACTCTTCGCACCCGTTGCCTTGAGCATTTCTGCCTTGACGGCTGGGTTGGAGTTGGGGATGTATGGATACACGACAGTCTTTTTTGGGGTCATACCGATTCTCCTGTTTTGAGGTAAAATGGATTACAATATAATATGTCATTGACATATTATAGTATGTATCAGGTAGATGTCAACCAATGTCACTGCGAGCGATGGTTGAGTAGGCAGTGCTCTTCTGCCGTATCGAAACCAAGCGAAGCAGTCTCCCACAGCGATGAGAAGGTCCCCGCTCTTTGGGGATTGCTTCCCGAAGGCTCGCACTGACATGATAAAGAGAGTGCCACCATGACCAAAACCGACACAAAAAAAACAATCGTCTACGATCAGCTAAAGAGGAATATCATCTCCGGGGAGATCAGCGCGGGGACGATCCTCAACGAAGCCGAACTTGTCCAAAATTTGGGCGTCGGCAAGA
>Ga0315273_10015001_pt1 | contig 10006 bp, 9 predicted proteins | sample YL17G02_0_MG_FD_205753 | JGI IMG/M metagenome (GOLD analysis project Ga0315273, IMG submission 205753) | Sediment microbial communities from Yellowstone Lake, YNP, Wyoming, USA - YL17G02_0 | ecosystem: Environmental > Aquatic > Freshwater > Lake > Sediment | place: USA: Wyoming | collected... | reverse complement strand
AACGCCGGTGCCCGCAGGGGTTCGGCCGGCGCGGTGTGGGACCAGCTCACGTCGTTCCTGCGACAGTCGGGGACCACCTTGGTCGTGCTCGGGTTGGTGATCGCGATCGGAGCGTGGGTCATGGGTCCATCGCACCTGGCGACCCGCATCCGGGGCTTCTGGACCAAGGCGCTCGGCGGAGACTCCGACGTCGAGGCGGGGCCGGTCGCGACCTTCGTCGCCCGGTCCAAGACCCCGTTGCGCGTCGCCGGGGTCGGGGTGGCCTTCGCGATCCTCATCATCTGGAACCACCCGAAACCCGGCACCGTGCTGGGAGTCGGGATCCTGCTGCTCGTGTACCTCGCGTTGATCGAGTTCATCGGGCGGGGGGCGTCCGTACCGGCCGGTGCGGAAGAGGGCTAACGGCTCGTGTCACCGCGCCTGCCGCGTCCGAGCCTCGACGGAGTGCTCAACCTCGTCGACGTCGATGCGGTGCTCGAGCACATCGACGTCAACAAGCTGCTCGACCGGATCGACCTCGACCGGCTGCTCGACCGGATCGACATCGATCAGCTCGTAGCCCGGGTGGACGTCAACGCGATGGTCGCGAAGGTCGACGTCGAAGACCTGGTGCAGCGCACCGAGCTCGGCGCGATCATCGCCGACTCCACGAGCGGTGTCGCGCAACGGGTGCTCGACTCGATCCGAGCCCGGGCCGTGAGCCTCGACCAGGTGTCGAACGCGATCGCTGATCGGATCCTGCGGCGAGATTCGGCCAAGACACCCGTCGGCCCTCCCCATTTCGTCGCGTGAAGCCCGCGCCCCCCGAGGCCACCCGCTTGGGCCAGTACGCCGGCCCGGCGACCCGGGTCGCGGCCTACCTCGTCGACATGGGGATCAGCCTGTTGGTGTTCGCGGTCAGCGTCAGCGTGGGGGCGTTCCTTATCAACCTGATGCTCCAGACCGACCTGAACCGGCAGAGCGGTCCGGGGTGGGCCTGGACGCTGCTGATCGCACTCTGGGAGTGGCTCTACTTCGGTGGCTCGTGGGCGGCCTCGGGCAAGACCCCGGGCATGGCCCTCCTCGGCCTGCGCGTCGTCGACCGCGACGGTGGCCCGCTCGACCCGTGGCGTGGCATCGTGCGCGCGCCGGCGCTCGCCCTCAGCTTCTTGACGTTCGGCATCGGCTTCGTCGGGATCATCATCGGCAAGCAGCACCGGGCGCTCCAGGACGTGCTCGCCGGCACCGTCGTCGTCTACGACTGGGACGCCCGCACCGCCCGTCTCCGGTTCCTCGCCCGTCGTCCCACCCTGCCTGAGAGCAGTCGAGCCCAAGAGCAGTCGAGCCAAGAAGCAATCGAGCCAAGAAGCAATCGAGAGGAGAGCTCCCAATGCTGAATCCGCTGGCCTCGGGTCGCGTCGACCGGAGCAACGCCGCAGAGATCGCGAAGACCTGGTGGGTCGTGCTGCTCGCCGGGATCGTGTCGGTTGTCGCGGGCATCGTGATCCTGTCGATCCAGTGGACGGCGGAGGACCTCGCGCTGATCGTCGCGCTCCTCTTCATCGTGCGCGGGGTGTTGCAGGTGTTGTCGAAGCCGGCCGACGGCACGGGACGCGGGTGGAACGTCTTCGTGGGCGTGCTCGAGCTCCTGGTCGGTGTCGCGTTCGTGTCCTGGCCGTCCCCGACGTTGCACGTACTGGCAATCTTCATCGGCGCGTGGGTCATCGTCTCGGGGGTGTTCCACCTCCTGGGCGCGCTGGCGAACCGGCACGCGGGCGACTCGTGGGGCCTGTTCCTCGTCTTCGGCCTCGTCGAGGTGGCCATCGGGATCGTGCTGCTCGCACGTCCGATTCAGACGCTCGGTCTCGCGATCGCCATGGCCGGGCTCTGGGCGATCGTTGCCGGCGCGTTCCAGATCGTCGTCTCGTTCGAGATCAGACGTCTTCCCGAGCTCATGGAGGAGGGTCCGGCCTGACCGGATCCCCGGGGCCGGCTCAGGCCTCGTCGTCGGTCCCCCGGTCGCGGCGGCGCTGCTCCTGGCCGAACATCGCCACGAGGCGGGCGACGAGCGTCACCAGGAAGATCTGTCCGATGAGTGCCTCGAGGACGACGACCGCGCGCGCGAAGTCGGTGTTCGGTACGACATCTCCGAACCCCACGGTCGTGAGCGTGATGAAGCTGAGGTAGAGCAGATCGGCCGGCTGGTTCTGATCGGCCGGGAGCGCGAAGTGCTCACTGCCCAGGCCGTTCACCGCGACGAACAACGACGAGAAGACGAGCCCGATCAGCAGGTAGACGCACAGCGCGCCGTAGATGGTCTCGGCGCTGACCTCCTCGTGCCCCAGGATCCGACGGATGATGACGAACGGGAGCGCGGCGAGCAGCATGACGAAGATGAGCGACACCAGGCCTCGAAACCACTCGTCCTCGTTGAGGAACGCGAGCACGATCGAGACGAACGCGAGGACTCCGGCCCAGCGGGCGAACCGGATCAGGCGCGGCGACGCGTCGGAGGTCCGCAGCGCGAGCAGCACCGTGGCCACGATGAACGGGGCTCGGATCAACGTGGAGTAGTGCTCGTCCGGGAGCGCGGCGAGGAGGAAGAAGTCGGCGAGCAGCAGGATCAGCAGCAGCGCGTAGCTGTCCGACGCCGCGAACGCGGCCCGAAGCGCAGCGTTGTGCTTGGCCCAGTCGGGCATGGGGAGCCTGCGAGCGGCCCGCGCGTCAGAGTCGTCGTCCACCGGCCGAATCATGGCACCCGGTGTCGATGAGCGGTGTGACGCCGTAGATTGACGGCGATGACCGCTGCACACAGGAGTACCGCATGACCACCTTCGCCGAGCTTCCCTCCGACCTGTTCCTCCCGGAGCCCACCCCGCGGGACGTGAAGTACACGGTCATCTCCGTCGACGACCACCTCGTCGAGCCGCCACGCATGTTCGAGGGGCGGCTTCCCGCGGCGCTCCAGGACCGTGCCCCGAAGGTGATCGTCACCGAGGCCGGCCACGAGGTCTGGGAGTTCGAGGGTGAGCGTCACTTCCAGGTCGGCCAGAACGCAGTCGCCGGTCGGCGCCCGGAGACGGTGAAGATCGAACCGTTCCGTTTCGACCAGATGCGACCCGGGTGCTTCGATCCCGACGCGCGGGTGCGCGACATGGACACCGGCGGCATCTGGGCCTCGCTCAACTTCCCCTCCATGATCACCGGCTTCTGCGGGCGCGTGTACTCGCAGGCCAAGGACCGCGACCTCGGCTTCTCCGTCACGCAGGCGTGGAACGACTGGATGTACGAGGCGTGGTGGGGCCCGCACCGCGAGCGCTTCATCCCGCTCGGGATCACCGACCTCGGTGACCCCGAGCGCGGTGCCGCGGAGATTCGCCGCAACGCGGCCCGAGGGTTCACCTCGGTGTCGCTCCCGGAACGACCGCACCGCATCGGGTTTCCTGCGATCTTCGACGATCATTGGGAGCCGATCATCCGTGCGTGCGCCGAGACCGAGACCGTGATCAGCCTGCACGTCGGCTCCTCGGGCATGGCCGACTTCCCGGCGGGGTGCCCACCGATACAGCTCGGCGCGACGCTCTTCGGGCAGCTGTCGCTCACCGCCTGCGCGGAGTGGTTGTGGTCGGCGTGGGCCGCAAAGTACCCGGACGTGAAGATCGCGATGTCCGAGGGCGGCATCGGCTGGGTCGCGATGCTCATCGACCGGCTCGACAACATCGTCGATCGTTCCGGGTACGCGCTCGACGGCTTTGGTGGCATGCGTCCCGCCGACGTGCTGCGTCGCAACTTCAGCTTCTGCACGATCGACGACCCGTCGACGATCGACACGCGCTACACCATCGGGGTCGACAACATCATGGTGGAGGTCGACTACCCGCACGGTGACAGCACATGGCCGGACACCCAGAGCGTCATCGAGCGCTACTGGGGCCACCTACCGGTCGAGGAGCTGCGCAAGCTCACCCACGAGAATGCCGCCGCGCTCTATCGCCACCCACTGCCGCCGATCACGGTGCCATGACCGAACGGACCGAAGGAGACGCTCCATGATGGATCTCGCCGGCGGGATGGACCTGAGCGGTCGGGACGCGGCGACAATCCTCACCGACCTCGACGCGCGCCAGGCCAAGGAGCCCGACGTCCACGGCGCTCGGCTGTTCGGTCTCGTGTACCCGACCGGGCGCGACGACATCGACGAGCTCGCACTCGAAGTGAATCGGCGCTACCTCTTCGGCAACGCCCTCAACCCGTTCAAGTTCCCCGAGCTCGCGGCGCTCGAGACCGAGGTCGTCGCCGGCGTCGGGTCGCTCGTCAAGCTTCCCGATGGTGGGGGCGGCTCGATGACGTCGGGTGGTACCGAGTCGATCCTCATGTCGATGCTGGTGAGCCGGGAACGGGCTCGGGCGCGCGGTGTCGAGCGTCCACAGATCCTCGCCCCCGTCTCTGCGCATCCGGCGTACGCGAAGGCCGCGCACTACTTCGACTTGGACGTCGTCCGGATCCCGCTCGACGGGAGCTACCGCGCCGATGTGCGCGAGGCCGAGCAGCTGATCGGTCCCGACACCGCGGTCGTCATCGCGTCGGCTTTTTCGTACCCGTACGGAGTGGTGGATCCGGTGGCGGACCTCGCGGCACTGGCCGCCGAGCACGGCGCGGGCTGCCACGTCGACGCGTGCATCGGGGGGTTCGTCCTCCCGTTCCTCGAGCGTCTGGGCCACGACGTACCGCCGTGGGACTTCCGCGTCCCCGGGGTCACCGAGATGTCGGCCGATGTGCACAAGTACGGGTACGTGCCCAAGGGTGCCTCGGTCGTGTTGCACCGCGACGAGGACTGGTTCGGCCACCAGGCCTTTCTGTTCGACCAGTGGCCCGCCGGGCTCTACGGGTCACCGGCGATGGCCGGGGCGCGCCCGGCGGCGCCGATCGCGACGGCGTGGGCGGTCATGTCGTACCTCGGCGTCGATGGGTACACCGAGATCGTGCGCGACCTCATGACGACCGTCGCCAAGGTCCGTGCGGCCGTCGATGCTCTCCCCGGGGTCGGGATCGTGGGCGACCCCGTCGGACCCGTGCTCGCGCTGGCCTCCGACACGATCGATCTCTACGCGGTCGGCGACGTGATGGACGATCGCGGCTGGAACCTCAACCGCAACACCGACCCGCCGGGACTGCACGTGATGCTGTCGCCCGCGCACGGTGCCGTCGTCGACACGCTGCTCGCGGACCTGGGCGACGCGGTGGCGAACCACGGCGAGTCCCGCGGCAAGGCGATCAGGTATTCCTGATCGCCGGCTCCGGATCTGGGCTCGCAGAGGGACCTGCGCCGTGATCCGGCGAGGACCGAGCGGCGCGCCTACCGTCAGAGCCGTGTCGGAGCCCCTCGATCCGCAGTCGGGCGTTCGCCGTGTCAGCGTCCGCTGGCACCGGATCCGTGTCGACGGTCGGGCCGCGGCATGCCTCGAAGCCGGTGAAGGGCGTCCGGTCCTGTTCCTGCACGGCTGGGGGCTGAGCCACCGCGCCTATCGGGACTCGGTGCGCCGCCTCGCCGAGAGCGGCGTGCGGGTGCTCGCGCCGGCGCTCCCCGGCTTCAGCGGCACCGCACGCCTCCCGGCCGGCGAAGCGACGCTGCGGGGCTACGCGGCATGGGTCATTGCGTTCCTCGATGCGATGGAGGTCACCGAGCCGGTGCTGCTCGTGGGGCATTCGTTCGGTGGCGGCGTCGGCACCGTCGCGGCTCACGACCACCCCGATCGCATCGGTGCTCTCGTGCTCGTGAACGCGATCGGCGGCGGAGCGTGGACTCGCGACGGTGACCAGGTACGCCCGATGGCCGATCGACCGTTGTGGAACTGGGGGCTGCACTTCTCGGCCGACCTCAGGCGACCCGCGCACCTCGCGCGCGTGCTCCCTCTGGTGGTCTCCGAAGCGCTGCCGAACCTCGTGCTCGATCCGCGCGCCTTCTGGCAGGCGGCGCAGCTCGCTCGCGACGCCGATCTCACGACCGAGCTCACGACGCTCCGTCGTCGTGGATTCCCTGTGGTGATCGTGTGGTCGCCGCGCGATCGAATCGTCACGGAGGCATCGGTCGACGCGCTCCGCGCGGCGCTCGGGGATGCGCCGACGATCTCGGTACCGGGCGGGCACAACTGGCTGCTCGCCGACCCCGACCGGTTCGGTCGGGTGATGACCAACGTCGTCGAGGTCGCGGATCGTGCTCGCGGTCTCAGTCGACGTCGCCACTGGTGGCGTCGCGCTCGTGCGCGGCGGCGCACTTCTGGCCGCCGAGCATCGAAGACCGCGCCGAACAGTGCGGAGGTTGCGTAGCGATGGTGCGTTGGAAGCCCGGGAGCCGCAGTACCAACATCGAGGATCGTCGCGGCGACGGCTCTTCGTCCGGAGGCGGCTTCGGAGGCCTCAACCTCCCGATGGGGGGCGGCAAGGGGTGCCTCGGCCTCGGCGGTGGCACGGTCGGGATCATCGTGGTGGTCGCGGTGTTGCTGCTCGGTGGCGGCAACATCGGCGACATCCTCGGGAGCGGCGGGGGCGGGAGCGGTGGATTCCCGATCGGGCCCGACATCACGCTCCCGGGTCTGCCGAGCGCGCCCGGTGACTCGATCCCGAGCGGTCCCGAGAGCGACGCGGATGCCGACCTCGTCGACTACGTGTCGTTCGTCCTCGATGACGTGCAGACGACGTGGCGCGACGAGTTCACGGGCGCGGGCGAACGCTACGACGACGCCACGCTCGTGCTGTTCACCGAAGCGGTGAACTCGGGGTGCGGCACGGCCCAGTCGGCGTCCGGTCCGTTCTACTGCCCGCTCGATTCGAAGGCGTACCTCGACCTCGACTTCTTTCGCGAACTGCGTGACCGCTTCGGGGCGCCGGGCGACTTCGCACAGGCGTACGTGATCGCGCACGAGCTCGGCCATCACGTGCAAAACCTCCTCGGCATCAATGACAAGGTCCAAACGCAGCAGCAGCGGAACCCCGACGACGCGAACGAGCTTTCCGTGCGCCAGGAGCTCCAGGCCGACTGCTTCGCCGGCGTGTGGGCGCACTCGACGTACGAACGCAAGATCCTCGAGAAGGGCGACCTCGAGGAGGGGCTCGCCGCCGCGGCCTCGGTCGGCGACGACCGGATCCAGAAGGAATCGACCGGGCGTGTCGACCCCGAGTCGTTCACGCACGGAACCTCTGAGCAGCGCCAGCACTGGTTCACGCGCGGGTACGACTCGGGCGACATCGACCGGTGCGACACGTTCACCGCTGAGGAGCTCTGACACCCGAGCCGGCGGCACCCGCCGCCGGGCCATCGATCGCGTACCAACCGGCGCTCGACGGGTTGCGCGCGGTGGCCGTCATCGCGGTGCTCCTGTACCACGGCGGCGTCTCAGGGATGCGCGGTGGGTTCCTCGGCGTCGACATCTTCTTCGTGCTGTCGGGATACCTGATCACGACACTGCTCTTCGTCGAGTTCGGCAGATCAGGCCGCATCGGGCTCCTCGCGTTCTGGGCGCGCCGCGCTCGGCGGCTGCTCCCGGCGCTCGGCGTGGTGTTCGTCGGCATCCTCCTGTACGCGCTCGTCGTCGCCGCACCAGCCGAGCTCGCGAGGATCCGCGGCGACGCGCTGGCATCGTTGGGCTACGTCGCGAACTGGCGGTTCGTCTTCTCGGGCCAGAGCTACTTCGACCAGTTCGCCGCGCCCTCACCGTTCCGCCACCTGTGGTCGCTGGCGATCGAGGAGCAGTTCTATCTCGTGTGGCCGATCGTCGTGCTGTTGCTGCTGCGCTGGCGCCCGCGCTTGGGGATGCTCGCCCGCGTGTTCGCCGTCGGTGCGGTCCTCTCGGCGGTTCTCATGGCCGCGCTGTATTCGCCCGGCTCTGACCCTTCACGGGTCTACTACGGGACCGACACCCGGTCCCAGGCGCTCTTGGTCGGGGCCACGCTCGCGGTCGTGCTGCTGCGTCTGCGCACCCAGGGTGAGCGTCGCGTGCGCTCGGCACCGTGGGTGCGCTCCGGCATCGGTGGGGCTGTCGTCCTCGGCGTGCTCCTGGTCACGGTGCGTGACACCTCGCCGTGGATGTACCGCGGCGGGTACTTCCTGGCCGCGATCGCCACCGCGGCGGTCATCGGCGCGGCAGTGCAGCCACGTCGCAACCTCGTGCGGGCAGGGTTGAGCCCGACGCCGCTGCGGTGGATCGGCAAGATCTCCTACGGCCTGTACCTGTGGCACTGGCCGGTGTTCCTGACCATCACGACGGAGCGCACCGGCACCTCCGGGGTGGCCCTGCTCGGGCTGCGGCTCGCGGTGACGACCGCGATCGCTACGGCGTCCTACGTCTGGGTCGAGCTCCCGATCCGCCACCGCACGTGGACGCACGGTGCCCGTCGCGCCGTTCTCGTCGTGGCGATGGCCGCGGGTGTGCTCGCGGCGGTGTTTGTGGCGCTGCCCGAGGTTCGCGGCCCGTCCCGCAACGAGGTCGCGGTGGCGGACAACGTGCCCTCGACCACCGCGCCGGGGGCCACGGCTCCGCCCGGCAAGGTGCTCGTCGTCGGCGACTCCGTTGCCAAGACGCTGGGCGACGGCTTCGATCGAGAATCGCACGCGGCCGGGATCGAGCTCTTCAACCGGGGTGAGCTCGCGTGTGGGCTCGCGCAGAAGGGTCGGATCGAGCGCGGGGGTCGGTGGGTCGACACCGAGGCGACGTGTGACGACTGGCCCGCGCAGTGGCAAGCGTACGTCGACGAGATCGATCCCGACGTCTCGACCGCGATCTTCGACGTCTTCGTCGTGTCCGACCTCGAGGTCGACGGCAAGAGTCTCCCCTTCGGGAGCAAGGCGTCGGATCGCTACTTGTTGCGCCAGCTTGACCGCGGCGTCGACATCCTGCGCTCGCGCGGTGGGTCCGTCGTGCTCGCAACCGCTCCCTACAACGAGCGCCCCGAGGTCGTGGGCCAAGCCGTCCGGTGGGCCGAGGATGACCCCGCGCGCATCGACCACTGGAACGCGCTGCTGCGGCGGTACGTCAAGGACCGGAGCGATCCGAACGTGACGGTCGCCGACCTCAACGAGTACGTGTCACCGAAGGGTCGGTTCACGAATGCTCGTGATGGCGTGACGCTGCGCTACGACGGCGTCCACTTCAACCCGAAGGCCGGGCAGCTGGTGTTCCGTTGGCTCTTGCCCCAGCTGCCGTCGACGCGCGGTTCGTGATGGGCCCGGTTCGTGATGGGCCCGGTTCGTGATGGGCCCGGTTCGTGATGGGCGCGGTTCGTGATGCGCCCGGTTCGTGGCTAGCCGGCGACCGCCCGGCACGTCTTCTGGGTGCGGAAGGCCGCGAGCAACGGACCGGCATCGGCGTTGCTCACGGCGGAGAATCCGGCCTGGATGCTCTCCAAGCCCGACTCGAGCGCGTCCTGACTGGCTCGGGCGGCCGCAGCGAATGCGGCGGGATCCGACCGTGGTGCCGCGGCGAGTGACCGCTTCGCCCCCTTCAACGAGTTCTCGACCTGACGGAAGCCCTCACGGATCGTCGCGACGATCTGCTTGCCACCCGAAACGTTCGGCTTGCCTGCAGCGGCGAGCCGTTGACGGAGCTTCGCCGTCTCCTTCGTGGTGCGGGCGAGGAGCGCGGTGAGGCGCTTCTTGGTCGCCGCCGCAGACTTGGGAGGCGCGGTCGCCGCCTTCTGCGAGGCCGCGCTGACCGTGTGGACCCATCCGTCGAGCGCGCCGCACACGCCCTTTGCCCACGGCTTCGGCGCCGTCGCGGGCGCTGCGGCGGCAGCGGGGGAAGCGGGGAGGACCGCCGCGAGCGCCCCGATCAGGACGGCGGCAGCGAGGAGGCGGGTCGGGCGGCGGTGACGGCAAGGTGGGTTCACGGCGTGCCACGCTACCCGCCCGGACGCCGTCCGTGGCAGTCGGCCCGGCATCACCGGTAGTCGCCCCAACTTGACTCGACCCCAGCCGCTTGATCCAGACTGGACCGCTGTCTCTGAAGGAGTGTCGCGTGCGTCGTCTGCTCGT